>ERZ857840.181-NODE-181-length-108934-cov-4.849622_pt1 | contig 108934 bp, 99 predicted proteins | sample MGYA00519760_ERZ857840 | MGnify/ENA primary metagenome ERZ857840 (study PRJEB31778, sample SAMEA3449371) | human gut metagenome | biome: human gut; feature: human-associated habitat; material: faeces | place: United Kingdom | collected 2010/2012 ... | reverse complement strand
TAATAATGATTTAATCAAAGATCTGTCTCAAAAACTGGATTTGAATATTGTTACTCCTGAAGAAATTTATGATAATCATTTTAAGCAGGATAAAAAGCTTGGGCTCTATAAACGGATATACGAAGCCCTGAAGGAGGGAGGAACCTTCCTTGAAGCCGATTATATTGCCTGTTGTGAGGAGGAGGAGACGCTGTTAATGGAGCTGTGTGATTCCCTGAGGGAAAGAGAGCATATTCCTGAGGATGTATTCGTACATTTTGATACGCCGCTCACATGGGAGCATGAAAGGGAGGCGCTTTGCGGAGCGGGCTTTTCGGAAGTGGAATTGATTGACAGCATAGACGGGGTTACCTTTATCAGAGCGGCTAAATGACGGATTCGGAGAAGGTAGATTATAATATAAGATTATAAGCCAAAGACGCCGCATTCTGCGGTTCGGTCTTTTATTTCCAGACAGGGGACATGCCTTTTTCGGCATGCCCCCTGTTTCAGCGTTACAGGATCTTCTGCGTGACAGGCCCTGCCGCAGCCGCAGGAAAGATTCTGACATTTAAAGGGCCTTTCCCAATGCCTCCGCCTGCGCAAGCTGTTCCGGCCTGTCCCGGATATCCCCCGGATCCATATTCCCTCCGGCGTAGACGATACCGGCGTCCTTCCAGCCCAGATGTGAAAGAAGCCCCTCATAATAAGCTTTTACCGGAGCAAAATTACTTTCCGTGTTTCCTTCTGCCGCCATCAGTAAGAGGCATTCTTTTTTCGGATTTTCATATTCCGGACTGCATTCTGCCACCGCGAACAGGCGGTCAAATGCGCATTTCAATTGTCCGCTGATCCCCCAATAATACATGGGTGATGCGAGTACCACCACATCAGCCTCCCGGTATACCGGATAAATCTGCTGCATGTCATCCTTTTGTACACAGGGGCTTTCCGGGTTCTGTCCGCCTTTACAGCAGCCCAGGCAGCCATGGATGTTCATTTTCTGCAGATCAAAGCAGGCGACTTCATTTCCGGCGCTTTTTGCATCTTTCATAAAATGTTCAATCAAAGCCTTTGTATTTCCGTTTGTTCTCGGACTTCCGTTTAAAATCACTATCTTTTTCATTATATGGCACCTCCTAAGTTTATGCTATAATTATAACGATATATAATCCTGAATAAAAGTACGCACATTTATGTTAGATACTAACCCAAAGGAGAGTTAAAATGTTTAAAGATTATCTGGATAAGTCAAATTTTGAAGAGACCGGCTTCAGCTACACACTGTCCCTGATAAGCGGTAAATATAAGATGGTAATCCTTTACTGTCTGATGGAATTTGAAATCGTCCGCTACAATGAATTAAAGCGATACATAGGCACAATTTCGCACAAAACACTCAGCACATCTCTGAAAGAACTGGAAAAAGATCAGCTCATCAACCGTAAGGAATATCCGCAGATTCCTCCGAAGGTGGAGTACAGCTTATCAGAAAGAGGAAAATCCATGATGGAAATTCTGGACCAATTGTGCATATGGGGAGAAAAAAATAGAATTTAATATATCAAACGGATAGATCCCTCTTATTTTTTACGAATTAATAAGTGAAAGGAGTCAACCAAAGGATATAAAGAAGGAGGCTGCAGACTCTGGCTTTGGTTTGGTGTGGAATGGCGTATGAAAGCGAATGAAGATAATTTTATCTCCCTGATAAAGAAGCGCCGGGAAGAGGGAATCCGGTATGTAATGGAAGAATATGGAGGTCTGCTTCAGTCCATTGTGAAGAAAAGGCTGTACGGCATGCCCGACAAAGTGGAAGAATGTATGAATGATATTTTCTTCGGCATCTGGAACAATATCGGTTCCTTTGATCCCAAAAGAAGCAGTTTTAAAAGCTGGGCGGCCGGAGTGGCAAGATTTCAGGCCATCGATTACCTGCGCAGATACGGAAAACAGCTGCAGCAGGAAAGCTGGGAGGAAGTGGAGCTTTCGGCGGAGGATGAGAATCTGAACCGTCTTGTGGAAAGGGAGATTTCCAGAGAAACCCGGGAGCTGCTTGACTGCCTGAAGCCAAAGGACAGGGAAATCTTTGCAAGGATTTTCATACAGGATCAGGATGTGGAAACCGTAAGCATGGAGATGGGGCTTCCCAGAACCGCCGTATATAATAAGATCTCCCGCGGAAAGAAGAAATTGCGGAGTCTGGCGGAAGGAAGCCGGGAATAAGGAGCAGGATATGGATAAAAAAATATATAATATGGCTAACGATATCGTTACGGATTTTACAGAGCTGGAAAGCCGGAAGCTGTCTGAAAAGGAAATCGGGAAATATCAGCGCAGCTTCAGAAAAAGATGGAAGGGCGGAAGAAGCATACCGGGGCCGGGTAAAATGGCGGTCTGTGCGGCGGCCCTTATCCTGATAGTAGGAATTACGGCAGCGAGCGGTGAAGTGCATGCGGCAATAGAACAGCTGCAATGGACCATCAGCAATGCCCTGGGCCTGCAGAAGGATTTGGCGGATTACAAGGAGGTGGTGGATACCACGGTGATGGACAGCGGCTATGCCCTGACGCTGCATGAGGTGGTGGCCTCAGAGGAAGAACTGTGGATAAATCTGTCTGTACAGAAGGAGGACGGCAGCACTCTTTCCCTGGACGAGATCACGCCGGACGCCAAAATAAAAATCAATGGAAAGCGGATATATGGAGGGGGCGGCGGAGGTATTCATTATCTGAATGAGGAACAGACGGCGATCGGCATGGAAATGCATTATACCAGTGACGGCATGGATCTGGCGGGAGTCAATGATTACCAAATCAAGTTCAGTCAGCTGGATATCAAGGGAAAAATCAGAGGAAACTGGACGTTTTCCTTCACGGCGGACGGTTCCACCCTGATGGCGGATACACAGAGGGTCACCCTTGACAAAACCTTTACCCTTCCTAACGGCGTTTCAATTACATTGGAGGAATTCACCAGCAACGATCTGGAACAGAGGATCCTTTATACTGCGGATGCCAAAGAAGCTGTGGAATATGATTTGCTTGTGACTGCCCGTGATGAAATGGGAGGGGAATATTCTTTTTACTTAAGCTCCTTTAACGGAAGCAGGAAAAAAGGTTATCTCCGCGCCCAGGAAACAAGGATCCCGGACGGAGTCAATCTTGTGGAAATGACGCTCTATACGGTGGCCATGCCGAAGGAAAGCGGGAAAATGAGCAATGATTTCCAGCCCCTGGGAGACAGCTTTCTGATGGAAATCAGGTGACACGGGAGCAGCGGACGTAGTACAATGGGGACAGACCTTGAATAACAGTCAGCATGAAGAAAGGAAAACAGAACCATGAAATTTACTTACTGTCCGGACTGCGGCACTAAACTGATACAAAAGGAAATCGGGGATGAAGGGCTGATGCCTTATTGTGAAAACTGTAAGAAGCCGCTTTTTGATATGTTTTCTACCTGTATTATTGCCCTTGTGGTCAATGAATACGGGGAGGCGGCTCTTCTCCGGCAGGGATACATCTCTCATCAATACTATAACCTGGTTTCCGGCTATATGAAGCCGGGAGAAACGGCCGAATACACCGCGGCGAGAGAGGTGGAGGAAGAAATCGGCGTGCCTGTGGAAAGGCTGAGATTTGTGGGAACCTACTGGTTCGGCAAAAAGGATATGCTGATGATAGGCTTTATTGCGGAAGCAAAAAAGAGGGAACTGAAGCTGTCCGGCGAAGTGGATGCGGCGGAATGGGTGGATGCTTCCAGGGCGATTGACATGGTGCATCCCGGAGGAAGTGTATCCTATGCGTTGTTGGAATACTACCTGAAGGAACAGGAAAGTATAAGGCAGAAGGGAAGCTCCTTATGAAAATAGACCGTCTTATGGCGATCCTGACCATTCTGTTAAGGCAGGAGAAGATAACCGCGCCGGAACTGGCGGACAGGCTGGAGGTATCCCGCCGGACCATCAGCCGGGATCTGGATGTCCTGTGCCAGGCAGGAATACCGGTGGTGACGGAACAGGGCTATGGCGGCGGGATATCCCTTTCGCCGGGCTTTAAAATAGATGCATCCCTGCTGACGGAAAAGGAAAGGGATGCTCTGATTACAGGGATCCGGGGGCTTGACAGTGTGATGACGGCGCCCCTGGCCGAAGGGCTGCGGGAAAAATTGCGGATGCTTCCCGGAAAAGACACGCAGGCGCAGGAAACAGTTAATATCGATCTGGCTTCTTATTATAAAAACAGCCTTACCGTCAAGCTTGATCTCCTGAAGGCGGCCATCCGGGAACACCGGCTTGTTTCCTTTACTTATTATTACCGCAAAGGGGAGGGCAGGCGGCTGGCGGAGCCATACCGAATCGTTTTTCAGTGGTCCTCCTGGTATCTGCTCGCCTACTGCCGGGAGAGGGAAGACTTCCGTCTGTTCAAGCTGAACCGGCTGTGGGAGGCGGAGTGCCTGGAGGAGACCTTTTCCCCGCGGACTGTGCCTGAGGAAAAGCTGGATGCCTTCCGGCATTTCACGGATGAAATCAGGCTTCGCGCCCGGTTCTCGGAAGGTGTGAAATTCAGGCTGATTGAAGAATACGGCCCTTCCTCCTTTACCCGCCTTGAGGACGGAACACTTCTGGTGGAGGATCTGGGTTTTACCAATTACCCGGTTCTTCTGGAATGGGCATTAAGCTTCGGAAGCAATATCGAGGTGCTGGAGCCGGAGCAGCTCAGACAGGATATCAGGAAGGAAGCGTCCCGAATTCTTGACAGATATGATAATCCGGGGGAAACACCGGATGGGAACGAGTAACCGGACAGACAGCTGTCCGGTTACTCGTGTTATAATAGGACAAAAGGGAACAGCTCAGGTATAACCGGACTGTTGCAAAAAAGGAGAGACAGCTATGGCAGCCGCAGAGAAGAGCTGGGATGAGAATAACCGGGAAGATTGGGAAGAACGGGTAATTGCCCTCAGAATGGAAAGGCAGCATTTGACGAAACCGGCGGACTTGGAGGAGTATAACGTCCTTTACCGGGATTTGTCTCCGGGGCTGAATGTATACTGGCACGGATTCGGAGAACCGCCCTGCCTTGTTTACCGGGCAGGCTTTGATGATTTAGAATATAACAGGGAAAGGCAGCGGAACCGTGAACTGGTAAAAGGGCGGTTCCAGAAAGGGAATATCGGCTTCATTCAGGAAGAGGATATGGAGCTTTTTGCAGGCCTTTACCGGAAACCCTGGAAACCGGATGATACACAGGAATTGATTCTCGCGCTGATAGACAGGGAAGGCCCGTTAAATATTGGCCTGATAAAAGAAATGACCGGGCTTTTGGTAAAGCAGATCACGCCGGCCCTGCATAAGCTGCAGGAGTCCTTTGTGTTATTTGAGGATCAGTTTGACGGGGAATGGGATCGGGAATGGTACCGTTTTGAAGAGATGTTCCCGGATGTGGATGTACAGCATTTTACCAGGGAAGAAGCCCTGAAAATGGTGCTTCCCCGTTTCCTTTTCCGCTATGTGGGCGCTTCTGCAAAAAATTTCAGGGATTTTTACGGGATCCCGGAGCGTGAACTGAAGGCTGCCGCGGAAGAACTGACAGCCGGCGGACAGTTTGTACAGAAGGACGGGATTTATTATCTTGCCGCGGATTTTGAACTTCTTCAGAAGCAGGAACGGACGCCCTTTCGGAAGATCCTGGTCCTTCACCGGAACGACTGCCTGGTGCGGTGCGAGGAGCATCACCTGAAGCAGGAGTACAAAAGGGAGGGAATGGATATTCTTCAGTATCTGCTCATCGACGGCAAAATCAGGGGTGCGGTGCTGGGACATTTCAAATACGGCCCCTACATTATGGAAGACGTATGCGTCCGGCTTCCGGAAAATGAGGCAGAAGCTCGAAAAAAGGAGATTTTGGAAGCCATTTATGAAATAAATGGAAGAGAGGAGCCTATAAGGCGTTATATGGGCCTTCCGATATAAAATGGCAGCAGGACAGTCCGGCGTATTTTCTGAAAAGAAGCGCCGGATTTTTGTTTTTTGTCAAGAAAAATTATTTTTTTTGAAAAAAATAAAAGGATTCCGGGTATTGACACAGAATATAAAAGATAGTGAGCTTATTTTTGTCCGGAAACGGGATCGGATTAGAGTTTCCTTTCCGGCATACTCTGATTAAGCCGATTGGCAGAAAGGGGACGGATGACAACAATTCGGGAAAATCTGGAGAAGTGGGAAGAGGTTTATTTAAGTCCCTATGCTGCTCTGAGCAGGAATTCCCTGGGAAGGCTGAAGGAGGAGGAACCCTGTGATATCAGGCCTGTTTTCCAGCGGGACCGGGACAGGATTCTGCACTGTAAGGCATTCCGCAGGCTTAAGGACAAAACCCAGGTCTTTCTCACTCCGGAAGGGGATCATTACCGGACGAGACTGACCCATACTCTGGAGGTGTCCCAGAATGCCAGAACGATTGCCAAAGCGCTTCGGCTGAATGAGGATTTGGTGGAGGCCATTGCCCTGGGCCATGATTTGGGGCATACCCCCTTCGGCCATGCGGGAGAGCGTGCGCTGAACCGTGTCTGCCCGTTTGGTTTTGAACACAGCGAACAAAGCGTGCGTACCGTGGATATCCTGGAAAAGGACGGCCAGGGCCTGAACCTTACCTTTGAGGTGCGGGACGGAATCCGAAACCATCAGACCAAAGGAAATCCGGCCACGCTGGAAGGAAAGATCGTAAGGCTTTCGGATAAAATTGCTTATATCCACCATGACTGTGATGACGCTGTCCGCGCCGGCATCCTGAGAGAAGAGGATATTCCGGCTTCGGTGCAGGAAGTGGCGGGCAGGACCACAGGCGAACGGCTGGATCATTTTATCCATGATATTGTGACGAACAGCTTCGGCAGGAATGACATTTGTATGTCTCCCCCGGTGGAGGAGGCTATGAAGACGCTGCGGGCTTTTATGTTTGAACGGGTTTACACCAATAAGCAGGCCAAAAGCGAAGAAAGCAAGGCGGAACTGCTGGTGGAAACGTTATATGATTATTATCTCCATCATATTGATAAAATATCCACAGAACTTTTGGAGCTAATGGAAAGAGGGGAAGCGAAGGAAAGGATTTGTTGTGACTATATAGGGGCAATGACGGATCGGTTCGCCATTGCGCAGTATGAGGAAATTTATATTCCCAAATGCTGGACAGTGAAATAAGCAGGCGAGGTGAGTGAAGGCATGTATTATCCCGATGAACTGATAGAAGAAGTCAGGATGAAAAATGATATTGTGGATGTGATTTCAGGCTATGTGCGTCTCCAGAAAAAGGGGGCCAATTATTTTGGGCTGTGTCCCTTCCATAATGAAAAGTCGCCTTCCTTTTCCGTATCTCCCGGCAAGCAGATGTACTATTGCTTCGGCTGCGGCGCGGGAGGAAATGTGTATACCTTTATCCAGGAATACGAAAACTATACGTTTCCGGAGGCCGTCAAAATGCTGGCGGACCGTGCGGGTGTGAACCTGCCGGAGATCGAGTATTCCGAAGAGGCCAGAAAAGCGGAAAGCAAGCGGAGTAAACTGCTGGAAATCAACAGGGAAGCGGCAAAATATTTTTATTTTCAGCTCCGGGCCAAACAGGGTGAAATTGGGTATAACTACTTAAGAAACCGTGAGCTGACAGATGAAACCATCAAAAAGTTTGGTCTTGGCTTTGCCAATAAGACAAGCAATGACCTGGTGCAGTATCTGCGCAGCAAAGGCTATTCCCAGGAGCTCATCCATGAGGCAGGATTGTGCAATGTGGATGAAAAGCATGGCATGTATGACAAGTTCTGGAACCGGGTGATTTTTCCCATTGAGGATATCAATCACCGGGTAATCGGGTTCGGCGGCAGAGTGATGGGGGACGGGACTCCTAAATACCTGAATTCCCCGGAAACTCCTGTTTTTGACAAGAGCAGGAACCTCTACGGACTGAATTTTGCGAGAACCTCCCGGAAGGGAAACATTATTTTGTGCGAGGGCTACATGGATGTCATTGCCATGCATCAGGCCGGCTTTGATCAGGCGGTGGCGTCTCTGGGAACTGCTTTCACCATAGGACAAGCCAGTCTGCTGAAGCGCTATGCCAAGGAAGTGCTGCTGTCCTATGACAGCGACGGCGCGGGCGTGAAGGCGGCACTGCGGGCCATCGGCATCCTCAAGGAGGCCGGGCTTACAGGGAAGGTGATCAATCTGGAGCCATACAAGGATCCGGATGAATTTATGAAAAACCTGGGAAAGGAAGCCTTCCAGGAAAGAATCGACCATGCGGAAAACAGCTTTCTGTTTGAAATCCGCATGCTGGAGAAGGAATTTAATCTGTCCGATCCGGAGGACAAGACCAAGTTCCACAGGGAAATCGCCAGAAAGCTGTGTGAATTTTCCGAGGAAGTGGAACGGGAGAATTATATTGAGGCGGTGGCGGAAAAATATCATATAGGCTTTGAGAATCTGCGCAGGCTTGTGGGGAACACCGCTGCCAAAACCGGTCTGGCCAAACCGGTGGAGCGTCCCAAATCCGGCATACAGAAAAAAACGACGCCTGAGGAAAACAGCAGGAGGACACAGCGGCTGCTGCTCACCTGGCTGGTGGAAGAGCCTCAGGTATACCCTAAGATATCCCGCTTCCTGTCTGCCGAAGACTTTACGGAGGAGCTTTACGTAAGAGTGGCGGAGAGGCTGTTTGCGGGCCTGGAAAAAGGAGAACTGAATGCCGCATCGATTATCAGCCTGTTTCCCGATGAGGAGGAACAGCGGGAGGTGGCCTCCCTTTTTAATACAAAGCTGTTGGAACCGGAAACATTACAGGAAAAGGAAAAAGCTTTCCACGATATCCTGGTTTCCGTAAAAAGAATCAGTTATGAATACAATACCAGCCGTCTGGGAACAGATGTAGAGGCGTTAAACCGCGTCATTGAAGGAAAAAAGGCGCTGGAAGAACTTAGCAAAACGCATATTTCCCTGAATTAAGGATAACAATATTAACATGCGCAGGAAGGATGGACAAAGAATGGGCAAAAAGACACAGGAAAAAGCAGATGAGGCAAAGAAGACAAATACCCCGAATGAAACCGAAATGACTCTGGAAGAGAAAGCCGCGGCGGAAGCCAAGTTTCTGGAAAGGGTAAGAGGCCTTATCGGCGTTGCCAGAAAGAAGAAGAATATTCTGGAGTACCAGGAGATCAGCGATTATTTTGCCGATCTGCAGCTGAATGAGGATCAGTTTGATAAACTGCTGGAGCTGCTGGAGCAGAGTAATGTGGATGTACTGCGTATTACGGAGGATGACGATGATATTCCCGACGAGGAAATCATTCTGTCTGAAGAGGATGAGGTGGATATGGAAAATATCGACCTTACCGTTCCTGACGGAATCAGCATTGAAGATCCGGTGCGTATGTATCTGAAGGAAATAGGAAAGGTGCCCCTGCTTTCTGCGGAAGAGGAAATTGATCTGGCGCAGAGAATGGAAGTGGGAGATGAGGAAGCCAAGAAGCGTCTGGCAGAAGCCAACCTGCGTCTGGTGGTCAGCATTGCCAAAAGATATGTGGGAAGAGGGATGCTGTTCCTGGATCTGATTCAGGAAGGAAACCTGGGCCTGATTAAGGCGGTGGAAAAATTTGATTATACCAAAGGCTATAAATTCTCCACCTATGCCACATGGTGGATCCGTCAGGCGATCACCAGAGCCATTGCCGATCAGGCGAGAACCATCCGTATCCCGGTGCATATGGTGGAAACGATCAATAAGCTTATCCGGGTGAGCAGACAGCTGCTTCAGGAGCTGGGGCGTGAACCTACTCCGGAAGAAATTGCGGAAGAAATGAGCATGCCTGTGGAAAGAGTCCGGGAAATCCTGAAAATATCCCAGGAGCCGGTATCTCTGGAAACCCCTATCGGTGAAGAAGAAGACAGCCACCTGGGCGATTTTATCCAGGATGACAATGTGCCGGTTCCTGCGGATGCAGCGGCCTTCTCCCTGTTAAAGGAACAGCTGAACGAGGTGCTGGGTACGCTGACGGAAAGAGAACAGAAGGTGCTTCGCCTGCGTTTTGGCCTGGATGACGGAAGAGCCAGAACCCTGGAAGAGGTGGGCAAGGAATTCAACGTTACCCGTGAACGTATCCGTCAGATCGAAGCCAAGGCTCTCCGCAAGCTCCGTCATCCCAGCCGCAGTCGTAAGCTGAAGGATTATCTGGATTAAGGAAAAAGAATATGGAATTGTCAAAAAGACTTCATATGGTCGCATCTATGGTAGAAAAAGGCAGTATACCGGCGGATGTGGGATGTGACCATGGGTATGTGGCGATATATTTGATCCAAAACGGGATCTCACCCCATGTGTTTGCCATGGATGTGAACGAAGGCCCCCTGGAGCGGGCCAGAGAGCACGTGGAAGAATATGGGCTTGCCGCATACATAGATGTAAGGCTTTCCGACGGACTTTCCGGCCTTCCCTGCCGCGGGGGAAGGCCGGAAGCGGATACGCTGCTGGCAGCGGGAATGGGCGGCCGGCTGACGGTGAAAATACTGGAGGAAGGCGCAGAGAAGCTGGCAGGGATGCGCTGGGTCATTCTTCAGCCCCAGTCAGAGCCCTGGCTGGTGAGAAAATCTTTAAGAAATTTAGGATATTTCATTACAGATGAGAATATGATTTGGGAAGAAGGAAAATATTATGCTGTAATGAAGGCGGTGAATCTCAGGAATCTGCCGGAAGGCTTCCCTGTCGGCAGGCTTGAGGAGGAGGCCCGCAGTTTTTTCAGGAACCGGCCGGTATTTTCGGAAACAGAATGGGAACAGGCCGGGGACAGATACGGATCCTGGCTGCTCATCCGCCGGAATCCGGTCCTTTTTTCATATCTGGAGGATTGTCTGGACAAAACAGCCGGCATTCTGAAGGGGATTGACGGACAAAAGGATGATGCAGGATACTCGGATAAGACCGGAAAGCGGCTTGCGCAGCTGAAGGAGGAACAGCGGCTGCTGGAACAGCTGCTTATGCTGTATAAGGAGAAAAGCCTATGAAATGCAGTGAGATAATGGCGAAACTGGAAGAACTGTCCCCTCTTTCCTTTGCGGAAAGCTGGGATAATGTGGGGCTTCTTGTGGGAAGCCGGGAACGGGAAGTGGAATCCGTAATGATTGCGCTGGATGCCACGGATGCGGTTATTGATCAGGCTGTGCTGGCGGGAGCGGATATGCTGCTCACACATCACCCCCTGATTTTTTCGCCCCAAAACAGGATAACGGCGGAGGACTTTACCGGGAAACGGATTATCAAGCTGATAGCCAACGATATCTGCTGCTATGCCAGCCATACCAATTTTGATGTGATGGGAATGGGGGATGAAGCGGCGGAACGTCTGGCTTTGGAGGAACGCAGTGTCCTGGAGATCACCTTTGAGGATGAGCTTTCCCAGGAGGGAATCGGCAGAGTGGGCATTCTGCCGGAATGCATGACGCTGCGGGAATGCGCCTCCTATGTAAAAGAGACCTTTGACCTGGATACGGTGAAGGTGTTCGGGGAAGAAGACAGGAAGGTCCGTAAGGCTGCCGTGGTGCCCGGAGCGGGCAAGGATTATATCCGCCAGGCGGTAAGGGCGGGCGCCGATGTATATATTACCGGCGATATCGGGCATCATGACGGAATAGATGCGTTGGAACAGGGACTGACCATTATTGATGCGGGACATTTCGGTGTGGAGCAGATTTTTGTTCCCTACATGAAGGAATTTTTAAGCAGGGAGCTTCCCTCGCTCCATCTTTTATCCGCAAGACAGCAGGAACCTTTTTGGTATGAATAGTCATGAACAGAGGAGTTTGAAATATGGTTAAAGTAACGGTGAATGGCACATGCAGAGAATATGAAGACGGAATCACCTATGAAACACTGGCACAGGAACATCAGCAGGAATATGAACACAGAATCATCCTTGCCGTTGCGGGAGGGAAGATCAAGGAGCTTCATAAAAAGGTGGATAAGGATGTAACCGTCACTTTCCAGACACTTTCAGACAGGGTCGGGCATGATACTTATGTCCGCAGCGCCGTGATGCTGCTTATAAAAGCCATCAGTGACGTGGCGGGATCTCCCGAAGAGGGTGAGGTATCCGTGGAATTCACGATTGGCCGCGGGCTCTATTGTGTTCCTAAAGGAAGGCTGGCGGAACGGGTGGTGATAGCAGACGGGGAAGAAGAGCGGCAGATGGAGGCCGAATTCGTTGACAGGGTAAAAGAACGGATGGCGGAAATGGTTGCGGCCGGTCTTCCCATTACCAAGAAGGCTTATCCCACGGACGAGGCGATCGCGCTTTTCGAAGCACAGGGAATGGATGATAAGGTCAGGCTGTTCCGCTATCGGAGAGGCTCTTATATTAACGTTTACTGCCTGGACGGGTATTATGACTATAATTACGGCTATATGGTGCCGGATACCAGCTATCTGCAGTATTTTGATCTGCTTCCCTATAAGGAGGGAATGATTCTCATGCTTCCGGATCGCTGGGATCCGGAGACGATGGGCAGCTTTGAACCCAGGGAAAAGCTGTTCCATACCATGGAGCGTTCCAATTACTGGGGAGAACAGATGGGGATTGAGACAGTGGCAGATTTGAACGACAAGATCTGCGAAGGAGATCTTGCGGAAATGATTCTGGTGCAGGAAGCGTTCCAGGAACGCAGGATTGCCGAAATTGCCGGAGATATTGCAAAGCGTGACAATGTAAAATTTGTTATGATAGCAGGCCCTTCCTCTTCCGGAAAGACCACTTTTTCCCACAGGCTGTCCATTCAGCTGAAAACACACGGACTGGTGCCTCATCCCATTGCGGTGGATGACTATTTTGTGGATCGGAAAAATACGCCCCGGGACGAAGACGGCAATTATAATTATGAATGTCTGGAAGCCATAGACGTGGAACAGTTCAACAGTGATATGGCTGATCTGCTCGCGGGAAAAAGGGTGGAAATGCCCCGTTTTAATTTTAAAACAGGGCTGAGAGAGTATAAAGGGGATTACCTGCAGCTGGGGCCGGAGGATATTCTGGTTATTGAAGGAATTCACGGGCTTAACGATCAGCTGTCCCATTCCCTTCCGCTGAAGAGCAAATATAAAATTTACATCAGCGCCCTTACCAGCCTGAATGTGGATGACCATAACCGGATAGCGACGACTGACGGCAGGCTGATCCGCAGGATGGTGAGAGATGCCAGGACCAGAGGGGCGTCTGCGACCCATACACTGCGTATGTGGGCATCTGTGCGCAGGGGAGAAGAGGAAAATATCTTTCCTTTCCAGGAAAGTGCGGACGCCATGTTCAATTCCGCCCTTTTATACGAGCTTGCTGTGCTCAAGCAGTTTGCGGAGCCTCTGCTTTACAGCGTGGGAAAGGACGAACCGGAGTATTTTGAAGCGAAAAGGCTTCTTAAATTCCTGGAGTATTTCCTTGGGGTGAGCAGTGAAAATCTGCCGAACAATTCGATTGTCCGTGAGTTTGTCGGAGGCAGCTGCTTCCGCGTGTAGACAAGCTGTGGTGTGTGGGCCTTGTGTCCCGCCCCGGCAGAGGGTGCCGTCTCCTGCCTGTTTCCGCGGCAGGCAAGGGTGTATAGGGGAAGAAGGGTATGTTTGAGGTTGAAGTGAAGGCGATTCTTTCCGGGGGGAACGGAATGAATCTTTATAGAGGGTGTACTCACGGGTGTATTTATTGTGATGCGAGGAGCAGCTGTTATCAGGTGCATCCGGACAGGCCTTTTGAGGATATCGAGGTTAAGCGGAATGCGGCGGAGCTGTTGGAGCAGGCTTTGCGGGGGAAGCGGAAACGGTGTATGATCGGTACGGGTGGGATGAGTGATCCTTATCTGCATCTGGAGAAAAAGCTGGGGCTTACGCGCAGGTGTCTGGAGCTGATTGATGAATATGGTTTTGGGGTGGCTATACAGACGAAGTCGGATTTGATATTGCGGGATTTGGATTTGCTGAAGCGTATTAACCGGAAGACAAAGTGTGTGGTGCAGATTACGCTGACGACTTATGATGAGGATTTGTGCAGGGTGATTGAACCAAATGTGTGTACTTCCGGGAGGCGGGCGGAGGTGCTTGAGATTCTGCGGGATGAGGGGATTCCTACGGTTTGCTGGATGACGCCGGTGCTTCCTTTTATCAATGATACGGAGGAGAATATCAGGGGGCTGCTGGAGTATTGCTGCCGGGCTAAGACTTATGGGATTCTCACTTTTGGTATGGGGGTTACTCTGCGGGACGGGGACAGGCAGTATTTTTACCGGAAGCTGGATGAGCATTTTCCGGGGCTTCGGGAGAGGTATGTGAAGACCTACGGGGATGCCTATGAGGTTCCTTCCCCGAATCAGGCGGAGCTTATGAAGCTTCTGCGCAGGGTGTGTAAGGAGCAGGGAATTGTCTGTGATGCGGATGAAATTTTCAGGTATCTGAGCCGGTTTGAGGATAAGCTGGCGGGAACGCAGATGAGCCTGTTTGATTTTTAGGGTTGTCAAGCGGGAGGAAAAAAGATATAGTATAACATGGAACCAGGTTCCACGGAAAATAAGTAAGATGAATAATCGCGGCTGCTTATGCCTTCGGGTTGCGGCAGGTGAGGAAAGTCCGGGCTTCGCAGGGCAGGATGCCGGATAACGTCCGGTGGAGGTGACTCCAAGGCCAGTGCAATAGAAATATACCGCCCCGCCATCGGCGGAAAGGGCTTCTCTTCGGGGAATGCCTGGTAAGGGTGGAAAGGCAGTGTAAGAGACTACCGCCCGTCTGGTAACAGATGGGGCACATGTAAACCCCATCCGAAGCAAGACCAAACAGAGAGCGACAGGCTTGCCCGGCCTGCTTTCAGGTAGGTCGCTTGAGGCTGCCGGCGACGGCAGTCCTAGATAGATGATTATTCTCGACATAACCCGGCTTACAGTTTTGCTTATTTCCGTGGACAATGATCCAAAGGGATGTATTTGGATAGAACCAGAGGTTTATTATCCATTTGGCGATTGCCGCGAGGGTTGAAGATCCGGTCAGCTTGCTGCAGGATATTTGACGTTCAATTGAGTCCGGATCTCATATGAGTGGGTATCCGGCTTCCTTCAGGAAGAACAGGCCAGTGTCCTGTTCTTTTTCGTTCTTATGAAAAGCATATGGGCTATGGTGAGGGTTAACAAAGCCGCGGTTTGGACGGGTGAATGGGAGTATAGATGAAAAGTATGGGTAAATGGGGGATATGTATATTGCTGGGAGCAGCAGCCTTGCTGCTGGGAAGCTGTAAAAACAGCAGGATGGAGCCAATGGAAGAGAAAGAAAGCCTGAATGAAGTGGTGCAGGGGGAGGAACGGGAGTGGGTCGTTTTTGCGGAAAGCCTGGAGGGGGAGAATGAGGAAAAGGCATGTGAAATGGCGGTACAGAGTATTGTAAGGCTGGAAACGGAACATAATGGAAATGTTTATTTTGGCAGCGGTATCATCTGGGACGGAGATGAAGAACGTATTGTGATAGCAACCAGCGGGCATCTGCTTGAGGAAGGGCGGCTTCTCGGTGTTATTTTCCCGGGGGGAAGGGAAACGTCCGGTGAACTGGCGGGGATCTGCGGAGAGAAGGATATGGCGTTCGTGACAGTTCCGGTAAGCTGGTTGGAAGAGGCCGGCCAGAAAGCAATGGTGGTCAGCCTTCATCAGCGGATTTTTGATACGCTGGACGGCAGCAGCAGTCTTCTGGCGCTTGGCTGTTCGGAAAATGGCGTGGGGGATCAGCTCCGAAGAGGGACATTGAAGGAAAAAGCCTGGTACCGTGAGGAGTTCGGGGCGGATGTCATGATTCTGGAGTGCGAATCGCAGCCGGGGATGTCGGGAGGAGGCATATTTGACTGTTACGGAAATCTGGTGGGGATGCTGGAAGGCGGCAGCGGGAACAGTACGGCCGCTTTTTCCATGGAAACAATAAATGAAGGTTATGAGGAAGTATTTGGAGTAAAAAGGGATACGGAAGATTATAAATGACGGCTTTTGCAGGAGCGGGAATCCGTACTTAATAAAAATTTTATCATTAAAACGGGAATCGCCGGGTGTGCTGTGGTTGACAAGTGAAGGAAAACGGGGCAAAATATAGAGGATGTCTTTTTCGCTTCGGACAGGGAAAGGGCAGAGGATTGCTTTTATAATAACAGGCCGTAAAGGAGCCGGATTTGGCCGTGAGCCGGGAATTGGTGCTGAGGCAGGCCGGCCAGCCGGAACGGAGAAAGAGGTGTAATATGACAAAAATAGATATTTTCTCAGGATTTCTGGGAGCAGGAAAGACAACATTAATTAAGAAGCTTCTGAAAGAAGCGCTGGCAGGAAGCCAGGTGGTATTGATTGAAAACGAGTTCGGGGAAATCGGTATCGACGGCGGATTCCTGAAGGAATCGGGCATAGAAATTAAGGAAATGAATTCCGGCTGTATCTGCTGTTCCCTGGTAGGTGATTTCGGTACCTCACTGAAGGAGGTTATGGATAAATACCATCCGGAGCGAATTCTTATTGAGCCTTCAGGCGTAGGCAAGCTTTCCGATGTTATCAGGGCGGTACAGAATGTGGATATGGGGGAAGAGGTCACATTAAACAGCGCAGTTGCGGTAGTTGACGCCTCCAAGTGCAGGCTTTACATCAAGAACTTCGGTGAATTCTTCATTAACCAGATTGAGCATGCAGGAACGATTATCCTGAGCCGGACCGATGTAGCCTCCCAGGCTAAAATTGAGCAGGCGGTCGCCCTGATCCGGGAACATAACAGCAAGGCGACTATTATTACCACTCCGCTGGAGCAGCTGAACGGCAGGGATATTCTGGAAACCATTGAAGGTGCAGTGGATCTGGAGAAGGAGCTTATGGAGGAGGTGCTGGAGGAGCATGAACATCATCATGATCATGAACACCATCATGACCACGAGCATCACCATGATGAAGAATGCGGCTGTCATGACCATGAGCATCACCATGACGAGGACTGCTGCGGCCATGATCACGAGCACCATCATGACGAGAACTGCGGCTGCGGCCATGACCACCACGATCATGACGGGCATCATCACGGAGAGGAATGCAGCTGCGGCTGCGGTCATGATCATCATGACCATCATCATGCGGATGAGGTGTTTACCAGCTGGGGAATGCAGACACCCGCTTCTTACACCCAGGATGAGATATCCGGGATCCTGGAAGAGCTGGAAGATGAAAAGAAATACGGTTTTGTGCTCCGGGCTAAAGGAATGGTACCTGCGGGGGATGAAACCTGGGTATACTTTGATTATGTACCCGGCGAAAGCAATGTGAGGGAAGGAAAACCGGATGTGACCGGTAAGTTCTGTGTTATCGGTTCCGAACTGAAGGAAGACGCCCTGGCGGAGCTGTTCGCTAAAAAGAATTAAATACGCCCTTGGCGGTTCTATTTTTACGAAAGGCAGGATGCGTGCTGTGCGCATGGATGGGAATAAAGAATGAAACCTGTATATATTATCAATGGCTTTTTGGAAAGCGGAAAAACGGAATTTATAACCTATACGCTGGATCAGCCATATTTTCAGATAAAGGGGAAAACCCTGATCATTCTCTGCGAAGAAGGAGAGAATGAGTATGATCCGGCGCTGCTGAAACGCAGCAATGCCTGTTTGGAGCTGATGGAACAGGAAGAGGATTTTACGCCGGAGAAGCTCCTGGAGCTTGAAAAAAAGGTGAAGCCGGAGAGGATTATCATTGAATATAACGGCATGTGGAATTTTAAGAACATGAAGCTTCCCTGGCATTGGCGCGTGGAGCAGCAGATTACCACAATTGACGCCTCCACCTTTACCATGTATTTTACCAATATGAAATCTTTGCTTGTGGAGATGCTGCGCGCTTCAGAAATGATCATTTTCAACCGCTGCGACGGCATTGAGGATCTGAACAGCTATAAGCGTAATGTAAAGGCGATCAACCAGCAGGCGGATATTATCTTTGAGGACAGCAACGGGGAAATCGACGAGATATTTGAAGAGGATCTTCCCTTCGATTTGAACAGCGATCCCATTGTGCTGGACGACATGGGCTATGGTATCTGGTATATCGATTCCCTGGATCATCTGGATCGGTATGTGGGGAAAAATGTGCAGTTTACAGCTATGGTGATGAAGCCGGACGGTTTTCCCAAAGACAGGTTTGTGCCGGGCCGTATGGCTATGACCTGCTGCGCGGATGATATGGCATTTCTCGGTTTCGTCTGCGTTTCCGGGGAAGCGGAAAAATTCCGGGAGCAGGACTGGGTGAAGGTGACCGCCAGGGTGGAAAAGGAATTCTGGGCGGATTACGGCGGAGAAGGGCCGGTTCTGCATGCCACCAGTGTGCTGAAGGCCAAGGCTCCCAAAGATAAAGTCATCAGTTTCGTTTAGGAGATAGGAATGTCGGCGGAAACAGATAAGGACTTGCTGCAGTTGAAGAAGCGTTTTCTGGAACTGGCAGAAAAGTCATACGCACAGAATATATATACCTTTACGGGCTTCCTGTCCATGGCAGAGCAGGAAGCTCTATTTGAGGCGATGCAGAAAAATAAAAGCTATACCTTCAGCCTATCCGGCGGAGGGGAAGGCTGTGAAAGACAGATGGCAAGATTCGGCTCTCCGGAAGAACTGGGATATGAGGAGCCTTTTCCTGTTGAGATCCTTAAAATCAGTCCTTTGCTGGAGAAATTCGCGGATAATTTCACCCACAGAGATTTCCTGGGGGCGGTGATGAATCTGGGGATCGATAGAAGTACGGTGGGAGATATTTTCCTGGAGGGGAAAAGCGCCTGGCTTTACTGTACACAGCGGATAGCTCCTTATATCTGTGAGAATCTGAATAAGGTAAGGCATACCAATGTACGCTGTGAAATCGTGGAGCAGGGGATGGAGCTCCCGGTGAGGGAACCGGAGAAAATTTCGCTCATTGTTTCCAGCGAACGGGCCGACGCCGTACTGGCAAAGCTCTGGCAGCTGTCAAGGAACCAGAGCCTTGAATTATTCCGGACGAAAAAAGTGTACGTCAACGGAAGGCTGTGTGAAAACAACAGCTGCCAGCTGAAAAGCGGCGACAGGGTAAGTGCCAGAGGCTATGGAAGATTTCTTTATTATGGCGCCCTTGGGGAAACAAGGAAAGGCAGACTGAATGTTTCCGCAGGCGTATACCGGTAAAAGGAAAACAGGGGAGGAATTTTTGGATGTATCATTATACGTTATCGCAGTGGATCTTCTTTTTCTATTTTTACTGCTTCTTCGGATGGTGTTTTGAATCAACCTACGTATCCATTTGTCAGAAAAAACTGGTAAACAGGGGATTTATCCGCGGGCCGTTCCTTCCGTTGTACGGTTCCGGCGCAATTATGATGCTTCTGGTTTCCAGCCCCATGAAAGGAAACCTGGTGGGGATATTTATAGCGGGCTGTTTAGGTGCCACAGTGCTGGAATATGTGACCGGTGTGATTATGGAAGCGCTGTTTAAGGTACGTTATTGGGATTACTCTCATAAGAAATTTAATTTCAGGGGACAGATTTGTCTGGAGTCCTCCCTGTGCTGGGGGCTTCTTACGATTCTGATGACCCAGTTCATCCATAAACCGGTGGAAAGTCTTGCCATGATGATTCCGCCAAGAGTTCTGGTGCTGGCTGTGGCGGTTATATCCGTACTTTTTATCGCGGATTTTGTTACGTCCTTCCAGGCTGCCATGGATCTGCGGGATATCCTTATTAAGGCAGAGCAGGCCAGACAGGAGCTGGAGCGTCTGCAGAAGCGTCTGGATGTAATTATTGCGGTGGCTAATAGCGATCGGGAAATAAAAAGAGAAAAACGGGAAGAGCGCATGGAAGAACTCGCGTCTGCAATCGAGGACACCTTCCTTCAGCTCAGGGATGCGATTCCCGGTTCCGAGCTGCTTCGGGAAAAGATGGAAGAAATTGTCGAGCTGCGTGATAAGTTTATAGGCAGCAGGCGTGTCGGAGAGGAAAACCAGCAGTCCTTTATCCACAGCTTTTTCAAGAGAAATTTGTTAAAGGGTAATCCGACCATGACTTCCCATAAATTCTATGACACTTTGGAAGAATTGAAGAAGTCGGCTTCTGAATACAGAAAAGGTAAAAAATGAAAAAGAAACGGACAGGAATCATTTTCTCTGCGTCTCTGCTTCTCCTGCTGATGCTGACACTGTACGGCTGCGGCCAGAACGGACAGCAGGAGGCGGCGCAGGAAACAGCTCCTGACGGCAGGCCGAAGGTACAGGTAATAACGACTATCTTTCCTCCCTTTGATTTTGTCCGCCGTATAGGCGGCGAATATGTGGAAGTGAATATGCTGCTGAAGCCCGGAATGGAAGCTCATTCCTACGAGCCTTCGCCCAGGGATATCATCCGGATTACGGAAAGCGACCTGTTCCTCTATGCAGGGGGCGAATCCGATGTGTGGGTGGAGGAGCTTCTTGCCGGAAATGATGGGGATGTATATTCGCACAGCCTTCTTTCCTGGGTGGAGCCTCTTGAGGAGGAAAGCCTGGAGGGAATGCAGGTAAGAGGGCATGATCATGAGGAACATGAAGAAGAGGAGGGAGTCCATCTGGAGCATGGGGAATATGACGAGCATGTCTGGACCTCGCCTGCCAATGCCATTCTTCTTGTGGAAAAAATCAGAGACACCCTGATATCCCTGGATCCGGAGAGAAAAGCTGTTTTTGAGAAAAATGCGGAGGCTTATCTGGCAGAACTGAGACAGCTTGATCAGGATTACCGTCAGATGGCGGAAAACGCAAAACGCCATACATTGGTATTCGGAGACCGTTTTCCCTTCCTTTATCTTGTGAAGAATTACGGCCTTTCTTATTATGCCGCTTTTCCGGGCTGCAGTTCGGAAACGGAGCCAAGCGCGGCTACGATAGCTTTTCTGACAGATGAAGTGGAGCACGAACAGATTCCGGTGGTATTCCGGCTGGAGATGTCCAATGGAAAGGTAGCCGAAGCGATTGCGGAGGTGACGGGAACCAGAACAGCGGTGCTTCACTCCTGCCATACCCTGACCAGAGAAGAGATGGAGCGGGGAGAGACTTACCTGTCTTTGATGAGACAAAACCTGGAGCAGCTGGACAAGGCTCTCAACGAATGAAGGGATAGAGATTATGTCGTATATCATCTGCAAGGATGTTGCTTTTGCATATGAGAATCAGATCGTGGTGTCCGGACTGAGCTTTCAGGTGGATGCCGGGGATTATCTGTGCATTATCGGAGAGAACGGTACGGGAAAAACCACTTTAATGAAAGGGCTTCTGGGTTTGAAAAAGCCTTACAGAGGGACGATTGTTACCGGAGACGGGCTGAAGAGCGCGGAGATTGGTTATGTTCCCCAGCAGGATGCGGTACAGAGGGATTTTCCGGCCTCGGTGTATGAGGTGGTTTTGTCCGGATGCCTGAACAGCAGAGGAATGAAGCCCGGTTTCGGTGCGGAGGAGAAAAAAAGGGCGCTTGGGAACATGGAACTGCTGAATATCAGCGGACTGAAAAACAAGAGCTTCCAGGATCTTTCAGGAGGACAGAGACAGAGAGTGCTCCTGGCCCGCTCCCTTTGTGCTACGAAACGGCTGCTTCTGCTGGACGAGCCAGTAACTGGGCTGGATCCGGTGGCGGCTGAGGAATTCTATGGTGTGCTGGATGCTTTGAACGGAAAACATAGGATTACGATCATCATGATTTCCCACGATATCAGGGAAGCTGTGGAGCATGCGGACCATATCCTGCATTTGTCCCATGGGGGATATTATTTCGGAACCACACAGGATTATGAGAAGAGCAGTTTGGGAAAAAAATTTCTGGGAGGTCTGACAGATGCTTGAATACATTGGGAGAATGTTTTCTTATCCTTTTATGCAGCGGGCATTTCTGGTAGGAATTCTGGTGTCGCTGTGTGCATCCCTCCTGGGGGTGAGCCTGGTTCTGAAGCGCTATTCCATGATAGGGGACGGACTTTCCCATGTGGGCTTCGGGGCTTTGGCGGTGGCTTCGGCGCTGCATATGGCTCCGCTGGCGGTCGCCGTTCCGGTGGTGGTACTTGCGGCTTTTATCCTGCTGCGTCTGAGTGACAGCGGGAAGCTGAAGGGGGACGCGGCTATTGCCATGATTTCCACGGGTGCGCTGGCGGTCGGTGTGATGGTGGTTTCCGTCACGACGGGCATGAATTCGGATCTGAACAGCTATATGTTCGGTTCCATATTGGCCATGAGCAAAAGCGATGTGGTGCTGAGTGCGGTGCTGTCGGTTATTGTGCTTGTGCTGTATTTGTTTTTTTATGATAAGATCTTTGCAGTGACCTTTGATACTGTTTTTGCCAGGGCCACGGGAATCCGTACCGGACTCTACAATATGCTTCTGGCTGTGCTGACAGCGGTTACGGTTGTGCTGGGCATGCGGATGATGGGAGCGCTCCTGATTTCCAGCCTGATCATCTTCCCGGCGCTGACGGCTATGCGGGTCTGCAAACATTACCGCAGTGTGATCCTTTGTGCGGTAGCGGTTTCGGTCATCAGCTTCGTGCTGGGAATGACGGTTTCCTTCCTGCTGGCAACCCCGGCGGGAGCGAGTATCGTGATTGTGGATATTGCTATGTACCTTATATTCTGGGCGGCGGGGGCCATTCGGGGAAGGCTGGCATAGGGCTGCGCCCGGCCGGTAAAAATGAATTTTCCATACGATTATAAAGAAAGAGCCGGTATCCGATGCCGGTCAGGGAACATATCCCTGACCAGAGGCATCCGGAGATACCGGCTTTTTTGCACAATTATCTTTTGAATCTTTTAGATAAATGTATTTCGCTATCTTCTTTGTATCCTAACTTATCATAGACTTTCTGCGCAGTGTGATTCTGCCGACCCGTTAAAAGTTCAATTTTATGAAAAGGATAATTACTTTTACAATGTTCCTCCGCAAAAGTTATCATTCTCGCTGCAATTCCGTTATGACGATAATTATCTTTTACATATGCTTCTGTAATTTCAACCATATATTCTTCATAGCAAAAGGATTTCTTTAATTGAACACAAATGAATCCTACAAGTTTTTTGTTTATTTCTTCCACCACAACAAATTCTTGTTGATTATGTAAAAGCGACTCTTGGATTTTTTCTAAAGTTGTATCACCTAATCCATTAAATTCATTATTGAGTTGTTTTAATTGCTCCGCATCATCATATATCGCCAGTCTAACCATATCGTCTTCTCCAATATCAATTTGTCAATTTCACCGACATATATTATAGCATTTATATATGAATTATTCTAACATAATCCTGCTCTGTGTATAACAGCAGGACTTAATAATCCGTCATTTTTTAAGCGTTGGCTTCTCCCAGGGCATCGTTTCATCAACATTTTTCTTTGTTTCATACCATTCATTAACAATGATAATCACTTAATTTAATCTCCCATGATATTAACAGCCTGTTGCAGTATTCATACAGATTTGGAGTGTTTTATGAAGCAATATCTCTCGTTTAGGTTGGCAGATTATACTATAATTTTTTAAATATTTTCGCGGATACGGATATCAACGGTAGTATAATGATATTCTTTTTCCGGCTTTTCTCCCGTGGTCAGGCAGGAGAACATCAGATCCAGCGGTTTGGTGCCCTGGATAAGAGGCTGCTGGCAGATGGTGGCGGCGATAACTCCCTGAAGGACCATTTCCCTCGTGGTGGAAACCTTATCGCAGGAAATAATGGTGATATCCTTCCTGCCTGCGGCAAGTACAGCCCGGCAGCCGCCATAGACGCCTCCCGCGGCGAAATAGAGGCCGTTGATTTCCGGATGCTCCTTTAAAAGACGCAGCGTGCGATCATAGCTTTCGAATTCATCGTCACTGTTTTCGATGGTGTCAACGATCCGGATTCCCGGATAATGGGACTGGATCCGGTCCCGGAAGCCGGCGATCCGGTCCGTATGGCAGAGAACCTTTGAAGAGCCGGTGACAATGCCGGCATAGACCTCATCCCCCGCAATTAAGTGCATAAGGCCTGCAGCCGTTTCTCCGGAACGGTAGAAATTGCAGCCCACATAGGCGAGTCTGCTGGAATTCTCGATGTCGGTATTGGTGGTGATCACCGGAATTTCCCGCGCATTCAGTTCATTTATCTTATCACAGATGAGAGGATCATTATATGGAGAGAGCACAATGCCGTTGACTCCCTGAGAAACCATTTCATCCATGGCACGCAGCTGGGCCTCCAGATCAAAACCGACCCTGCTGACGAGGACGGAACAGTTATAGCCGCCAAGTTCCCTGGATTTTCGGTTCACGCCCTCCAGGACATCATCAAAAAACGGATTTCCCGTATCGAAAAGGATAACACCGATTTTCAGATTTTTTTTCTGGGCAGCAAGGACAATGCCTGCTTTATTTGGTTTATAATCAAGGGCCTGGGCTATTTCCAGGATTTTCCTGGCGGTGCGGGGATTCACCGATCCACGGTTATTCAGGACGCGATCCACCGTACCTCTTGAGACACCGGCCAGTTCGGCGATTTCCTTTATGGTAGCCATCTCTTGTTCACCTCTGTTTCCGATTTATTCCTGCGATCATTCTCATTAACCGTATCATAAATAAGAGGCAAAGTCAATTTGAGAACTCCGGAAACCGTGTGCGTGCAACACGAAACGGCAGAATCAACAAAAAAGGAAGCGAAGAACCCCTTAAAACAAAGGTGAATTGTGAATTTTTACGAAATTTACAAACCCCATTGATTTTTAGATGAAAATCATTTATCATAAAAGTAACGTGCACGGGCACGTAAGACGGAACATAGAGAGCGGCCGGCATCAGGTTCTTAAGAAATGAAAGAGGGGACAGCGGCTGCGGATATGTAAAACAGGCAAACAGGAGAAGAAAGGACGGGAGGCGCAAAAATGTTATACATAGGCGTGGATCTTGGAACATCGGCGGTTAAGCTTCTGCTGATGGATGAAAAGGGAGCGATCAAGAAGATTGTGTCAAAGGAATACCCTTTGTTTTTCCCTCATCCGGGCTGGTCTGAACAGAAACCGGAGGATTGGTTTGAGCAGACCATGGCGGGATTAAAGGAACTGGTATCGGATTGTGACAAAGCTTCGATTGCGGGCATCAGCTTCGGCGGTCAGATGCATGGACTGGTGGTACTGGACAAGGAGGATAAGGTAATCCGGCCTGCCATTCTTTGGAATGACGGCAGAACCGGCGAGGAAACCGACTATCTGAACCAGGTGATCGGGAAGGATAAGCTGTCTGAATATACGGCAAATATTGCATTTGCAGGCTTTACGGCACCGAAGATTCTGTGGATGAAGAACAAAGAACCTGAGAATTTTGCAAAAATAGAAAAAATCATGCTGCCTAAGGATTATCTGGCATATAAGCTCTCCGGCGTTCACTGCACGGACGTGTCCGATGCCTCCGGCATGCTGCTGCTTGATGTGAAGAACCGCTGCTGGTCTGATGAAATGTGCGAAATCTGCGGAATCCGTAAAGAGCAGCTGGCTCAGATCTTTGAAAGTTATGAAGTGGTGGGAACCCTTCTTCCTGAAATTGCAGAAGAACTGGGACTTTCCGCTGATGTGAAGGTAATTGCCGGAGCCGGTGACAATGCGGCTGCTGCTGTGGGAACCGGTACCGTAGGGGATGGCATGTGCAATATCTCCCTGGGAACCAGCGGAACCATTTTTATATCCTCCAGAAGCTTCTGTGTGGACAGCAATAATGCACTGCATGCTTTTGCGCATGCGGATGGGAAGTATCATCTGATGGGCTGTATGCTCAGCGCCGCATCCTGCAATAAATGGTGGATGGATGATATCATAGGAACCTCCGATTATGCCAAAGAACAGGCGGAGATTACAGGACTTGGTGAAAACCATGTATTCTTCCTTCCTTATCTGATGGGAGAGCGTTCTCCTCATAATAATCCCAATGCGAGAGGAACCTTCATCGGGATGACCATGGACACGACAAGAGCCGACATGACCCAGGCTGTGCTGGAAGGCGTTGCCTTCGCGCTGAGGGATTCCTTCGAGGTCGCCAAATCCCTGGGAATTCATATTGAAAGAACCAAAATCTGCGGCGGAGGAGCGAAGAGCCCTCTCTGGAAGAAGATCATGGCAAATGTGCTTGGCATTAAGGTAGATATGATTGAAAGCGAGGAAGGACCCGGCTACGGCGGCGCTATTCTGGCAGCAGTAGGATGCGGAGAATTCGCAAGCGTGGAGGAAGCGGCGGACAAGCTGGTTAAGGTTGTGGGAACGGTGGAACCCGATCCGGAGCTCACCGCTAAATACGAAGAGAGATACCAGCAGTTCAGGCAGATTTATCCTGCATGCAAGGAGCTTTTTGATAAAATCATTTAAGGAATACCGGTGAGGAAGCTTTACCGGGCAGCTGCTATTTTCAAGTGTTTCCAATGCCGATAACAGATGGCTGGAAGTTAAATGGATGAAGAAAAGGAAAGGAGGAAAGAAGGATGGAAATTAAGAAAGTAACGGACGCTGCATTCCGTAAATACGGAAAAGTAGTGAAAAACGTGGACTTTACGGCTCTTGTGGAGGAACTGGAAAAGACTCCCTGCACCGCAGAGGTGGTATATGAACCCAGTGTTCCTGAGCTGGAAGCTCTTCCTGTATATAAGGAGCTTCAGGATGTGACCTACGGCGAGATGCCTATTCAGATTGGATTCTGTAATGGAAACAATTATAAGCTGAATGCTTTGGAATATCACAGGACATCTGAAATCGATGTGGCTGCATCGGATCTGATTCTGCTGCTTGGCTGGCAGGCGGATGTTGAGGAGGACTATACCTATGACACCTCCAAGGTGGAAGCCTTTTTGCTTCCCAAGGGAGTTGCGGTTGAACTGTACGCAACAACCCTGCATTATGCACCCTGCAACAGCGGGGAAGGCGGTTTCCGCTGTGCAATCGTTCTTCCGGACGGAACCAATCTTCCGACTGATGAGAACCACTTCGCCGGCGGAGAAGATGCACTGATCACAGCGAAGAACAAATGGCTTATCGGCCATGCCGAGGGCGGTCTTCCTGAAGGATGCCATATTGGCCTTAAGGGAGAAAACATTTCTGTGAAGTAATTTTAAGTGCGGCCGTTGGCCGCGGAAGGAGAGCATGGGACACTTTGTGTCCCAGTGAAGAAGCAGCCCGCTGCTTCTTCCCCCTTATTTTAAGTGCGGCCTGTGGCCGCGGAAGGAGAGGAAAGACATGAATAACATGCCGAAAGAAAAAATTGCTATCGTAGCGGTAAGCCGTGACTGCTTCCCTATGGATTTATCTGTATCCAGAAGGAAAGCCGTAGTTGCTGCTTATAAGGAAAAATACGGGGATGGCCTGTATGAATGCCCTGTATGTATCGAAAATGAAATCGATATGAGAAAAGCACTGGCTGACGTAAAAGAAGCCGGCTGCAACGCTATCGTTGTTTATCTTGGGAACTTCGGGCCTGAGACACCGGAAACCCTGCTGATCAAGGAATTTGACGGACCGGCTATGGTGGTAGCTGCTGCTGAAGAGACCGGAGATAATCTGGTGAGCGGAAGAGGCGACGCTTACTGCGGCGTTCTGAATGCCAGCTATAACCTGAAGCTTCGTAACCTGAAAGCATATCTTCCGGAATACCCGGTTGGAACCGCTTCCGAATGTGCTGACATGATCGCTGAATTTGCACCTATTGCAAGAGCGGTTGTTGGACTTAAGAACCTGAAAATTATTTCCTTCGGTCCCCGCCCGAAAGATTTTATGGCCTGCAATGCTCCGATTAAGCAGCTGTTTAACCTGGGTGTGGAAATCGAAGAAAACTCCGAACTGGATCTCTTTGAAGCCTTCAACAATCATGCCGGAGATGAAAGAATTCCGGAAGTTGTAAAGGATATGGAGGAAGAACTGGGTACAGGAAACAAGAAACCCGAAATCTTATCAAGACTGGCTCAGTATGAACTGACTCTGCTTGACTGGATTGAAGAACATAAGGGAAGCCGTGAATTCGTAGCGGTTGCCGGAAAATGCTGGCCTGCATTCCAGACACAGTTTGGCTGCGTTCCCTGCTACGTAAACAGCCGCCTTACCAAGAGAGGAATCCCGGTTTCCTGTGAGGTTGATATTTACGGAGCGCTCAGCGAGTTCATCGGAACTGTTGTCAGCAATGATGTAGTTACTCTGCTTGATATCAACAATACGGTTCCTGCCGATATGTTTGAATCCGATATCAAAGGAAAATACAACTATACACAGAAGGATACCTTCATGGGCTTCCACTGTGGAAATACCGCTTCCAGCAAGCTGTCCTTCTGCGAGATGAAATATCAGTTCATCATGGCTAGAAGCCTTCCGGAAGAAGTAACCCAGGGTACCCTGGAAGGAGATATTATCCCCGGAGATATCACCTTCTACCGTCTGCAGAGCACAGCGGATTCCAAGCTGCGCGCTTATATCGCACAGGGTGAGGTTCTTCCTGTTGCAACCCGTTCCTTTGGCGGAATCGGCGTATTCGCAATTCCTGAAATGGGACGTTTCTATCGTCACGTACTGGTTGAGAAAAATTATCCTCACCATGGCGCTGTTGCTTTCGGACATTTCGGAAAAACACTGTATGAAGTATTTAAATATATCGGTGTGGAAATGGATGAAATTAACTTCAATCAGCCTAAGGGAATGATGTATCCTACAGAAAATCCTTTTGCCTGAAAAAATGCAGTTTGAGTACTGAAGTACAAAAACGGATGCTTTGGTGTCCGTATGAAACAGCGGATGCCGCGCTCTGCGGGCCATCTGTATGTTAAATAAAAAACCACAGGATCTGCTTTAGCTGGTGCCGATTAAGGAAACTAAAAAATAATACGGCAGACGGCTAAACGGGCAAGGGTTTAAGGCAACATGCACGAAAAGGGACACTGTTTTTACGGTGTCCCTTTTTCGCGCCCTTTTTCGGGCAGCCGTTCCCAGGAAAGGGGGCGAAAACATGGCCGAGCCGGGCGCATTGGAATACTTCTATGGCACCGAGGCAGAGCAATATACCTTTTACCGGATTCCCAAGGTGTTGTTCACCGACCCCGGTTTCAAACAGACAACTGGCGACGCGAAAATTCTATATGGCTTGATGTTGGACCGTATGGGGCTTTCCATACGCAACGGCTGGCTGGACGAACAAAACCGGGTATTCATCTACTTCACCCTGGAGGAAGCGATGGGCGCGATGGGCTGCGGCCACAACAAAGCGGTAGCCCTTTTTACCGAACTGGACAAGGTGGGTCTGATTGAGCGTAAGAAGCAGGGCCAGGGCCGCCCCACCAAAATCTATGTCAAAAACTTCATTCGGAGGGAGGAAGTCAAGACTTCCGAAAAGCGGAAGTCTGCACTTCCGGAAACGGGAAGTCTTGACTTCCTAAAATCGGAGACAATCAATACTGATAAGAATTATACTGAATCGAATGATACCGATCCATCTATCTATCCGGCAGCAAGGCTAACGGAAGATAAACCACCTGCGGCGGCTGATAGGATTGATACGATACGGATTTATCGGGAGATTTTGAAAGAGAACATTGAGTACGACCATCTTTGTGAGCGTGTGGGCTATGACCGGGATATGTTAGATGAAATGCTTGAAATTCTGGTAGACACAGTTTGCTCCACCAGAAAGCAGATCCGCATTGGCGGCCAGGACTATCCCAACGAGGTGGTCAAAAGCAGGCTCTTAAAGCTGGATTCCAGCCACATAGAGTATGTGATGGACAGCCTGCACCAAAACACAACAAAGGTTCGGAATATCCGGGCCTATCTCCTGACGGCGCTCTATAATGCGCCTACCACAATCAGCAGCTACTACACCGCACTGGTCAACCACGACCTGTACGGTAGCGGGTAACTGCTTTTTTCATAATCAAATAAGGGCGGCAAGCCGGTCTTATCCGGTTTGCCCTTGATTACCCAACTGCAAATGAACGGCACTGTGTCAAGAACGCGCACGGTGCGCGTTCATTTTATTCTTGACACGGGGCCGTTCATTTGCCACCCGGCACAACGCTGGAGAAAGGAGCGACCCCGTGAAAAAACCTTTTGCTTACATTACCGCCGCATGGACCGGCCAGGAGTTTACGGACACCGATCAGGCCGTTGTCTATTGCCGCAAGGTCTATCAGGCTGGCTTCACGCCAATCTGCCCGATTCTGTATCTGCCGCATTTTCTGAATGACACGATTCCCGCCGAACACAAGGACGGGATTGATATGGCCCGCGATCTGCTTCGCCGCAGTCATGTTCTTATCGTCTGTGGTGATGAGGTGGACGAAACCGTAAAAAACGATATTGCCGTTGCCCAGCGATTAGGCATTACGGCCACCACATTGGACGGTATCCTGAAAATCAGGAGCCAGGGCCATGAAGAAGCCTGCTGACCTGCGCCACCGGCTGCTGCGGTTTCTGCTGCACAGGCTGGTGGTTCCGCCTTAGATTCTCTCTTTTCCACTTTCACCCTGCCGGAAAGGAGGAAATAGCCCATGCAGGAAGAAATGGAAAAAAAGGCCGTGGCTATCAGCATTAAAGCGGGCAAACTGTCTGCCAATTTACTGAAAGCGGCCATTCGCAAGTGCCTGGCGGAAATGGAGAAAAGCCAGAAGAATCCCAAAGTTTATAAGGGAAAGCAAAGTGTAAAGCACCTTGTCCGGCAGGGCGCAGGCGTTTCCAATATCGAGGTGACGGACGGTAATATCAAGTCCTTTGAACAGGTTGCCCGGAAATATGGTGTTGACTTTGCACTGAAAAAGGATACCACCTCACAGCCGCCGCGCTATCTGGTATTTTTCAAAAGCCGTGACGCGGACGCGCTGACTGCCGCCTTTGCGGAATATTCCGGCAAAGTGGTTAAGCGCAAGGCCCAGGAAAAGCCCTCTGTTCGCGGACGGATTGCGCAGCTTCAGGAAGTGGTCAAAAATATGGCCCAATCCCTCTCCCGAAATAAACATCAGGAGGTGGAGCGATGAAGAAGCTGCCGAAAATCAACGCGGCCCAAGTGCTCAAAGCCAGTCTGCCCTATGTTATCATCGGGCTGCTGTGTACCAAGCTGGGAGAAGCCTACCGGCTGACAACCGGCGCGGATATTCTGGATAAGGTGCTGGGCACATTTACCACGCTGGGTACGGTCTTTCAAAATCCGTTCCCCAGCCTGCACCCGTTTGATCTTTTCGTGGGTGCTGCTGCGGCTGTGCTGGTAAGGGCCATTCTCTATTTCAAGGCAAAGAACGCCAAGAAGTACCGACACGGGGAAGAATACGGCACCGCCCGATGGGGCACCCAAAAAGATATAGAGCCGTTCATCAACCCCGATTTTTCACAAAATATCCTGTTGACCGATACGGAACGCCTGACCCTGGGCAAGATTGCCGACACTGAAAAAAGGAACGTCAATCTGAATGTTCTTGTGATTGGTGGTAGCGGAAGCGGCAAGACACGCTACCATATCAAACCGAACCTACTCCAGATGAATGGCTCATATGTGTGCTCCGATCCAAAGGGAACCGTTGTGGAGGAGGTGGGCCGGGTGCTGTTGCAGCAAGGGCATTATAAGCTGAAAATCCTAAACACCATAGATTTCAGCGCGTCCATGCACTACAATCCGTTCCATTACCTGCACAGTGAAACCGACATTCTTTCCCTGGTAACAGTCATCATGGAGAACACCCAGGGCAAGGACAGCAAGGGCGGCGATGACTTCTGGAGCAAGGCGGAAGCCCTGCTGTATCAGGCACTAATCGCCTACATCTACTATGAAGCGCCCGCTGAGGAAAAGAACATGACTACGCTGCTGGATATGCTCAATGCCTGTGAGTGCCGGGAGGACGACGAAAACTTCAAATCGGCTGTTGACCTGCTGTTTGAGCAGTTACAGCAAAAGAATCCTGACCATTTCGCTGTCCGCCAATATCTGAAATTTAAGATGGCCGCCGGAAAAACACTAAAAAGCATTTTAATTAGCTGCGGCGCAAGGCTCGCGCCATTTGACATTCAGGCAGTCCGTGAAATGATGGAGTACGATGAATTGGAACTGGAAAAGCTGGGAGATGAAAAAATCGCACTCTTTGCGGTGGTGTCCGACAGCGATCCGACATTCAATTTTATCTCGGCGATGATGTACTCCCAGATGTTTAACGTGCTCTGCAATCGGGCGCTGACCGTCTATCATGGGCGGCTGCCGGTTCATGTGACTTGCCTTTTTGATGAATTTGCAAACCAAAAAATCCCGAACTGGGAGCATTTGGTCAGCGTTATCAGGTCAAGGAACATATCGGCCCATATCGTCCTCCAGACATACAGCCAGTTAAAAGGAATGTATAAGGACAATGCGGAAACCATTGCGGGCTGCTGTTCGTCGCTGCTGTTTTTGGGCGGCAAAGAAGAAAGCAGTTTGAAGATGGTGTCCACTATGCTGGGAAAGGAAACGATTGATACCTACAATACCAGCGATACGCGGGGAACCTCCCGCAGCTATGGCCTGAACTATCAAAAGCTGGGGAAAGAACTGAAAAGCGTGGACGAATTGGCGGTCATGCCGTCAAGCCGCTGCATTTTACAGGTTCAGGGGGTCAGGCCGTTCTATTCCCGTAAATATGATTTGACCCGCCACCCCATGTATAAGTACACCGCAGACGCGAATCCCAAGTATGCGCTTGATGTAAAAGCGTACCTGGCCCACCGGCTGAAAGTAAAGCCGGAAGATCAATATGAGGTCTACGATCTCGGAGAAGCCGATTCTGAAGAAGCGGCTTAAAGCCCCGCCGTTTGAGTTGCAATTCCCTGTCAAACGGTGGGGCTTATTTTTTTGTTTTTCACCCTATCAACAATTATTTTTCAAATTCAAGGAGGTAAATTTATGGATTTCTTTAACAGTGCGGTATCTTCTCTTTCTACGGTTGTTGTTGCTATCGGTGCCGGTGTCGGCGTGTGGGGAATTATCAACTTGATGGAGGGCTACGGCGGAGATAACCCGGCCAGCAAAAGCCAGGGTGTCAAGCAGCTTATGGCTGGCGGAGGTGTCATTCTCCTGGGCCTTAGAGTCGTTCCCCTGCTGTCCGGCTTATTCAGCTAAGACGCTGGTAACGGCCTATGGATTTTATCATCGACGCAATCAATGAATGGATCAAAAGTTTCCTGATTGAAGCAATCACGGGAAACCTGTCAAATATGTTTGCCGATGTAAATACCAAGGTCGCCACCATCGCGGGGGAAGTGGGCAAGACGCCGGAGCAATGGAACTCCGGCGTCTTCTCCATGATTAACAGTCTGTCACAGTCTGTGATTGTTCCCATCGCGGGCCTTGTTATTGCCGCGATCCTGTCCTATGAGTTGATTCACATGATTGTGGAGAAGAACAACATGCACGATTTCGATACATTCATCTTCTTTAAGTGGATTATCAAGGCGGGAATCGCGGCGTATGTCGTCAGCCATACCTTTGACTTTATCGTTGCCATCTTCGAGGTGGCACAGACGATGGTGCAGCAAAGCGCCGGAGTGATCGACGCGAACGCCAGCATTGACATATCATCGGCCTTAGCGTCCATCACCACAGAATTAGAAGCAAAAGGGCTGGGAGAACTATTTGCCCTGATGTTGGAAACGTGGGTAGTCAGCTTCGCCATGACGGTCATGGGGGCCTGTATCACCATCATCTTGTTCGGAAGAATGATTGAAATTTATATTTACGCCAGCGTGGGGCCGCTGCCCTTTGCCACTTTTGCCAACCATGAATGGGGCAATATCGGCACCAACTATGTCCGGGGGCTTGCGGCCCTGGGGCTGCAAGGCTTCTTAATCATGGTGATTACCGGAATTTACGCAGTCCTGGTCAACACGCTGTCACTATCCGGCGGCGACCTGCACGGGGCAATCTGGTCGTGTGTCGCCTACACCGCGCTGCTGTGTTTCAGCCTGTTCAAGTCGGGCGGCGTGGCAAAGAGTATTCTGAACGCCCATTAAAGCGGGCCGCCACTATGAACGAATAACAGGAGGTGAATGGATTGGCCCATGTAAATATCACAAAGGACTTAACCGAGGTCAAAAGCAAGGTTGTGTTCGGCCTGACCCGCCGCCAGCTTATCTTTTTTGTGCTGGCCGCGCTGGTGGCTGCGCCCACCTACTTTCTGACCCGCGACAGCCTGGGCAACGATATTGCCCTGATTCTGCTGATTGTCACGGCGCTACCGTTTTTCTTCTTTGCACTTTATGAGAAGAACGGCCAGCCGCCGGAAAAGCAACTGAAAAACTATATCCGTGTCCGGTTCCTGACGCGCCATGAGCGCCCCTACCGGACACAGAACCGATTTGCCGCATTGGAACGGCAAGCCTATTTTGACGAGGAGGTGAAGTGGCTTGCTTCAAATACTGAAACTTCCCAGGAGGGAGCCAAAAAAGATGGTCGGGTGGAACGACGAACTGGTGATCCGGCCCGACACGCCCCTGACACCGGCGCAGAAAAAACAACTGGCAAAGGCCATCAAACGGGCAAAGCGCGACGGTAAAATCGCCGCCAGTGCCCAGCAGACCATTCCCTATGAGGAAATGTATCAAAACGGGGTGTGCAGCCTGGGGAACCGCCTTTACAGTAAAAGCGTGGCCTTTGAAGATTGCAGCTATGCCGAGGCTTCCGACGATGACAAGGCTGTGATTTTTGAACTGTATTGCAGGCTGGTCAACTACTTCGGCCCGTCTGTGGCCTTTGAATTGTCCGTAGTCTGCTACTATCCCGATATGGCGGAGTACCGGAAAATCCTGCGGATACCGTCCACCGGCGACGGATTTGACACGATTCGCAAGGAATACAGCGATATGCTGCTCTCCAAGGCGGGCCTGTGTAAAACAGAACGTCGTTTGTGCCTGACCTTTACTGTGGAAGCAGACGATGTTCGTCAGGCGGCTTCCCGGCTGGAACAGATTGAAGCGGACGTACTTGTCCGGTTCAAAGGGATTGGAACCGAGGCTCACGGCATGGACGGTTATGAACGGCTTTTGCTGCTCCACCAGTGCCTGCATTTAGATGAACCGCAAAAATTCCGTTTTAATTGGGATTCCCTGACGGGCACCGGCCTGTCCAGCAAAGACTATATCGCGCCCAGCTCCTTTCAGTTTAAGGAGGGGCGGTACTTCCGCGTCGGCCCGTCAGTCGGCGCGGTTTCCTTTTTGCAGATCCGGGCCACCAAGATTTACGATACCCTGCTCAATGCGCTGCTGAATATCGAAAGCAGCCAGATTGTCAGCATTCACGCCAAAGCACTCGACCAGGGGGCCGCGCTGAAAGCGGTCAAGCGGAAACTGAGCGATTTGGACAAGGCAAAGATTGACGAACAAAAGCGGGCGGTGCGCTCCGGTTTCGATATGGATATTCTGCCGCCCGATCTGGTGACGTTCGGCAAGGAAGCGGAAAAGCTGCTGGAGGATTTGCAGAACCATGATGAAAAGATGTTCATGGTCACAATCCTTTTGGTGCATACCGCCCCCACGAAACAGAAGCTGGAAAACATCATCTATTCGGTGAATGGTATCGCCAACGCCAACAACTGTGACCTGATCCGGCTGGACTATCAGCAGGAACAGGGCTATTTGTCCGCGCTCCCTCTGGGTGTCAATCAGGTGGAAATTCAACGGGGGCTTACCACAAGCGGAACGGCAATCTTCCTGCCGTTCCGTTCCTGTGAGGTATTCCAGCCAGGCGGATTGTACTATGGTGTGAACGCGCAGACGAAACACCTGATTCTGGCTGACCGAAAAACGCTGAAATGCCCCAACGGGATAGTGCTTGGCACTCCGGGTAGTGGCAAGTCCTTTTTCGCAAAAAAGGAAATCGCAAACTCCTTTTTTGCCACGCCCGACCACATTCTGATTCTGGACGTGGAAAACGAATACACCGCTCTGGTGGAGCAGCTTCAGGGCCAGGTACTCTACCTGGCACCGGACAGCCAAAGCTATCTGAATCCGATGGATTTAGACTTATCCACCGATGTAGGGGAATCGCCTATGCTCATGCAGGCCGATTTCCTGCTTTCTCAATGTGAGTTGATGATGGCTTCCTACGGGAACCCGCTTATGCCGATTGAAAAATCGTTGATTGACCGCTGTATCAGTCTGGTGTATCGGGATTACCTGAAACGCCCCACCCCGGAGAATATGCCGATTTTAGGCGACCTGTATCAATGCCTGCGGGCACAGGATAACCACACGGCGGACGATCTGGCTACGGCGATGGAAATTTACGTCACTGGCAGTCTGTCGTATCTGAACCATAGAACCAACGTGGACTTAAATAACCGGCTTGTCTGCTACAACACCAGCAAGATGGGCCAGGGCTTAAAAAAGCTGGTCATGGCAAATGTGCAGAAGCACATCTGGCAGCGCACCACAATTAACCGTTACGCCGGTGTCACCACCCGTATTTTCCTGGACGAATTTCACATGCTCCTGAAAGAGCCGCAGACTGCGGCCTATACAGCCGAGATTTATAAGCGATTCAGGAAATGGAACGGCATTCCCACATCGCTGACCCAGAATGTCAAAGACCTTTTAGCCAGCCCGGAAATTGAAAATATCCTGGAAAACAGCGATTTCATTCTCATGCTCAACCAGGGTGCCAGTGACCGGGGCATTTTAGCCCAGCGGTTAGGGATTTCACCCCAGGAACTGACCCATGTAACCAACAGCGGTGAGGGTGAGGGCCTGCTATTCTTCGGGGATAAGATCATTCCCTTTGTGGATAAATTCCCGCGTGATACACAGCTATACCGCGTTATGACTACCAAGCCCTCCGATCTGGCGGCATAAGGGGCCGCTGATACACAGGGCAGGAAAGGAGATTATTTGTGAACGAAACTTTACAGGTTCCCATCGGAGAACAGGAACATCTTAAAGAATTTTTCAAGCTGTTATCTCAAAACGGCCAGCAACAGGAAGCCTCTGAGTTTTCTTCCCTGGTTACGCAACTGAACCAGATGGAAAAACAGTACACGGCTGTTTTGTCCGAACTGAAAGCAGTCCGGGAGCAGCTTGAGAGCATACAGGATAACGGAATCAAAGCCACGGTGACAAAAAGCGTATCATCGGCACAGCAAAAGGTAGAGCAGGCAAAAGACCAGTTAGGCCATATCAGAACAAGTCTGTCTGATATGGTGAAGCAAACCCTGGCGGCGGTGAAGCAGCACGGCATTTCTGCCCTGAACAAAGCAGCCGACTTTATGGGGATAAAGGCCGCCCTGAACGATATGAGGGATAATCTGAACGCCTCTATCTCCGATACGCAGAAAAGCATAGATCGTATCAACGCTGTGGGGAGTGAACTTCACGCGCTCAATGAGCACGGCAAAAATTTAGGGCGTGCTCTGATTGGCAAGGAAGCCGCCGAACTGACACAGCGGAATGAGGATAAAGGCGTTCTGGCCGCGATTGCAAAACCGTTAAAGAAGTCAAAGGCTATGCTGGAGGGCATGGAAAAAGGCGTGACCCGTGCGTTGCAGAGTATTGACCGTCTGGAAAAGGCTGCGGCCAGGGGGAAAGAAGAAAAGCCCTCTGTCCGTGAGGGCCTGAAAGCGGCGAAGCAACAGGAAAGCAAGGAGAAGCCGCCGACCCCGTCCAAAAAGCATGAAGTGAGTTTGTGATACCAAAATCTGTGAAAGGAGTAAGCCTTAGTATGGTCAATAAATCCTATGAAACGAAAGCGTAATATCTATGACGCGGACGACGCGGCCAGAAGTAAGCGGCTGCGCTTTTCCGCAGAGGAACGGGCCGCCCATGCAGAGAAAAAGGCGGAAGTCCTGGGCCAGAAATTAGAGAAAGCCAAGGCAGAAGTACCCAAGCAGTACCGCCCACGGATAAAGCGGGAATTTGATTCTGCGACTGGCAAAGTCCGCCCTACTCTGCATTTTGAGGAGGAGGTACGGCCACGGGGGAAGAAAAATCCGGCGGCCAAAGGCGCGCTCAAAGCTGGCCGCACCGCTGATCTGGCGGTACATAACAAAATCCGGCAGGTGGAGCATGAAAATGTGGGAACCGAAGCCGCCCACAAAACAGAGTTTGCAGCAGAAAATATAGCGGCTGGTGCGGTCAAAAGCGGCTACCGTTATGCGAAAGACACCCCCTACCGCAAGGTGGATAAGCTGGAGGTCAAGAGTGCCAAAGCCACCGTAAACGCCAATTACCGGGCGGCTGTGCGGGATAACCCGGAACTGCAAAAGCACTCCCTGTCCACGATGTACCAAAAGCGGCGGGTAAAGCGGGAATATGCCAAAGCCTACCGGGAAGCCCATAAAAACGGCAGACGCGGCGCGGCTGCGGTGAAAAAAGCCAAGGAAGCCGTGGGGAACATCGGCCATGCTGCTGTCACGGTCATTAAAAGCAACAAAGGGGTGCTGCTGCTTGTGGGCGGTATCGCGCTGCTGCTTATCATGGTGTTTTCTTCCCTGTCCTCCTGTTCCGTGACAATGGAGGGAGCGATGGGGGCCGTGTTAGGCACTTCCTATACTTCCGAAGATCCTGACATCTTGCAGGTGAACAATGGCTATACCGACCTGGAGAAGCAGTTGGAGCGCCGTATGGCGAACATTGAAAGTGAATTTCCCGGCTATGACGAGTATCAGTATGACGTAGACACCATCGGCCATGACCCCAATGAATTGATTTCGTATCTGACTGCTAAATTCAATGCGTTCACCCCGGCCCAGGTTCAGACGGAGTTACAGGCCCTGTTCGACCAGCAATATATCCTGACTACCCGTGAGGAGGTGCAGATACGCTACCGCACCGTGACCTGGACAGATGAAGATGGCGACGAACATGAGGAGGAAGAAGCCTACGAATATTACATTCTTCATGTGACCCTGCGCAACCGTTCCCTGGGCACGATCCTTTCAGAACGGCTGACAGAGGACGAAAAACAGCGATATGCGGCCCTGCTCCAACTCAAAGGCAATAAGCCCTACCTGTTCGGAGATGACATTTATGCCAATCCCTCCGAGGGTGAGCATTATCAGGTGCCGGGGGAAGTCCTGTCCGACCCGTCCTTTGCCGCGCTGATAACCGAAGCGGAAAAATACCTGGGGTATCCGTATGTCTGGGGCGGTTCCTCCCCGTCAACCTCTTTTGATTGCAGCGGTTTTGTCTGCTATGTTTACACCCATTCCGGTGTTCACAACCTGCCCCGGACTACGGCCACCGGCATTTACAACCAGTGCGCGATTGTATCACGTTCGGAAGCAAAGCCCGGCGACCTGATTTTCTTCACGAAAACCTATAACAGCGACGGGCCGGTGTCGCACGTCGGTATTTATGTGGGCGACGGAATGATGATTCACTGTGGTTCCCCAATCCAATACGCCAACATCAATTCCTCCTACTGGCAGGAACATTTCTATGCGTTTGGGCGGCTTTAACCGCCCGGAAAGGAGTTTTACATGAACGGAAAAATTCAGAAAGTTGAAGCCGAGATTGAAAAAGTCAAGGCTAAAATCACAGCCCAGCAAGCGCGGCTGCGTGAGTTGGAGCAGCAGAAAACCGAACTGGAAAATACGGAAATCGTCGGCATGGTTCGTGGGCTGGACGTTTCCCCCGAAGAACTGGCGACGCTCATTCAGGCGATCCGCAGCGGCAAGGCTGGCGGTTCGCCTGTTGCTTTATCCGCAGAAAAGGAGGATTTGGAAGATGAAGAATAAGCTGCGCTCCCTTACCGCACTGCTGGCCGTGGTGCTGTGCGCCAGTGTATTTTCTATCCCGGCCTATGCACAGAGTAGCGAACCGCAGACCGAACAGGCGGCAGAAGAAACCGCAGAGCCGGAACAGGCCACCCCGAACCCGTTTACCCCCAAGGGCACCGGAACCGTGCTGGATAATGCCACCAGTGAGGACGAAAAAGAGTTTTATACCATTGTGACCCCGGACGAAAACGTATTTTATCTGGTGATTGATAAACAGCGCGACGCGGATAACGTGTATTTTCTCAATGCTGTCACAGAATCCGATTTGATGGCCCTGGCGGAAAAAGACGGGGATACCACCACCGCACAGCCGGTGGAGCCGGAACCGCAACCTACGGTCACACCCCAGCCGGAGGAACCTGTGACAGAGGAACCAAAGGAACCGGAACAGCCGCAGACCCAGGGAACCAGCCCCCTTATGATGGTTCTGATTGGTGTGGCGGTGCTGGCCGTGGGCGGCCTGGGCTACTACTTCAAGATTTATAAACCAAAGCATGAACTGGACGACGCTGCCGATCTTGATGAATTTGAGTTTGAGGGGCCGCAGGAAGAAACCGTCCGGGAGGAAGATTTGGAATCCACCGAATTAACCGCCGAGGAGGAAGCCGAACAGCGCCGGCTTTATGAGGAGGAACAGGACGAACCGGAGGAAATGGACGATGGCCCTGTTCAGTAACAGGCCGGGGCTGGAACGCATGATGAAGCAGAAACCTGATGGGCGGCGGGAGCCGGAGCCACCGGCTCTCCCGTCCGACCACCCCTGCTATGGCTGTGCCTATGGCATGGGGCGGCGCTGTATTGGTGTCTGCTACAAAGAATTGCTGGCCGAAAGGAGGAAACACGCATGAAATTAGTCATTGCGGAAAAGCCCAGTGTGGCGCAGAGTTTGGCGGCTGTGCTGGGTGCCAATCAGAAAAAACAGGGATATTTGGAGGGCGGCGGCTGGCTGGTAAGCTGGTGTGTCGGGCATTTGGTGGGGCTGGCCCCCGCCGACGCATACGACCCCAAGTATTCCAACTGGACATATGAAGATCTGCCCATCGTGCCGACACAGTGGCAGTTTACCGTGGACCCTGGGAAAAAGGATCAGTTTCAGGTGCTGGCCGACCTGATGAACCGGGCCGATGTGGACGGTTTGGTATGCGCCACCGACGCAGGCCGTGAGGGGGAACTCATTTTCCGTCTGGTGTATCAACAGGCCGGGTGTAAGAAACCGATGGAACGGCTGTGGATTTCGTCGATGGAGGAGGAAGCAATCCGGGCGGGCTTTTTGGCCCTGCGCCCCGGTGCAGACTATGACCGGCTGTTTGAAGCGGCCCTGTGCCGCGCCAAGGCTGACTGGCTTGTGGGGATCACCGGCACACGGTTGTTTTCCACCCTGTATCACCGCACTTTGAGCGTGGGGCGTGTGATGACCCCGACCCTGGCCCTTGTGGTGGAACGGGAAAATGCCATTGAGGGATTCAAAAAAGAAAAATTCTATGTAGTGGAACTGGACTGCGGCTTTCCCGCAGCCAGTGACCGGCTTCAGGAGCGCAAAGCGGCGGATAAGCTGCAAGCGGCCTGCACAGGGCAAACGGCTGCTGTCCGCAGCGTGGAGAAAAAACAGAAATCCACCCAGCCGCCCAAGCTGTACGACCTGACTTCCCTCCAGCGTGACGGGAACCGGCTGATGGGCTACACGGCCCAGCAGGTTTTAGACTATGCCCAGGCGTTGTACGAAAAGAAGTTGTTGACCTATCCCCGTACAGATTCCAATTATCTGACCGAAGATACGGCGGCCACCGTGCCGGGGCTGGTGGAAGTGGCTGTTCAAAGCCTGCCCTTTTCTGTAGAGGTGGGGCCGCCTGATGTGGCCCGCGTAGTAGATGGTTCCAAGGTCAGTGACCATCATGCCCTCCTGCCCACCATGCAGGTACGAAGTGATACCCTGGCCGCCCTGCCCGCCGGGGAACGGAATGTCCTGACCCTGGTTATAGTGCGGCTGCTGTGTGCTGTAGGAGAAAAACAGGTTTATGAGGATACGGCGGCGGCACTGGAATGTGGCGGCGTGTCCTTTTCGGCCAGGGGCCGTGTGGTGACGGTTCCCGGCTGGAAAGCCATAGAGCAGATGTTTCTTTCCACGCTGAAGCAGAAAACGGAGAAAGAAGAACCGGAGGCCCGCGCCCTGCCGCCGCTTGCCGAGGGCCAGACGTTTTCCGGGTGTAAAGCTGCGGTGCGTGAGGGGGCCACAAGCCCACCCAAGCATTTCACGGAAGATCTGCTGCTGTCCGCGATGGAACATGCCAGCGCGGAGGAATTTGCAGAGATTGAGGGTGTGGAGCGTACCGGCCTGGGAACCCCGGCCACCCGCGCCGGAGTGCTGGAAAAGCTGGTGCGCGGCGGTTTTCTGGAACGCAAGGGCCGCCAGCTTCTTCCTACGAAAAAGGGGCATAACCTGATTGTCGTGCTGCCGGACAGTATCAAGTCGGCCAAGCTGACAGCACAGTGGGAAGCCGCCCTAAAAGATGTGGAGCACGGCCAGCAGGCCGCCGCTGACTTCCTGACCAGGATTGAACGCATGGTTGCCGATCTGGTGGAGGGCTATCGGGCTGTCCAGGCGGATACGGCCCTGTTCGACCTGCGGGAAAGCATTGGGAAATGCCCCCGCTGCGGAAAAGATGTGGTGGAAAGCAAGCTGAGTTTCCAATGCTCTGATCGTTCCTGCGGCTTTACCATGTGGAAGAATGACCGCTTTTTTACAAACAAGCATAAAGAACTGACAAAATCCATAGCCGCCGCCCTGCTGAAAAAAGGGCGCGTCAAAATGAGTGGCCTGTTCAGTGAAAAGAAAGGGACCACCTACGACGCGGTGGTGGTGCTGGACGATACCGGGAAATATGTGAACTACAAGCTGGAATTTGAGCCGAGGAAAGCAGGTGAAAAGAAATGAATGAGGAACAGAAAAAATGGGATGTGGTGCCCTTTGACACCTTTGAACAATACCTGGGGCCGCGCTACGAAAATGTTCCCGGCGTGGAGTACATTTTGGAAAATGGAACGCTTCTCTATTTCATGGAGGAAGCCCCCGGCGTATATGAATCCGCCGATCATACTGTGACCGGCGCGACGGATAAGCCCAAGCTGTATGTACCCGTTTACGATGGCGACGAATTGCAGCCCTCCTCTTTTGCGGAGGTCGGTGCCCGTGAGCAGTTTGCGGCTATCACGGATTTCACAGTTACAATGGGCCTGCCCGGTGTGAATCAGCGGCAGGAACCGGGCTTTGTGTTGGACAATGGCCTTGTACTGCTGGAAAGTGAACGTGACAGCCAGGGCAACTATAAGGCCGGTGCCGGTATGGACGGAATGTTTCTTCAAACTGGGCGGGTGTTCGCGCCGATCCGCTACGATGGCGGGGAGATCATCGCCTTTGTGGAGCAGCCCCCGGCGCGGGAACGTGAGCAGGAACAGGCAAAGGCCCCGGAACCGGAAAAGCCTGCCCGTGTCAATCAGGGCTATACCATTCTGGAAAGCGTGGACGCTGGCGGCGTGGAGTTTGTTTTGGGGGAGAATCCAAAGGCCGTACAGCCTTTTGTCACCTGGCGGCGCGTGGACGGCGGCGGCCCCACGGATTTCACCTGGGGCCACTACTATAACGATTATCAATCGGCAAAGCGTGATTTGATGGGCCGCGCCCAGGAGCAGCTAAATGACCAGAATGAGGGGAAGCCGCCCTCTCTGCGGGCAAAGCTGCGAATGGCACAGGAGAATAAATCCCTGCCCGGCCCCCATCGGCCCGCCCCGGAGAAAGAGAGGTAACGCCCATGACGTTGACGAAAGTGGAACAGGAAACGATTGTTTTATTCAATGAAGCGGAGGCCACGGCCAGCGTCTATACCCACAATGCCGCCTTGCAACGGATATTGCTGGAACTGTGTCAATCCCACCCGGCCCAGGCCAGCCGGACGGAGGACAACCGGCATGGCGGCCTGACCTTTGAGATACCGAAGAAGTGGGTGAAAATCGCACCGCCGCGGGCGCTCTCCGAAGCACAGAAAAAGGTTCTGGAGGATATGAACCGCAGGAACCAGGAACGCAGAAAGTAAGAACAGGCGGTATCTCTTTCCAGATACCGCCTGCTACTTCTCCGCATTTTTCAGTTGCTTAATAAACTCAATCATGGCCCGAATATCCTGCTCCGACATCGTGTGAATGTAGCCGATGGCTTCCTGCTCAATCAAGGAAGTTTCGTGTTCCTCGTTGAAAAATTCCATCGGTGTTGTACCCAGGTGTTCACAGATATAAAGAAATTCGCTCATAGATGGGAGCGCCCTGCCGGACGTGATACTGCGGATATAGCTGGTACTGTGACCTAAATCCAGGCTCATTTTTCGTTCAGAAACCTGCTTTTGCTGCCGCAGCTTGGTAAGCCGGTTGCGTATAAATTGTTCGTCCATCATCATTCCTCCTGTTGGTAATTTTAATTCACGCAAAAGGCAAAACCGAGCGATTGTATCGCCAATTTTGTTGAATTAAGCGATACAATCGCTTATAATGTCATTGAATAAGCGAATATAGTTTTTACCCAGGAGGAAATTTTATGAGCATGAGGAGAATTTACCGGAAAGTAGCAAAAGAATACGGCGTCACCCCAAAGGAAGTACGGCAGGAAATACAGCATTGCATTACAGCCGCCTATACCGACCCACTGAACCAAAATGAGATAACAAAAGCCTACCAGAAGCGGGTGCCGTGCAAAGGCAGCATACCCACACCGGAAGAATTCCTCCGGTATATGGCCGACAATGTAACACAGGAAGATTCATAAGAAAATGAGTAAACAACACTCGGAATTTGCTGACAGCAGGTTCCGAGTGTTGTTGTTTGAAAGGAGGTTCCTATGGCTGAGAAATGGCAAACCATTTCGGAACTGGCGGAAACGACCAGCAGGCAGGTCACACAGTCGCCGGAACAGTGGCGGCGATTCCTGACAACGGCGGGCCGCTTCTATAAAGCCTATGATTTTGACGATCAACTTTTGATTTATGCGCAGAAGCCGGACGCAACGGCCTGTGCGGATATGCCTACTTGGAACAACAAAATGCGCCGCTGGGTCAACGGCGGCAGTACGGCCATTGCCCTGGTCCGTAAAGGATACGGCGGCAAGCCCTATCTTGACTATGTGCATGATGTGGCGGACACCCACCCTGTCCGCGGAGGGAAAGACCCGTGGCTGTGGAGCATGGACGATGATTCCCGTATGCCGGTTATGGAACGGCTGCGGGAAGTTTTTGGTGCCGAGGGTGGAAATGACCTGGGTGATCTGCTCATGGACGCGGCGGCCAAGTCCGTGGAGGATACCTATGGCGATTACCTGACGGATTTGATATATGAGAAAGAGGACAGCTTTTTAGAAGAACTGGACGATCTCAACATCGAGGTCACATTCCGCGATACCCTGCGGGCCAGCGTTCAATATGCTGTCCTGACCCGGTGCGGCCTGGACGCTTCCCGCTATCTGGACGAGGAAGATTTACGCGGCATTACGAATTTCAACACCATCGCCACCTTAGCCTGCCTGGGTACGGCCACGGCCCAGGTGAACCGCACAATCCTGCTGGAGATTGGCGACACGATTCGGAACATAGAACGGGAAAAGGTCAAAAAACCTCTTGCAAAACAGGAAGCGGTGGCTTATAATGATGGCAGGAACTTTAACGCATTAAAGCGCGAAAGGGGCGATAAAGATGGCATTGACATACAGCAAACAGAACGGCTATCTGGTGCCGAACCTGAAAATGGACGAAACGGACGGGAAAGCGCAGACCCTGGGCCGGTTCGGGAGAGCCAGAGAGAAATATCTGATGGAACACAGGAAAGGGCTGTACAGTACGATGGTGCTCAACGGCAAACTATGGAAGCACCTGACGGAGATCGACAAGGCGGCGCAGGCACAGGTGGACGCGCTGATGGCGGAGATGGCAAGGAGCCAGGGCGTGAACGAAGCCCTGAAAGCGGCCAATCAAATGGATTGGGTGCAGAAAATGAACAACATCAGGCTGGCGGCGGAGGAAGTCGTGCTGAACGACCTGATTTACAGCTAAAGAAGCAGGAAGAAACGGCGGGTGTAAAACCTGCCGTTTCTTCTTCTGCGGAACTGGAGGAACCATTCTCCACCCAGCCAGCCTACCGGCAAATGACATTGTTTGATCTGCCGGAGGTACAAATTGAAAAAATTGCCCAAAAAGAAGCGGAGGCTGCGGCCCCCGCTTCTTCCCGTTCCAGGCAAAAAAAGAAAGAGCAGCCCCAGGGGAACCCTCTGGAAGCGGCCCGCCGGAACCTGTTTGCTGAAAGCGGCAAAGAGGATAACCAGCTTTCTCTTGACCTTGCCGCTATGACAGGCCGCGAATCGGCTTCCGGCCCGGATATCCAGGAAGCGGAGCCGGTGCCGCCCCGTACCCTCAAAGAGATTTACGCAGAATATCAGCCGGTGGTGCTCTCCCGTGTCCTGAATGATGAAGCCTACCAAAATGCACTGAAAAACAGCGATCCGGAAAATATTCGCATAGAGGGTGACGCTGCTGTAAAACGGGCGGTGCTGGCGGTTAATGAACCGGAACTGCTGCGGCTTTACTATGACTTCCCGGAATTTCATACCCGGCTCCACAAGGAAGTGCTGGAAAAGGCGGGGGCGGCTCTGACTGTATCCCAGCCGGAAGCAGCCGGGGGCGGACCGTTAGAAGCCCAAAAGGAGGGTGCCCAGGGAAAGTTACCACCCCAGGCGGTTCCGGTTGTTGAAAGTGCCGGCGCGGGCGGCTCTGATAGCCTTAAACCGTCCGCAAATGTCAGTGCCGTTCCTGCTCGTGACCCGCTGGCCCCGGCTTATCAGGTGGGCGATTCCGTTTATCTGGAAGATACTCTGTTTCAAGTCACCGGCTTAAAACCGGACTATGTGGAATTGCTTGATCCGGCCCTGGCCTATCCTATTTTTCGCTCGGAACGGATTGAAAACTTTGAACGGCTGCTGCGCCAGGATTCGCGGAATGGAGCCATTACGGAATTTCTGGCACCGGCTGTAAACAGCATTGACGCGGATCTCCGGGAAGTCCTGACCGGCGATGGCGGACTGTTGGAACAACGGGATAAGGAACTGCTTGCAGAGTGCTTCCGGGCGGGCGATGGCAACACCCGCATAGCCCAGCGGCTTTCCGATACCTATGCCGGAACCGCCGAAACGATGGAACTTGTGACCGGGGAAACAGCGGACTATTTTGCCAGCACCACCAGCCTGGAAATCAACATTTTTGATAAATACGATACCAAACGCACTTATTCCTGGGCAGACCTCGCGCCGGTTCTGCGTTCCCTTTATCAAGCGGAGCAGAACGGATTTTTCCATGAGCCGGTCATACAGGAGCCGGTGACGTTACAGGGGCCGCCCTCCTATCAGGTGGGCGATTCGGTTCATCTTCCTCTCCCTGGCCGGAATATTGCTGGCACTATCGGCTATGTGGGAGAACTCGATGTACGGATAGATACCGGCCCCTATTCCTGGAGCCATGAAACCATCAGCCGCCCGCAGTTTGAAGAAGCCCTGCGGCATGATGAACGAAATGCCGCCCTGTTCCCGCACGTTCCCGACCTAACCGGCCAATCCATTACCCGAAAGGGAGATTCCCTGACCATCGGCAACGGCCCCGCCACCCATGAGATAGATATTACCGTAACCGATGAAGAATGGCGGCAAATCAAAGAGGCCATTCCCGATCAAGCAGAAATGCAGCCGGAACAGGCACCTGCCGCAGAAAATTTCCATATCACCGATCCTGACCTGGGGGCAGGCGGCCAGAAAACCAAGTTTCAGAATAATGTGGCGGCAATTCGGCTCTTAAAAGACCTGGAATCCCAGGGCCGTTTGGCTGCCCCGGAGGAACAGGAAGTCCTTGCCCGGTATGTGGGCTGGGGCGGACTGCCCCAGGCATTTGACGAAGCCAATGAGAAATGGGCTGCGGAATATGCCGAACTGAAAGAACTGCTGACCCCGGAGGAATATGCGTCGGCCCGTGGCTCTACCCTAAACGCCCATTACACCAGCCCCACGGTCATTCAGAGTATCTATGAAGCGGTGGGCCGTATGGGGATTCAGCCGGAAACTGTTTTAGAACCGGCGATGGGGGTAGGCAACTTCTTCGGGCTGCTGCCGGAAACTATGCAGGGCGCTACTCTGCTGGGGGTGGAACTGGACAGCATTACCGGGCGGCTGGCAGGCCAGCTTTACCCCCAGGCTAAGATTCTGGTAGACGGTTTTGAACATACCAACCTGCCGGATAACTCCATTGATCTGGCGGTGGGCAACGTGCCTTTTGGAAATTATAAGCTGCCCGATCCCCGCTATGACAGCAAAAACCTGTTGATACACGATTACTTTTTTGCGAAAACACTGGATAAAGTGCGGCCGGGCGGCATTGTGGCGTTCATATCCTCCAAGGGAACTCTGGATAAACAGGACAGCACGGTGCGGGAATATCTGGCGCAAAAGGCCGACTTGCTGGGCGCGGTGCGCCTGCCTAACAATGCCTTTGCTAAAAATGCCGGTACGGAAGTCACCAGCGATATTCTGTTCCTCCAAAAGCGTGAAAGCCCGCCGGAACAGCTGCCGGAGTGGGTACATCTGGGCCAGACTGCGGACGGTATCCCCATCAACCGCTATTTTGAACAGCACCCGGAAATGGTGCTGGGTACAATGGCCTGGGATAAAAGCATGTACGGCAATGAGAAAGAAACCACCTGTGAGCCGGTTCCTGGTGCCGCGCTGGAAGAACAGCTTGCGGCTGCGATAGAAAATTTAAGCCAGCCGGATCAGCGTTTGCTTCAGGAAAAAACCGAAGTTACGGTTGATGAACTGTTGGAAAGCCTGGAAGCCCCTGACCCGATGGCGCGGAATTTCAGTTATACGGAAATCGGCGGGAAGCTGTACTTTCTTGAAAACGGCGATAAAACGGCTGTTGATTTGCCCGCTGCCACCGCCCAGCGTATCCGTGGAATGATTGGGCTGCGGGAAATTACCCGTAACCTGATTGATTTGCAGCTTTACGATGGCACCGACGAGGAGATTAAGCAGGCCCAGGCCAAGCTGAATACCGCCTATGACGCTTTTACCGCAAAATTCGGATTGCTGAACAGCACCGGCAACAAACGGGCGTTTGAGCAGGATTCCGCCTACTGCCTGCTTTGCTCCTTAGAAATTCTGGACGAGGACGGGAATTTAGAGCGCAAGGCGGATATGTTCACCAAGCGTACCATCAATCAGCAGGTTTCCATCGACCATGTAGATACCGCCAGTGAAGCCCTGGCCGTTTCCATCGGGGAACGAGCCTGTGTTGACCTGGGCTTTATGTCTACACTGCTGGGCAGGCCGGGCGATGTGGAACCTATCATCGAGGACTTAAAGGGTGTTATTTTCAAAAACCCCGAAGCCGGTTCCAATCCCTATGCCGGTTGGGAAACGGCTGATGAATACCTGTCAGGCAACGTCCGCAAAAAGCTGGCCGCTGCGCGGGTGGCTGCGGAGCGTGACCCGGCCTTTGCTGATAACGTGGCTGCGCTGGAACAGGCCCAGCCAAAAGACCTGTCCGCCGCTGAAATTGATGTGCGGATCGGCGTTACCTGGATAGATACCAGGTATTACACACAGTTTGTCCATGAACTGCTGAAAACTCCCGGCTACCTGCATGAGCAGGTACAGGCCCGGTATTCCCCGGCCACCGGAGAATGGAATGTCAGCGGGAAATCACGGGACAGCGTGAATAACTCCCTGGCCTATGTGACCTATGGCACCAAGCGGCGCAACGCCTACGCGATTATTGAGGACAGCTTAAATCTGCGGGATACCCGGATTTACGATACAATCCACGACCCGGACGGTTCTGATAAACGGGTGCTGAATGTCAAGGAAACCATGCTGGCCCAGCAAAAGCAGGAACAGATACGGGAGGCGTTCAAAAGCTGGATATGGAAAGACCCGGAGCGTCGGGCCGATCTGTGCAGGAAGTATAACGAACTCTACAACGCAATCCGGCCCCGTTCCTACAATGGCGACCATATCCGCTTTTCCGGTATGAACCCGGAAATCTCCCTGCGGCCCCATCAGCGTAATGCCGTGGCCCGTATGCTCTACGGCGGGAACAGCCTGCTGGCCCACTGTGTCGGTGCTGGCAAAACCTTTGAGATTGTAGCTGCGGCCATAGAATCCAAGCGTCTGGGGCTGACGAAAAAAAGCCTTGTGGTGGTGCCGAACCACCTGACCGAACAATGGGGCGCGGACTTCCTGCGGCTCTACCCTGGGGCCAACGTCCTGGTGGCCACCAAAAAAGACTTTGAACCGGCCAACCGGAAGAAATTTTGCAGCCGGATTGCTACCGGCGACTATGACGCTGTGGTGATTGGGCACAGCCAGTTTGAGAAAATCCCTCTTTCCCCGGAGCGTCAGAAATCCATTCTTCAGGAACAGATCGACCAGGTAATCGACGGTATTCAGGAGGCCAAGGCACAGGACGGCGAACGCTACACCATTAAGCAGCTGGAGAAATCCCGAAAGAGCCTGGAAGCGCGTATGGCCAAGTTAAACGACCAGAGCCGCAAGGACGATGTAATCACCTTTGAGGAACTCGGCGTAGATAAGCTGTATGTGGACGAAGCCCACGGCTTCAAAAATTTGTTCCTGGCAACGAAAATGCGGAACGTGGCCGGTATCGGCCAGTCCGAAGCGCAGAAGTCCTCCGATATGTTTGCCAAGTGCCGGTATCTGGACGAGATCACCGGCGGGCGCGGTGTCGTCTTTGCAACGGGAACCCCGGTCAGTAATTCAATGGTCGAACTCTATACCATGATGCGCTACCTGCAATATGACATGCTGAAAGAAAGCGGCCTGGAACACTTTGATAGCTGGGCGGCCAACTTTGGCGAAACCATCACCGCGCTGGAGATGGCCCCGGAGGGCACCGGCTTCCGTTCCAAGACCCGGTTTGCTAAGTTTTTCAACCTCCCGGAACTTATGTCCATGTGGCGGGAAGCGGCGGACATTCAAACCGCTGAAATGTTGAAGCTGCCTGTGCCGGAAGCAGATAAAATCACGGTAGTCACCAAGCCAAGCGATTTTCAGCGGGCGATGGTGGAGGATTTGGGCGAACGGGCCGATCTGGTACGCACTCGACAGGTGGAACCCCGCCAGGACAATATGCTGAAAATCACGTCGGACGGAAGAAAGCTGGCCCTGGATCAGCGGCTGGCCGACCCCTCCCTGCCCGATGACCCGGAGAGCAAAATCAATTCCTGTGTCAAAAATGTGCTTCAGGTGTGGCGTGATACAGCGGAAATCAAGGGCACCCAGCTTGTATTCTGCGATTTGTCCACCCCGAAAAACGACGGTTCATTCAATGCCTATGATGATATAAAACAAAAGCTGATGGCCCAGGGCGTACCGCCGGAGGAAATCGCCTATATCCACGACGCGAAAACCGAAACGCAGAAAGCCGAATTGTTTGCCAAAGTACGGAAAGGCCAGGTGCGGGTGCTTTTAGGCTCCACGGCCAAAATGGGCGCGGGAACCAACGTCCAGACCCGGCTTGCCGCCCTGCACCATCTGGATTGTCCGTGGCGGCCAGCGGATATTGAACAGCGTGAGGGCCGGATTCTGCGCCAAGGCAATCTGAATGAGGTTGTTAAGATTTTCAAGTATGTAACGGAAAACACTTTTGACGCTTATAACTGGAGCATTTTGGAGAACAAGCAAAAGTTTATCGGCCAGCTTATGAGTGGTAAAAATCCCTCCCGTTCCTGTGAGGATGTGGACGAAGCCGCCCTGTCCTACGCAGAGGTCAAAGCCCTGGCTTCCGGCGACCCGCGCATTATTGAAATGACCGATTTAGACAGTCAGGTGACAAAGCTGAAGCTGCTGAAAGCCAACCACGAGGGCCAGCGGTATATGCTGGAAGATCGCTTAATTCAATTTTTCCCCCAGGCTATCAAGCGCAGGCAGGAACAAATCAAGGGCCTGGAAGAAGATATTGCCCACTTGCAGGCACACCCCCAGGATAAAGATCACTTCTCTATCTCTTTGGCCGGGGAACTTTACACGGAGCGCAAGGCGGCAGGTCAGGCAATCATCGAAGCCTGCACACAAATGAAAAATGTATCGGAACGGATTGACCTGGGCGAATACCGGGGCTTCCCGCTGACCTTATGGGCAGATACACAGACGCAAAAATTTCAGGTGACGATGAAGCACAGCCTTTCCCATACCATTGAATTGGGCAGCGACCCCGTGGGCAATATGGCCCGTTTGGATCACGCGCTGAACATCATGGTAGAGAATTTGGAGGAAAACCGGGCCAACCTGGAAAACCTGACCGCACAGATGGAGGAAGCAAAGATTGAGGTACAGCGGTCATTCCCCCAGGAACAGGAACTTGCCGAAAAATCTGACCGGCTGAACGTGCTGCGGATTGCCCTGAATATGGACGGAAAAACGGTGGGCAAGCGCCAGCGGGAAGCGGAGGAGCTGGAAAGCGATACCCAGGGCGGCCAGCCCTCCATTAAAGGTATGCTCAAACGCCTGGGCGTGGAATCTGCGGCTACGGCTTCCCCTCCCGCCAAAGGAAAAGACATGGAGGTGGCAATCTGATGAAACCGCACAGCGGGCGAACAATCCCGCTTTATTTCAAGGTATCACCTGAAGAAAAGGAACTCATAGAAAAAAAGATGGCCCAGCTTGGTATTCACAACCAGCGGGCCTACCTGCGAAAGATGGCGGTGGACGGTTATGCCGTCCGGGTGGATATGTCCGACTTCAAAGCCCTGGTGTCGCTGCTGCGGATCTGCTCTAACAACTTAAACCAGATCGCCAAACGGGTGAACAGCACCGGCAATCTCTATGAGGAAGATGTGGCCGACCTGCAGGAACGGTATGGGGAACTTTGGGGCGCGGTCAGTACCCTGCTGGGGAAGCTGGACAATTTATAAAAACTGCCTTTACTGTATCGCTTTAATGTGTTATAGTGTATCCGTAAATAAGTTTGCAAAGGAGGTTGCGCGAATGAGAATTATAATAAAGATTTTGCTGTTCCCCATCGTCCTGGCTCTGACGCTTCTGGTAGCGTTCTGCCGGTTCTTCTGCCTGTTTTCCGGCATGGTGCTCGGCATTGTCGCGTTTCTGTTGTTCCTGCTGGGGATCGTGGTATTGTTCGCCGGACGGGTGGACGGATTTATCGGCTTCCTGGTTCTGGCGTGGCTGGTAAGCCCCTACGGACTGCCGCTGGCGGCCTCCTGGCTGACGGAACGGGTGGCGGACTTTAACCACATGCTGAAATCTATTTGATACAAAAAAGCTGACCGGGCGCGGCATTCTAAACGGGTGCCGCGTCCATGTTCTTAAAGTAGATCAAAATAAAGGTGAGGTGTGACTATGAAATCTTACGATGAAATAGAAAAAGCATATGCGGATATGGTAGCGGACAGTAAAATATCCGATAGGCTTAGAACTCTGCTAAAAGAGAAACGGGCCAGAATGGAGCAGGTGCAAAAGGAACAGATATATGGTTATAAAGTGAATGACAAAAACCTGCTTGTAGTTGATGATCTACCGGCTGAGAATGTGAAATTTATCTTTTACAAGATAGAGGAATATATACAGAATCCTCCGGCCGAACTGGTAACAGAGGTAATGGAACGCCATAAAGGCTGGAACACAGAATTGACTTATGAGGAAGCTATCCCACTGGTTAGCCTTTCAGCCATACAGGAATATGTAGCAGAAGAATTGTCCGTTAAAAATATGGCGTTCATTCTCTCTGAGTGCCCACAATCGGCGGAAAACCTGCGGGCAATCCTGGCACGGCCTTTTGCTGATTTTCCTGCTGATGATATTCGGAGGGCATACCGGGATAAAGTACAGGCAGAAAATTCTAACTCGCTTCTGGATTGGAAAAAGCGGGTACGGAGGGTATCGCGCAATTCTATTTACACGGGAACCATAACATTGGAACGACGGCTTGGCTCTCCCTCTTTACAAAAGCAGTGTGCCCTGGAACGGGTGGAACTCTTTGACCATCAAGCACTTGTTTCTAAAGAGCAGTTTGAACAGGTAAACAGGATATTGAAAGAAGCAAAACGAGAAAAAACACATATGGAAATTTAACATCTCTCACTGAACCGCAGATCATAACTGGTCTGCGGTTCTTTTTATCGAAAGGAGGGTCAGCAGGTGGCAATTTCCAAAATAAAACCTCGTCATGCCAGTGAGGGCCGCAGTATCGCGGCGGTACTGAAAGATCGGCTTGACTACGACAAAAATCCTGAGAAAACAAAGGGCGGCCTGCTGGTATCCTCCTATCAGTGCAGCGCAGATACCGCGTGGCAGGAATTTACCGTCAGTAAGCAGATTTATGAAGCCACTACCGGGAGGCGGCGCGATCCAGACGAAGATGTTATTTCCTATCTGTTAATTCAATCTTTTCGGCCAGGAGAAATTACACCGGAGGAAGCAAACCGGCTGGGGTATCAGCTTGCCTTGGAATTTACCGGCGGCCAGCACCAATTCATTGTAGCTACTCATATAGATAAGCACCACATTCATTGTCACATCGAGTTTAACAGTACCACTTTGGACTGCACCCACAAATTCAACAATTACTGGAATACCTACAAAACAATCCGGCAGATCAATGACCGGCTGTGTCAGGAACATAAGTTATCCGTCATTAAGGAGCCAAAAGAAAAAGGAAAGCATTATGCAGAATGGGCCAATGAAAAGCGTGGCTCAAGCTGGAAAGCGAAGCTGCGCCGGACGATTGACCGGGTGTTGCCTACGGTGTCCAGCTATGAGGAATTTTTGGCGGCCATGCGGCGGGAGGGCTATGAGATTCAGACTACCAGGAACATTCTTAGTTTCCGCCTATCCGGTGAGGGTCAGGAGCGTTTTACCCGAACCAGAACGCTGGGAACCGATTATACAGAGGAAGCCTTAAAAAGCCGCATTGGACAACCACAAAAACGCCCGCGTCGGCGTACTGCACAGCTTCAAAAAAATGGCCGTATCAATTTGCTGCTTGATATTCAAAGCCGTTTGCAGGGGCGCGGGCCAGGCTATGAACGCTGGCTGAAAATTCATAACCTGAAAGAAGCGGCACGGACGCTCAATTACCTAACGGAGCATGACATTACAGAGTACGATGTGTTGGCGGCCCAGGCCGCTTCCACCGCTTCGGAGTTTGAAAAGGTGTCTGCTTCCATCAAGCAATATGAACACCGTATTGAGCAGGTGGCGGCTCTGAAAACACACATCATCAATTATGCGAAAACTCATGATACCTATGTGGCCTACCGAAAGGCCAGTCCCAGGGAAAAGGCGGCGTTTCGTTCTGCCCATGAAGCGGATCTGCTGTTACATGAAGCTGCAAAACGGGCCTTTAACGATTTAGGCACAAAGAAGCTGCCCACGGTTAAAATTTTGCAGGCGGAATATGCTGACTTGCTCGCTAAGAAGAAAACAGCTTATGAGGATTTCAAACGCTTGCGGAAAGAAAGCCAGGAATTGCAGACAGTCAAGGCAAATGTAGACGCGCTTCTGCGTATTGAGCAGGTACAGGACTACGAACAGGAAAAAGAGAAAAATCAGGAACAGGGCCGGTAAAGCCGCACTGCGGTTTTACCGCCTTGTCTACCCAAAAGCAAAAGCCGGGAACGGTGTCAAGGGTAAAATGAACGCGCCACGGCGCGCCCCTGACACCGTTCCCGGCTTTTGCTATGTCCTTGCTCTTTAAGCGTCCGCCAGGGCGCGGCAGCCACCATGCTCCGCATGGTGTTCGGCCCACACATTTCTGTGTTGGGCCGGGGGCTTGGGGAACTCCCCAACAAGCGGAAAGGGGTAGCCTTTTGGTCGGGAGAACGAAGTGAAAACGGGCAAAAGGATATCCCTTTCCATTGCTTGCTAACTAATATTTTTCTGGAACCCGAATATTAGCTACATGATAAAATTTATGTTTTTCTACCATATGCTTCTTCATACGACTCAAATTGTAACGATAACAATCTGCTATGCCATCCGCAAAGGAATCTGCATTACCTTCCCTTAACTGTTGAAGCGCAAGAATGACTTGCTTGTTGAGATGTGAAAGTGTATGTTTCTTGGACGGATAATAAGCAAAATGGTGTCCCCATTCAAGAAGATGATTGGTTTCAGACAATATAACATATAAAGGTTCTAACGTGGTATTTCTCATTATGGCTTTCAAAATATCCGACAAATAAATAGAGTCAGAAGAAGTAAATCTATCTGCCAACTCGTCCAGTTCTTCTTTAGTAAACTGTGGAGCAGCAGCTAAAGCGGCAGGACGAATAATTAGTACCATTAACTGCAAAGCGTGAAGGTAACGTAGTGCTTTTTCTACATATCCGGAATTAAGAGCCAGCTGATGAAGTTTCGTATCATCCGGTTCTATCACTATAGTACCTTTACCATTTAATGTCTTTACGAAACCTCTTTGCTCGAGTTCTGATAATGCCTTTCTGACCGTCGATATAGAGACCTCATACTGGTTGGCCAGTTGTTTTTCATATGGAAGAAACATTCCAACAGAATACTCTCCAAGACCGATTTTTAGATTCAAGTCATCAACAATTTTTGAGTAACAATAATCCTGACCACGCATGGGATTCCATGAAAACCTCAAACCAGTTTGTGAATAACATTTTGGGGTGGCCTCTGACAGATAATTTAAGGTGTTTTCGATGAATTCCGTAAGTTTCTGATACATATTTGAGAGCTGGTTGTACTTTATGTGTGGATCATCGCCTTTTAAGACATCTGGAATGACATTGGCTACAGATACCGCTTCCTGTGAAAAATGCTTAGAGAAGTAAGTACACTCCTCTGTAAAGAATGTAAGTTTATTATAAAGGCCAAACGTAGAGTAGAGTTCGCTGAATAGGGAATTACCGCCTATTCTTAATATCTCATATCCTAATTTAGAGGGAGGACGCCATCCACCAGCAGTATATCCTAAACGCAATGCTTTCACAGCCTGTTTATAGTAAGGCAGTACCTCCACATCACACCCCTGCAAAGCAAAAACCATAAGGGAAGGCAGTATTAGAGCAAAAGTCTGATATACCTGTAAAATGCTTTCCTTTTGCTTTAGAATCTCCAAAACAATATTTGATGAACTACAGGTATCTTTTTTTGAAACAACAATCGGCGCAAGGCGAGGCTGAATATCAACCAGTCCTTCCGCCCTCAATGCTTCGAAAACACGATTAATCGTATATCTGCTAACATGGAATTGTTCGCAATACATCCTTGAAGATGGCAAGGCATTTCCATGAGGTATCTGTCCATCTAAAATACACTGCTTAATTTCATTATATACAAATTCAAATTTTGTCTCTTGTGGTTTCATAACTTGCCCCCTTGCTGTCTGGATTATATCATGGTGTGTCTATTTTGTCAGCACAAAAAACGCTCACCTATTTGCACACCTTACCAATATGGATATTGCCAGTATATATGGATGACATTTATAATGAAAATGCAAATCAATAGGAAAGAGCTTAAGTATCATGGATAAACAAAAAATTTTAATTGTGGACGATTCAGAAATGAACCGAGCTCTTTTGATAGATATTTTGGAAGAGCACTATGATGTGGTAGAGGCTGAGAATGGTGTGGAAGCAATTTCTCTCCTTTCAAAGCAAAGAGCAGATTTCTCCCTTTTGCTTCTGGACATTATGATGCCTGAAATGGACGGATTTGAAGTATTAGCTTACATAAACAAATACCATTGGAATGACACCTTCGCTGTTATTATGATTTCTGCTGATGACACTCCTGCTAATATAAAGAGGGCCTATGATTTAGGGGCTTTTGACTATATCAGCCGACCTTTTGATTCAACCATTGTCCAGCGTCGAATTTCTAATACGATGTTTTTATACGCAAGGCAGCAGCGCCTTGAAAAAATTATTGCAGAACAATTTCACGAGCAGGAAAAGAATAGTAAGCTGATGATCTCAATTCTGTCTCATATTGTGGAATTCCGTAATGGAGAGAGCGGCCTACATATCCTGCATGTAAATACAATTACAAAATATTTGCTGAAGCAGTTGGTTCAGCTGACAGATCAATATCCTTTGTCTAAAGCAGATATTTCTTTGATCAGCACTGCTTCTGCGCTGCACGATATTGGGAAAATCTCAATTTCAGATGCAATATTAAATAAACCCAGCCGACTTACGGCAGAGGAATTTGAAGTGATAAAAACGCACTCAGTGATCGGTGCTAACATGCTATTAGACCTGTCCATAGAGCAGCGCGAAAATCCGCTTATTAAAGTGGCTTCTGAGATCTGCCGATGGCACCACGAAAGGTATGATGGCAATGGTTATCCGGACGGATTAAAGGGAGAAGAAATTCCCATTGCCGCTCAGGTAGTTGCGCTGGCCGATGTATATGATGCCTTGATCAGTGAGCGCTGCTATAAGAAAGCTTATTCACATGGAGAAGCTTTGAAAATGATTTTAGAAGGACAATGTGGTGCATTTAATCCTACACTTTTACTGTGTCTACAAGAAATTGCTGAGACACTTGAAAGTGAGTTTATGGATACCTCTTCTGAACAGGAGACGAAAAGCATTCAAGATATAAGAAATGAAGTAGATTACGACAGGTTGTTTTCCTATGAAAAACACACCGTCTTGTCTCGCAAACAGCAGCAACTGCAATTATTATATATTGATTCCTTAACCAGTATTTACAATTGCCGCTATTATGACGAGCATTTTCAAGGCGCAGATGATATTCAGGCAATGGTCGTAATAGATGTAGATAATTTTAAGCACATCAATGATAATTATGGCCACGATGTTGGCGATATCGTATTGCAGAGCATTGCACAAACCGTTTTATCCTGTGTGCGAAAAACAGATGCAGTTATCCGTTATGGCGGCGATGAATTTGTAATCATTTTTTTCAGTATACTCCAAGAGATATTTGAGAAAAAACTGGAGAGGATCAGGCATTCTGTTGATAGTCTGATAATTGATGGACATCCCGAACTACATATGTCTGTAAGCATAGGTGGGGCATATGGAAGCGGAACCGCAAAAAAACTGTTCAAAGTTGCAGACAATATGATGTATCAATCAAAAAAACAAAAAAATCAGGTGACCCTTTGTCTTCTAAACGAAATGTTGGGCAGCGCAGACAGCATTTAAAGGGAGGAATTGTAATTATGAATCTAAAAGATTGTTATATAAAATTTGGCGGCGATTTTGATGAAGTGCTGGGTAGACTGCGTCGTGAGCAAAGCGTTCAGAAATTTATGTATAAGTTCCTGGACGATAAAAGCTTTCATTTGTTTGAAGCGTCTATGGAGAATAAGGACTATGAAGAGGCTCTAAGAGCCGTTCATACACTCAAAGGAATTTGTCAAAATCTTTCATTTACCAGATTGTTTGAAAGTAGTAGTTTGGTAACTAACGCATTAAAAGGAAACGATTGGAGTAAGGCTGTCGATATGATTCCGAAATTATCAAAGGATTACTATGAAACCATCAATGTTATTAAAGATTTTAAGAATTCCAGGGAGGAATAACATCAATGAGAAATAGTAAAACCAAGGATTCTACAACACGTTTTCTAATATACAGTTTCATTGGGCTTTTAATTTTTAGTATTATTGTGTTTAGTCTGCTCGGAATCTATATGAGTCGAAAGAGTGAAAAGGCCGTTTACGAAATTGGTCAAATTTATATGTCTGGAATGAATGAACAAATGTCCAGACACTTTGAAACTGTTATTAAGTTGCGTTTTGATCAGGTCAGCGGCATTGTTTCTGTTGTCTCAGCAGATAATAACAATAAAGAAAAGTTATATGAGGAACTTGTTTACAGGGCACAGGTCAGGAACTTTGACTATTTAGCACTTTGTTCTGCTGAGGGAAATTTTCAGACTCTTTATGGACAATCAGTACAGCCACTGAACCCAGAGCCCTTTGTAGAAGCATTAGTACGAGGAGAACAAAGAGTCGCTGTAGGCATTGATTCTGCCGGCAATGAAGTGGCATTGTTTGGCGTTGACGTTACGACTTACCCTATGCAGGATGGCAGTATGAGCACTGGACTGGTAGCAGCCGTCCCACTGGAGTACATCGGCGATTTCCTTTCTTTAGAGGATGAAGAGCATCTGATGTATTACCATATTATCAGGCCGGACGGTAGTTTTGTAATACAGAACCCCAACACGGAGTTGGGGGATTTCTTTAAACAACTACAAAAGCAGCTTGATTCTACAGCAAATGAGTTATCTGAAGAAAGTTCAATTAAAGAATTTGGTGCTGCACTAAAAAAACATGAAGAATATGTTGCAACGGTTGAAGTAAATGGTGAAGAGCATCAGATATACGGTATACCATTACCTTATTCTGAGTGGTATTTGGTATCGGTAATGCCTTATAGTATATTGGACGATATCATAAATAATCTGAGCAACCAGCGTATGTTTATGACATTGTTATCTTGTGCTTCTATTTTGATCATTCTTACATTAATTTTTCTTCGGTATTTCTCCATAACCCGTTCTCAGGTGCATGAATTGGAGAAGGCCCGGCAGATAGCTCTTGAAGCAAGCACAGCCAAAAGCAAATTTTTAGCAAATATGAGCCATGATATTCGTACACCCATGAATGCAATTGTCGGCATGACCGCGATTGCCACAGCCCACATAGATGACCAGAAACAGGTACAGACTTGCCTTAGAAAAATTACATTATCAAGTAAACATCTATTAGGGCTGATCAACGATGTTTTGGATATGTCTAAAATTGAAAGTGGGAAATTAACTTTAACAACAGAACAAATTTCATTAAAGGAAGTTGTTGAAGGAATTGTTAATATTATGCAGCCACAGGTTAAGGCAAAAAGGCAAACCTTTGACACACATGTGGAAAATATCTTAACAGAAAATATGTGGTGCGATGGTGTACGCTTGAATCAGGTTTTGCTAAATCTTTTATCGAATTCAACGAAGTATACACCGGAGGGGGGTTCGATACAACTATCCCTCTCTGAAGAAAAATCTCCGAAAGGAGAAAACTATATCCGAATCCATATCAAGGTCAAGGATAATGGAATTGGTATGTCGCCAGATTTTCTGAAAAGAATATATGAACCCTATAGCCGTGCTGATGGAGTCAGGGTTAGTAAAACGCAAGGCACTGGTTTGGGAATGGCGATTACAAAGTACATTGTGGAGGCAATGGAAGGATCCCTTAATATAACAAGTGAACTTGATAAAGGTACCGAGGTTTCTCTTACATTTGATTTTGAAAAAGCGGTTGCACTGGAAATGGATATGGTTCTTCCTTCCTGGAACATGTTGGTAGTTGATGATGATGAATTACTCTGCAGGACAGCGATAGACACGCTGAAAACCATCGGCATCAATGCCGACTGGGTATTGAGTGGAGAAAAGGCGATAGAACTGGTTACCCAACACCACCAAAAGAGAGATGATTATCAAATCGTTCTATTGGATTGGAAACTACCTGGTATGAATGGGATTCAAGTTGCAAAAGAAATCCGGCGTAATTTGGGAGATGAAGTGCCGATTTTGCTGATTTCTGCATATGATTGGAGTGAATTTGAAGCGGAAGCTCGTGAAGCAGGTATTAGTGGTTTTATTTCCAAACCCCTTTTTAAATCCACTCTGTATCATGCTTTGCGTCAGTATATGGGCGCTGAAACAGAAAATGATCAGACATTGAACCACAATATCGATCTATCCGGACGTCGTATTCTGCTTGCTGAGGATAATGAACTAAACTGGGAAGTTGCTAAAGAATTACTTTCCGATTTAGGCGTGGAACTGGATTGGGCAGAAGATGGCCAGATCTGTCTGGACAAGTTCCAAAGATCACCAGAGGGATATTACGATGCCATTCTTATGGATATACGGATGCCGCATATGACAGGGTATGAGGCCACAAAAGCTATCCGTGGACTGAATCATCCTAATGCCCTATCTGTTCCAATTATAGCTATGAGTGCAGATGCTTTTTCTGATGACATACAGCATTGTCTGGAGTGCGGTATGAATGCCCATATAGCAAAGCCAATCGATGATATAGAATTGACTCGCATATTAAAAAGATTTTTAATTTAAATCTATCCATAAAAGCGCGTGTCCGAAGGCACGCGCTTTTATATTTATCTCCAATTCCCACCTTTTCGTTTTTAGGTGTAGATCGCCTCCATTCCAATTATTTCAAAAAAATGATTGGAATGGAGGCGTAAATGGATTACGAATATTGGACTAAGACCATAAATGAAGAAGATCGTAAAATCAACAATGCAAACCGTAGATTTCGTTATCATTGTTACTCACTGGAAAGTATGAGTGAAGAACTCATTTACCAAGAACGTTCTTTATTTCCCCACAACGACTTTACCACAGAATTATTTAACGAGGACTTTATTGATACTGTCCAAAATGAAAAATTAGCCAAAGCCCTACGTCGTCTGACCGACCGGCAAAAGCAGGCTATTAAACTTGCTTTTTGGGAGGGATATCAGTACAAGGAAATTGCGGCAGTATTCCAGTGTAGTCCGGCGGCGGTTACGCTACTGCTTCAAAGAGCGTTCCACCGGCTCAGGGAATATCTAAACGAATAGTTGAAAGCAAGGGCAGTATCCAAGCGATACTGCCCTTGTCTTTGTCTATTTATTTTTTGAAAATTGTATCGTTACCCTTTAATTTACAGGTTCTCTAATCTCCGATAGATAAGAGGGATAAGCCCTCTAATACAAAAATCGGAGGTGTTCTATTATGGTAAAAACCATCAAAGTAATTCATCTGGCTCCTGGGGAATCCGTTTTAATCACAGCGGCCCCTGCCCCTACGCCACCTTGTCAGGCTGCCGCAAGCTGTCCTTATGCCTGCGGCGAACCAAAACAGTTCTGTGATACTCATGCAGAACATACGCCGAAAGAGATCGTCGCTTTTTTCCGCGTTGCATGATGGAGGGCTGGCCTATGTATGTCATTACAATTACTAATATCGATCATAATCTGATGGAGGTCGAAGTGTCGGTGGACGTTTACAAGGTTTATGAGGATAGCCGCCGCCAGGAAGAACGCCAGAGATATGAGCGCCGGAAACATATTGACGGGAGGTCCTTTGACAACTGCCTGCTTTTTGAACTGGCGACGGAGCCTTTGGAACAAACCTATGAACGTATAGAACGGCTGCGGGAAATACAGGCCGTTCTGCAAGATATTCCACCGCAGCAACGTGAGCGATTTATTCTGCATTTTGCCTACGGTTACTCTTACTCGGAAATTGCCAAAATGCAGGGGTGTCATAAGGCGGCTGTCATGCGTTCCGCTAAATCTGCACTGAAAAAAATTCGTGAAAATCTTGCCGCCTGACTATCAACTTTTGCCCGCTTTCCCTCCTATATAGTGAAAGGGATTGGAGGACCTTTTCTATATCAGGACCTTGACAAACAGCGGGCAATCCGTTCATATCAGCATTCAGATTTTGAATGTGACAGCGAGCAACGCATAGCGCAAACGCCACGACCCCCTGCGGACTGGTCAGAGCAGTCCGTCAATACGATAACATCAAAGGGGCTGAGCGGTTATTTGGCGGCTGATACCCGGCCTGTGGTGGGCTGGAAATTGCCGTGACCTGTCACAGTAGAAAACGCATTACTTCACCGAACGCGGAGGGCCGCCAGCTACCGGCTGGATAACCACGGCACGATCTGAATGTTCCCACTGTACCGGGGGTGAGCCGATGGACGATGACAAGTCCAGATAATACGGTACTAAATAAAACGATAACCGAGGCCCGCGCTGGAGCAATCCGGCGCGGTGCCCTCTTTTTATAGAAAGCAGGTGAAAAATGGACAAAGATAGGAAACCGGACGCTGTGATGATGCGCCGGGTAAAGGGCACGACCTATGTTGTGTCCTCTTTCTTCAATCAGGACAGCAAAGAAACTGCTGCCGACAAAATGGCGCGATTGATTGAACGTGAAGCTGGCCTGGGTACATCAGTTAATAAAAATTTAACACTTTAATGTGCGAAAGTGCTTCCTAAGACGGCAAAGGTGCGGTATAATAAAGGCATAAACCCAAGCCCTTTAGTTCGTCGGATTGGAGGATATGATGTTACAGACGAACGAAAAGGACAATAAAAAAATTGAATATATCGCGCTTTATTGCCGTGTAGATTCGGCAAACAGTCAAGTCAATACTTTGGGGATTCTAACACAGAAAAAACGACTGGCCCTTTGGGCGGAGCAACAGGGCTTTACCCCTGAGCAGATCATCTATTTGGTGGACAGCGGCTTTTCTGGCCGTACTCTTGACCGCCCTGGTATTCAGAAATTCCTTTCTGGTGACCGGAAATATGCTATTATGGCTGCTATGGATTTTTCCCGGTTCAGCCGTGATTTGTTCCTTGCTGACGAACTTATTGACTATGCCGACACCCAGGGAACGACGCTCTATGTGTTAAACCAGGATATTTCACTTAACCAGTGGAAGCGTGAACGGGATCAACGCCTGTATGCACTCCTGAAAGGGGGTGCGGCACAATGATGGCAAATATGACTGAAATGCTTTCATACCATAACGTGTTGAGCCTGGACGCTTTGACTGCCCTGTACTGCCGGTTATCGGTGGACGACGCAAATGACGGTGACAGCAACAGTATCCAAAACCAGAAAGAAATGCTGGAAAGGTATTGCAAAGAAAACGGCTTCACCAATTACCGATTTTATGTTGATGATGGCTATTCCGGCACGACCTTTGACCGCCCTGATTTTCAAAGAATGGTAGCTGATGTGCGGGCTGGTTTAGTAAAAAGGGTCATTATCAAGGATATGTCGCGATTTGGCCGTGACTACTTGCAGGTGGGCATGTATACGGAAATGATCTTCCCGGAATATGAGGTTCACTTTGTTGCTGTCAATGACGGTGTAGATTCTCAAAAGGGCGAAAATGACCTGACCCCGTTCCGCAATCTGTTCAATGAATGGTATGCCCGTGACTGCTCAAAGAAGCAAAGGGCGGTCAAGCGAATGAAAGGTATGTCCGGGCAACGGATAAGCAGCAACCCTCCTTATGGCTATATTAAGGGCGAAGGTGGCCAGCTTGTTCCCGATCCGGAAGCAGCCTGGGTAGTCAAGCTGATGTTTGATCTGGCCGCACAGGGGCTGGGGCCGGTTCGGATAGCAAATATCCTGACCAAGAAAAAAATCCCCACACCTGGTACGCTGGCATTCCGCCGGACAGGGAAAAAGCGGAACTACCACCCGGAAGCACCTTATAACTGGTCTGACAGCACGATTGCCAACATTCTGGAATATAAGGAATATTTGGGCCACACGGTCAACTTCAAAACCTACTCCAAGTCTTATAAGTTCAAGAAGCGGCTGCCTACCCCGGAGGATCAGCAGATGATTTTTGAGAATACTCACCCGGCGCTGGTAGAGCAAGAGGTTTGGGAGCAGGTTCAGCGACTGCGGGAGGGGCGGCCACGTCCTACCAAGCAGGGGGAAATGGCATTGTTCTCTGGTTTGCTGTTCTGTGCAGACTGCGGTTCCCCACTCCGCGCTCACCGTGGACAGAATATCAGTAAAAATCAGGAGTGCTATTGCTGTGGGAAATACCGTGACCGGACAAATAGCTGTACCATGCACTACATCAGAGCAGTGGTTCTGGAAAATCTGGTATTGGAAAACCTAAAGCAGACAGTTACTTTTGCACTTGAAAACGAACAGGAATTTGTCCGGCGTTTAATGAATCGCTCCGCAAAGGAGCAGCAAAAGCAGATACAGTCCATGAAAAAGGAACTGGCTGCAAAGGAGCGTCGGATTGGTGAGCTGGATAACATCATCAAACGGCTTTATGAGGACAATATAAGTGGAAAGCTGTCTGACGAACGGTTCAAAAAACTGTCATCAGACTATGAGAAAGAACAGCGCGATACATGTTCTGAAATCGCAGATATTCAGAAACAGGTCAATGAAGCTGAAAGCAAAGTCATTAAAATAGACAGCTTCTTGAAGATGGCCAGGAAGTACACTTCTTTTGAAGAACTCTCCCGTGGTATGCTTCACGATCTGATAGAGAAAATTGTTATCCATGAGGGTGACAAGAGCAGCGGCCACCGCCAGCAGAAAATTGACATCTACTATACCTTTATCGGGGAAGTTGGTGCAACACAGCTTGTGGCGCAACTCGAATTGAAAGGAAAAGCAGCGTAACATACTCTCGTACATTACGCTGCTTATCACAAAACTAAAAAAGTTTCCTTAACCGGCTCCCGCTTTCGCGTGGGGTGGCGCAGAAAGCTTCCTGTGGTTTTTTATTGTATTCAATTGCGTAATTTGAGCGCCTGAATAATTAAATCATAAATAATCCGCTGCTCCTTCGGAGATAATTCAGCTACGAGATACATGATACGGTCCGGAATATAGTCCACAGCCTTTGCGCCGGAACTGGTGATGTTGACAAAAAGCTGATCGATGGGTATTTCCAGCCCATTTGCAATTTTCATGACGCTTTCAATGGTGGGGTTCTTTTCGCCTCGTTCCAGCTGCCCGATATAGGTAGGGTGAAGACTGCATTTCTCTGCCAGCTCTTCCTGGCTTAAACGCTTTTCTTTACGGAATCCCCGGATCCTGGTGCCTGCTAATTTTGTAATATTATCCATGGTTTTGCCCTCCCTACTAAAGACTATAAATATGGAAGTTATCTTTCAATATGCTAATAATATTTATTGTTTCGGAATGTGTATTAAAAATATTAATTTCATTCTTTTATATACAATAAATATTTGCACAGGGAAGAGCGGAAAAGAAAAAACAGAATTTTTGGAGATTCCAGGAAGCTTTCAGGGAGAAAAAATCAGGAAGGAGCCTCCCATGTCTTTTTTATGACATGAGAGGTTCCTTCCCGGATAGCTTTCAGAATCTATAGATTATGAGAATTAGTAAATAATCAGCTCTGCTTATCGGCCTCCTCATCCCAATAAGGGCAGCTGTGTCCGATAACAGAGGAATCAAAGGCGCTTCCGTCATTCTTTTTATAATGTGAGGTTGCCTTGAATACATATTTAGCGCCCAGATAAAGAAGCGGAACATTGGCGAATACGATTAAAATATTACCCAAATCGGATATTGCCCACAGGTTCCCCAATTCAATGCCTGCAAGGGAACAGGCGATGCCGAAGGCTGTGATGATAATTCCTATGATTCGTACCGTGTAAATAACACGTTTCCGGGAGCTGATACGGTTAGCCGCAATTTCACTGAAGGAAATCATTCCCACTAAGCAGGTGAATGCGAACAGACAGAAGCAGAAGGTGAGCAGAAATGCAACGACTGCATTCATGGCTGTGCCCGGCGTAAGCGCCTTGGCAGACTCCAGGAATTTGGGAAGTCTGTCCAGAGCAAACCATGCTTCAGCTTCGCTGCCGGTCCAAACGTGGGCCATGACTACCACGAAACCGGTAAGCGTACAGATAACCATGGTATCCAGAAATACGCCGATTGACTGGACGCACCCCTGTTCGCAGGGATGGTTGGTATTCGCCGCGCCCGCCGCCATGGTAATGGTACCCTGCCCGGCTTCGTTGGACATCAGCCCGCGCTTAACGCCCTGTACAAGAACGGTTCCGAAAACACCGCCGAATATGGCCTGAGGGGTAAAGGCTCCGCCGAATACAGCCCCCAGAAAATAGGGAACAGAATGCAGATTCAGAAGTATCAGCACAAAAACGACAGCCACATATACAACGGCCATCACAGGAACCACCTTATCGGTGACTTTTGTAACTTTACGGATTCCGCCGAACGCGATATAAGCCGTCACTGCGATGAGCAGCAGGGCTACCACATAGTAAAATACCGAAGTGCCCTCAAGGGAAGCGCCGGTGGTGATTTCCACCATCTGTCCGATGGAGCTGACTACGTTAAAACCCTGGGCGGGAAGACAGCACATGGCATAAATGATATACATCAGGGAAAGTGCTATCCCGGCCCAAAGCTTGTTGCCCAGCAGAACCTTCCCATAAAAAGGAAGCCCGCCTACGAATTCATCCTTTTTCCTTTCTTTAAAAATCTGGGCCAGTACGGCCTCCGTATAGGCGGTAGCCATTCCGAAAAAAGCGGAAACCCACATCCAGAACAACGCGCCGGGCCCGCCGACTGCAATGGCTCCCGTTACTCCGAGAATATTTCCCGGCCCCACTCGCATGGCGGAACTCAGGAAAAAAGCAGCCAGGGATGAGATACCGATCTCATCTCTTTTTTTCTGTGCCAGTATCCGTATGCCTTTACCGAAATGAGTTACCTGGATAAAGCCTGTTTTCAGGGTGAAATAAATACCTGATCCGATAAGAAGAATCACCGCAAGGGAAAAATTCCCCAGGATAGGAATGGATGCATACCAGCTGAAATTGGTGGGAAAATCCCAAAAGAAGTCGGAAACGGGGATGACGAAGTCGAAAATATTATTGATTGCCTGAAACAGATGTTCCATATGTACTCCCTCCTTGCAATGCCTGAGATTGTTTGTGCCTGCATTAAAACGTCTTTTCTATTATTATACGAAGAGTAGAGCGGATTAAATACGGAAAAAGAACTGTTTATATTGTAAATTGTGCTGGTGTCTGGAGAGGAATGGGAGTATAAACATTCTGAAGGCGGATCCCAAACCAATTTGGAGCGAAGTAATTCATATTTATTTTATGACAGTTTGTGTTTGTTTATCAGACAAGAGATTTGTTCCCTGCAGGACATCATGAACTAAAATTTCTATGGCTCGGTCTGATTCTTCCCATAGAGGACTGTGCGCGGAATAGTTAAATGTATAAAAACCCTTTAATGGAGCTTTAATTCTGCTAAAATATTTTTTCTGTAAAGAGTAGCAGCAGGTATAATCATGAATACCGCCAAAAAAATAAATTGGAACTTCAAGACATGGTACTTCGACATAAGCATTAAACTGCATACGATCAAATCCGACAGGAGAAGCTGCCGTAAGTTTTTTTCCGCGCCAGATATTGATTCTTTGAAGCGGGGTATAAACTTTGCATCTCAGGCTGGGTAAAAAAATGCCTGTGATAACTGATTTCATATTATGCGTCGTTCCCACACCAAGATCGTGCATGGCTTTATCCCGCAGTGATGACAGACAATAATCCTCATACGCGCTATCGGAAGTAGCAATCGGATACTTTTCAAATTCTTTAACCATTTTTAAATTGTTCATCTGCTGGTATTGGTCTAGCATATATTGATACGCAAGTCTCTCGGATTCTGCCTGATCGGCAATTTGGGATACAGCAATATAGGCGTGATAAGATTCGGGGTGCTCAAATGCTGCTTGAATCCCAATAAAAGTACCAAAGGAATGCCCCATCAGGTAAATCTTTTCTTTTGCAAACCGACTTTTCAGATATTCGGTTACAGCAGCGACATCGGACAAATAACATTCTGTTGTCAGGGAATCCGCATCCATATTGGAATTATAGGAAATTGACGTACCCCGATATTCTAAGTAACATACAACAAATTCGTCAGCCAGCTTTGACGGATACAGGTATTCTAAAAGGTATTCCGGGATACCTGGTCCTCCGCCAAGGAAAAGTAATACGGGGTTTGTCTTGTCCCTTCCGGTGATAAGCAGACCGATTTCTGCTCCATTTATATTTATATATATTTTTTCTGATAGGCTGTCAGGAATAATACTGCCATTATTATTATAAAATAAGGGCATTTTTCCTGGACTTGGCGGAAGGAAATTCCAGATCAGGATAGTAATAAATATTATGATAATCCACACAGTCATTTTTCGCCTCCCTTTTTTTACTGTATTCATTATGTTTTCTCCTTAAAACTGAACTATGGTTCAGCTTTATTGTATGCCTTTATATACCCTCTGTCAATAAAATCTGAATTTTAGTTCACTTTTTTAAAAGTTTATGTTATTCTTGGGGTGCAATGCTTAGCGATAAGACAGGAGGGACTCATGGGAACAGAAAGAAAGATACAGCAGCGAACAGTTGAAAACAGAAAAAAACTTTTATGCGCCGCATACAGTTTGTTTGTAAATAAAGGATATTACAACACGAATACAAAAGAAATTGCTCGCCTTGCAGGAGTATCGATTGGCAACTTTTATAATTACTATCAGGATAAGGGGGAAATTTATTGTGCCTTACTGGAGGAGTATTCCATTAATTCTTGCAAAGCCATGCAGGATTTAACGGACCAGCTTACAGCGCTTGAGAACCGCAATGCTTATAAAGAATACCTTTCGTCTATTTTGCATCGATTGCTGGACTGTGATTCAGATAGAAATAAATTTTTTGTGGATGCTGTAGTTATAGCTAAGGAGAATATCTGTGTACAATCCATAATTTCTGAAACGGAAGAAAAGCTGATATCGATTTTGGAATCTTTTTTGAAAAAACGATACTATAATCGGAAGGTGAATTTCTATATTAGAGCAAGAATGATATATGTCCTGACTGATCAGCTTGCTAAAGACATTCTCAGCGTTGATATTGGACAGCAGCGTGAAGATTATATTCAACTTTTTGTGGATGAAATTATCCACCTTTCCTTTGAACTGTGAATGCGGTCGGGACAGATGTTTCCAGGGGCAGCTTCAGACCCTGTGGATCCTGAAGTGACAGTTCGTTTCGAAGTTCCTGTGTTTCGTTCTTATTAAACCAAAGCAGAACATATGTTTGCAAATATGGTTGCCGGCATCTGTCAAGGCTGTTATAATGAAGAGAGATAAGAAACGGGAAAGGGGAGGCCATGGAGTATACAGTGATTCGAACGCCGGAGCAGGTTATTCCATATCTGAAAAAGCTCAAAGAAGCCAAGGTTCTGGCTGTAGATACGGAAACCACAGGCCTTGATGCGCATAAGGACCGGCTTCGGCTGGTGCAGATCGGAGCGGAGGGAATGCCGGTATTATTAATTGACTGTTTTTCTTTTTTGAAGGATTCCCGGGGAACAGAGTGTCTCCGGGAAATCCTGGAGGGAGAGGCGGGGAAAATATTCCATAATGCCAAATTTGATCTGCAGTTTTTGAGAAAAGAAGGAATTCTTCCAGAAAATATTCTGGATACCATGCTGGCTGCGGAATTGCTGCGGCCCTGCGGAGGGCCCCGTAAGGTGAGCCTTGCGGCGGTGTCATCCCATTATCTCGGGACAGAGCTGGATAAAACGGAGCAGACGGGTGACTGGAGCGGAGCCTTAACCGATACCCAGCTGGAATATGCAGCCCTGGATTCCCGTATTTTGCTGCAGCTTTGGAAATGTCTGAAGGAACAGCTCAGAGAGAACGGGCTGGAGAGGATCGCTGATATTGAATTCGCCTGTGTGCCGGCTCTGGCACGCGCGGAATATGACGGAATTTCTCTGGATTTGGAACAGTGGGAAAGGCTGTGTGCGGATATACAGAGCCAATATGAGCGCTCCCTTCAGGCGCTGTATGCTTACAGCGGGGAACCTTCCTACCAGCTGACGCTGTGGGGAGGGGAGGAAGCCCTGGATGTAAACTTTGACAGTAATTCCTATGTTCTGAAGCTGCTGAAGAAAAACGGGATTTCCGTGTCTTCCACCTCACGTTACAGTCTTGCGCCTTATCATAATAACCCTTTGGTAAAGGCGCTCAGTGATTACCGCAAATACTCCAAGCTGCTTTCCGGTTTCCTTCATCCCCTGCCTGCCCAGATCCATCCGGTGACGGGAAGGCTTCATCCGAAGTATGGGCAGATTGGAGCATACAGCGGAAGAATGTGCTGCTGGGGCCCCAATATACAGCAGATACCTAGGGAAACTCGTTTCCGCAGCTGTTTCAGGGCCCCTGAAGGACGGCTTCTTGTCCTTGCCGATTATTCCCAGATAGAACTGAGGGTGGCGGCCCAGATTTCAGGGGATGTGAGAATGAAAAGCGCCTATTCAAAAGGGGAGGATCTGCACAGACTGACAGCCTCCCTGATTTCCGATACGGCGCCGGAAAAAGTGAGCGCTTCTCAGAGACAGGCGGCAAAAGCGGTGAATTTCGGCCTGATTTTCGGAATGGGGGCGGCCGGGCTTCAGCAATATGCGGCACAGTCCTATGGTGTGGATATGACGTTGGACGAAGCTGTGAAATTCAGGGACAGTTTTTTCAGGGCTTATGCAGGAATAGGTTGGTGGCATCATGATCTGAAGGCCGGTCATTTTACGGAGGGCCGTACCCTGACAGGACGCAAATTTTTGTTTTCACCACGTTCCGGGGTATCGGAGCTTGCAAACACTCCGGTACAGGGTACGGCGGCAGATATCCTGAAGAAGGCCCTCGGGCTTTTGTATCATGAAATAAAGGAGAAGGACTGGAAGCTGGTGGGGATTGTCCATGATGAAATCCTTCTGGAGGTGCCACGCGAGGACGGAGAGGAAGCCGCCCTGTGCCTGAAAACGGTTATGGAAAGGGCGGGAGCGGATATCCTGCCCTCAGTTCCCTGTGTGGCGGATGCCAAGACCGCAGACAGCTGGGCGGCTAAATAATGTACTTTTATTCAATTGCCTCAATTGTACCCACGATATCCATTTTTGCTATGGAACGCAGCGGAACTGCGGTGGCAAGAAGACAGGCGAGGACGGAAACCAGGGCGGCCTGCAGTACAGGAACGAGAGGAAAAGGGGAAAACTGCCAGGCTCCGACGGCTGCCGCATTTACAAAAGAGGTGCACAGCCAGCCGGTTATTGCTCCGATTCCGGAGGCAATCAGGCCATAGTAAGCCCCTTCCCAGAGAAAGGTCTGATACAGGCTCCGGACGCTCATCCCAATTGCCCGCTGTACCCCGATTTCCTTTGTGCGGGTATGGATGTTCGTATATACGGTATTTATGATGTTCAGCAGACCGATCAGGCCGATGAATAAAATCAGGCCCCAGCAGAGGAAGTTAAGCTGTTGGAAGCTTTCTGCCAGCTGGGCGTCCGATTGACGGTAGGACAGCCAATGGGTTCCCGGATTGGAACTACACCATTGTTCCAGCCAGGCTTCAAAGGTATCGAAGTCTTCTGCATTCTGCAGAACCGGGTATATTTCAGAATAGAGGTTTATCCCGGTGAGGGTATCATAAACGGAATCGGGAACAAGGATTTGTACACCGTTTATATATCCGTCGTTATTGATGGTGACGGGAGAGCTTATGATGCCGGCGGCATGCAGACTCTTTCCATTGACGGTGAGTGCATCTCCGGGCTGAAATTGTGTTGATTCGGCGGTCTGCCCTTCAAAGGAGAACGGTATCGGGTTGTGTATGAGACAGGCTGTGCCGTTTTTCACCTCCTCCGCGGCCTGGGCAGAGAGGCCGGACAGGAATTTCTCCAGACGGCTGTCATCGATTCCTGCAATCTGAAAGGTTTCCCAGGACTGCAGGGGGAAATCAAGCGGAAGGGGAAAGCTTCCGTCTTTGTTCCAGGTATATATGGACAGCTTAGTTGTATATAATTCCTTTACTTCATCCCGTTTTTTCAGTTCCGTCACCGCTTCCGGCGGGATCCCGCCTGTTTCATTCGTCACCGCGTAATCTCCCGTATGCATTTCCTGTACCGCACGGCTTGTATCCAGCAGCACGCTGAAGCTTTGAAGGGCGACATATACAGTGATGCTCATTATTATGGAAAGAATGGTAATCAGGGAACGTCCCCGGCTGCGTGTTATGTTCAGTCTGGCATAAAAGGCTTCAAAACAGCGGATCTTACCGGACTTCCGGCGGGGCCTTCTTACCTTTACAGCATCACCGGACATAGCTTCTACCGGAGAAACAAGGGAAGCATACCGAGCAGCCGGAAAAGCGGCGATAAGGGAAAAGAGGAGGGTGATTCCAACGCCTGCCAGGATAGGAAGCAGCATTCCTGTACTGCTGCCGGAAATGACTGTATTCAATTCCTGCGTGCTTTCGGCCAGGAACAGGCTGGGATTGAGAAGGCCGGAAGCTGCGATAAGGATTCCCTTTGCGGAAAGAGATCCTGCAAGAACTCCCGGCGGAAGCCCGATGACAAAGAGAATCAGCAGCTGGAGGGTTACCAGCTTATAAAGCTGTCCCCGTTCGCTTCCCATGGCCCGTAGAGTGCCATATTCCTGAATCCTCTTTGCGACGGAAACCTTCAGGATATTATAAATCACAAGCCCTGCGGCAAGAAGGACAAGACCCCCTGTCAAAATGCAGGCTGCAGCCATAAAGGGAAAGCCGTTTCCTGTATCGGAGCTTCCCTTTTCGGCATAGTCGATGCCGAGGGCGTCAAGAAGTACCCAGTTGTACTGGATGTTATCCTTATCCAAAGAAAGCTGCGAGGCCAAATCGTCGATGATGGACTGGAAGTCCCCGGTACTTTTGGTTTTAAAGTCGGTGGAGTACAAAAGATAACGTTCCGGAAGAAGAGCGGCTGCGCTGCCTTCTCCGGCCAGGGCTGTCATAGTGCCCGTTGTATAGCCGAGATAATCATTTTCCAGGATGCCTGTTAACGTGAAGGTATGTGTGTATTCATAGGGCGGCTGATCATCTGTTTTCAGACTGACGGATAAAGACAGGGTGAGGGTGTCCCCCGGCTTTTTCCCGGCACCAAGATACTGCAGTACATCCTCGGAAAGGGCGATTTCTCCGGCGCGGGAAGGAAGACGTCCTTCTTTGATTCTGCCGATGGAGGGATAGGCGGCCAGGGCATTTCCGCGGTATTCCCGTAAAAAGAGGGTAAGGCTGCTGCTTCCAAGCCGGGTATTACCAAGCTGAAGAATGCTTCCCACATCGGTGAGGCGGGAATCTTCAGACAGGCGCAGCATCTGCTCTTCGGTCAGCTGATGGAAGGTGGCATAGCGGTTTCCGTTCAGGCCCTCAGCCTGTCGTACCCGCATGGACTGTAATATACCAATGGATGCTCCTGCGGCAGTGGCAGTGACTGTGGAAAGGATAAGGGCGGATAAAATAAGCAGCGAAATGATTTTTTCCGCCTTCAGCTGTTTCCATGCAAGGGAGAGATAAGATTTCATGATTCCGCCTCCTCTCTGAGTTTGCCGTCAACAATGGTAAATCGGCGCTGGGCCATTCCTGCCAGCTGTTTGTCGTGAGTGATGACGATAAGGGTTTTGTCCAGTTTCTTCTGAATCTCGCAAAGCATTTCCATTACTTCACCGCCGCTTTTGCTGTCCAGATTTCCTGTGGGCTCATCAGCAAAAATGACCTCCGGATCGGCGATCAGGGCTCGCGCGATGGCCACACGCTGCTGCTGGCCTCCGGAGAGCTCGTGAGGAAGATGGGACAGACGGTCCTGAAGCCCCAGAAATCCGGCAATCTGCATGAGGTGTCCTTCATCCGGGCGCACCTTGTCCAGCAATAGAGGCATTAAGATATTTTCTCTTGCCGTCAGAACGGGAAGCAGGTGGAACTGTTGGAATACAAATCCGATTTTCCGGCGGCGGAAGGCGGAAAGCTCTTTATCCGACCCGTGATGGATATCGGTTCTGTCATAGGTTACCGTCCCGGCAGTGGGAGAATCCAGACCGCTTATGATGTGCAGGAGAGTGCTTTTCCCGCTTCCTGACGGGCCCATGATGGAGATAAAGTCTCCCTTGTGTATCTCCATGCTTGCAGGCTTCAGCGCTGTCACCCGGTTCTCAGCCGTGCCATAAACTTTTGTGATTTCATTTACTTTAATGTCCATAAAAAAACTCTCCTTATCAATTGATAAAGAGAGTATATATGACAATTCTCAAGAAACGCTCAAGAATTCCTGCTCTTGAAAACCGCGGTGGCCTTTGCTCCTGGCTGAAGGTTTTCCAATGTTAAGCTTCCGCCATGCTTTTCGCACAGGAGCCTGCAGACGGCGAGGCCGACTCCCAGATGCCCGTTTCCGGAGGTGTCGTCCCGGAGAAAGAAAGCAGGTCCCTTTTGCAAGACAGAAGCAGGGTATCCGGGGCCGTCATCCGTGACTGTTAGGAAAAGAAATCCGTCCCTGCCGGAAATATCCACGGTTATCTGTGAATCAGCATAGCGCAGGGCGTTACAGAAAAGGTTTTCTGCGGTATTATAAAAAAACTGCCTGTCAATTTCCATTTCCCGGGATTCTCCGGATTGCCTTATATCCAGCTGTTTTCCGGAATCCTCAGCCAGAATGGGAAGGCTTTTTTTCAGGATGGAATACAATTCATGGCTGCCGACAGGAACCGGACAGCAGTCCAGCGCTTCCATTTCCCGGGTGTGGCTCATGGCATTGATATAGTCTTCAATCCTTCCGGTATACTGCAGGATTAAGTCAAGGGAATCCTGCTGCAGCTTCGGATTCGGACGTGCGGGATCCAATCCCTTCTGAAGGAGCAGGACGGAGCCCTTCAGAACGGTAACCGGATTTTTTAAATCGTGGGAAAAAGCTGCATTCAGTCTTTTTTGTTCCTCCATTTGCCGCCAGAGTGTCAGCTTGCTGGTTTTTAATTCCGAACGCATGGCCTCGAAGGAGCGGCAGAGCAGTCCCAGCTCATCCCCGGAAACCGGTTCTAAGGCAAAATCAAGATCCTGTCTGCAGATCCGCTCGGCGCCTTCCTGCAGCAGGGCAAGGGAACGTCTTATTTTCAGGTTATAGAATACGATATCCGCAAGGAGCAGGGATAAAACGACCCAGAAGGCGGGCAGGACGAACTGAAGGACAGTAAGAATACGCGCGGCGTTGCGTTCGAAGGAAGACGGATTTCCTTCCAGAGGGACAGAAGAGAAGCTGCTGTTATCCTCCAGGGAAATGGCGATACCCCCGGAGCCGGATAACTTATGCTCCAATCCGGTACACAGAAAGAAGGACAGTCCGGCCATCAGAAGACCGGCACAGAGAAAAAAGCAGGTTATAATAAAAAATGACTGTTTCAGATTCTTTTTCTTTATCCATTCCATTTATAGCCAATCCCCCAGACGGTTTCAATGTAATTGTGGTCAGTATATGCCGAGAGCTTGGCGCGTATTTTGCGGATGTGTTCCATAACGGTGTCGCTGCTTCCTGCGCCTTCCAGCCCCCAGACGGATTCATAAATGCGTTCCCGGTCAAATACCTGCCCTGCATTCAGGGACAGAAGCTCAACAATGGCGAATTCCGTTCGGGAGAGTACAATAGGGTTTTCTCCGATTTGAAGCTGATGTCCTGAATAGTCGATGGACATTTCTCCGAAAAAACGCAGGATATTCTGTTTCTTTATGCGTGTTTCCCTTCGCAGGTGGGCGGCGACTCTGGCTCCCAGTTCCTCCAGATCAAAAGGCTTTACAATATAGTCATCGGCGCCGGAGGTAAAGCCTTTGATTTTATCGCCGGTTTCCACACGGGCTGTTAAAAACAGGATAGGGCAGGAGACATGCTCCCGGATACGCTGACAGACAGTAAAACCGTCCATATCCGGCATATTGATGTCCAGAAGGATAATGTCCGGGCTGCAGGCGGCCTTTTTCAATGCTTCGTTTCCGCCGCAGGCCGTAAGAACCTGGTAACCGGATAATTCAAAATAAGCCTTCATCATGGAAACAAGTCCCTTTTCATCATCCGCAATCAGGATTTTACCGCTCATATTACTGCCTTCCTTCCCGTTTCTTTTTATTATGCCGTGAAGATCTCAAGATTTGCTCAAAAAATATTTTTTCTTATAATTGGTTTTTAAAGTTACGGATATGCATGTAAACGGTATTTTTGGAAATATTCAGCTGCTCCGCCACCTTGATAACCGCGTCCTTCAGATTGAAAATCCCCCTCTGGTAAAGCTGGAGCACTATTTCCTTATTCTTGTTGGCGGAGGAAATGGCGGAGTCACTGTAAACGGCTTCGCGGGTTTCCGTCAGGGCGGATAAAATCAAGTCGTCTATATTATCCGAAAAGGTTTCCGCAGGTGGCTGTGAAGCGGAAATGTTTTCCTGAGGAGGAATAAAGTTCTGCAGAAGAGTGGAGAGAGGGCTTTCCATATGGAAATTCATGCATAGCAGCCCTATGATCCTGCCATGCTCCCCGGTTATCGGGATGGTGCAGGAACGCAGGAGCGCGCCGGATTTGTTCTTATTAAAATAAGGAGACACGGTGCGCGCCGGATCCCTTTCCAGTTCTCCCAGCATTTTCAGGGCCAGATCGGTGATGGGAGAGCCTTCTTTCCGCCCCGTATAATGTCCGTTGATGATTTTTATAACAGAATGATCCAGGCTTTCCAGGCTGTGGAGCACAAGCTCGTAGCCCTCGCCCAGATACGCGCCCAGTCCGTCCAGCATGAGGGCGTAGGAGTTAAGTATCTGCCTGTCTGTAGCAGTCAGTTCAATATAAGGAATATCCATAGAATCACCGGTACCTTTCTGAATTCAAGTGAAATAAATTTCATTATGCCTTTTTTATCATTATAAAATACTGTGGGTAAATGTGCAATAAATAAGTGAAAAAAATTTTATTCAATATACAATATAAATAAACAAAAGTGTATTGACTAAAATATATTTTATTGATATAATGCAATCATCAAGAGAAAACAAAGAAAGAGGTGGAAGAAATGCTGAAAAAAATTTACACATCAAATGCCCCTGCGGCAATTGGTCCTTATTCCCAGGCTATCCTGTTCAATGAACTTTTGTTCAGTTCAGGACAAATCCCGGTGGACCCGGCTACAGGGGAGGTTGTCCAGGGAGACATTACCGTTCAGGCGGAACAGGTCATGAAGAACGTGGGCGCGGTACTGAAGGAAGCGGGAACCGATTTCGTGTCCGTAATCAAAACAACCTGCTTCTTAAGTGATATGGGTGATTTCGCCGCATTTAATGAAGTATACGGGAAATACTTTACAGAGAAACCAGCCCGTTCCTGCGTTGCTGTAAAAACGCTCCCTAAAAATGTTTTGTGTGAAGTGGAAGTTATTGCTGAGGTTGAAAAGTAATTGGAAGGAAATGCGTAATTCGCATTAAGAGGGGAAATTAATATGGGTGAAAAAAAAGTAAGAGAAAAAAAGAAACCGACCTTTTTCCTGGCGGTGCTGCCGATTCTGGCCATGATACTGCTGCTGGGTGTTGGATATGCGGTTATGGGCTTAAGCCCTGAGGTACTGATGCTTGTTTCCGCGGCCGTGGCGGCTGTGATCGCCGTTGCTTTGGGATATACCTGGGATGATATCATGAATTCCATCGTAGGTAAGCTTTCCAAGACAATGCCCGCGATTTTTATTTTGATTATTGTAGGTTTTCTGATCGGTTCCTGGATGATTGGCGGCACCATCCCTATGATGGTATATTACGGACTGAAAATTATCAGCCCCCGCTACATTGCAGTGACCTCGTTCCTGGTAACGGCAGTGGTATCCCTGTGTACCGGTACCTCCTGGGGTTCCGCAGGAACCATCGGTGTGGCGCTGATGGGTGTTGCGGCAGGCATGGGCGCGCCTCTTCCTCTGGTGGCGGGCGCCGTGGTTTCCGGTGCGTATTTCGGTGACAAAATGTCTCCGCTTTCCGATACCACAAACCTCGCTCCCATTGCGGCGGGCGCAAAGCTGTACGACCATATCGGACATATGTTTTACACAACGATTCCAGGCTGTATTATCTGTCTCATCGTCTATACGATAGCCGGCTTTTCTCTGGCAGGCGGCGGAACAGTTGCCACTCCTGAAAAAGTGGAAACCATACTTGCCACTCTTGACGGTATGTTCAAATTCAATCCGCTGGTAATTCTGCCTCCTGTTATTGTACTTTACGGCTCCATCCGCAAGAAACCCACGATTCCGGTTATGCTGATTTCCAGTGTGGTTGCATTCTTCAACGCTACCATATTCCAGGGATTTTCCCTTCAGCAGTGCTTTACGGCAGCCATCAGCGGCTTCAGCCTTGACATGGTAACCAAGGCAGGCTTTGATGCGGCGGCTCTGATTCCTGATATCCCGAGACTGCTGGAACGCGGAGGCATGCTTTCCATGCTGAATACCGTTCTCATCGCATTCTGTGCTTATGGCTTTGCGGGTACCCTGGCAGTTACCGGTTCCCTGGATATCGTGCTGAACAAGCTCATGAAATCCGTTAAGAGCACGGGCGGCCTGATTGTATCCACAATCGTTTCCTGTATTACCGCAGTTTTCGTAACCAGCAACGGACAGCTTTCCATTCTGGTTCCCGGCGAAATGTTCGCAAAGACATATATCAAGAAGGGACTGCAGCCCAAAAATCTTTCCAGAACGCTGGAAGACTCCGCTACTGTAGTGGAACCCATCGTGCCCTGGACAGCAGCGGGCGTTTACATGGCTACCACACTGGGCGTGCCTACCCTGACCTACCTGCCCTGGGCCATCCTTTGCTATACAGGTGTGATTTTCGCCATTATCTGGGGCTTTACCGGATTCGGAATCGCCAAGATTAAACCCGGCGATGAATATTACGATGAATACCTTGCCCTTCAGAAGGAAGACGAGGCTGCATAAGAACCATTCCAGGAGGAGGTTTTTGTATGGGAATGCAATGTGATTTTGATACCATGACGGACCGCAGAAATACAAATTGCGGCAAATGGGATACCATGGACCAAAAATACGGCCGGAAGGACATGATCCACCTCGGCGTGGCTGACATGGATTTCAAGGCGCCGGATCCGATTTTAGACGGACTTCGTGATGTCCTGGACATGGGAGTTTTAGGCTATACCGATTTAAGCGATAAATTTTTTGAAAGCATACAGCGCTGGTACAGGAAGCAGTACGGGCTGGAGATACCGAGAGAATGGATCGTATTCTGCCCCAGAATCAATATCGCTTCCAGCATCTGCGTGGACACCTATACGGAAAAAGGAGACGGGGTTATCATGAATACCCCTGCCTACGGACCGCTCCAGAGCGCCATTATCAAAAATGACAGAAGGATGCTTTCCAGCCCGCTGTCAAGAAACGCAGACAGATATGAACTGGACTTTGACCATATGGAGAGCCTGGTGGATGAGAGGACTAAAATGCTGATTATGTGCAATCCTCATAATCCTACCGGACGCTCCTGGACAAAAGAAGAACTGATCCGGACGGCTGAATTCTGTAAAAAGAATGATCTGATTCTGTTTTCCGATGAAATCCACGGAGACCTGACGGCAGAAGGAGTGAAGCATAATACCTTCCTTTCCGCGACAGAAGACATAAATGAAAGGCTGATTCTGGCAACCTCGCCGGCCAAAACCTTCAATATACCCGGCGTCATCGTTTCCTATATGATCATTCCCAACCGGGAGCTGAGAGAGCAGATAGCGGCCACCATAGACCGTATCGGCATGCATAACCCTACCATCTTTGCGGTTACGGCCGTAGAGAAAGCCTATACGGAATGCGATGAATGGTATGAGGCGGTAAAAAAATATATTGATGAAAATGAAAAATTCACAAGAGATTATTTTGCCAAGCATTTCGAAGCGTTTCATATCCTGCCAAGGGAAGGTACCTATCTGCTGTGGATAGATTATACAAGAACCGGCATGAGTGAAGAAGAACTGGAGCAGTGGTTCCTTAAGGAAGCCAACGTATCCGTGTATATGGGAAGCATATTCGGTGAAGCGGGCCGTGGTTACATCCGTCTGAATCTGGCATCTCCCAGAAGCCTTCTGAAAGAAGCATATGAAAGAATGAGAACAGCCTGGAGGTTCTGAATTTCATAAAATACGCAAGCCCCTGCCGCAGCGGAAAAACATTGCGGCAGGGGCTTGCAGCGTTTTACGGCAGCTGTAAAAGGTTCCTTTTTTCCTTCTGAGAAACAGGCAGGGGATTAACCGGACTGCTTCATGGATTCAGGAGCGGGCGGGAAGAGAATACGCAGTTTGAAAAAGCCTTTTTCCAGCTGATAATCCACGGCTGCATTATTTTTGTGGGCATAAGCCAGGATGCTGCGGGTTCCGATGCCATGCCCGGGACTGCCTGATATCGGAATATGGTTCTCATCAAAAAGAACAGTCTTTTCCTCACAGGTATTTGTGATTGCGAACAGCAGCTGGTATTCCTCCAGGCAGATCAGCCTTATTTCCCGTTTCCTGGCCTCCGGTACTTTTAAACAACCGTTTATGGCGTTTTCAAAAGCGTTGGCCATCATGATGGAAAATTCGGTTTCATCGGAAAGATTTTTACAGTCTGCCTTAAAATTAATATTTACACGGATGCCTAGTTCCTCTGCCCTGGAAACATAATAAGAAAGGGTGGAATTCATGGTAGGATTTTTACAGTAACAAGTCACCGCAGAAACGCTGCACAGCTCCTCAAAATGCTGCAGATAGCTTTGTGCGGCCTGAAGATTGCCGTCATTAAGACAGACCGAAAGCTGATTCATATAGTGATGCAGATCATGACGCAGGATTTTGTTTTTTTCTTCCGCTTCCTGGAATATCTGAAGCTGATGACGGAACCCGGTAAGCTGAGATTGGAGGATAGCTTCATTCTGCAGCCTGGTATCCAACCTGCACTGATAATACAGCAGGGCGAAAATGGTTAAATATACGGTAGGAATGATGAGCAGAAGCAGTATAAAGGAAGGCAGCTCCTGAGGGCGTTCCGTTATTCTTGTGGGCCATCCCGACATAAGGGCAAAAAAAAGATAGAACAGACCTGATGCGAAGGCAAAGCCGCCCCAGCCCTTTTTTACGAACTGCAGAATCAGATGATAGGTCTTTTTTACATAACGCACTACGAAATATTCCAGCAGAAGAAACATGAATATGCGCAGAAGGAACATCAGCAGGAAGTTTTCCCCGAAGGCATAAGAAATCAGATTGGTAACTGCCATGATCCAGAAGCCCATAATATCTGCAAGACAGAACGTGAAAAAGAAACGCCCGTTCCGATCTTTTGACGTATAAAAGAAATAAAAAAAGCTTGGTATTGTACAGGTAAGAATAAAATATTTTCCCATCCAGATGACACCCATCTTCAGGACAAGAACCATATTCAGTATAATGAGCCCGCCCATACAAATCAGGTTAAGGAAGAATGTTTTCTTCCCTGGAAACCTGGATTCGTAAAGCTGGCTGAAGATAAACAGAATATTAATTAAACACCACAGAATGGATAAATCTCTATAAATCATCGTATTTACCCTCATATCCCTTATTAAGCATAAAGTCGATGTACAGCTTTTTGATGGCTGCATAATTATTCCTTGATATAGGAATAAGCGTGGAATTTTTCAGGGTAAAGTCCCTGCCCTGAAGACAGATAACATAATTCATGTTAAGCAGAAATGCCTTGTGCGGTTTTATAAAAAAAGGAAGCTTTGTAAGAGGCTTTACAATTTCATCAAAGTTATTTCTCATGGTAATGCTGTTATATATGCTTTCATCCTCCATGTTGACTACAATCATATGATTCAGGTATTCCACATACATAATTTTGGAGCATTCCAGCCTCATGATTCCGGTTTTTGTTTTTAAAAGGAAGAAGCTCGTGTCGGTATCCTTCAGATGCAGAAGAGCTTCTGAGAGGATAGGGAAGAGATTGGCCTTTGTGACGGGCTTCACGATATACTGGAAGGCGAAGACATGAAAGGCATCCATGGCAAAGTCCGGCGAGGAGGAAAGATAAATAACCAGTGAAGAAGGATTATAATTATGTATTTCACGCCCCAGATCAATACCATTACGGTCCGGCATAAGGATATCAAGCAGATATAAATGGTAAGGAGGCTCACTGGACATGGAGGCCAGCAGCTGGGCCGCGGAAGAAAACACCTTTACCTGGTAGGCGGCAGCCGCATTCTCCTCCATGAAGGACAGCAGCAGGGATTTTGTGTCTTGGGCATCGTTCCTGTTATCGTCACATATTGCAATTCGAATCATATTTTCAGCCTGTCTCCTCTAGTTTTTTGATTCAGTCATGGCAGTGTCAATGTAGTCATCCACACTGGCAATATAAATACCTGTAGATATACAGGTGAGAATTCCATTTACGGTATAGCAGATGCCGCATACAAAATCCATGAATCTCTGCGTTGTTTCCGCATCAAGATAATTCAGGTTCAGGATTACCGTTTCACCCAGCAGCAGCTTCTTCCCTACGGATACAATCTGCGATAACTGGGTGGGGACAATAACCATAATTTCCCGATTTACTATTTGTTTCATCTGAAGTTCCAATTCCTTTTTTCCAAGATATTCCTGGAAATCTACTATTTTGCAGCAACTTTCCTGAGAGGTCATATCATTCATCCTTCCTGCGTACCTATCCTGATTCAAGGAAACGGAATATAAAAAAGATTATACCGTAAATATGTTCGATTGTAAAATGAGTATAAAATATACTTGATTTTATAAAATTTTGTTATATTTGTATTTAATTATAGGCAATTTCTGACATAAAATCAATAATTTCACTTATAAAACAGGATTTTGCACTTTAATTGCAGCAAAATACGGTGCGGTATGAACAATAAGCTTCAAGAATGTTTATCAGCAAATAACTACTGTAAAATATTTACATTACCTCTGGCAATTGATATAATAAAAAACACCGGCAGCCGGAACTTTGTGTAAGCTCCTGCCTGTCATAAACAGCTGTCCCAATCGGTAAATCTTTTTTATCAGCATTTCAATTTTCTGTCCGAATCGGACAATTACTCAACATATATCTTAAGAGATAAAATTCTGTGTAATAATGAAATATGGTCAATATTAACAGATCAGCATGTAAGATACGGTTGCCCGGTGTCGGATTATCAGTTATAATTATATGAAAGACAGGATTTTACACATGGCTTACGGAACAGGAGGCTGTGTGAAAAAACGCACGAAAAAGGTAAATAAAGGACAAACGGAGAAGAAAGCTCCAGGTAAGAATTCCATTCACCATGAAGATTTGGCTCTGAAAACAGCTGCTCAATATTTCGGTGAAGAACTGATGCCGCTTCTCGGCATTAAGGGGGTGGCCGGTTATATTGCGCCTACCGAGACAGTAATGCTTGAAGCGCGGCAAATGTACCAGGATTTTAATTATGTGATGACGGATGTTGCCTGGATACATCTGGAATTTGAAAGCGATGCTGTTACCAAAGAAGATCTGGAACGGTTCCGGGAATACGAGGCGGCTGTCAGCCGGGCAAATCATGTTGAAGTAATCACCTATGTGATCTGTTCGGCGAAAATCAGGCATCCCCGGTCGGTATTAAGAACAGGAATTAATCTTTATCGGGTGAAGACTGTTCAGTTAAAGGGTAAGAATGCAGACCGGCTGTTCAGACGCCTGAAAGAAAAAGCGGAACAGGGAGAGAAACTGACAAAGGCGGATCTGGTTCCTCTCCTGCTGACACCTCTTATGTCAGGCAGTCTGAGGATTGAAGAACGGATTATCAAAAGCCTGAGAATAATCCAAAAAGCCGGAGAAGTCCTGACTGAATTGGAATTGAATAAAATGCAGGCTGTTTTGTATACTCTGGCGGATAAATTTTTAACGGAAACGGAGTTGGGCAGAGTAAAGGAGATGATAGCGATGACTAAATTAGGAGAAATGCTGGTAGGAGATGGAATCAGGAAAGGAATCGAAAAGGGAATTGTCGAAACCTGCAGAGAATTAGGTGTCAGCTTTGAAGATACTACGGAAAAAATAAAACAACGGTTCTGTATCAGTGAAACAGACGCCAGGGAAATTGTGAAGAAATATTGGCTTTAACCAAACAAGGATATATGTTTCCTGGAATCTGATAAGGAGAAGGCGATAAAAAACCTTCTCCTTTCCCAACTGCTGATTCTCATTAATACATAACAAATCCATATAGCAGCATGAAAATGAAAAAGTCTTCTGCCGGACGGTTGACAAAAGGAATGCCGGCTCATATAATGAAACATAATTTCATAGGAAAAAGCATGGAAGGGAAGAGTAGGCTGCCGGCGCTTTTACAGAGAATCTGTGGTGGTGAGAACGGATGAAGGAAAGGCTGCTGAACATGGTCCCGGAGCTGCGCACCGAAAATCTGCTGGTTCAGGCTGCGACGGATTCACCCGTTAACGTGATAGACTATCGATGAATCATTTCTCGTCCGTAGTTGATAAGGCCTGTGCCGTGAGGAACAGGCGAATTTGGGGTGGTAACACGAAGCGATGCTCTCGTCCCCGAAAAAGAAATTTTTCGGAGAGGAGGGATTTTTTTTGCCTTAAAACAGCGGATTCGGCGTTCCGCGTTATCACTATAAATTAAGAAATGAGGAAACAAAATTGAGAGATATATTAATTGGCGGAGCCTGGCCATATGCCAACGGATCCCTGCATATAGGGCATATCGCGGCCCTGCTTCCTGCGGATGTTCTTGCGCGTTACCACAGGGCGGCCGGAGATAAGGTCTGTTATGTTTCAGGAAGTGACTGTCACGGGACACCGGTAGCACTTCGGGCCAGACAGGAAGGGAAAACACCGGAGGAGATCAGCGGTCGTTATCACAGGGAATTTGCGGAATGCTTCAGAAAGCTTGGATTCAGCTATGACTATTACGGCCGGACCTCATCTGAAGAGCATAAGGAATTTGTAAAGGAATTCCACAAAAAGCTGTATGAAAGCCCTTTTGCTTATGAAAAAGAAGTCCCGCAGGCCTATTGCGAAAACTGCGGTTCCTTCCTTGCGGATCGGTTTGTAAGAGGAACCTGCCCGGAATGCGGCGGTGAAGCGAGGGGCGATCAATGTGATGCATGCGGTACGGTACTCGAAGCGGAAAGTCTGGAAAATCCCGTATGTGCCGTATGCGGTTCTGAAATTTCCTTCCGGAGCAGCAGGCATCTGTTTATTGCCTTGGGCCGTATGGAACAGGAACTGAAAAATTTGGTGGAAAGCCATGAAAACTGGAGAAAAAATGCGCAGACCTTTTCCGAAAGATATATAAGGGAAGGGCTGAGAGACAGGGCGCTGACAAGAGATTTGGACTGGGGAATCGAAGTGCCGCATGCAGGCTATGAGAATAAGAAAATATATATCTGGGCAGAAAATGTCCTGGGATATCTGTCTTCCAGCAGAGCCGCCCTGAAAAATAATCCGGAAGCGTTCAGGCAGCTGTGGGGATTGGACGGGGAAAAACAGTGTGAAGATGAAAAAACGGAAATCAGGCATTATTATGTACACGGAAAAGATAATATTCCCTTTCATACGATCATTCTGCCCGCGCTTTTGATTGCGAATGGAGAAGGCTGGCGCCTGCCGGATGAAATTATTTCCAGTGAATATCTGACTCTGGAAGGAAAGAAGATATCCACAAGCCGGAATTATGCCGTATGGGTAAAAGATATCATGGACAGATATGACGGGGATTCCCTGAGATATTATCTGCTGGCAAACGGGCCGGAAAAGAAGGATGCTGATTTTTCCTGGAGAGAATTTGTCAACAGCCATAACGGTGAACTGCTGGGCGCATATGGGAATTTTATCAACCGTTCTCTGGTATTTATCCAAAAATATCTGGACGGTACGGTGCCGGAAGGAATACCAAATCAGGAGCTTAAGGCGGAAACTGACAGTCTGTATGCTTCTGTGGGAGAGCAGATTGAAAGAGGGAGGTTTAAGGATGCACTGGATGATATATTTGAGTTTGTACGGAAAGCGAATAAATATTTTGATTCCAGACAGCCCTGGATCACCCGGGATACGGATCAGAAGGACTGTGCGGATACCCTGTATAATTGTGTCCAGCTGATCGCCGGACTGGCAGTGCTGCTGTATCCCTTTCTTCCTTTTTCTTCCGAAAGGGTATGCGGCTGGCTGCAGCTGTCGCCTGAATGGAAAAGACAGCAGGTGGAACCAGGGTACCGGCTTCCCGGAATACAGGTGCTGTTTCAGAGACTGGATAAAAAGCTGGTGGAGGAAGAAAATGAAAGGCTGGAAAGAGCCTGTCCGGGGTGAGGCAGATGTGGGCAGGGCAGTTTACCGGGGTTACGTAAGCCGCCCTGGCAAATACTAAAACAGAGAGCAATAAAAACGGGGATTTTCATCCCCGTTTTTATTAATAATTCCATTCTTTACAAGGAACGCCTGTCGAATTTCTCTTCGCAGTACTTACACCGATAAATCTCTTTCTTTTCATCTGAAAGAACAAAGATATGAGGCAGGCCCTGCTCAATAGATGTTATGCAGCGGGGATTTTTACAATGGATGACATTTTTGATTTCTTTAGGAAGAATGAGTTCTTTCTTTTCAACAATTTCCCCGTTCTTAATAATATTAACAGTGATATTGTGATCGATGAATGCCAGTACATCCAGATCCATCATATCCACATCACATTCCACCTTCAGGATATCCTTCTTTCCCATTTTATTGCTTCTGGCGTTTTTTATGATTGCCACTGTGCAATCCAGCTTGTCCAGCTGCAGATGGCGGTATATGGACAGGCTTGTTCCCGCCTTTATATGGTCTAGTACGAACCCTTCTTCGATTTTTCCTACATTTAACATATATATACCTTTCCGCCCGGTAAGAGGGCTTTTAGCAAATAAAGATACCGCATTATGAGTCAACCGTAATTCCCAGAAGCGTAAGTATCAAAGCCATGCGCACATAAACCCCATACTGAGCCTGCTTAAAGTATACGGCTCTTGGGTCATCGTCCACATCAACGGAAATTTCATTTACCCTGGGAAGGGGATGGAGTACCAGCATATCCTTGGGAGCGAGATTCAGTTTGGCTTTATCCAGAATGTAGTAGTCTTTCAGACGTACATAATCCTCTTCATTGAAGAAACGCTCCTTTTGTACTCTGGTCATGTAAAGGATATCCAGCCGGGGCATGATTTCTTCAAGTTGCATAACCTCTTCATAGGGGATGTCCTTATCTTTCAGCATTTCAGTGATATAATCAGGAACCCGGAGCTCATCAGGAGAGATGAAGATGAAGCGTACATTATCATAACGGACAAGGGCGTTGATCAGGGAGTGCACGGTACGGCCGAACTTAAGATCACCGCAAAGACCGATGGTAAGACGATCCAGACGTCCCTTCAGGGTACGGATAGTCATTAAATCCGTCAGTGTCTGGGTGGGATGCTGATGACCGCCGTCACCGGCGTTGATAACCGGAATACCGGATACGGATGCGGCTACCATAGGAGCTCCTTCCTTGGGATGACGCATGGCACAGATATCCGCATAGCAGGAAATGATCCGGATGGTATCGGCTACGCTTTCCCCTTTGGAGGCGGAGGAACTGGCGGCGTCGGAAAAGCCCAGTACACTGCCTCCGAGATTCAGCATGGCGGCTTCAAAGCTGAGCCTGGTCCGGGTGCTGGGTTCGTAAAAGCAGGTGGCCAGCTTTTTACCTTCACAGGCATGGGCATATTTGGGCATGTTGCTCTCGATATCCCTGGCTGTCTCAAAAAGCCTGTCCAGTTCCTCTACGGAAAAGTCCAGTGGATTCATTAAATGTCTCATGATAATTGGGTCTCCTTTCTGTGAAAACGTGGAGAAAAGGGATACTTTTGGGCAAACAATAACGCCCGGGTTGACAGGCGTTAATTTTAGAAAATCGAAGAGAAAATAAATAATTTTCCCTTCGACCTATATTCTGATGTACCATATGGATTTAAAAATATAGCGTTGCCGCAATGCTTACTAAACAATCCCATAATTTCTCCAATTTTTACAGCTGCTTACTGTTTGTGACATTATAGCACATTGAAAATATGGTTTCAATTTTTTTTTGAAATTTGTATTAAAAACCCCGCCATTTTTGATAAAAAGTCCGCACTTTCTGACTGGCACGGAGATATTGAGGACGCTAAGATAATTACAGATACCGCCATCCCGGCACTCCGTCCGGGATGGTGAATCAGCAGTAAAAAAGTCCATGAAAAGCAGAGAGGGGAACAGAGAATGAAAAACACAAAGACATTCAAGAATCCGATTCTATCCGGCTTTTATCCGGATCCGTCCATTTGCCGCGTTGGAGAAGACTACTATATGGTGACCTCCTCCTTTGTATATTTCCCGGGGCTGCCGGTATTTCACAGCAGAGATCTGGTACATTGGGAACAGATAGGGCATGCGATTCACCGTCCGGAGCAGCTGGATTACAAAAATTGTGAAACATCTTTGGGACTCTGGGCTCCTGCGATACGATATCATGAAGGGACATTTTATGTTATCAATACCTTTGTTTCCGAGGGCCGTGAGGCGCGCAGAGATAATTATATCGTAACTGCGAAGGATCCGGCAGGGCCATGGAGCGATCCGATATTTATACAAGGTGCGGACGGGATTGATTCCAGCCTGTTTTTTGATGATGACGGGAGGATATGGTACGCAGGGAATTTCATTTGTGAGGAGCCTCTTTACGAAGGCCATCATGGAATCTACTTAAATGAACTGGAACCGGAAACCTTTCAGTTTAAAGGAAAACGCAGTATTATCTGGGACGGCAGCAAGACAAGAAGCAAGTGGATTGAAGCTCCCCATATTTATAAGAAAGACGGCTGGTATTATCTGCTGGTTGCAGAAGGCGGTACTTTTACCAATCACAGTGTAATGATGGCAAGATGCAGGAGTATTGACGGCGATTATGAGATCTGTCCCCGCAATCCCATTGTTTCCCATCGTCATGTATCCTTAATGAGTGAAATCGCTGTGGTAGGCCATGCGGATATCGTGCAGACGCAAAAGGGAGAGTGGTGGATGGTATTGTTAGGAATCCGCCCCTATAAAGGCTTTCATTTTAATCTGGGGAGAGAGACCTTCCTTGTTCCCTTCCACTGGGAGGAGGACGGCTGGCCGCTTCTGGATTCAGAGAATGGGCTGGTAAACAGTACGGAAAGAGTGCCTGATCTGGAAGAAGTAATCTACCCGCTGCCGATCCCCTGTGATAATTTTGAGTCTTCCGCTTTAAGCCTTTTGTGGAATACCATCCATCCCTGTAAGGAACCCTTCTTTTCTTTAGATGCCAGAAAAGGATTTTTAAGGCTGTTCCTGAAAAAAGAGGTACTTCACAGTATCTGTACGCCTGCATTCATAGGCAGAAGACAGCAGCATAAAGTGTTCCAGGCACTGACAGCAATGGAATTTGAGCCCTGTAATACCCTTCAGGGGGAAGGGGAAGAGGCCGGAATTGCGGCGGTACAGGATGACAGATTCCATTATGCCCTTGTAAAAACCCGTTTAAACAATTCCAATTTACTGCGTCTATACCAGACAGAATCCGGAATCCGTACACTGCTTGATGAAATAGAGCTTGAAGAGGACGGAAGAATATACCTGTCCATCCAGGGAAGTGAAACAGACTACCGCTTTTACTATGGTTTTCAGGAAACAGAGCGGCGCCCCATAGGAAAGCCGGTAAAAGGAAGTCTTCTTTCCTCCAATACAAATGAAGGATTTACCGGTACATATATTGGAATGTATGCCAGCTCCAACGGAAAAGAAACCACTAATTATGCAGATTACGACTGGTTTTTATATTACGGAGAGGACTGAATTCCATACACGGAAGGAAAGCGCTCATGTGTCAGCCGTTTCTGCCGGACAGGCGGCGACTGGCATGCAGTGACAGGACAGGCATGCGGCGGCACTATTGACAGCGGCATACGAAATACCTATAATGTAGACATCAAACAGGAGAGGGTGAACACAATGTTATTCGGAAGGTTTTGTATTGATCTCAGCTCTGCACAAGCATGTAAGACAGAACATTGTGTGGAGCCCAATCAGATAAACAGGATTATTTGAGCGGCAGGGCTATTCAGATCAGAAGTTTCTGATTTAAGAGCCTTTGTTGTATTGCCCTTCGAATGAATTCAAAGATTGGATATGCGGCCATAGACAATGTTTTGTCTATGGCCTTTTGCTGTCTATTCATCACAAGTATTATCAGAATTGTGTATGGAAAAGCAGAGGCCTCCCCTGTGGGTGTGCGGGCCTCTGCTTTCTTATTTTGAAAGGAAAAATAAAAATGGAAAATAAAGAACAGAATTTAACGGCGGGAAGTGTTCCCCAAAAGCTGATACGTTTTGCGCTTCCCTTATTTGGAGCAAACCTGCTTCAGTCATTATATAGCATTATCGATATGCTGGTAGTGGGGCGTATTGTAGGAAAAAACGGTCTTGCCGCTATCAGCAATGCCTCCATGATCGGCTTTATCATCAATTCGATTTGTATAGGCGTGACAATGGGAGGAACGGTTCTGGCAGCTCAATATAAGGGAGCGGATGATGAACAGGGGCAGAAAGAGACGATAGGTACTTTATTCAGCCTGTCCTTTCTTGCAGCAATCCTTGTTACGGCTGCCGGACTGTTTCTGTACGCCCCTCTTTTTTCCCTCCTTCATGTGCCTGCGGAGGCGATGAAAGATGCCTGCAGCTATATGGAAATCATCTGTATGTGAACCATATTTGTTTTTGGCTATAACGCCGTTTGTTCACTGATGAAAGGACTCGGGGATTCCAAAAGCCCGCTCTTTTTTGTGGCGGCAGCAGCGCTTGTCAATATTATTTTGGATTTGCTTTTGGTCGGGCCTCTGGGTATGGGAACAAAGGGGGCGGCTTACGCAACTATTTTTTCGCAGGGTGTCTCCCTCATTATTTCTGTGGTGCATTTAAAGCGGAAGAGGTTTCTATTTGATTTTAAGCTGAAAAGCTTTGTCATACGTAAAGATAAGCTGCTTATCATTTTAAAAGTTGGTTTGCCGACCGCTGTTCAAATGGCAGTTGTGAACATTTCTTATCTGATTATCACCGGTATGCTGAATACCTTTGGCGTTTCGGTGGCGGCGGCCTCCGGTATTGGGCTGAAAATAAATACCTTTGCGGGGATGCCGTGCTGGGCTGTCGGGCAGGCCGTAACCACTATGGTGGGGCAGAATATGGGCGCACAAAATATAGAAAGGGTGAAAAAGACAACACAGATCGGACTGCTGATTAATGTTTGTGTTACCGTTATCGCAGTTGTATTGGTACAGATTTTTTCGGAAAACCTTATCCTGCTTTTTGATCCGGCCGGGACAGAGGTTATCAGGGAAGGGGTCATGTATCTCCGTATCTGCTGCAGCGTTAACAGCCTGGTATATGCGGTCATGTACACGTTCGATTCCTTTGCGATTGGGGCAGGAGCTGCAAATGTCGCCATGTGCAATGCTCTTTTGGATGCGGTGGTGGTGCGGCTGCCCGTCTGCTGGCTTCTGGCATTCCCCCTTCAAATAGGATTCACAGGAATTTACATAGGCCAGGCAATTTCTCCGGTTTTGCCTGCGATTGCAGGGCTCGTCTATTTTGCAGGTAAAAAATGGTACTCAAATAAATTAATCAGTAATAATCACCGGAGTAGTTACTCTTTAAAATGATTATTAATTTTCGTGCTATGCATTGTATTCTTCGTGCAATTGGCATATACTATAAATATCAACCAGAAAGGAGATGATTGAATGGCTGGAACTACCACAAACATCAGCATCCGTATGGACGCTGACCTCAAGGCACAGGCTGATGAACTGTTCAACGATCTTGGCATGAATTTAACCACGGCATTCAATATTTTTGTCCGCCAGTCGCTCCGTGAAGGCGGGATTCCGTTTGAAATTAAAAAGGAACGCCCGAACAAAGAGACCATTGCAGCCATGCTGGAAGCAGAAAGGATTGCGAAAGACCCATCGGCAAAACACTATACCGATTTAGATGAATTGTTCGCAGATTTAAAGGCATGAGGAAAACCAAACTCGATGTTGTTATCACTACGCAATTTAAGAAAGACTATAAGCTGGCAATCAAGCGCAATCTCAAAATCGGTTTACTGGAAGACATAATTGCAGCTCTGGCAATGGGGGAAGTATTGCCGGAAAAGAACAAAGACCATGCCCTAAACGGCGATTGGATCGGCCACCGGGAGTGCCATATACTTCCGGATTGGCTGCTTGTCTACCGGGTGGAAAACGATGTGCTTGTGCTGACGCTTGCCCGCACAGGCACTCACAGCGATTTGTTTGGGAAATAGCGCAGCGCCGTCGTAGGGGAACCTATGCGGCGTTTTCTTTGAGGGCTTTCACTTTGCCGTGATTGGTGGTGGGCTGCTGGGATATTATTTTATTAAATGGAGGCAGTTAACATGAAAATGCGGAATAGTTATACCTGTCCGTTGGAATTGACGCATGATATCATTCGCGGGAAATGGAAGCCCATTATTCTGTGGCAGTTGGGAAAAGGGGCGGCGTCCCCGTCGGCCCTTCAGAATGATATCGTCGGAATCGGACAGAAAATGCTGCTGCAGCAGCTTGGAGAGCTGCAGAATTTCGGAATGGTGCAGAAAGAACAGTATGAGGGCTATCCCCTTAAAGTGAAATATTCACTCACAGAGAAAGGGGAACGAATGTTAAACATCATTGCTGCCATGCAGGAAATTGGAATTGAACTGATGAAGGAGGATGGCAGGGAGGAATTCCTGAAAAACAAGGGATTGATATAGGTGCACACAAAAAAGTGTGTAATGTACAAACAAATCCCCTCCTGTTAGAATAAAAACAAAAACAGGAGGTTTTTATTATGATGAAAAATCCGGAGCAGACGATAGGAAATATGGCGGATAAATGCGGCACGGTTTTTATGAGTTATATTGACGATGAAGGGTTCCCGGTCACAAAGGCAATGCTGAAGCCGAGAGTACGGGAAGGGATCCAGATGTTTTGGTTTCATACAAATACCTCGTCAAACAAAGTGAAATTTTACAGGGAAAATCCAAAAGCCAGCATTTATTTTGTAGATATCCGTTTCTTCCGCGGGGTATGTCTGGCGGGAAATGTAGAAGTGCTGGAAACAAGCGAAGCTAAGGAAATGCTGTGGCAGGAAGGCGACACCATGTATTACAAGGAAGGCGTAACAGATCCCGATTATTGTGTCTTGAAATTCACGGCTGTCAAAGGAAGATATTACAGTAATTTTCATTCGGAGGATTTTGTAATTTAAATCTTTGTTATTCCATATCCATTTCATATAGCCTCCATATTGGTATGGTATCCTGTCCGTACAATAAATATGGAGGTGTTTTTTATGGGTTTTCTTAAACGGGCGTTTTTATACGTCACCAAAAAAAGAGGGAAAAGTATCCTGCTGTTCATTATTCTCCTGGTAATGGCAACATTTGTGCTGACGGGGCTTTCCATTGAGAAGGCGGCTCAGATTGCGCAGGTTAATTTGCGTTACGCATTGGGCGGTGAATTCGAAATAGTACCCGACTACTCGGAAAGCAATCCGTATTATAAACGATTGACAGATGATGAGGGCAATTTTTCAATTTATACGGAACGTCCCGTAACGCAGGAAATAATAGATAAGGTGATGGAAACGGATGGGATTAAGAGCTATGACGGTATGGCGCAAAGCCTTGTTTCCACGAATCTGGAAGTGATTCCCGGCACTGTTCCCGTCAAGGATAAATATAGGGATATGGTGTACAGCCGATTTGTGACTGGCACCGAAAACAACAGCTTCTTCCGCAGCGGGACGCTGAAGCTCATTGAGGGCAGCCATGTGCCTGAAGGAGGCGGACAGGTGGCAGTCATCAGCAAGGATTTGGCTGAAAAAAACGGCCTGGGTATCGGAGACAGCTTATCTTTGACCAGGGAGGACGGCGGAAAAACAGAGCTTAAAATTATTGGATTATTTGAAGTGGTGAAGCAGGCACAGGCGTATATCAACGTAAATTCCTTTGATAAACTGGAAAATCAAATTTTTACAGGCATTCAGGCCTGTCAGGATGGGCTGCCGCATTCCCTGCCAGGCTTTCAAAGTGTCATATTTGAGGTAAATGATCCGGCGCAGCTTGACGATATCATTTCACAGCTAAAAGAGAACGACGCCATTGACTGGCGGGCCTACAAGGTGGAGACTGATAATAAAACCTACCTGGCAGCGGCAGCCCCGCTTGAAAAATCCCAAACACTGATCACCTCCTTCCTTCTCCTGATCGTGCTGGTCAGCGCCGTCGTACTGTCCCTTATCCTGACTATGTGGTCGAAAAGCAGGATCCACGAAACAGGCGTACTGCTTTCCATAGGCTTCGGGAAAGCATCCATCATCGGCCAATATCTGGCAGAGGTGCTCTTAATTGCAGCAATTGCATTTGGATTGTCTTTTTTCTCCGGCAGCCTCATCGCAGGCAGGATCGGAAACAGCCTGCTGCAGCTGCAGTACACCCGGGAACAGTCCATACAGGAGCCGGATGAAGGCGAAAATGGGGTACAGGTTTCCAGGAAGGGTGACATGGATCCGGATGTTGTGATTAGCGACAACGGAAACGGTGGGAAACCGATACCTAATAAGGATTTTCCGGAACCGCTCAGCGTGTCTGTTGGACTTGACAGCATGGTGAAGCTTTATCTCATAGGCTTCGCCATCATCGTTTTTTCCGTGGGGGTATCCTCGGCGGCGGTCATGCGGCTGAAGCCGGGGGAAATCCTGGCGAAAATGAGCTGAAGAAAGGAGAAACATCAAATGTCTGTTTTAGAAACCAGGGATGTTTTTTATTCCTACACGAAGGGGAGCATGATCTTATCAGGCATAAACGCTGTCTTTGAAACGGGAAAGCTGCACGCGATCCTCGGGCCGTCCGGTTCAGGCAAAACAACGCTTCTGTCCCTGCTGGGCGGGCTGGATTCCCCGGCAAAAGGGAAAATCCTGTTCGATGGAGAAGATATTGCGGAGCGTGGACTGGAATATCACCGGCGGCAGCATGTTTCTCTGATTTTTCAGAGCTATAACCTGGTCGATTACCTGACTCCTGTGGAAAACGTGAAATTGACCGCCAGACAGGATGCTCTGCCGGTTCTGAAGAGACTGGGGCTGTCCGCTGAGGAAGCAGGGCGCAGCGTGCTGAAGCTCTCCGGCGGGCAGCAGCAGCGGGTGGCTATTGCCCGTACACTGGCCTCCGGTGCTCCTTTTATCCTGGCTGATGAACCCACAGGCAATCTGGATGAGGATACGGCAGCTGAAATAACGGGTATCTTAATGGAAAGCGCCCATGAACTTGACAGATGTGTAATTGTAGTGACTCATTCCAGGGAACTGGCAAAGCGGGCGGATATCGTATGGAAGCTGAAGGGCGGCAGCCTGCAGAGAGTAAGCCCTTGCCTGAGAGCGGATGTTCCGGGACAGGAGGTGTTCCTATAGCGGCACTATTGATCGTCGAAGACGATAAAAAAACAAACGAGGCCATCTGCGAGTATCTGAAATCCGCAGGTCATGAGACGATTCCGGCTTACGATGGAGCAGAGGCGATACAAATTTTCAGGGAAAAAAAGATAGACCTTGCTGTTTTAGATATCATGCTTCCCAAAATAACGGGGCTTGCCGTATTACATGAAATCCGGCGGACAAGCCTTCTCCCAGTCCTCATGCTTACCGCGATTGAAGAGGAAGACACCCAGGTGCAAAGCTTTGATGAGCAGGCGGACGATTACATTACCAAACCCTTTTCCATGGTGCTGCTGGGAAAAAGGATCACGGCGCTGCTCAGACGAAGCGGGCAAGGCGTGATTCCGGATACGATGACGTTTGGGGAGGTCACAGTGGATTTTTCCGGATATTCGGCCTGGGACAGGGATGGGAAAATTGAATTGACACCAAGGGAGATCGATTTGCTGCGGCTGTTTGTGGAGCATAAAGGCCTGGTTCTTTCCAGAAATCAAATTCTCGATGAGCTGTGGGGCGATGATAACCCGATTATTGACCGGACGATTGACACCTATGTTAAAAATCTGCGCAAAAAATGCAGGTTCGACCGCATCATTACGGTAAAAGGAATCGGCTATAAATATGAGGAGAGGAAATGAAAAAGCTGAAGCTTTATACAAAAACATTTTTTTATACTCTGGGGCTTCTGCTGTTTATTGTATTCATGGCCCATGCGCTGCTGTATTTTCTTACCCCGCAGGTACCGCTGGAACTGTCGGCGGATACAAGCCATGCAGAAACAATGCTCACCGGTTCCATAAACCTGACGCCGTATATAAAGCAGATGATTTTAAAGGTTCTGCCGATCTCACTCGGCTGCTGTATCCTGGTTTCCATTCTGTGTTCCCTTCTGTTTTCGAAACAGATCACGGTTCCTGTCAAACATATTTCGGCAGTCACCGAACGGATGGCGAGGATGGACAAAACTGCGGTCTGCGAAATCCATGCGCAGGATGAAATCGGCGTGCTGGCAGATAATATCAACGATTTATATCAAAATCTGCTGACAGCCATCGAGAGTCTTGAAATGGAAAAACAACGGGTTCAGGAGGCGGAACGCTCCAGGGTTGAATTCCTGCGGGCGGCTTCACATGAGCTCAAAACCCCATTGACAGCCCTGAATGCCGTGCTGGAAAATATGATTCTGGGCATAGGAAAATACAGAGATTATGAGACGTATCTGCCGGAATGCAAGGAAATGACGGAGCAGCTGTCGGATATGGTACGGGAGATCCTGGAAACCTCAAAGCTGGGAAGCCCGATGAAAAGCGAAGCTTTGGCAGAAACCGATTTATCCTTATTCCTGCTCCCGCTTTGTGAGCCGTACGAACAGATTGCAAAGGCCCGCGGACTTATTTTCAGGCTGGATTTATCGGCTGGCTTTTGCGCCGTTCTGCCGCAGCGGATGTTCGGCAAAGCGGTATCCAATATTCTCGCCAATGCCGTCGCTTATACGAAAGAGGGCGGCAAAATTTCCCTCTGTTTCAGAAAATCGGATCTGATTATAGAAAATGAATGCACGCCGATTCCGGCAGAGGCTTTACCGCATGTCTTTGAACCTTTTTACCGGCCTGATTATGCCCGTAACCGGGAAGACGGCGGAAATGGGCTGGGGTTATATATTGTTGACACACTGTTAAAGGAGATGGAGCTTCCCTATTCGTTTCAGCCAATGGAGCAGCCGACGGGGATGAGGTTTGTGATTTCACTGAAGGATAAAATATGAGACAGTTACCTTAAAAAAATACATACTATCCATAATTTTTCCTAATTGATGGACTCAAAAAAGTATAGTATGAGATCAACCGTAAAAAACCAAAAGGGACGGAACAATTAGTTTTGGAGGAGGATAAAAAATGGTGGAAATCACAGAAATCTCTGCAATGCTGCAAAAAGGAAAGGCTAAAATTGTAAAGGAGCTGGTGCAGCAGGCATTGGATGAAGGACAGGATCCCAAAGAGATTCTCAATGAAGGACTGCTGTCAGGCATGATGATTGTCGGAACAAAATTTAAGAACAACGAAGTATTCGTACCTGAGGTTCTTGTAGCTGCGAGAGCCATGAATGCAGGGCTGGGAATTCTGGAGCCCAAGCTGGTGGAAGTGGGAAATGAGCCGGTAGGAAAGGCTGTTATCGGTACCGTAAAAGGTGATCTTCATGATATCGGCAAGAACCTGGTGGCTATGATGCTGAAGGGTGCGGGATTTGAGGTGATTGACGCAGGTGTTGACGTGGATGCGGAAACCTTTATCAGCAAAGCGGAAGAGGCACATGCGGATGTCATCTGTATGTCGGCGCTTCTGACAACCACAATGCCCAATATGCAGGAATGTATTGATAAATTAACTGAAAGAGGCCTCCGGGACAAGTACATTGTTATGGTAGGCGGCGCTCCGGTAAACGACAGCTTTGCCAAGAAGATAGGAGCCGATTACTATACGCCGGATGCAGCTACGGCGGCTGAGGTTGCCAGAAATGCGGTGCTGACCCATTAAGCAGCGGCTTGAAGGAGACGGGAAGTCCCCCGGGATACAGTCAGCGGTACTGTTTGGGGGACATTCCCGTATATTTTTTAAATACCTTTGAAAAATAGCTCTGGTCATCAAAACCACAGGCGACTGCAATGTCAATAATGCTGTATTCCGTGTTGCTGAGCAATCTTTTGCTTTCCTCAACCCGGACCATGTTCAGGTATTCCTTGAAGGAGGAACCGCTGCATTGTTTAAAGATGGAAGAGAAATAAGCCGGATGCAGATGAACGGCATCTGCCACTTCTTCCAGGGTGATGGAATGATTGAAGTTCGTGGAAATATAGTTCATGGCTTTTTTGATAGTCTCCCGGTTTTTGTTCAGGGAATAATCAAACAGACTGTCCGTGAAGGCTTCCACGATTTCCTGAAGCTTTGCGCACAGCAGGTCCAGGGTGTCTATCTGCTGAAGGCTTTTCAGAAAAGAGTTGTTCAGCTTCAGAATATTATCTGTGGGCGCCCCGCCTTCTATTGCCACACGGGAGAGCAGGGAGCATAATTCAATGGCCCGTGCCTTGATATAATCCAGGCTGTTCCCTTCGGAAAATAATACATAGCCCAGGAGATCGTTCAGGATAGCCCTTGCCTGGGGAAGGTTGCCGGTTTTAACCTTGGTGATCAGTTCCCGTTCTTTTTCATAAGGATAATCCAGGACTGTCGTGTCCATATTTTTATACCGCTGGATTGCTTCACTTATTTTGGACTGCTGGGAAAGTATCCGGTTATTCAGCTTGAGCTGTTCCTTGCTTTCGTCAATCAGGTTGCAGAAGAGAAAAAACAGCAGTTTATTGATGTGGTTGACCATTTCCGGAGAGACAAGCGCAATGGATCCGGATTCTTCAAAAAGCCGGAGTGTGTCGTCAATATTGAGATGATATTTCTTGGAAATATCGGAAATGAGCGTGGAGTCAGGCTCGTCCATAAGGAAAGGGCCGAGCAGGATGGAACCCAGGAATTTATCCTTACAGATCAGGGGATATACGATGTGGTTTAAATGGGCATGGCAGGAAAAAATATAGGGTTCTCCCAGGGAAATCGCCCTTTTGCTCGCGCCCACATGCATTTTCTGGCAGGTGTCTTCCGGAGGAAGATGTTTTTGGAAAAAGGAGCAGAACTTGCCCGTGTCTCCAAAGCTTTCCAGAAAATTGCCGTCTTCATCAATGACCTGAATGGGGAGCTTGATGCAGCCGTAAAAGGCTTCTACTATATTATGAAGGGTATCTTTATCAACTACGGAATATAAGGACTGAGACATATTGCTATCTCCTTTGTAACGGATTATTTTGCTGCTGGTTTGAGTATACCACGTGATACAAAGAAATTCCATAAACCTAAAATAAATACCTACATTCTTAAGTTTTTCCCAATTGACATAAGCTTAAGGAGAAAGAAAGAGCGGCCTGTTCAAGCGGGCGGATGGGAAGAGATATGAAAGTTACAGATTTTGCGGTACAGTTCAGCAGGGAGAATATCCTTCACCTGATTGATTGCTATGAGGATTCTCCCATATATGAGGAAGTGCTTGAGGAATATGAAAGGATGACGCAGGAGGCTTATGAAAGAATGGAGCCTGCGGCAGTGCTGGAGTTCGGGAAAATACCGAAGGAAGCGGCAAGCCCTGCGGCACCGGAAGGTACCCGGGCGCTTTTTTTGATTGTAACAGTTGGAAAAAGAATAAGTGAATGGTCCACAGCACTTTTCGGAGAGGGCAGATACCTGGAGGGAATGCTGGCGGATGCTTTCGCAGATGATTATCTCATGCAGGCCTCAGAGAGCCTGCAGCCGCTTGTTAGAAGTATCTGCGAGGAGAAGCAGCTGGGAATATCCAGACGGCTGGAAGCGCCGACCGGTATAGGGATGGAAGCACAGAAGGCCGCCTATGAGGCGACGGATGCAGGGCCGATTCTGGGTATGGATATCACAGGCAGCTTTATGCTTTCTCCCGTAAAATCAACCTGCCAGATTTATCTGCTGAAGGAAAACAGCACGGAATACCATATGGATCATAACTGCAGGGAGTGCCCCAACAAAGACTGCAAAATGAGGCATGTGGCCCCGATCAGGCTGGAGGTAAGGACAAACGGGGAATCCCATATCCTAATAAGCAGAGACGAAAAGACCGTGCTGGAAATTCTCAGGGAGCAGGGGATTTATGTGCCCGCGGTCTGTGCCGGGAGAGGATCCTGTGGGAAATGCCGGATCAGGGTGGCGGAGGGAGAGGCAGCGGTTACCCCTTCGGATGAAAGAATCTTCACTCCGCAGCAGCTGAGTCAGGGATACCGTCTGGCCTGTACCTGTTATCCGATCGGAGATATGACGGTGGTAACAGAGGAAGAAGCCGAGAAGAAAATGGATATAATCGGCACCATATCCCACAGGAAAACGGATGGAACGGAAGCTGACGGTTCCGGCCCGGTCATGGTGGGAATAGATATCGGAACAACAACCATAGCCATGGAGCTCGTCGATATGGATTCCGGTGCGGAAATAGACAGTTACCTGTGCATTAACAGGCAGAGAAGATATGGAGCGGATGTGATCAGCAGAATCCAGGCCTCCGTGGAAGGCAAAAAGGAAGAACTGCAGGAAAGCATCCGGCAGGACCTTTTTACCGGCCTGGAAAAGCTTACCAGGGGAGGAGAAATTGTACCGGAAAAAGTGGTAATTGCAGGAAATACCACAATGATTCATCTGCTGATGGGATATCCCTGTGATACATTAGGCGTTTACCCTTTTATTCCTCATCAGATTCAGAGGATTGAAAGCACGCTGGGAGAGATCCTGGGAGAGAATATGACGGAACCGCCTCGCACGGCATGGTTGTGCACGGTACAGATGTACCGGACAAAGGTTTGGATTCTTCCGGGTATTTCCACTTTTGTAGGGGCGGATATCGTTTCGGATATCCTTTCCTGCGGGCTGGCGGAATCAGAAAAGGTAAGTATGTTGATTGATCTGGGAACCAACGGGGAAATGGGAATCGGAAACCGGGAGCGTATTCTTGTCACCTCCACGGCAGCAGGGCCGGCCTTTGAAGGAGGAAATATCGTACATGGCTCCGGCAGTATACCGGGAGCGATATGTAATGTGAAGCTGGAAGACGGCAGGACGCAGATAAGGACCATTCAGAATGAGCCGCCTTCCGGTATCTGCGGTACGGGTGCGATTGAGACTCTTTATGAACTGCTGCAGGCGGGCCTGGTGGATGAAACGGGTTTGATGGAGGAGGATTATGAGGAGGATGGCTTTGAACTGGCGAAAGGCAGGGACGGAGAGCCGATTTGCTTTTACCAGAAGGATATCCGCGAGCTTCAGCTTGCCAAATCCGCAGTCCGGGCCGGGCTGGAAACGCTGCTTCTGCGTTATGAAATAAACCCGGAGGATGTGGATAAGGTATATCTGGCCGGAGGCTTCGGTTACCGGATGGATGTTGAAAAGGCAGTGGGCATCGGCCTGATACCGGAAGTCTTCGCAGATAAGATCCGGGTGATTGGAAACGGAGCACTGGAGGGTGCCGTCCGCTATGGAAGGGAAGAGGGCGCTATGGATCTGGCCGGGGATATTGTGAAGATTTCTTCTGAGATAGGTCTTTCATCAGATAAAGCTTTTAATGATCTGTATATGCAGCATATGTATTTCGAATGCAGCTGAGTTATCCATAAAAAAGGCCCCGCGGAGAAGTTGATTTTCCGCGGGGTCTTTGACTCAGGCCTTCCAATTATTTTCAATTTCTTCCCGTATGAGCGCGACATAACGTCTGGCCTTAGGAATGTTGTTGTGAATGGTATACACATCCCTTTGAGTGATTTCCATTTTGCAGCCTCTTGCAGCCGTAAGGCTTTTCCGGATATGGGCACGGAAAGCGTCTTCATCCAAAACAGGATCTACCCCAAGGAAATTCGGGCTGGGTTTTCTGTGGTATATCACCTTGGAGCCCCGCAGCCTTTCTCCCATAAATTCTTCATTGCACCAGGGAGAAATGGACACCTTTCTCAGATTGGTAAGCCTGCTTAAGCATTTGTCCCATATGGGATCTACCGGTTCACAGCAGCCATAGGAAAGAAGGCCATAGGAAGAGGCAATTTTTTCATAGCAGGGGAAGATGAATTCCTCATACATATCAGGAGAAATCCCCACAGTTTCCTGGGAATCCATAAAACCCCAAACATCCTTCGTTGTGAACGGGCGTTTTTCCCACTCATCCCAGCCGGGAAGCTCCGTGGTGAAGCTCCAGGTTCCCTGGCCCACGCCTTCGAAGGTGGTGGTGGGAAGGATCAGGCGTTTCTCTTCCAGCATTTTATAATAGGCAAGCGTGTCGTCCGCAATGCGTCCCATCATTTCTTTGAATAAATCCGGATAATCGTACATGGCAAACATCATGTTTTCCATACTCATAAAATGAACCAGCATTTGAGTGGGAACGCTGTAGAGACAGGACATCTGCATTTTTACAGGAAGAATATCACCAATTGCTTCTTCCACAGCCGCTTTTTTTTGTTCAGTCGTTTCCAGGTTCACTCCATAACGGCTGGGTTTCAGTTTTTCATAATCCTCTTCCAGATCTTCAATAATGGATTCAAAATGATGACCCAGGCTTTCCTTACCGCTGGCATCCTGCGTATGGTCAACATGAATCTGTATGCCGAACAATTCAAAAAAAGTATCATATTCCATCGGGAAATAATCCGGTGTCACTCTGTCATCATCAAACAATTCCTGATTCAGAAAGTTACTGTACAAAGCGGTTTCCACCTGCTTCGCAAAAGCTCCTTCACATTTCAGGAGCGGAGGAATGATTTCCTGGGAAAAGGTGCCCATTTCCAGGTGAATCATAGGCTTTTCTCCCTGCAGGGCATTGTGCCTGTACCATTCCTGTATTCTGGCTTTGTTGGAATCCATATTTGCCAGCTCCAGCTGCTTTTTTGCGGTTTCTCTAAGAATCTGTTTATCCTTGTCCGATATCAGGTATTCCATGGCAATCCTCCTGTGATTACGTTCCGACTTACGTCTCCATTGTGCAGGGGAGAAGAACGCGCCCGCACAATAGAGACGGGAACCGGAGCATAATATATTTTATAATCCGATTTTACCATAGTTTCAGTTGACTTACATTTTAAATAATTGATATGATATATATAAAAATTGCGCTGTGTCTGCGGGCTTATGTAGAGATACGAATACGGGCGGCAGCCAGCCGGGACGGAGGCTATATGAATCCAAACACCCAGGAACCCGGTCCTTTCTCAGAAACCTATTTCCATACACCCAGCCCTCTTGCCAAAAAAACATTCCTTTATCCGGTATGCCTCGGCCATTATTATTGCGATGAAGAATATTGTGTGGCGCGGAATAACTATGACAGCTTTCTGATGATGCTTGTGGTAAAAGGGCAGGGATATGCGGAATCTCTGGGAGAAAAAGCCTTCCGTAAGAAAATAGGGGAGAAACAGCTGGTTTTGATGGATTGCTATGCGCCGCATATGTATGGGGCAGACAGTGAAATGGAATTTTACTGGATTCATTTTGACGGAATCAATGCAGGGGCTTATTTCCGGTATCTTACGGAGGTGTACGGAACGGTGCTTACCTTAACGGACAGACAGACTAATGTATTCCTTCATAAATTCAGGATGCTGCTGGAAGCCCTTTCTTCCGATCAGGGGATTGCCGAGAATCTGCTGGGATATTTTGTGACGGATCTTCTTACCTTCCCGTCCGGACTGACAGGAGCCAGGACGGTATCCGGTTCCGAAGCCGCACAGGAAGACAGGTTCACCAGGGAACTGGGCAAGGCTGTTTCCTATATGCGCCAGCATTTCATGGAGGAAATTACTATTGAGGATCTGGCAGGCTGCGTTTCTGTCAGCCCCTATCATTTTATCCGTCTTTTTAAAAAGCAGTACGGGATCACGCCCCACCAGTACCTTTTGTCCATGCGTCTGGACTGCGCCAGATTTTATCTGCGCTCCGGGGATAAAACGGTTAAGGAAATTGCGTTTTCCTGTGGCTTCCAAAGTGAAAATAATTTTTGCGTCGCCTTTAAAAAGCAGACGGGCATGACACCTACCAATTACCGGCATGGGATGGAGACAAGAGAACTATTTTGACAGGGTAAAAGCTATATGATATCAGTTCGGCCATTGGCTGAACTGATATATTTTTATATAATGGGAAAGCGTTGTTGGTATTGTCAAAATTTCGTTCTTGTATTATAATTGTTTTATCTTATTTATCTATAGATATCATGGCAGGTCTGCCGACAGATTCCGATTTGAAATGGTGAACAAAAGAGGATGCTTATGGATGATTTCTGGCTGTAATGGTTGAAAGAATTACCGGAAATATGATAAAATAAAGGAGAATAGGAATGACGGAGAGAAAAAGCAAAATGCTCCCCCTTAGCGAGTTGACCCTTTTGGATCGTTTTTTGTTTGATGCGGCTATGGAGGATAAGGATTTCCATAAGAGTGTCCTGCAGATTATTTTAGGAAAGGAAATCACTTTTCTGACTAAAAATGAAACGGAGAAAGAGCTGCGGGTCAGTCCTCTGTTGCGCTCCATCCGTATGGATGTGTATGCAATGGATGAGGATGGGATTATCTATAATTCGGAAATGCAGAAACAGTTGAAGTATGATTTGCCCAAGAGAAGCAGATATTATCAGGGAATGCTGGATTCTTCCCTGCTGGAGCCGGGATCCATCCGGTTTGATTTGCTGAATGATTCTTATATTATAATTATAACGCCTTATGATGTTTTTGGCCTTGGGAAATACAGGTATACCTTCCGGGCCAGATGTGATGAGGAATTGTCCTGTATTTTGCCGGATGGGGCAGTGCGTATTTTCCTGAATACAAGGGGAAAGAACCGTGAGGAAGTTGGCGATGAGCTGGCATGGTTTCTGGAATATGCGGAGAAAACAGATGAGGAAACCGTCAGGAAGTCAGGAAGTGAGGTCCTCCGGAGAATCCATGAGCATATCTGTAAATTGAAAGCCAGTGAAGAGATGGGAGTGAGGTATATGCAGGCATGGGAAGAAAAAGTGAAGGAACGGGAAGATGGTAGGGAAGAAGGCCTTAAGGAAGGCCTTAAAGTAGGTATAAGCAGAACAAAAAGGGTTCTGAAGCTTGCTGCCGAGGGAAAGAAAAAAGAGGAAATTGCGGAAATGTGCGGAATCACTGTAGAGGAAGTGGCTGAAATACTGGAGTAATGACTGTAATTCAGGTATCAGAGGAAGACTGAATGTTACTGGTCACGGAGTGAACAGTAACGACTGAATCGAAACGGTTATAAGGCGGCTTAAGAAAACCTTTGCAAATCTTTATATTTTCTATTATAATTTACGCGAAGGTGTTAAGCAGTCTGCAAAAGAAAAGAGGTAACCCATGGATAGTGATAATAAGAGCGGGGAAGTACAGTTTACGGAGAGAAAAAGATGGCTGTTTTTTGGCCTGCCTTTTACCTTTACGGTATATACAATTAAAGATGATATGATAACGGTTTCGGAAGGCTTCCTCAACAAAAAGGAAAATGACTGTTATATGTATAAGGTTCAGGATGTGGAATTGATACAGTCCCTTATGGAACGTATTGCAGGCATAGGAACAGTGAAGTGCTATACCGGTGACACAACGGATCCGCAGCTGCATCTGACTCACATAAAAAATGCAAAAGCTATTAAAAACTACATATTGGAAGCTTCTGAAAAGGCGAGAATCCGCCGCCGCACAATGAATATGCTCAATATTGGGGCAGAGGGCGCGGATGACGGTGACTTTGACAATGACAGAGTATAAGAGGGCTTGAGATAAAATGGAGCGCCTTTCATAGAAATGGATTGGGAGATAAGATGCGGAAAAATTTTTTCTGCATCTTTTTCTGTGAAGATATAATTATTTTTTGAAAAATGCCGACTGGAATAAAAGGAGAGTGATGGAATGGAACTTGATATGACAAAGGGGAGCCCCCTTAAACTGATTACGAAATTTATAATTCCCATTATTATCGGAAATATATTCCAGCAGCTGTACAGCCTGGTGGATACAGTTATTGTGGGAAGGTATGTAGGAGTAAAGGCACTTGCCGCCGTTGGAGCGACAGGAACTATCATGTTTCTGATTCTTGGCTTCCTGCAGGGACTGACTACCGGGTTTACGATTCTGACGGCCCAGCGTTTCGGGGCCGGGGATATGGAAGGAATGAAGAAAAGTGTGGGCAACGCAGCAGTGCTTTCCCTGATAGTTACCGTGGTCATGACCCTGGGCAGTGTCCTGATCATGGACTGGCTGCTGCGGGTCATGAGAACGCCCGTGGATATCATGGCTATGTCCAAAACATATATTCTTATTATCTGCTGGGGTATGGGCTTTAATGTACTTTATAACCTCCTTTCCAGTATACTCCGGGCAGTGGGGAACAGTAAGGTCCCTCTGTACTTTCTTATACTATCCGCGGGGATCAATATTGCGGGAGACCTGATACTGATTATCTGCTTTAAGATGGGCGTGGCAGGCGCTGCGATAGCTACGATTGCCTCACAGGGTATATCGGGGCTTCTGTGTTTGGTCTATATGATAAAGAAGGTTCCCATGCTTTCTCTGAGCAGGGAGCATCTGCGTCTGGATCTCTGGTGTGTGCGCAACCAGATTTCCATAGGAATCCCCATGGCGCTGCAGTTCTCTATTACGGCGATCGGCACGATTATGGTACAGGTGGCGCTGAATATGCTGGGTTCCACCGTAGTGGCCGCATATACCGCCGCCTGCAAGGTAGAACAGCTGGTAACCCAGGTATTCGCCGCCATGGGTATGACAATGGCTACCTACTGCGGACAGAACAGAGGTATCAATGATCTGGACCGAATTCGCAAAGGAAGCCGCATTGCCTTTTGGATGTCCGCCATTTACGGCGTAATCATTTACGCAGTGGTAGTATTGGCGCTTCCGCTGATCATTCAGCTGTTTGTAACAGGGGACAGCTCGGAGGTACTTGGGTATGCCCGCACTTACATCATCATCTGCGGGGCATTCTTTATTCCTCTGGGAATGATTTTTATTTACAGGAATGTCATGCAGAGCTGCGGATTTGCCCTGATGCCGATGATGGGCGGAGTCGTGGAACTGGTGAGCCGCGCCGCCCTGGCAATCGTAGCGGCTGAGCTCCTCAGCTACGAGGGAGTCTGTGCAGCCAATGCCAGCGCATGGTGCCTGGGAGGCATATTCCTTTATATCGCTTACCGTTTTACCATGAAAAAGATGGAACGGGATAAGCTGCTTGCCGAAGAAGATACGCAGCCCGTTTCTTCTATATAAAGAAGCTATGCACCGGCAGACAGACACAACAGTTCAGCATTTCTCCCACCGTCAGGCCCATGCTTCCTGCCCGATCAAAACT
>ERZ857840.180-NODE-180-length-109862-cov-5.555110_pt1 | contig 109862 bp, 84 predicted proteins | sample MGYA00519760_ERZ857840 | MGnify/ENA primary metagenome ERZ857840 (study PRJEB31778, sample SAMEA3449371) | human gut metagenome | biome: human gut; feature: human-associated habitat; material: faeces | place: United Kingdom | collected 2010/2012 ... | reverse complement strand
GATAGACTATCAAAACTGTGCGCAAAAGAAAATTTATAAGCTGTTTGAATTCCCCAAAAATATAAAGTCAGCATTGCGTGATATCCAGACGTTTGCGAATATATGTGCGCTGAGGCGAAAATATAAAAAATTTGAGGAATTCGCAATATGCAAGCTTGGGTTGACCGCAAAAAAATATGGAGAATCCGACATTGTCGCACTATCGAATGATTCTAAAAAATATACGCATTTGATATCAGGAAGCGATCAAATTTGGAATGTGAAATGTGCGGATTTTGACGAAAATTATTTTCTAACTTTTAACGAAAACGCAAAAAAAATAGCATATGCGCCGAGTCTCGGACGCTTGGATTTCGCGAATGCAGAAAAAGAATTTATAAGGTGCAATGTTAAAAGTTACGATGCGCTTTCCTCAAGGGAGAAAATATCTGCCGGCTATCTCAGAAAATTATGCGGCCGCGAAGTCGAATGTGTGCTCGACCCTGTGTTCCTATTGCCGGCAAGCCGGTGGAATAAAATTGCAGCAAAGCCTGCTGATTCTGAAAAATACATATTATGTTATTTTATTGGCAATGTTCCCGGAATGAGAAGATTTGCCAAGGGGCTATCACGCAAGACTGGGTTAAAAGCAATTTCTATAATAAAAAATTTACGCGATATTTTCAGTGGTTTTGAAACTCGCCTTGATGCCGGTCCACAAGACTTTCTCGGGTTGATATCGAATGCGGAATATGTAGTCACGGATTCGTTCCATGCGGTTAGTTTCTCACTGATTTATCACCGCAAGTTTTGGGCGTTTTCCCCCTCGGAGAGCGCCGGCGAGCGCGGCTCGTGGACTCGAATTCCCAATTTGCTAAATATTGCCGGATTGGAAAATAGAATATTGAACGCCGACAACTGCGATTCTGTGAATATTTACGAAAGTATTGACTTTAAGAAAGTCGACAGCAATCTCGTTCCACAGATAGAAAAATCGAAATTGTTTCTTAGAAAATCATTGGGCGTAATAAAATGATAGATCTCGTAAAAGACTCGTATTCATGCTGCGGGTGCGGAGCGTGCATGAATATCTGCCCAAAAGGCGCGATTGAAATGCGGGAGGATTCTGCCGGGTTTAAATTCCCGCATATAGACACCTCAAAATGCATAGAATGCGGGCTGTGCCTAAAAGTCTGCAAATTCGAGAATCCAGAACTTGCCTATCCGCGCGCGGCTTACATTTGCCAACTAAGAGATGAAAATACTCTTGCTCTTTCAACTTCCGGAGGGGCTTTTAGAGCGTTGGCGGAAAGAATCATTGAAAAAGGGGGCGTGGTATTTGGCTGCGCATATACGGAAAATGATGGCAGGCTCATTCCGTCTACAATAGCAGTGGATAATATTGAAGAATTGCCAAAGCTAAGCGGTTCAAAATATGTCCAGAGTGAAATGGGGTTTGCCTACAAAAAGGCAAAAAGTTTTCTTGATAAGGGCAGGATTGTCTTATTTTCAGGTACGCCCTGCCATATATCGGGGCTATACGGATATCTGGGCAAACCATACGACAACTTGTATACTACTGATTTAATCTGCCACGGGGTTCCAAACCTCAAAATGTTCCAATCAGAGCTGTCGCGGATAGAAAAAAAGTATAAATCGAAGGTAAAATATTTCTGTTTTAGGGATAAAAGAATAGCCGCATGGGGGAAATATAAGTATTCGTTTGAATTGGAAAACGGAGAAACCCATAATGGAATTTTATATGATTCGGCGTATCTGGATTTATTTCTGAAAGGAGAAATAATAAGGGATTCCTGCACTAAGTGCCCATATGCGCGCCCAGAGCGCGTTTCTGATATTACAATAGGCGACGCATGGGGCGCGGAGATTGCCCATCCCGATTTTGAAAAGTCTCGGGGCGGAGATTTTAACTTTAAAAATGGATTATCACTTGTGTCGGTAAATACCGATAAAGGCGAAAAGCTTTTTTCGGAGCTTTGTTCATTGAAAGATAAACTAGTTGATTATAGTGGAATGGTTAAATTTAACCGGCAACTGGGTTTTCCCATGAGGGAATCTCCGAACAGGGCAAAATACATGCGCGCTTTTGAGAAATCCGGAATATCTGGTTTGTATTCGGAGAGGCTGAAAATCGAATGGCTGCCGATGTTAAGACGCAAAATAAGGAAGATAATCCCAAAGTGGATAAAGAGAAGACTAAAAAAAAGCTAAGATAGATAAAAAATATGAAAGCAATATTTCAGGAAAAATACGACAACATTTTCATGGCTATACTTTTGATGATGGCGCTGATTATCTGCACATTGTCGTATATGCCTTCGCTTACTGGAGTGTATTCCTTTATGAATGAGACTTCGGATGACAGGTTGTATTTTTCGCTAGTAGTTCTTGGAATAACAATAATTATGGGGATAGTGAATATCTCAGCATTGATGGATTCCTTGATAAAGCTTAGAATAAATCAGATTGCGATTCTATTTTATGCTGTTTCTTTAATTATTTCGATATCTGAATTCATGTTGTTCTTAGGGAATATTTATGTGCTTGGCAGCGCATTGATGGCTTTTGTTGTAGGCACTGCTTTCGCTTTCCGGCCATATCAGATAAAAATAATACTCTATGGGTACGCAATAGTGTCTATGGTGGTGGGTATTTATATGATAATATCGTACGGCGGGAGTCTTGAGATAATCGACTCATACCTGTTTTCCCATAAAAATGCTGTTTGCATAACATGGGCAATTTGCTCGGTAATTCTAGTATACTTTGCGTTTTCCGAAAGTTTTGGAATTTCAACCGTCTTAAATATAGGAGGCGCTATAATTTTTATAATAATGATTTCAGTATCGCGAGGAAGAGCGGCTCTTCTGGCTTCAATATTATGTATAGCTTTTTTGTTTATTAGGAAATTCTTCAATGTAGGGAGAAAAAATCTAATAAATATTACTGTATTTACTTTTATAACTGCAATAGTGCTTGGTTGGCTTGTCCTAAAATTCGATGCTTTTAGTTTTATTAAGCAGGCGTTCTTGGGAGTGAATAAAGAATATGCTGATATAGACGCTTTGTCGTCAGGGCGCATAACTCTATTAAAAATGGGCATAGAAGAATTTATATCCAATCCGGTATTTGGAGGGCTTTACAGAAACGAGGATTTCGGAATGGTGCATAATTATCCGGTTAGGATATTGGCTTCGTACGGACTGCTTGGCGGCGGGGGATTTATTATTATATATCTGCTTTTTATGGTGAGAGTCTTGAAGGGAATGTTTTCTATGCAGATATTCGGGAAGTACGAAATATGGAGGGTTGGATATTTTATTATGGCGGTACTGTACATAGTTAGCATGTTCGAACCAATTGCACCGTTTGGGCCAGGAACAATAAGCTTTGTCGGATTTTTTATGTTCGGAGTAGCAATAAGATGCGAAGCTATGGGATTAGACGACAGGGGAAATATGCCAGCATTTTCACCTATTCCGCCTCGGATTCCCGGAACGATGTTGCGCAACGGAGAAATTAGTGCGTAGCTGTTCGTCCCTATTGAAGGTTTTTCCCAAAGTTGGATTGTCTTACGGCATCAAGACCGCCTTCTGATTCTAAAATATTTCTAATGACGGCTTTTATAATGCGTGTTTTTTCTTTCCCGTCTGGGAGGTGGTCGATTAGGCAAGTCGCGATCTTTGGGTCGCCGCACATGGCGAATATTTTTGCCGCGTATTCTACGTACTCGAAAATTCCGGCTGACATAAGGCTTAACTGCCTTTGCGATATAGATTCTTTCTTATAATAATCGTATAATTTTGCTTTATTCTGCAATTTGGCAATATACGCGATTGCGGGGAATCCGTATTTCCCCCAAACGGATTTTTTTAGTTTCCATGAAATATTAAAATTATTTGTGCCAATGTAATAAAATGTCTTTTCAATTTCTTCCGTATTGTCTGTTGTAATATTTGTGCCTCCGAAGTAGAATGCCGAGGCGTATTGCGGATAGTTTTTAAATATGGACTTGCAGTTGTTAATTGAGAAATATTCCCGGAATACAGGGTTTCTCATGGCATAAAAAATTTTAAGGACAATGTCGTCCGAATAATTCGCGAGCTTTAAAAATTCGGCAAAGTATTTGGGATTATTTTGCTCAATTAAAATATCGAGAATTTCAAGAATTTGCGCGTCATAAATTACAGCGTTTATAGACGACATCGCGCAATATGTGCGGAAAATCTCAATATCCGCCGACTGTGGATTAGTTCTGATAGAATTTGCGAGGCGTCTTGGAAGATCGACTATTGATTTTTCATATATTGAGGGGGCGTATTTCTCTCCACCTGAAAATTCCCTATATATTTTTTTTGCGATTTCTAGGTTAGAGTCCCTATCGCAAAATGCACAATATGATATTGCAACTATAATGGGGATAAGAAGTATTATAAAAATCCTACCTGCTTTTACCATGTATGCGCCTCCTGTTTATTAGCTCTGAAAAACTCCATACACTCAAAAGACCGAATGCGATCATAGTTGATGGAATGTGCAGCTCCATATCGGAAGATCCGTGCATAAGACACGTGATAACTCCCAGAATTAGGAAAAAATTTGCAGAGTTTAGTTTTTTGCGGTGTCCCCATATTGCGGATAGCCATGCAAGCGCGCATGCCGCCAGAAGTAAAATTCCAAATATGCCGTAATCTACTGTGTATTCTATGATATCGGAGTGCGGCCTGTCTGGGAATGAAGGCAGGCCGTTATTTTTATTGTTAATTTCTGATAGTTTATTGGGCAGAACATATCTTGAGCATTCGCCGCCGATGCCCCATATCGGGTTTTCCGATATTATTTTCATAGAAGCTTCGTAAAATACTAGTCTTGTAAAAGCTGAATTTTTTATTTCTCTTCCAGTTCGCGTATTGATATTTGTCTCTATATAGTTAAATGCGATAATCAATGGAATTGCTGACAGAAATATTAATATCGCGGCGGCGGTTTTTGCGGAAACCGCTCGTGACATAATTTTCCAAAGTATATACAACAGAAAGCAGCCAACCAGAAAAATACATATAATAATAGCGGCGTTGGAGTCTGATATGTAAACTGATATTGCATTTACCAACGCGAAAACAAACCATAAAAGCGAAAATATTCTTTTAGACTTTTTCGCGTATATTATGGAAAGTGCAAAACATGCGGACATCCCCATATTCAGAAAAGCCCCGGCGGCATTGCCCAAGAAAAAAGTACCGTAGTATATGGCGGTGGAATAAACTGAGTTGTAAGGTGCGGAAAATCCGGCCGCATCTTGGTATACCGCAAAAATTGCCATTAGAGTCGAGTTTATTGCAAATACGATTAGGGCAAATCTTGCGAACAGGCGTTCTCTAAATAACGATATTGCGCTTATTACTGTAAGAAAAGATGTCAGTAATATGCAAATTGAGCGCATTGGGTTTCCATCGGAAAATTCGCCGATTACGGAAGTCGGCAGCCACGGTATGTGGTCTATACTTTTTATATAATTGTATTTTTCTTCGTATATATGTTCGGCGAACGGATTGGCATATTGAATTATCGCAATTATTGAAAATATGATAATTGAAATAAATAGGGTTTTTTGGAATATATTTCTGCCAAAATCCGGATCTGATATTGTGGTAAAGGTGAATAGGGTGGCGGATACATAAAACATTGGCATTAGATGCTCAACCCGAGTTCCCGAGCACAGCCACGTAATGAGGCATATTTGCAACAATAACAGAGCCCTTGCTATGTTTTTTAAATGTGAGCAATTTAAGAGGTCAGGCATATGGCTTTTAGAGGGATTACATAAATTTATCGTAATGAAACATTCCTTTTTTTATATCGCGCCTGTATTTTATTGCAAATGCAATCGCCTTAAATACGTCAGACGCCGGTTCGCCCCGTTTTATTCTAAGAATAGCTGTACCGATATCGGACCAAAGCATTATAAGCTTTCTCAGAATGGAGTTTCCGTGTTTGGACATTACATATCTTCTATGGCATATTTCCATAAACGTTCTTTGCCGAGAGGGAAGCCTGTATTCTTTTGAGACATTGTGCAATACGGTTGCAGCCGTGCTCATTATGCATTTAAGATTTTCCTCTTTTGATTTTAGGAAATATCTATATGTAAAATCCATATCTTCTGCGTAAGCATAGTATTTCAAGTTCTCGTCAAATTTCAATCCCCACTTTTGGGCAAGGCTTTTCCTTATAGCGAAAAAGAATCCCATTGCCCATTCTGTTGGAGTTTCTGCCTGGGGATTTTGCGGGAATACCCCATAGCCAGCCATGGCTACATGGCCTTTGTATCTTTTAAAGAAAGACGATCTAAAAAAAATAAGGCTTGGCAAGGAGAGTCTTTTCATGGGAGATCCGCTGTCTATCCCAGCGACCATAGAAATCGAATTGTCTTTGAATAAAACCAGAATGTTTTTTATGGTATCTGTGCCAATATCTACATCGTCGTCCATAAATATGGCGATGTCGTTTTTGCATAATTCAATTCCCGCGTTCCTTGCCCCTGTAAGAGAGGGCTCGTTAATATGTATATATTTTATTTTAAGCGTCTGTGAGTCGCACAATTTTTTTGTCTTTTCTGCCGTATCTCTCGGGGATTGGTCTACGATTATTATTTCGTCCGGCGGAATTGATGATTTTGAGATAAATCCAAGCGTGCGCGCCAATGAAGATACTCGATTCAGCGTTGGTATTATAATGCTAACTTTTGAAGACTGGCCTTCCATATGCATGGCGCGCGAAATATTTATATGGCGCAAGGATAGGGGGGGGAGATGCTATGCGCTTTTTGTACCGTCTAGCCTATTTTTATTAACAGGCGTAGAATCGATGCAAAGTAAAACTTTTATGAGGGTAATAATAAATATCTTTGCGTCGAGAAGAAATGAAATGTTGTCTACGTATTCGAGGTCTTTTGATATCTTTTCCTCGACGGTAATTTCGTTCCGCCCGGAGATTTGAGCCAGCCCGCTTAGTCCTGGCAGAACGTCGTGGCGTCTGAATGACTTCTTGCTCAATGCCTTTATTTCACATTCCATGAACGGACGCGGGCCTATAAACGACATATCGCCTTTAAGGACATTATAAAATTGGGGGATTTCATCGAGGCTTGTCTTGCGCAGGAAGGCTCCCAACTTTGTTATTCTCATTTCGTCTGGAAGCAGTTTGCCGGAAGAGTCTTTTTCAAATGACATTGTCCGGAATTTATACAGGGTAAAAATTTTCCCGTGGTGTCCCGCCCTTTTTTGGGGAAGTATAACAGGAAAACCCATAAATACTCTTATTAGAATCCACACGAGCACAAAGAGCGGAAATGTCAGAATCATGAGGATAAGCGCCCCAATGACATCTAGCGGCCTTTTTATGAACTGTTTGTAGATTCTCATCTATTTTATGATGTACTTAGCCGTTTTGGCGTCTCGAAAAAGCGAATAAATAATAAGAAAGATATGTTGTGTCTATTTCCAGTCAAGAAATTTTGGGGGCATTGACATATCCATTCCCGAGAGTGTTTTTTTCAGTGCGCTTAAATGCAATCTTTGCAAATTCCGCGCCGGCAAAAATCCACACAATTGGCATTATAGGGAAATGGTATCTGTCTGTAATCATAAACGGATATGTAAAAGCCAATACAAAGAATGGAATTGCGATTATTATATTTTCTGGCGATAAGATTTTTCTGTAATTTTTAAAAATATACAATGCGAACAGCAGCATGGCGGCGTAATATGCAACGCTTTTTAATAATAGCAAGATGCAATACTTTAATGCGAATGTTTTGTCGGATTCAATTTTCGCTTTGACAGAGGATAGCCCAGATCCTTTTTCAAAGCGTTCGCTCCAGGTATCAAAGCCGAGTAGCAATGCAGATTTTAAGGGGATTTGTGAAATGTATTTTGCAGGGTTTTGAAAAATCCATTCTTTTGCTGTTTTTCTAAGATGCGAGTCTTTTTGGGCAAAATTCATACTCTCCCAGTTCCCAGGGGTTCTGGAAATGTAGAAATCGTCATTAGCGAATCCAAATTCCACGGCTCCGTTGGCGTATTTATTTGCACTACCGGCAAGGTTTAGCCCGGAGGTCGCAGACTGGAACGCAAATATTCCGCAATTAGCTTTTGTCCAGAATCCGATTGCAACTATGGTTGTTAATGTAGAAACAAGCAATGCTGTGAGTCGTGCTTTGGCATGCTCTCTATTAGATACTGCAAATAGTATAATTCCCAAAAAGTACGCAAGCGCAAGCGGGCGTATCCAATTCCCGACTGCGATTAGCACTCCGGCAAGTATATAGTTAGCCCATTTAGCCTGCGGCACCAATGCGAAGGCAAGCGCGAGCACAACGAAAAACACGAAGGGAATTTCCGAGAAATACCCTATCGGAGCGAACCAGTTGCTGTATGTTGCCGCATATATTATCGCGGCTCCGCATGCGGCGCAGCTCCCGAAAAACTTTTTCGCTATTGAACATATTGCGGCAAGTATGGCCGCAGACATCATAAAGTTTACAAAGCCAAACCCGGAAAAAGTTCCGAAAATTCTATGGTAAAACAATAAGAAATTTATATATCCCGGCGCAAAAAAAAGATCGTTTTTTAAATTGTGCTCCGACGGAAACCATTCGTTTCTTGAAGCCGATGCCGATGCGTAGTCTAAATAGGTCTGCTGGTCGTCCGATAGGGGAAATCCGGAACTTGCAAAAATCAGCGCGAGTTGCAATGCAAAGAACGACGCTACTACCGCGATTGTTATTTTTTTTAAATTTTTTGACATCTTAGAAAGGTTTTGCCAGGGCGAATATTGCGGCAAACAATGCCATCAATGCGTAGTTTGACTTTTTTCTGAAAGAATATACGATGGGGTCGGCGTCGACAAGCCCGCAGTTTGCGTCTTTCCATATTTTATAGAGAAAATATCCGATGGGAATTATGCCGAGCAGAAGCATGTTGGGATATTCATAGTATATTTTGGCCCCCCTCTGAGTATATATTGCGAAAACTAAGAGCGACAAAGCGCATGAAGTTATTCCGGCAAGCCTTACAAATTTGAAATGGCTTTGCGTATACCCCCTTGTTTTTGCGGTGGCTGTGCTTTCAGATAATTCAATGTATCTTTTTAATAACGACAGCCCAAAGAATATGAAAATGGAAAATAGCGAAAGCCAATACGATATTTTGCAGTCGATAACGACGCATCCGCCGAAAATTCTCATGTAGTACAGCCCTGCTAAAATCGCAACGTCTATAAATGGGATTCGCTTGAATACGAAAGAATATCCTATAGTGATAACTGCATATACCAATACAATTATGGCAAAGTCGCAAGGCAGGGTTGCGCACATGCATATTGAGGCGGACGCAAATACCGCAATGAGTAAAAATCCAAAATATATAGGCAGCGCGCCCGACGCGAAAGGCCGCTTATGTTTGCTGGGGTGCGTTCTGTCTGACTCTATATCAAGAAGGTCATTTAATATATATAGAGCCGAGACGCAGAAACAAAAGGCGAAAAACGCCATTATTGAATTTTTTACGTCGCCCCAAATAAAGTATCTGTGGCTTGAAATCAGGGCTACAAATATAAGGGTATTTTTCACCCATTGGTAGATTCGTGCGGCTTTAATGGTGTTTCTTAAAGAAATCTCCGTTACGCTTTCTATTGCGACTACTTTTTTGCCGAGTTTATTCTGTATTTTTTCCGCGAAATTTTTTCTGCCAACAACTATTGGAGTGGAGGATTTCTTCCATACGGGCAGATCGGCGAGTGAATCGCCGATGTAGTCAAAATTCCCAACCCCAAAGGTGGATTCGCAAAAGTCCGCTTTCTTTTCACCTTTGAGATTTATGCTTTCAGACGACCCGTAGATTCCGTCAAAAAGGCCGGTTTTTTCGGCTATTGATTTTGCGAGTTTCTCATCGCACGCTGTCACAAGCCATATTTTGCTTCCGGACTTTTTACGCTTTTGGATATATGAAATTACATCGCTATTGAAAGGGAGGTTTTTTATAAATTTTCCGAATTTTTCCGAAAGCCTGCGTTTTAGAAAGCATTTCCCTTTTATTAGGAGAATAGGGATTAAAAGAATGAAAAGCGGGTTATGCCGAAGCGCTCTAAGCATTAGCTCCCATAGGGAATCCGAGATAATGAGAGTCCCGTCTAGGTCGACACATAAATTTTCGGAGCTTTTTGGCATTTATAGGAAAGTGAAATAGATTATGCGGAGGTTGGCAAACCAAAATACTTCTCACGCAATGCTGGCAACCATATTGTTTTACTGGGAATGAAAAGTGCTTAGGTCATTGTAGATAACGGGATTGTAATAGATGCGTCACTTCATTATTAGAAGCAGATTTTTTGTGATAAGATGGTCTCTGTTTCAAAGCTAATATGTTGGCAAAAATTTATTTTAACTTAAAGGCGGCTTGACTTTTACGATGACGGTAATAAATAAGTTTTTTTTTATTGGAGAATTGCAATGGAAGAGAACAACACTAAAAAAGAGAGCCGCGAATGCGGCAAGGGCGAAGTTATCCGCCGCGGGGCGAATATACAAAAATATGTGGATAATTACGACAGAATTTTCCGCAAGGGCGCGCATCGCTCAACAAAGGCCAAATAGGTTTTTCCGCTCCTGAGTGTGATTGAAAAAGAGGGCGCAGAAGAGGTTTTCTGCGCCTATTATTTTTCAAGTCAGAATTTTTCGGGTCTCCAAATAATAAAGCGCGACATTCTTAAAATCCTAACTAACCCTCGCACAAGTTCTCCAATCCCCGCGACTGAGTATATCTTTGACATTGCCCCTGCGCTTTCAGCTTGCGTGAGGGATTTTAGGAAGGCTCTTTTCTCGCTCTCATTTGCTCCGGCGAATCTTATATGCCGCGCCAGCCATTCTGCATATGATATCAGATAAGCCGCTTTATGCCAGAATGTTCCATTTGCAAGAATGCCTTTAAACAAGAGGTTGCGGTTTACAATTTCTGTTTTTAGCGGCCCATTTGAAGCGTTGCGGGAATCTTGATTGGGGTGGATTCGGTAAAAATACAGGTTCTTGTCGGCGAGTATGACAGTTTTTCCGCCGCGGGAAGTGTCTATCATGACGGGAGTATCTCCGATTTTTCCGTAGATATTGGGGCGGTTAAACTTGCGCAGGTCTTCAGTACGGTATACGGCGGACGAGTATGAAGCTTTGCCGTCGCAGAATATGTATGCGGCAAACTCTTCTTGATTGTTGAATACGAGCGCCTTCTTTTGGGGTCGGTTAAATTTAACAGCCGAGTTGGGCGGCAATTTTACGCATGTGTAGTCCGAGGCAAGCAGCGCGACATTCCCGAATTTATTTATCGCTTCTATTGCGTATTCCAAATAGTTCGGGTGGGCGATATCATCGTCGTGCATAAACATTGTGTATTTGCGGGAGGCGCCGTCGAGAGCTGCGTGGAAGTTCGCGTCTGCGCCTATATTTTTTGCATGGCGCACATATTTTAGGTTTCCCCCAAAAGATTTTTCTGCCGCTTTGACGACTTCGGCAGTGGCGTCTGAACTTGCGTTGTCGTATACCGATACGAGCAGCCCTGCGGCCGTTTGCCCGGCGAGGCTTTCCAAAGCTTGTTTTAGAAGGGCGCATCTGTTAAAGGTTAGCACACAAACTTCCACATCTTTTGCGGATATTTTTTCTGGAAGATTCATTCTACGGGCTATGGAGTCTTTTTTATTCTGAGCAAATTTAGTCTTTTTTTGACAGAGTTGGAGGCTTTACTGATTATCCTTCTCAAGGATAGCTCAATCATTCCGCACATTTTGACGTCGGTTAGCATATCGGCGTTCATACATTCTCCGCTTTTTAGCGCAATGCCGTGCGATTCGATAAAATTCTTATAGTTTTGGAATAGGGCGGGGTATGCTGCGTTCATTGCGTCCACGTCGCATGCCTCGTATGCTTTTTTTAGGTGGGCTGAAAATTCGGAGGGCGTTATTGGGTTTTCGTAGTTGCGAAGGTCTGCGAGCGCATGGGGGATTTTTAGGAAGTTGCACATTTCTGTTGCGCGGGAGTCTGCATTAGTGCAGAGCGCGGGCAGCCCTGCGTTTATTGCGGCGATTGAACCGTGCAGTCTGGGGCCGAGCGCGAAGTTAAACCGGCGCAAAAATGCCTTCCATTTTTCGGGATTCAAGAAGATTCCCAGGTCGCCACGCAAGGCTCTCCTGTAGTCGCATTTACGATAGATTTTGGGAATTGCGCCAAATACTGAAAGGTTTATTATGTCCCTTTCCATGAGATCCTGCATTACCGCCGGAAGATTTTCTGCTGTTGAGGCAAGTGGACTTGTGAGTACCGGTTTTAGGTTTTGAAAATCGGGTTTCTTTACGACCCTATTCGGACCGGTTTCAAAAAACGATGGGCAGCCTATTATCTGGGTGTTTCTAATCCCAAGCTTTTTGAGAACTTCCGAAGTAAATTCTCCGCGGATTCCGATGTTTGGGCATAGGTCTGAAAGCTCTTTGAGAAATCTTATCAGCTGAGGATTTAGCATCTTATGAAAGTTTGGGTCAAATCCGCCGAAAGAATTCGCCCCAAGCCCCGCGACTACGACGGGCTTCCCGCATTTTTTTAGCAGGGAAATTATGCCTTCGTATGGCAGCCTCAGATTGTACGATTCCTCAATGCGAATTTGATCTTGCAAGATTAGGAAGACATGGGTGTACTCGCCCTTTACTTTTTCGGCGTCGCGGTCGGCGTTTTTAAAATCGTATTCGTATATATTTGGAATGTGCGATATCCCGGACAAATCCCCAACTGTACTTTTTATCAAAGAATAAGTTATGTAAGAGTTTCCCGTATTGCCCGCCGCATTGCGCAGCAGCCCGTCAGCGTCTGAACATCGGACATTCCCGATAGACAGGTTGCTGTTGACAAAAATGGCTTAAAGTTGCGGAGTGCCGGCATTATCGTATTGGCTGAGCGCGTTTTGGAGAAAACAGCGCGCCTATAACGACAGCATCTTTCGCCTTCTCCATTTACGCTTTACTTCTTTGAAGGTTACGATAATCCAGAGTCGGCGCAACAATAAATATAGCAATTCCCAAAAACCTACTTGTTTTGGAGACTTGGGGAATAGGTCTGAGTTCGAGTATATTTCCCTAAACTCGCGTATGCCAAAATTAAATGCGTCGGATATTGATTTTCTGGAGTTGTCGTCTTGCATGAGGTCGTGCATATGGGCATATCCATTGGCGACGCATGCCTTGTTTAAGGATTTCAGGCAATGATAGGCTATTATGAATTCAAATATTTCCGGTCTCTTTTCTTCGGAGTTTATTTTTTTTGCGAAAGGGGATTCGGGGCAGATTGCCTTTATTAGCTTTACACTTCTTATGCGGTAGAAAATATCGTAATACTTCAACGCCTCAAAATAATATCTCCTCGCCGAGAGGGATTCGTTTTTTACGGCGGAAGTCTGCTTGCCGTGTATTCTGTAATTGACAACAAGCTCGGGAATCAGGTCAATTTTTGCCCCGTCTATAATTAAGTTTGCCCACAGCGACACGTCGAGCAGCATAATCATAGACTTGTCTATTGATGCCTTTCTTAGAACGTCTGTTTTTGCTATGGAACATGGGTATGGCAGGAAGCTAATGCTCTCAAATAGGAGGTGTAAAGAATCTTCCGGCGGTTTCCCGAACTCAAAGTGCGGGCGGCGCAAAGACCATCTTGCTCCCAAGCTGTCGCCATGGGCATCAACATATTCCATATCCCCAAAAGCGACGTCGGTTTCGGGGTGTTTTTGCATGTAGCCCACGAGTTTTTCGAGGCAGTCCGGGCGCATCAAATCGTCCGCGCAAAAAAGCTTTGCGAATTTTCCGGAAGCAGCCTTTAAAAATTCGAGAATCAACATTCCGGAGCCCGCCCCCAGATTGGACGGCATATCTATGTGGATAATGCGCGGGTCGGCAAACGAATGGGCAATGCTGCGGCAATCGTCGGTTGTCGCGTGGTTTAGGAGCACCAGTTCAAAGTCTTTGAAAGTCTGGGCAAGAATGGATTCAATGCATTGCGGCAGAAAATCTCTATCGTTGTAGTACGGGACAAATACCGATACTGTCGGAGGTTTTTTCATATGATAGCTATGCGGCAGATTTGCCGCTGTTATTTTATCATGTTCGACTCGAATTCTTTCCTGTCGAGGAAAGGATACATGTCTTCGAGCGACGGAGACACTATTGTTCCGTCCGGCAGCTGCTTAGCCGACAGCTTTGGAGAGAACATATAGTCGTTTTGGCATACAATTTCGCATACATACGGACCGCGTTTTTTTAGAATGGTTCTGATTTTTTCTTCGAGATTGTCTGCGTTTTCAATCCTTTCCGCCTCTATGCCGAAAGCGTTCGCGACCTTGCAGAAATCAGGAGTTTCCACTCCGCTTGCCGCATTGCAGCCGACATAGTTTGCGTTGAAGAAGTTTTTGTGCGTTTGTTTTATGGAGGAGTATCCGTCGTTTCTTATGATGAAAATCCGAATCGGAAGGTTGTGGGTTTTTATGGTTTGCAGCTCCTGAATGTTCATCATTATAGAGCCGTCGCCAGTATAGCATATTATTTTTTTGTCGGGGTTGGCGACAGCCGCGCCTATTGCCGCCGGCAAATCGTAGCCCATGGAGGCGTCGCCGGAATTTAGGAACATTCTCTGGCCTTTTTTTGTCACTGCGCATTGGCAAGTGCATATGCAAGGCGAGCCGTTTGCCACGACAAAAATATCTTCGGGATCTGCCACAGCCGTCAAAGTGTGTGTCAGATTGTAGACATTTACCGGCGCGCCCTTTTCCTGCCTGTATTCCGGGACGTTTTCAAAGGCGTATTTGGCGCGCATATTTTTGCAGTAGTCGAGCCATTTTTTATCGGCTTTGAAGGCGCCGAGGCGCTCGGCGAGGGCCGGGAAGAATTCTCTAAGGTCGGCGCAAACGGGCAGGTCGGGTTTTACGAGCGGCTTTTTGAGCTCGGCGGGATCGATGTCGACTACTATTTTATAGGCGCGCTTTGCAAAATTTTCCCAGTTGTAGCTAACTTGCCTTACATTGTTTCGCGTGCCAAGAAACAGCACGCAGTCTGAGTTTTGAAGTATGAAATTTGCCGCGCGCTGCCCGGCCGTCCCGATTCTGCCTACCGCGTTTTTATCGTCGGTCGGAAGGACATCGTATCCGTTGAAAGTGGTTGCGATTGGAATTTCCGACTTTTCCGAAAATTTTGCGAGGTTATCTACTTGCCCTGCGAGCCTTATGCCGTGTCCGGCGACGATAAGCGGGCGCTTTGCCGCGGCGAGGCGGCTTACAACTTCTTCGATTTTCAAGTCGTACGCTGGCGGCGCCGGCGGCACGAATTCCCTCAGAGCCGATTCGTCTATCATGGCGGTTTGCACGTTCATCGGAACATCGAGCCACACGGGACCGAATCTGCCGTGGGTCGCCTCGTAAATAGCCCTGTCGAGATGGTATTTCACGTCGAGGGGATCTTTTATCATTGCGGCGTACTTTGTCAGATGCTTTACAGATGTTATGATGTCGACTTCCTGGTCGCCGAGCTGTCTCAGCGGGAGCTCCGGGCACGATGCGAGCGTCGTTGCGAATTTTACCTGCCCGGAAATATAAAGCACCGGCGCGGAATCGGTCCATTGCCCGAAGACCCCGTTTAGGCAGTTCAGCCCGCCGGGGCCCGTTGTGACATTTACTACGGCGAGTTTCCCGCATGAGCGCGCATAGCCTTCCGCGGCAATGGCGCAAGCCTGCTCGTGGTGGTTCGATATGTACGGAATTCTCGTGCCGATTGCATTGTTTAAATGCATCGCTCCTCCTCCGGTAATTAGGAAGACGTCTTTTATGCCGTAAAAATCTCTCAGTCTTTGGGCTATGTAGTCTGATGCTTTTATCATAAGTTTACTTGTCAAATTTTAGAAGAGATTGGTCTATTTTATCCGAGTTGTCACGGTAATATTTTGCAAGCTTCTCCACCGCCGTTTCGAGCGGGGTGAATTTTATTTCCGGGAATTCGGAAAGAAGCCTTGAATTGTCTCCGTAATAGTCAGGCCCATATCCGTCGGCCGCAATTTTTACAGGAACTCCCCCGAACATTTTAGACACAAGGCGCGCAATGTATGCGAGTTCCGCATATCCGTTGGGGACTGCGTTGTACATCTTATTCTTGCAGTCTCCCGATAGAACTGCGTCGATAATCGGGAATAGGTCGTCCACAAACAGGTAGCTGAAACGCCTGTTTTGGCGCAGGGTAATCGGAAGCCCGAAAACCGCCTTGCATATTGCATTGGATATAAATCTGATTGAATAGTCTTCGTATTTGCCGAATATGCCGAAAACTGCCAAGTCGACAAAATTTGGCAGATGTTCAATTTGCTTCGCAACGGCGTATTTGCAGAACCCATGGTCGTCTTCCGGCATCCTTTTAAAGACGTCTGTTTCTCGCGCGGCGGAAATGTCTGCCGATTGCCCGTAGATTGCGCCAGATCCGATGTTTACAAGCTTGCCGAAACTTCCCCTGTTTCTTTCGAGATTCTCGAACATTCTTAGGTTGGAGTAGAGCAGCGCGGTAGGGTCTTTTGCGTTTCTGTGGCAGGGCTTTACGGCGGCGTGTATTATGAAGTCGAAAGAGTTTTTTCTAAAAAATTCGTCAGCGCTTCGAGTGTCGAGGAGGTCGAGCTCCGAGTGGGCGGGAGCAGTAATGTCGTACTTGCGCGAGAGAAAACTTTCCCGCAGATTGCGCCCGATAAAGCCGCTTCCGCCTGTCAGGAGAATTTTTTTCATTTTATGCGCGCCTCGATAAACGAGCGTATAGTACCCGCACTTTTTGAAAGCTCGCGCTCGCCGAGCGCGGGGAAACAACCTATCCAGAAAGAGCTGTTCATTATGCGTTCAGTTCCGGGAAGCAGCGCGTAGTCGGCTTCGCCCAGTTCGCGCCCCTTTTTCAATTTCCCAGAGCCTATTCTCAATTCGGCGTCGGATTCCGTTATCATTGGCTGGCGCAAAATGTTGCCCGCAAACAGCTGGCGTGTGCCCACGCCATTTCTTTCAAGATGCTCAACCAGCTCTCGCTTGGTGAATGGAGCGCCGGGATTTACGGAAATCAGGAAGCCGAACCATGAACATTTGCCGTCGAAATCTGGAATCGGAAGGGTGATGTATTTTTCGAGCCCCGATAGCGCCTCAAACAGAAACTTTGCATTTGATATCCTTTTCTCGACAAATTCGTCGAGCTTTTTCAGCTGTTGAAGGCCTATGGCAGCCTGCCAATCGGTGATTTTCAGATTGTAGCCTATGTGCGAGTACGTGTATTTGTGGTCGTAGCCGTCGGGCAGATTGCCGCGTTTTAGCTTGAAGCGGTTTTTGCAAGTGTCGTCATGCCCCGGTTTGCACCAGCAGTCGCGGCCCCAGTCGCGGAATGAAAGCAGGATTTTGTGGAGTATGGGGTCGCTCGTGACGACCGCTCCGCCTTCTCCCATTGTGATGTGGTGGGCGGGATAGAAGCTGAAAGTGCCGATGTCACCGATAGTTCCCGCATATTTGCCGTTGTGCATCGCCCCGAGCGCGTCGCAGGAATCCTCTATAAGCCAAAGGTTTTTGCGGCTGCAAATTTCGCGTATTGTGTCGATGTCGAACGGGCGTCCGAGGGTGTGGGCTATGAATATCGCGCGCGTTTTTTCAGACAGTGCCTCCTCTATTTTGTCGGTGCGGATATTGTATGTGTGGGGGTCGCAATCCACAAAAACCGGCACGAGCCCGTTCTGAAATATCGGGTTTACTGTTGTCGGGAAGCCGCTTGCGACAGTGATTACTTCGTCGCCTTTTTTTATGGCGCGCTTGCTGAGCTTTGGCGAAGTCAGCGCCGACATCGCCAACAAGTTTGCGCTTGAACCGGAGTTGACGGATAAGGCGAATTTCGCGCCAAGCTTTTTTGCAAACGCCTCCTCAAAGGCGTCGTTGAATCTGCCTGCGGTAAGCCACATATCGAGCGACGCGTCTATCATTGCGGATAGTTCGTCCGCTCCGATTTTCTTTCCCGACGGCGGAATGTAGTCGCGTTTTGGGGCGTCGGCTATGGCTGCGGCAAGATATTCAAGCGCGGCGGCTTTTACTTTTTCCCTTAAATCTTCATGCATATTAGAAACTCCATTCAATTTGCTTGTCTCGCGCGGCGCTGCAGAAATTTTCAATCTGTTTTATGGAAAACGCGCGCATTTGCGGATGTTTAGCATAGAAAAGCTTATACCATTCAGCGGTCATTGCTACGGCCTTCGCCGCGTCCAATACAGGGCGGACGCCGAGAAGCTTGTCGGCCTTCGAGACGTCGAGCGAGAGAAGCTTGGCTTCGTGCGGCCCTGCGGAATCGGCTTTTCGCGAGGACGAGTCCCCGCCCCAAACTCCCACGAGAATATCTACGATGTCCCCGACGCTTAAAACCGCGCTTGAATCGGGCCCAAAGTTGAAGCCGTCCGAGAATTTTTCCGGGGTCTCCAACAGCTTTTGCGCGAGCCTCATGTATCCCGCGAGAGGCTCGAGGACATGCTGCCATGGCCTTACGGAAGCGGGATTTCTGACCGGCGCCGGCATTCCTTTTGAAAGTGCGCGCACGCAGTCGGGCACGAGCCTGTCCTTGGCCCAGTCGCCACCGCCTATGACATTCCCGGCGCGCGCCGAGGCGAGGGCGAACGGCTTGCCGCCTTCCAGAAAGCTCCTGCGGTAAGAAGCCGTCAAAATTTCAGAACAGCCTTTCGAGGACGAATACATGTCGTACCCGCCCATGGGGTCGCCTTCTTTCCGCGGAATGCCATTGTCGGGGTTTTCATAGCATTTGTCGGTGGTGACGTTTACGAAAGCTTTTACCGCGCCGCATTTTCTTGCAGCTTCGAGGACGTTTAAAGTTCCAATGACATTTGTTTCGTAGGTTAGTTTTGGCTCGTCGTATGAAAGCCTTACGAGGGGCTGGGCGGCGAGGTGGAAAACTATTTCAGGGCGCGTTTGGGCGAAAAATTTTTCGAGAGTTTCGCTGTCGCGGATATCGGCAATTTTTTCCGCCGCGAGCAGCTCTTTAATGCCTAGCTCGCTGTAAGCGGTAAATTCGGTGTCGGGCAGGAGCGAATATCCGCAGACTTTCGCGCCAAGGCTATCGAGCCAAAGAGAGAGCCACGAGCCCTTGAAGCCGGCATGTCCGGTAACGAGGACGGTTTTGCCTTTAAAAATATCTTTGAACGCCATTTTTTAATCCCAGATTTTCCACGGTGCGCGCCCGGCGCTCCATAGCTCGTTTAAGTCTTTTTTATCTTTAAGCATGTCCATTGGGCGCCAGAAGCCGCAGTGCAGATAGGCATTGAGTTGGCCTGCCTCCGCGAGGTTGTTGAGAGGCTCCCGCTCCCATATCGTATTGGGGGAGTCTGGAATATAGTCGAATACTTCCGGCTCGAGAACGAAAAAGCCGCCGTTAATCCACGATGCCGAATCTTCCGGCTTTTCGCGGAAGTCCGATATTTCGCCGTCTTGCGCAATCCTCAAAACCCCGAAACGCGAGGTTGGCTTTACCGCTGTGAGAGTTGCAATCTTCCCCGAATTTCTGTGGCATTCGAGAAGCTCCGGAATATTTATGTCGGCAACTCCGTCGCCGTAGGTGAGCATGAATGTCTCGTTGCCAATATATTTTTTTATCTGGGCTATTCTCCCTCCAGTGAGGGTTTCCTTGCCTGTGTCGCAGAGGGTTATCTTCCAGGGCTCCGAGCGGTTTTTGTGCACTTGGACAGAGTTGTCGGACAGGTCGATTGTTATGTCTGAGGAGTTTGCCCTGTAATTTAAAAAGTATTCTTTTATGTATTCGCCTTTATAGCCGCACATCACCACAAATTCGTTGAATCCGTAGTGTGAGTAAATCTTCATTATGTGCCATAGAATCGGCTTCCCTCCGATTTCTACCATTGGCTTCGGGCGGACTGTCGTTTCTTCCCCCAATCTCGAACCGAGCCCTCCTGCGAGTATTGCAACTTTCATGATATGTTAATCTTCTCAATTTTTAGTAAGGTATAAAATTCCGGTTAGAATCTGCAGCTTTTTGCGCGTTATCTGCACCATAATTTTTACCACCCTATTTATTGCAGTTTTCTGTGATTTAAAATTCCCCAGCAGCTATTGTCTTTCAATCGCGTCGGAAGTCTGTTTTTCATATAGACGCTTATAAGTCGGGCAATGTTGCATTAATTCTGCATGCGTCCCGAAATCTATTATTTTGCCGTTTTCAAAAACTATTATTTTTTGGACATTTTTTATTGTGCTAAACCTGTGGGCAATTACGAGCATCGTGCGGTCTTTCATTAGGTTGTCCACAGCTTTTTGTATGAAAGCCTCGCTGTTTACGTCGAGCGCGGAAGTGGCTTCGTCGAGAACGAGCAGCGGCGGATTCTTCAAAAATACGCGCGCGAGCGCAATGCGCTGCTTTTGCCCGCCCGAAAGCCTGTCGCCGCGCTCTCCGACGACTGTTTGATATCCGTTTTCAAGCTCGAGAATAAATTCGTGGGCGTACGCCATTTTTGCGGCCTTTTCGACTTCTTCTCGAGAGGCCGCCGGGCGTGCTATGAGAATGTTGTTGTATACTGTGTCATTGAACAAAACGGGATATTGCGGGACGCTGCCGAGGTTGTCCATGAAGTCGCTTTGTCGGATGTTCCGCAGGTCGATTCCGTCGAGGGTAATAGAGCCGCTGATGGGGTCGTACAGGCGCATTGCGAGCTTTGCGAAGGTGCTTTTGCCCGCGCCGCTTTCGCCGACGAGCGCGCAGCTTGTCCCGGCGGGAATCGTTATGCTTACGTCGTCCAGCACGATTTTATCCTTGTATGCAAAGCTTACGTTGTGGAATGAAATCTCTCCACGGACTTTCGGAAGCTTTACAGGATTTTGAGGTTCGGGGACGGTCGATTGGTAGTCGAGAATATCGCAGATTCTGTCCACGAGCGGCATAACTTTTATGAAGTCGGTGGACATTCTGATTACACGCTTAATTGGGTCGATGGTGAAATATAGGGCGATGCCGATAGCCGAGAAGGTCGGGAAGTCTATGCCTGCAAAGTATGCGTACACAAATGTAAGGGAGACCATTGTGGCGGCGAGAAACTCCATGAAGGGCTGCTGCATGAGCTCGTATTTCGCCATTTTTAGCGAGAACCATTTAAACGAAGTATTGAGCGTCTCGAATTTCTTTTTCTGAGGCTCTTGGAGATTAAAAACCCTTACTTCGTGGACGGCATCGAGGTTTTCGCCGAACAGCTGGGCCATCTCGCTTAACCCTACCTGCGCTTTGCCCGCAAAGCGTTTCATATTCTTGCGTATCATCTGGACAGGCAAAATGCAGAACGGGACTGCCGCCAAGAAAATAAGCAGCACAACAACTTGCCCTTTTGTGAAGCAAAGGTAGAGCAAGAATGCCAGCGCCCCCACAACTTGCAGCGGTTGGCGGAATATTTCAGACGAGAATGAAAGCAGGACGGTTTGAACTGCGGCGGTGTCGTTCGTAAGCCTCGTGAGCAGGTCGCCGGTGGTAAACTTGTCGAAGAACGCAATCGGATAGCTTTGGATTCTGTCAAATATATGCTGTTTGAGTCTGCGCAAAACTTCGAGCGAAGAAAAGGTCATGAGGTATCCGCTCAGATATCCGAATATTGCCCGCATTGCAAAAATTGTGGGCAGCAGCATGGCTATCCCAAGAATATACCATGCGGAATGCGGCTGCGCGCCTTGGTCCATGAAAATCTGCCTTAGAACCTTGTCGAATATCACTGGCATACCAAAGCCGCTGCACGCCCCGAAGAGCGCGCCAAAGATGATAGCCGCAATCAGTTGCGGAAGGCACGGCTTTATATAAACGTAAAATCTAAGCAGTTTCTTCATTTTCTCAATTTATTGATTTTCGTATCTGTGGCGCTTTGCGTCAAGCCTTTTGGGGTTTTAGCGGGAAGTATGAAGCGATTTTTATAAAAAATGCGCAATTTGAAAATTTTATCCTGGCTGCCGGCATTTTTTTGCTAAATTTATATGGTTGATTTCCCTTCTCCACAAGCTACTATTAAATATGTGGATAAAAAAAGCGCGCTTTCGGATAACTTCCCAAAATTGCTTGCAGTGGCTGTTGGTTGCGCAATTGCGTGGTCAGCGGTGGAGCCTTATAGCTGGGGGGTGTGGTGCGTCGAGATATCGAGCGTTTTGCTCGTTTACTTTATATTGATTTTTACATATGGGAAATTTCGTTTTTCCAATATGTCGTATTTTATAGTTTCGCTGTGGCTTGTGATGCATGCGGTTGGTGCGCGGTATTCCTTCGAGCTTGTTCCGTTCGGTTTTGTGAGCGACTTATTCGGCTTTGAGCGAAACCATTACGACAGGGTCGCGCATTTTGTAGTGGGAATGAATTCCTATGGAGCGGCGGAGTTTTTTATGCGCAGGGGCTTTGCATGCGGGAGGGGATTCGCAGCCTTCGCGGGGATTCTTTTTATAATGGCGCTCGCCAACGCATGGGAACTGATTGAATGGGGATATGCCGAAGCCGACGGGGGCGAAGTTGGGGCGGCGTTTCTCGGATCGCAGGGCGATATTTGGGACGCCCAAAAAGACATGCTTTGCGACACTCTCGGGGCGATTTTTGCGGCGTTCATATTTTTGGCAAACTTCAAACTTTCAGCAGAGCGGGGGCAGTGAACGCTGCATGCGGATTGCTAAATTATGTTTCGTTGACTTTCTGCAAGTGTATATATAGTCGTTTCGATTATGTTTGGCATTGTCGTTAGAATTTTAAAAGTTTTGGCGCTCGCTTGCGCCATATCCACCTGCGTCTTTGGCGCGGAAAGGAGACTTGAAGTTCAATATCCCGACGGGAAATCTGCAAAAGAGGCGGCGGTAAAGCCGCTGCGCTTGCCGGGGAATGCGGTGTCCGCATTTTCGTCGCGCTGGGACGACTCCACCCGCGCACATCTCAAAACGGCAAAAGTATTCAAAAATAGCGGAATGAAGGCGACGTTTATGCTCACCAAAGCCGACGAGAAATACCATGCCGAATGCTCGCGCAAATTTATTTCCGACGGTTTTGCGATAGCCTCGCACACGATAACCCACAGGCTTCTCCCGATGCTTTTGCCGAACGAGGCTTTTTACGAAATACTCGCCCAGCGCATAAAGCTTGAAAGCGCGCTCGATGTGCCGGTTGTGGCGTTCGCCCTTCCGGGGTATGTTGCAACCCACCCGTTTTACGAGGATGCCCCCCACCTTATAGGAGATTGTATTGTTCGTTCGGGCTACCAGGTTCAGGCGGCTCTTTGGAGCGACAACGATGAAAAATATTCGCTGCCAAAGGGCTCGTTGTTATCGTCGCATTTATTTAACATAAACGACAGAAATCCCAAAGAGGATCTCTTTGTAAAGGGCGTGTCAAAAGCGCTTGCCGCCCAGGAAAAAGATTCCGTTGCGCACATGACGCTCGGAGTTCATTCTTGGCAGTCCGACGCCGGATTTAAAGAGTTGGAAAGAATACTGAAAAAACACAAGCGCACCGATTTCTGGTATTGCACCCAGAACGAATACGCTGCGTACACGAGAAAATTTGAAAACGTTAAAATATCCCCCGCGGTGGTGAGGGGGAACCGCGCATACTTTAAGATTTCGTGCGAGGGTTCGAGGCATTTGGGGAGCGACGTTCCCCTTCAGATTGAGATATCGGGCTCGCCGGAGCGCGTATTGCTCGACGGCGAGGAGATATCCCCTGTAAGCGGTGGCGTCTATGAACTTCCGGAGGATCCTGCGACAGGCTCTCCAAAAAAAATCGACTTGGTTGAGAATGCCGAAAATTCAAGAGACTTTTCCGGCGCTTCAAAAAAATTTGCCGGATTCGGCGGAAGGCTTTTTATAGACACCCGCGCAAGTACGGCCCAGCTCACGGTAAAAAACGGCTCAGAATCCGTAATGGAAAATTGCGAGGCCACATTCAGGCTCCCGCCCTATTTTAAAGACGGCGTTGCGCGTTTTAAGTTTCCCAAAATAAACCGCGGCGAGACCAAAAACATAAACTTTAAACTTCCCAAATCTTCCGGATATGCGGAGAGCGAATTGGGCAATTTTTATTTTGCGGCTCAATTTGATTTTTCATGCGGCGCCGACGCTGGAAGAATATACTTTACGTCAACCGTGCCCGGAGTCAAGGCCGACATTCCCTCTGCGCGAAACACTGCGGTATTTCTCGGCCCAATCGAAAAGAATATGCTCACGGACGATGTGATGGCGGGCATTTCCAACCCGTCCTCTCCGCTAAAAAACTTGGGGCAGACTCCGGATTTAAAATGGGCGCCGTGCGCGAGCGACGACGGCATGAGGTCTTTTCAGATAAAGCCGAATTCCGACGATGCAAACTGGCGCAAAGCCGCCTCCAAAAAACAGTACGCAAATACGCATGTAAGGCTTGTAGCCCTCGAGTTTTCCTCCAAATCCGAGAAGCTTACATTGTTTGCGGCTTTTAAAGATATTTATTGCGTGTGGATAAACGGCGAAAAATTCGCCGCCCCCAAAAGCGGCACTAAAGCGGAATTTGAAGGCAAAAACGGGAAAAATAGGGTGGTTATTGCCTACAAACAGGAATTTTGGGCGACGGTGATGGATTCTGCCACAATTTCAGCCGATGCAGATCCCTTCAAGCCTGTAAAATTTTCAAAGCCTAAAATAGGCGACTAACACCCTTTTATATTGGCGTTCCCGGCGCGCCGAAAGCATTTTTATATGCCATTGCCCGGCATATGGCGAAATTTATTTTGAGCGGAAATTGATTTCGGCGCAGCCGGTTAAAGCCTTTGAATATCGCGCTCCTTGAAGTGCACTATGCTTTTGCCTTCAAAGCGCGGGTCGCCGAAAAACGCTTCGAGGTCCATGCGCGCGTCCGGCAGTATTTTCTTTTTAGCAAGTTCATCTTCCAATTCTCCGCCCTTAAAATAAATCACCCCGTTGTCGAGCGATCCGTTTTTCCCGCGGCGGATTTTATTCCTTACAAATTTAAAAAACATCGGCAGAGCGCACACCGATCTTCCGGTGCAATAGTCGAAACAGTCTTTTTGTTCTTCGATTCTTGCGTGCAAGCCTATGGCGTTTTTAAGCGATAATTTTTGCGCCATGTCGTTTACCATTGCGATCTTCTTGCCGACGCCGTCAAACATGAAAATTTTTGCCTGCGGATAGAGTATCGCCATGACTATTCCAGGAAGCCCGCCTCCGCTGCCGACGTCTGCGATTTTCGCGCCGTCTGCCGGCTTGAAAAATTCCGAGATTGCGGCGCAAAAGGCGACGTGCCTATACTCGACATCGTCCATATCCTTTCGCGAAAGCAGATTTACTTTCTGGTTTGCCTCTCTCAGGAGTTCTGAAAAAGCAAGCAAAGCCTCGACCTTTTCGGGGTCGAGGTTCGGCAATTTTTCAAACGGATTTTTATTCGGCATAGCTTGGCGGATTTAAGTCGCCGCGAAATTTAGAATACTTCGTCTTCCGAGAAAAATCTCGCGATTTCCGCCGCCGCGCTCTCAATGGAGTCCGAGGCATGGGCTATGTTTTCGCGCGTATTTTCCCCGAAGTCGCCGCGTATTGTCCCTTTTGGGGCCTCCTGCGAGTTTGTCGGGCCGAGCAATTCGCGGACTTTCTTTACAGCATTTTCCCCTTCAAGCACAGCTATCACCACGGGGCGTCTTTGCATAAACTCCACGAGCGGCGGATAGTAGGGTTTGCCGACTATATGCGCATAGTGGGTTTCGAGCGTCTGCTCTTTTAGCTTTGCCATTTTGCATGCCACAATATCCATGCCGGCGGCGAAGAATCTGCCGAGCACTTCGGGCATGAGGCGTTTTTCCATACAGTCGGGCTTTAATATAATAAGAGTTCTTTCTTTCATTGTTCACATAATGAACAAAAGCCTCCCGTGCTGTCCAACACAAAATGCGCGTCTTGATTATAGGCTATTTTTTTTGCCGCAATAAGAGAGCCCCTTTCTCGGGAATGTAAATTTCCTCGCCGCCGCGCACAGTCTTGCCCGATACTGCATCGACAAATTCGCCCTTCAAAGGAAGTTTGAACCTTGCGGGCTCGCTTGGAAATATTGCGCAAAAGCGGCTGTCCGCGTAAACCGCGCAGTTTGCGGGCGCTGGGCTTTCGACGCCGGCAGCGTCGAAAATGCGCCTGTAAGACTCCGAATCCAGAAGCGGAAGCGAGACAAAGTAGCTTGTAAATTTTCCGTGCCGGGTCTTTGCCAATGCCGCTGTGGAATCAGTATATTTTGCGATAGTCTCAAAACCATCTCCGCCGCCCACGGCTCCAAATAGCGGATAGGGCCTTTCCGGATATTTGTTGTCAAATTTTTTTGAGAAGTCCGCCTTTATTGATCCCTTTGACGGGTCGGAGAACACTGCCGTTTCAGTGTCGCTTATCGGGCGCTCGGCGAGCTTGAATCCGGTTATGGATTCCGCTCTTGAGGGGGCGTACGCATTTCCCCAGACGGCGGGGGCGTAGTGCCAAACAAGAGATGTATTCGGACTCATTTTGCGGGAAATCTCTTCCCAGTCTGAGTCGGTCACCCGAAAGCAATTTATAAACAGCACGGCCTTATATCCCGACAAGTCGATACTTTTTAAATCCGAGAGTCTGTAATGGTCGGCGGGGGCGCCCGCCATGCGTATTCTTGCGATTGTATCGACAACCAAGTCGCGGTGCAGCCTTAGGCTTGGCTTCGCGCAATGGAAGCTTTCGGTGTCGGTCACTATCAAAACTTGCGCGGTTGGCACTCTCTTTTCGGCGCGCATGTCTTTTGCGGCGGACTCTATTTTTTTGATTTCGTCCATTACTTCTTTTGAATCGAACCAGCCGCCATGCAAGTCCATCCACCAGAACCCGGAGGCGGACTGCATGCATTTTGAAAATTCGCGCCAGAGCATTGTCCGCGTGCCGCCCATATCTTTCGCATCCGGCCAACATGAAAGGTGCGTGCGCACGTCGAGTTCGTCTATGAATATTTTTTTTCGGTTTACCGACATTGGGGGCGTCTGTTCCATTCCGGGGTCTCCCGGCTTTACGTTTCTGTACCCCTTTGGCGAGGCGAGGAAATCGACATACGGGCTATCGAGAAGCTTGTCAAATTCAAGGTGCCCGTTGTAGGCTGCGCGCGGGACAAACAGGTAGTATCCGTAGAATGCGCCGGCGGCTTTGCCGCTTTCCTCCTTTACAATTTTTGAAAAATATTCAATGGCGCGCGCGTTCATTTCTCCGCAGAACTTTTCGTAGTCGATTGACGATAGATTGTCCGGGGCGGCGCGGAAGAAGTCGGCGTGGCTGTTCCAATGGAGCTCGCGCTTCATAGGGGTAGGGAGCTTTACGTTGTCGCGCGATATGCCGGGCTGTCCCCAAGCTTTTGCGAGCGCTTCGCGCGAGCCGTATTTTCTAATCCCCCAGTCGTAGAATGCGCGGAGGTTGTTTATGCCGTAATCTCCAAAGCGGTAGTCGTTTTTCTCCCAGCCGCGCCAGAAAGATGTTTCTCCACACTGTCCGTATGCGATGTGGTAGGCTATTACATTTTTGCCGTATTTCCCGCTTTCTATGTGGCGGATTAGCCTTCTGAGTGCTTCCCCCGCGTCGCGCAGCCATTTTTCGGACGAGAAGCTTTGCATTCCGATAAGCCCGCGCACATTGGGGCGGGGGTCGGGTTTCCCGCGCACTTTTTTGTCTGTCGTATAGCCATTCGGAAGCTCCATCCCAAACCAGTCGTGGGCGGGAGTGCATGCGAGCTCCGCGATTTCCTCCTTTGAAAGCCCGCCTGGATAATAGACCGTCGTATCCTCCGGATTTTCAGCGCACCAAGAGGGCGGGGGATCGAGCTTTATGCGCGGTATGTACATGGAGTCTTTCCCGACAGACGCAAATAGGTCGTCGAGAGCCTTGTCGGTTGCGCGGTAGTCGTACTTCGCGGGCGCAATCCAGCCCGAGAACAGGATTGTAGAATGGATTTTTATTCCGGCCCTGTCGAAATCCCCGTGAAATTTCTTTTCGGGGGAGTCGTCGGAAAGCATCATTCTCGCATTTCCGTTTTCGTCGAGAACCGGAGGATTGTAGGGCCAGCCGAGCCTGCTCCAAAACACGGAATTGTTTAAAAGTATATTTTTTATTTTTGCGGTAGTAGCGCTTTCCGCAGCGGGTTGTGTTTGGACTTCGGCGGGAGGGCGCAATCTGTTTGCGCGCGTTTTCTCGGTGTCATGCGGCGCTTTGGCTCCGCCGCAAGAGGCCGCAAAAAACGGCAGCGGCAACAATAGCAATAAATAAAAATATTTTTTCATGGTCGCTTTGAAAATTATTTCAGCTTCTTGACGTAAGGGGCGGGAGTATCGCGTTGTGTTTTTCGAGGGTATTGCGGATTTTGTGAATATCGGCATTTCCGATAGGCGTGTTTTCGAGAATCGATATTGTAGCAGCCGCCGCGGCAGCTTGGCCCATCGCCATGCAGGACGCCTGTACCCTGAGCGCCGAGTTCGCGAGCCTGTCGCTTCCAACATGCCTGCCAGCCGCAATCAAAAACTTGGAGTTTTTAGGCAGCATCGCCCTTAGCGGAATGCTCGGAACAACTCCTTCTTTCAGCATTTTTGGCCTTACTCCTTTTGAATCGTGCAAGTCAATAGGGTAAAAAGAATAACAGATGGCGTCGGGATATTTTTCCCCGGCGGCGTATTCATCGACAGTAATGTTGTGTTCGGCGTCTATCCTGTATGTTTCCCTTATACCTGCCTCGGTTTTAACGTAGGAAATTTTTATGCGCTCAAGCCCTTTTTGCCTTTTTAGAAAGCGGAAAAGCCTTAAAAATGCCTCGCGCCCCCTAATGTTTGAGTCGGTTTGGACGAATGCGTCGGAAGAGTCGGCGCCGACGAGGTGTTGTGCGCCTTTCCCGCCGCCTGCGATGAGCCCGTTGATGTTTTTCCAAAGCTCGTGCGGGTGTAGCTCTCCGCTTTTTAGGGCTTCGGCGTATGCCGCGCTTAGGGCGGCCTTGTCTATTTTTTCTGGATTGTAGTTTGAGAATTTGAAATCGAGCGTTCCTGGCTGAATTTCAGAGCCTTTGATGCGCCTGTATCCCGCCATTGCGACAAACGCGGCGTTGCCGGTGCAGTCTATTACGCGGCGCGCGAATACTTTTTTTTCAATCGATTTCCCGGTTATTTCAACCTCGAATCCGTCGGAAGTTTCTTTTGCGGATTTTGGGAAGCTGTAATAAAGCAAATGGACGCCGCTTTTTAGGGCACTTTCCTCGGCGAGGCATGCGTACAGATATTCGTTTACTCTAACTTGTAGGCGGTCGTGGGATTTTTTGTAGTCCGAGAAATCCGGCATTTTGTCCCCGTGCTCGCTGACGCATTTTTCGACGAGCTCCCAACCGATTCCCGCAACAATTTGCTTACCCCATGCGTGGAAAAGCCCCGGGTAATTTACTCCGGCGGTCGTCATTGTTCCGCCGAGCTGTGGGGAGCTTTCGACAAGCAGGGTTTTTGCGCCCGTGCGCGCAGCCTGTATTGCCGCAACGCAGCCTGAAACGCCGCCGCCTACGACAAGCACGTCGTATTTTTCAAAGTCTCCTATTTCTGTTGGTGCGACACTAGCCATTGCGGCGGGGCATATTGCCATAATTGAACCTACAAATGTGCGCCTTTTCATATAAGAAAAATAACCGCCGATATTCGCGCCCGCAAGAAAAATCCTATTGCAATTCCATAATTTAGGGCGCGCTGTTGACCGATTGACTGGCATTTTGTTATTTTCTATTGATTGCGGTGCGAGCGAAAATGCCGTTGAAAGTTTAATAATTTTTTCGTGAAAATTTTTTCTCAATATTTGAAACGCCCGTATCTATTTTTTTATAAAATTGCGAAAACGCCATAATGATAATTTATTTTTCCGCTAATTGCCGCAATTTTAAATAAATGTGTTGATTATTTCCGCCTTAACTCGAAAATCTAAGGCAAGATGAAAAACAAAAAAGGATTTTCCGTAATAGAATTTTTGCTTGTAGTTGTAATACTCGGTTTGCTGGCGGCCGTATTTGTGCCCGCTACGGCTATGATGGCCGAAAAGCACCGCGTTATCGCGGTGGAATCAAACCTCGACGCCATAGCGGAGGCCGGTAAAAAATATATTTCCGACAAATCCGCAAATTCCGTGGATTACAAAACGCTCGTTACGGAAAAATATTTGGAGCCTGTCCAGCCCGTGGCTGGCGAGAGCTACGACGGAATAAAAATAGAATCGGGCGGCGGAAAAATAGAGGTAGTGACTGCAAAGGGCTCGGAAGTCACAAAGGTTTACTAAGTTTTAGAGCATTTAAGACGTGCTGCATTTTTTATGGCGGCGCTTTTTTTTTGCGTCGTAGTTTGACGTTGCGTTTATTCCTATATTTAGCAATGCTACCGCAATATATGGGTTATTGTAGTTGACACATTTTGCGCAGAGCATATAAATTGCAAATATGAAAAGGCGCACTTTTATAAGAATGGCTGCGTGCACATCTGTTGCCGCCGCGGCGACAGCATGTAGCACAATTTCCACACGTTCCGATTTGAGTAGAGTACCGGGGTGTTCCAAGCCTTCCGGAGGCGGCGACGCCCGAATCCGCGGAGCTTTCCCGATACTGTCCACGCCATATAGGGAATCAGGGGAAGTCGATTTTCAAACGCTCGCGGAAGAGGCTAAATTTGTCGACAAATGCGGCTGCGACGGCGCAATATGGCCGCAATCCGGCGACAGCTGCGATTTGCTTACCCTCGACGAAAAGCTCGCGGGAATGGAGGCCATGGCAAAGGCTCTCGAAAATTCGCAGACTGTGGCGACGTTCGGCTGCCAGGGACGCGACTTCGGCGAGGCGAAAGAGTGCGCCAAAAAAGTGAAGGAGCTTTCGTCGAAGTACCGCATAAATGCTGCTATAATCTCGCGCCCGCCAGACAACGGCAAAACCGAAGAAGATCTTGAAAAATATTATATAGGGCTGTCGGAAACTGTCGATTGCCCAATAATAATACAGACAGGCGGCGGGGTTTTGTATAAGGGAGTTGCTCCGTCTGTCGGGCTTTTGGAGCGCTTGGCGCGGAAGAACCCAAAGTCTTTTGGGTACATAAAAGAAGAGTCTGGCAACAGCAATTCGAGAATGGCCGAGGAGATTGCCAAAAAACCCGTGATACACACTGTATTCAGCGCGTGGGGAAGCTACCAGTGGCTCTACCAGAGCCGCCGCATAGGAAGCGAAGGCGTAATATCGGAGCGCGTTGCGTACGCGGATGTCCTTGCTGAAATTTGGAGGCTCATGGAGTTGCGGGACTCTTCCGGAAGGCTCGATGACGCATTTTCAAAATATCTTTTAATGATAAATATATCTGAGTTTGTCCCAGGCTCACTCCGCGGCGGGCATCTATATGTGCTGCGGAAGAGGGGCGTTTTCAAAAACCTGCTGTCGCGCGAATACGACAGAAAAAACGGCAAGGACACAATTCCGGACAAGCCTATTCTGCGGGAATTAAAGCTCTCGCAGGCGCAGATAGACGAGATAGAAACGCGCTTTGCGAATCTTTCGCCGTATTTGAGCGTGTAGCCTTATCGCTTTGGAAAAACAAAAAAATCTCCCGTTAGGGAGATTTTTTTGCTTACGCACTTTCTAATGGAGATTTTGCGCGTCATTGCCTCGGCTTGTACTTTCAAATTGTGAAAACTTTTCGCTATGCAAAGTTTTTTTACAATGCGCTTTTATTTTCCGCGCGAAAAAAATGGGCGTCGAAAAGCAATTTTCAATAATCGGAAAGTTGAAGTAAAGGCGGGCTTATGCCTTCAAATATTTTTCGGGGATTTCTATCCGGTATTTTTTTGCGAAAGAAACGAGGTCTTCCGCGAGAGGTGCGCGCAATTTTAGCTCAGGGACAGACGTGCCAAAATCCATCTCAAACGCGTGCAGTGCCTGCCGCTTTATCGGCAAGATTTTCGACATTTCCTCCGTAAAGCCCTTTTCGGCGAAATCGAGATAAAGGGTTTCGTCGGGGCCGTATAGTTTGTCTCCCGCAACGCTGTGCCCGAGCCATTGAGCGTGGGCGCGTATCTGGTGTTTTCTCCCTGTCAAAAGTTCAACTTCGCAGAGGGTAAAATCGCCATCGGGGCTGTTGGAATGTGAAATCGGGCGGAATATTGTGCACGCGCTTTTTGCGGAAGGCTTTTGAATCGCGCAACACGTCTTTATCGCGACTATCGAATGTTTATCGTCGGCCAGAGGCTGTGAAACAGTCGCTGTTGCGCCCAAAAAACCTTCGAGAAATGCGAGGTACTTTTTCTTTACGGCTCCCTTTTCGGATACTGCCTTTTGAGCTTTTGAGGCGCTTTCGTGGTTTTTTGCCACGACGACAACCCCACTCGTCTCCCTGTCGAGGCGGCTTACGGGGTGCAGGACTCCGGCGTTCAGATAGACTCTCGCCGCGCCCACGAGGCTTGAAAGCGGCCCGTTTTTTGAAGGGTGGCACACGAGCCACCCCGGCTTGTCGAGCGCGAGGTAATTTGAGTCTTCATAGATTATCCATTTGGGAAACTCGTCCATATCGACAAGGCCAGCGCTCTCTCCGAATCTTTCAGGATTTTCACTCATTTTTTTCTTTCTACGGCGCTTCTATTTTTATGCGATAAAATTTTTATTGGTGCTTTTGCTTAAACCCCTCCGCGCGGACTTTCCATTTACCGTCGGCGGGAAAGTATAGAGAGTCCCCATTCGGTGCGGGCGCGCCGTCCCAGCCGTTTACGAGCATCGCGGCGGTCGCAAGCAGCCCTCCGTTCGCGGGGAAATAGACGCAGGGCGAGTTTACAGTTCCGGCGTCATTCCACGAATAGTGGGGAGTTGCAAATAAAAGGTAGTCTATCGCTTTTTCCGGATTTCCCGTCCGCAGCTCTGCCATTGCGAGCATGGGGAAGTCCCACCCCCATACTCTGTCGAAGTTCCAAGTTGACTCGATTTTCCTCAATGTATTTCTCATTATCTCGGGCTTTGTCCCGTCGCCGCGCAGCATGCCGAATGTGCCTATGAGAGCGGGGTGCTCCCAATTTAGCTTTGTCCACATGTCTTTGACGCCCTCGTATATTTCATATACTCCGTCTTTTTCGGGAAGTGGGGATAGATTGTCGAGAACTTCCCTCCACTTTTTATTTTCGGGAATGCCCATTCTCTTTTGCCATTCGAGAGCGACCGAAAGTCCATACCTCCAATAGCCTAGCTCAAAGGCGGGATTGCGCGTAGTGCTTGGGTTTGTGTTTTCCGATACTAAATAAAGCGGCGGTTCGAGGCAATATTTCCCGCTGGACTGATTTTTTATCGGAATATCCGCCATAAATTCCGCCGTCTCAAAAACTATTTCCGACCACTTTTCGAGCGTGTCTTTCGACGGATTTGCGCGGTATAAAGCTTCCGCAAAAAATATTGGGTGCGGCTGCTGCCATATCAGAAACGCATGTATTGGGTACGGCCATTCTCGCGGAATGTTGCCAAGGCACTTCGGCCAGCGCGCCCCGCGATAGCCTTGTTTGCGCGCTATTCCCCGCGCATAGGGAAGGGTTTTTTCGTATATGGAAAGAATGTTTTTTGCCAAATGCGGGCGCTCCCAGAGTATCCAGTGGTATGCGTGCCACCATATCATCTCAAAGTGGAATCTCCCAAACCACGAATTTTCCATAAGCCCGCTTTCCTGCGGGGGAAGGTTTCCGGCGGCGTTTATGCGCATGAGAAATTGCGAGGTTATTATGCGCCTTTCAAGCTCCTTCCAGCGCGGGTCGGAACTTGCAGACAAATCGATAAACGCCCCGTTCTCCCAAATGTCCGCCCACATATTTTCGTACGCTTTTCTGCACTCGGCGAAATTCGGGATGGATGCGGCGTCGGGTTTTGACGGCGAAAATTCGCATGTGAATTCAAGGGTGTCGGAGTTTGAAACCAATTCAAATTCATGCGGGGTTTGTGTGGGCTTAAACTTTGCGCCTTCGGAAAATCTCACGGCGGCAAAATATTTAGTGGAGTCTAGCTCGCGGGAAATTACAGCCGCGTTTTTTAGCGGTGTTTCAAGCGCGCTTTTATGCTTTTGCGGAGAGTTCCAATCGCCGGAAAGGTTGGCGGTATGCGCGTCTGAATACGGGAATGAAAAAATAACGCGGAGTTTTCCCGATTTTAAAAGCTGCGACGATATTTTTACCGATACTGCGTCGCGCTCAGGGTGCGAAACTGTCGTGACGCGCGCATTTTTCCCGAGCGCGGAGAATTGGCTTTCGACGGCACCGGTGTACATATTTACCGACTGCCATGTCGGAGATATCGAGTTGAAGTCGAGCCGCTTCCCTTCTGGCGAGAAAATTGCGAAAGCAATGCGCCCGAGGTTCAGCCTGTGAGGGTTTGCGGCGAGCCATTCCGAAAGCTGCGGGTTGGCGGGGTCGGGAAGGGAGTCCGGAAAATTTATTATTCCTTTGGGCGAATTTACTGAACTACCCTTAAATTTTTTTGGGTCGGAAGGCGGCGGCGTGGAGTGCCATGCCCAGTCCGAGAGCGTGTTTTGCGCAGAGAGCGTTTGAAGACCCGTCCTGTCAAATCCGAAGGCGAATTTTCCGTTGCCGACCTGCGAGGGCGAATCGCTTTTGCGCGCGGAATTTCCGCCGTATTTTACGGTATGGCGTTCGACAGTCGCGCGCCTGTCGATTTTACCTGTGTCCCCAAATATGGCTGCAGTATGGATTGCAGCCGCGAAAATTAAAATAATTTTGAGCATTTGCAAAAGTTATATTTCGGGAGGCAAGTGCAGGCAACAATAATGGCAAGATTTTCAAAAATTTTTCCCGCGCTTGCGGCGAGCCTTATTGTGTGCGCTTGCAGTTTTGCAATAAAATGCGAATTTTTATTTAGCGTGGAGAATGTACCGTTTGCTTGGAAAGAAATTTTATTCTGATAAAACCTTCGCAAAGCTCGAAAAAACGTAACGCAAAAATTCTTTGTATTGAAAAGCGAAGTTTTATTTTTTTGATAAAGAAACGAGCAAATCGAGCGGTGCGGAGCAAAATAGCGGCAAAAAATTTACCGCGCCAGAAAGTCTTCACAAAAGGCGCGCGGAGCCTCCTAAAATGTAGGCAAAAAACTTCTATTTTGCGCCCGCGAGCTCGCCCGATGTGATTGCGACCATTCCGAATGCCATCGGCCTTGTCTTTACATTTTTAAAACCTGCGTCGGAGAACATTTTTTCAACCTCCGTGCGCTTGGGATAATACATTGTAGTCTTTGCGAGGTATTCGTAGTCGGCGCTTTCCCCTCCGAATAACTTTGCGATTTTTGGGACTGCCGAGCACATAAAAAATTTTTGAACAGGCTCGAATATCCCCTCCGCCCGCGCAACTTCAAGGACGCATAAAGGCGCGCCTGCTTTCAATACTCTCGCGATTTCAGAAAGGCACGCGGGGCGGTCGTTAAAATTTCTGAACCCGAACGAGATTGTGGCAGCGTCGAACGTTCCGTCCGCAAAGGGGAGTTTTTGGCAGTCGGCCTCCACAAAGTCGGAACGCGCGCCGGCGCATTTTTTGCGGGCAATTTCCAGCATCTCGGGGCAGAAGTCGACCCCCGTGACGCGGCAAGAGCCGTCGCGCTTCAGAAACTCGGCGCAAACGTCACCGCTGCCGCACGCGATGTCGAGAAATTTCTTTTCAACATCTCCGCGCGCGCCTGAAACGGCCGCATTTACGAGCCTTTTACGCCAGATTACATCGAGCCCCCCGCACATTGCCCGATTTATTACATCATAGTGCGCGGCGACTCTCGAAAACATTTTTTTTACGTTTTCGGGTTTTCTGCCTTTGGGGTCGTTGGCGTTTTCCATATTATTTTTTAAAGGAATTTACAACCAACTCCGACAAAAATTTGTCCGGATTTTCCACGGCTTCCTTCGGTATGGAAAATTCCTCCGCGCCGGTATTGCGGGCAACAATAGCCAATCCGTGTGAATAGTCGCGGAAGAGCTCGGAACAGATTGTCTGGGCGTCTTTGTCGCGCGCGACGCACAGGGATATTATCTTTTCTTTTGCGGCAGGTTCAAATGCGAGCTTAAATCCGTTTTCGGCATGGAATTTTTCCGCGAAGTCCGCGATGGATTCCGATATGTTTTCCCTCAAAAGATCGGCGTTGTTCACGAGCAATTTTTCAAGGCCATCCTTAGGGTTCGCGACCGTTTGGGAATCAAGCTCAAAGTGCTTTATGCCTGACGAGGGGAGATCGAATTTAAAGTCGCGCAGAGTCCTTTCGAGGACGGTCATGAGGCCTCTCGCGCCTGTTTTTTCCTCGTAGGCGAGCTTTGCGACAGCCTCGATTGCCTCCTTTGTGACGGTGAAGTCGATTCCGTATCCGCGGAAGTCCGATTCGTATTGTCGCAAAATAGACCCCTCGGACGAAACGAGAATATTTGCCAAGTCGTCCGCTTTTAGCGATTCGCATGCGACCCTAACGGGGAGCCTTCCGATAAATTCGGCTTCAAAGCCGTATTTTATAAAGTCGGAGGTCTGGGCGAATTTGAGAAATTCTGAGGGCTCTTCGTCGGGGTTTGCGCCGTCGGAATGTTCGGAAAAGCCTATTACGCCGCGGTTCATGCGCTTTGCAATGTCTTCGCCGAGGGTGTCGAATGCGCCGCTTACTATGAACAGTATGTGGCGGGTGTTTATTGTGCGCTTCGGCTTTTTTCCGCCCCTTGCGCTCATCGCCATCTGCATTTGCCCCATCATATCCTGCGGGCTTACGACGTTCACGTTCGACTCCTCCATTAGTTTTAGGAGATTGATTTGAACTCCCCTTCCGGATACGTCCCTGCCGCCGTTACGTCCGTCGCGGCCGGCTATTTTATCTATTTCGTCGATGTAAACGATGCCGTATTGGGCGACATCTACATCGCCGTCGGCGGCTTTTACGAGGTCGCGCACGAGGTCTTCGACGTCGCCGCCGACGTATCCTGTTTCCGAGAATTTGGTTGCGTCGGCCTTGACAAACGGAACGCCTATAAGTTTTGCAATTGTGCGCATGAGGTACGTTTTGCCCACACCCGTCGGCCCGAGAATCAGAATGTTTTGTTTTGCGTATTCGCGCTCGGCGAGCTTCGGGTTTTGCATGCAGCGGCGTATGTGGTTGTAGTGGTCGCAGATTGCGACCGACAAAACTTTTTTCGCTTCGTCCTGCTTAATTACGAATTTATCGAGATAGTCGCGTATCTCGCGCGGCTTCATTGAAAAATTGGCGATTCTTTCAAGAATTTTTGCGGACGTATCGTTTTGTGGCGCGGAATTTTCTTCGTACGGGGCGGAGGCTCCGAACGGTGGCACAAATTCGAATCTTACGTTTTTGTTTTTCCCGAGCATTCCCTCGAGCTGTTTTTTGAGTTCTTCGAGGGGGTTTTCTTCGTTGTCTTTTTTTGGAGTGTCGTCCGTTGGAGGATTTGTATTCATATCTAAAATTTTGCGAAAAGCCGTTTATATAGAGGTCGGATTTTTGTGTAAAGTCTTTAAATAATTTGAAAAAATCATCAGAATTATATTGACTTTCAACATCGAAAGATAATTCTAAAAATCTTAGTAAAGACGCTAAAAGATACGTGTAGCAGTAATTGCTGGCATTTAAAAAGGTTTTTATACGTATCGAAAAGAAGTTTTTATAACTGATACAAGATAGGCAAAATATGCAAAATCTTACCAAGAGAGAAATAGTTCAGGAAATTTACAAGGCTAAAGAAGAATGCCGCCGCGGCGATATTCTGCAACACGATGTAAAAGACATAGTTCAGCGCACGCTCGACATACTTTGCGCGTCGCTCGTCAAGGGCAGAAATGTGGAGCTCAGAAACTTCGGTGTGTTTGAAGTTCAAATACGCAAGCCGCGCGTTGGGCGCAATCCTACAAAGCCCGCCGACGACGTCGTTATCCCCAAGAGGGCTATCGTAAAGTTTAAAGCTGGCAAGGAACTAAAAGCAGCTCTTAAGAAGCTCGATCTGTCCATAGTGGAAAAGAGCAAGGCAGCAAGAGCCAGAAAATAAGATGTTTAAGACTCTCCCAGGGTTTAGAGAGTTTTATCCCGACGATTGCGCCAAACGCAACTTCATATTTTCCAAATGGCGCAAGACCGCAGAAACTTTCGGTTTTAGAGAATTTGACCCGCCCGTATTGGAGCAGGTCGAACTCTTTACCGAAAAGAGCGGAGAGGAAATAAAGTCGCAGCTGTTTGAATTTGTGGACAAGGGCGGCCGTGGGGTGTCTTTGCGTCCAGAGATGACTCCGTCTCTAGCGAGAATGGTCGGAGCGAAAGTAGCCGGCATACGCCGTCCGGTAAAATGGTTCGCAATAGGCGAAAACTACCGGTACGAACGCCAACAAAAGGGAAGGCTGCGAGCATTCTATCAATATAACGCAGATATACTCGGAGACGACTCTATAAATGCCGACGCCGAAGTAATCGCGCTTCTCATAGAATCTTTGCGCGCTTTTGGCCTCACCGAAAAAGAGTTTAAACTAAGGCTCGGTGACCGAACCCTGTGGGTGCTGTTCCTCCAAAATATGGGTGTGGAGGAAAATTTTATTATTCCCGTGCTTTCCGTCATAGATAAGATGGAAAAAGTTTCCGCGGAAGCTTTGGCGGAAATGGCCGAAAAGGCGCTCGAGGGCTCGAAGGCCGACGCGAAAGCCCTAATGGCCGCCGCGAAGGACTTTATAAAAGCCTCGACTCTCGACGAAATAAGGGCGTCTTTCGATCTGTCTTCTGAACTCGCTGAAAAAATCGATGCGCGCATATCCGATTGGCGCATATTGATTTCCCTCCTGTCCTCAATGGGGGTGGGCGAATATGTGTCGATAGACCTCGGTATTGTAAGAGGCCTTGCGTACTATACGGGGTTCGTCTTTGAGGCTTTCCAAACGGTCGGTTCCGGGCGCGCTTTGGCGGGCGGGGGCAGGTACGATAATCTCGTAAAAAAGCTCGGCTATCAGGATATGCCGGCTGTCGGATTCGGAATGGGAGATGTCACAGTTTCGGATCTTCTCGAACTTGTGGGCAAGATGGGTACCGACGCTCGGCCGCTCCAAGTTTATGTTGCAATAGGCTCTCCAAATTGCAGAGACAAGGCTTTGGAGATTGTTTCAACCCTCAGAAGGGCGGGGTATAGAACAGACTATCCGTTCAAGGACGTTTCTTTCGGAAAGCAGTTTAAGCAGGCTGACGCGCTCGGGGCAAAGTTTGCGGTTGTAGTGGGAGAGGACGAAGTTGCGAAAGGCTCTGCCAAGGTAAAAAGGCTCTCAACGGGCGAGGAAACGTTCGTAGAGTTTGGCGATTTGGTTGATTTTCTCGCCCAGTCATAGTTGCAGACTATTTATTTTTTTGCGGGCATTGCGCAGTTTTGCCGTTATTTCTTATAGCCGCAATGCTTGCTGTTATTTCGGCGTAGCGGTGCGGCGATTTGCATCGCGCGTTTTTTAATTCCGTTGGCGCGATAAATCAAGAAATTATACGGTGCATAGGAATACGCACATTACTGCAAATAAAAGCCATGTGGCGGGGGCGATTTTCCTCGCGCGTTTTGTAGCGCACATGAGCAGGACATAAGCTACTATGCCGAAAGCAAATCCCTCGGAAATCTTAAAGCACAAAGCAACCATCATTATGCAAAAGAATACGGGAATCAGCTCTGCGGGATCGGAGAAATTTATTTGGGATACGCTTTGAAACATTAGAATCCCGATTATAATCAGCGCTGGCGCTGTCGCTGCCGCAGGAACTGCATTTATAAGAGGCGAGAGAAATAGTGCCGCAATAAAGAATAGGCCCGTAAATATTGATGTCAGCCCCGTCTTGCCACCCGATTCTATTCCCGCTGAGGATTCCACGTACGCGCCGGTTGTGGACGTGCCAAGCAATGCGCCTATGATAGTTGCCGAGGCGTCGGCGGTCAGAGCCCTTCCCATTTTTGGGAAAGTCCCGTCGGGGCGCATAATCCCGCATCTGTTAGCCATTGCAACGACAGTCGCTATGGTATCGAGCAAGTCGAGCATTAGCAGCACGAATATTACTGGAGCGGCTTTTTGGAATTCCCTGAACGGATAGGCGAAGTCGAGCTGCATAAATGTTTCGGAAATTCCGTGCGGCATAGAGAAAACCGCGTTCGGAATTTGCGCCATGCGCTTGCCGGTGGAGTCGTCGACGAAAAATGCGACAGCCGTCATTGCGGCGATGGATATTATTATTGCCGCCCTTACTTTTTTTACGTAAAGAATTGCAAGCAGCGCGATACCCGCAAGCGCGAACAGGCATTCCGGAGAGGACAATATGCCGCCGGTCACGAGGGTCACAGGATTTGAGACAACAAGCTTTGCCGACTGCAACCCGAAAAATGCTATAAACATTCCTATTCCGCATTGGAGCGCAATCTGCATTGGGCGCGGAACTCCCATAATCAGCTTTTCGCGGATTCCCGTTATGGAAATTATGAAGAAAAAAATGCCGTTGTAAAAGGTGAGCGCAAGGGCTTCCTGCCATTTAAGGCCCATTCCAATGCAAACAATGACGGAGAAATACGTATTTGTTCCCATGGTGGGCGCGAGGGCAACAGGCAAATTTGCCAACATCGCCATCAAGGCGCAGCCTATCGCAGCCGCAACGGCTGTGACAGTCACGAGAGCCGCCTTGTCCATTCCTGTCTGGGACAGTATTGCAGGATTTACCGCCAAAATGTACGACATCGCAATGAATGTTGCGAATCCGGCAAGCAGTTCGTTTGGCACTGTGGAGCCGCGCTCGCTCAGACGAAAAAATTTTTCCAGTAATTTCATATATGCAAAGAGTGTTAAAGAGGCTTTTTTTTTAAGTTCGGGTCAGACAAAAAATTACTGTCTGTCGAGAGAGCGGTAGTTTATAGCCTCCAAGAGCTGGTGTGTCTGAATATCTTCAGAGTCTTCAAGGTCGGCGATAGTCCGGGCGACTTTTAGGATTCTGTCCCAAGCACGCGCCGATAGCCCGAGTTCCTCCATGGCGGAAGTCAGCATAGAAATTTGTTCGTTTGTCAACTGGCAGAATTTCCTGATTTGCGAGCTTGTCATTGCGGCGTTTACGAGATCCGTTCGCCCGTATGGGGCAAAGCGCCGCTTTTGTATTTCCCTCGCGGCCTCGACTCTCTTGCGGATTTCCGCGGAGGATTCCCCTTTCGAGGCTTTTGCAAGATCGCTCACCGGCAGGGCGGAAGCCTCAACGTGAATGTCGATTCTATCGAGCAGTGGACCCGAAACTCGCGCCCTGTAAGCCTGCACCTGCGCGGGAGTGCATGTGCATTTTCGGCGGGGGTCCCCCAGATATCCGCATTTGCAGGGGTTCATCGCCGCGACAAGCATAAATTTGCAGGGATAGGTTATTTTGCCCGCCGCGCGGGAAATTGTAAGCTTGCCGTCTTCCATAGGCTGCCTGAGGTTGTCGAGAATCGAGCCGAATTCTGGAAGCTCGTCGAGGAAGAGAACTCCATTGTGCGCGAGCGACACTTCGCCGGGACGCGGGTTTGGGCCGCCTCCGGCGAGCCCTACGCGGCTGATTGTGTGGTGGGGCGCCCTAAATGGGCGTCTAAAAAATTTGTTTTCCGAAAACTGCGTAAGCCCAGCCGCGGAATATATGCCGAGGATTTCGAGAAATTCGTCGAGTGTCGGCAGTGGCATTATTGATGGAATGCGCTTTGCAATCATGCTCTTTCCAGATCCCGGCGGGCCTACCATTAGAATATTGTGCCCGCCTGCGACGGCTACCTCGACGGCTCTGCGCACTTGATGTTGCCCTTTTACGTCGGCAAAGTCCGGCATGCCTTCCGATTGTTGGGGAATGTTGAAGGGCGATTCTGACGCCCTGATTGGCTCAAGGGTTGTTTTGCCCCTCAGAAAGTTTACGAGTTCGCCGAGATCGCGCGGGGCGAGCGCGTCAACTCCGTCCACAAGCGCGGCTTCGGCGGCTGATTCCGGGGGCAGTATTACGCCTTTTTTACCGAGCTTGCGCGCGAGCAGCGCGAGCGACACTCCGCCGCAGATGTGCCTCAAATCCCCGGATAGGCTCAATTCGCCCGCAATGATGTAGTCGGATAACTTGGTTTCGTCGATTTCTCCGATGGACGCGAGGATTCCAAGACATATTGGGAGGTCGTATATTGGCCCTTCTTTTTTTATGTCTCCGGGCGCGAGATTGACCGTCATTTTGGTAAACGGCATGGAGAATCCGCTGTTAGAGAGGGCCGAGGATACGCGGTTTATGGATTCTTTTACGGCTGCGTCGGGAAGACCCACGACGAAAGTTTTTGGTTCGCCCCTCTCCCCGGAATTTACCTCTACCTGCACCGGCAGCGCCTCGACTCCGACGAGTGCGCCAGAATTTACCCTTGCCAACATCTATCAAAAAAATTTATGCGGTTAATTTATTTCCGGTAATTATATTATTTGCAAGACGTTTCGCGCAAGAATAAATACACTGTAATGTCTTGATTTAACGTCGGAATTTATCCAATATTTTCACCGATGGATATGGGCGAAGCGCAAGGAAGGCTCGAAACGGCAGCGCGGGCTGTATTTGAAATTTTTAAGGCGGGAAATCTTACCCTCTGCGCGGCTGAATCGTGCACAGGCGGGCTGGTCGGTTCGTCGATAGTTGGGATTCCCGGGGCGAGCTCGATATTTAAAGGGTCGGCCGTATGCTACTGCGACGCATCTAAAATTTCCATCTTGGGCGTGCGCCGCGATACGATAGACAACTGTTTTGCCGAGAGCAGGCAATGCTCCATTGAAATGGCGCGCGGGGCTCTTAGGATTTTCGGCGCGGACGCTGCGGTTTCTACGACGGGATTTCTCGACGCCAACGTGGGCGGAAAGCCGCAAGAGCTCGCTGGAAAGGTTTTCGTATGCGCTTGCGTGAGAGTAGACGGCGGAAAAACTTCGGAATTTTGCTCGCAAATATCCCTCGATACAAATGCCGACAGAAATTTGAATAGAACTATAACGGCGGCTTGCGCCCTTGAATCCCTCAGACTTGCAATATCCTCAATACATCCTCAAATATGATTGCCTTTCTAAGAAACTTTTGCGCCTCATTAGCGGCTCTGATAGTATTTTTTATAGCAGTGCCTTTCGCGTTTCTGGTTATAATCGCGGCTGTGATTGCGTCAATCGGCGAGAGGGACAAATCCGAGGTATCAAATGGCGGAGTCCTCGTATTAGATCTGTCGGACGGGGTTTCCGAGACTTCTCCCGCAAGCAATTTTAAGATTCGCGGTAAATTTTTTAAAACTCCCCCCGAAAGCACTTTTGATATATGCGCTAAAATACGGGCAGCGGCGGCAGACCTATCTGTGAATGCCTTGTTGATTAAGGGAAGTGCGGCAGATTCGCCTTCCGGAATGTCGCTCGCGCAGGCTTCTGAAATACGGGCGGCTATCGAGAAATTTTCCGAGAAGGGAAAGGTGGCTTATGCGTATCTCGAAAACCCCTGCTTTGCGGACTATTATTTGGCGAGCGCCGCGGGCGCCGTAATAATGAATCCCTTCGGTTCGATGGAATACAAAGGGCTGGCATTGCAGAGCGTATTTTTGGGAGGGGCGATGAAAAAGTACGGCATTGGAGTTGCGCTTGTAAAGTCTGGCGAGTTTAAGAGCGCTGGCGAGATGTTTACATCGGATAAAATGCCAGAATCCCAAAAAGCGCATTTGTCGAAAGTCCTTCAATCTCTCTGGAGCGGTTGCCAGTCGCAGATATCGGCTTCGCGCGGTATACCGGAAGCAACACTGTCCAAAATTGCGCGCGAAAAGGCAGTATTTTCAGCCTACGACGCCAAGAAGTTCGGGTTTGTTGACGAACTTATGTATGCCGACACATTAATCGAAATGCTAAAAACTACGTACGGCGAAAATGGCAATACTTTTAAAAATTTAAATATCCGCGACTATTCCTTGCCCGTAAATTATGACACGTCAAAAATTGCTGTTGTTGCTCTTGAAGGGGAAATTTGCGAAGACTCTGCGTTGTCGAGCAGAATGTCGGCAAAAAAAATAGCCGGAATACTCCGCCGCATTCGCGCCGATAAATATGTTAAAGCAGTAGTGCTGAGAATAGACAGCCCCGGAGGAAGCGCATATGCGAGCGAGATCGTCCGCAGGGAAGTTGAGGCTCTTTCACAAAAGGTGAAAGTAGTTGCCTCATTCGGCTCCACCGCCGCAAGCGGAGCCTACTGGATTTCAACAGCAGCCCACAAAATATGCGCCGACGCATCTACGATAACGGGTTCGATAGGCGTATTCTCAGTCGGCTTTGACATAGAAAAAATTGCGGCTGAGCACGGGGTGAAATTCGACGGCGTAAAAACCGACCCTATGGCTGATTTTATGTCGGCTTTCCGCGCGGCGGACGATAGGGATTTGGCGAAAATGAAAGAGTTGTGCGACGAGGTGTACGAAAGGTTCGTTATGCTTGTTTGCAAGTCCCGCAAAATGGCTGTCAAAGACGTTGAAAAAATTGCCGACGGCAAGATTTATACAGGGACTCAGGCTTTGGAAATAGGTCTGTGCGATTCTATCGGTGGGGTTGAAAGCGCAATAAAAGAGGCTGCAAAACTTGCGGATATTAGCGGCTACAAGGTTGTCCAATACCCGAAATACGATCCGATTAGCGAGATTTTTCCTGTCGATTCCGCAAGCGCGGAAATATTGGGTAAAGCGCCGTCAATATTCGGCGCGAAATTTAATAAGTGCGCGGCGTTTGTCGAGGAGACCGCGAAACTTTCGCGGGCTCCGTTAAAAAGGAGAGTTTATATGCGCATTTTCCCGTCCGTTGAATTATCCGGCGTTTCAGGAGAGTAGAGCGCGGTTTTGTTGTATCAATATGCAGGAGGGCTTGCGGGGATAAGTTTTATTCTGCGGGATTTTTCAGTGCATGCGATTTTTTAATCCACAAAATATGAGCTATCCAATCTCTATTCCGCAATAGTTCGCGAATCTGGAGACTCAAAAGTAGTCAATAAGTATCTGCAAAGAAAACTATATTCTATGGGTAATTTTTCTTGGTAGGCATTGTAAATGCTTGGACGGCAGACTTGTTGGAGAAATAAAAATCAGGTTTCCAAAATGCGAATTTTTTATATCGCTTTTTTATTGCATTGGGCGGCAACTGTATTGAGGGGGATATTAACTTTATAGGATATTAAGCGGCTAATAACTTTGCGATTTTTAGTTTCCCAGCGCGCCGCGGTGTATTTCCTTTGCGCGAGGAAATTGCATATACTGGAAACAGTGAGAGAGTTTTCTCTTTTTTTAATGGCTTATTGTTGCAAGTGTATTCTGCGTAGTGCCATTTTCAATGCTTCTTGAGGATTTTATGCCTTTATGCCGCGGGAATGGGATATATATTGGATTTCCCCAAGAATTTTTTATAATTTATGCCGCTGAACTGCGGCAAAAAATCTATAAAGAGGAAGGGTGCGCCCAGCGAAAGGCGCACCCAGTTTAGCTTCTATTTTATTTGGAAAATTTAGAAGTTGGGGTGGCATATGATAGTGTCGCCGGCAGCGACTACAATATCTTCGCCATCGCTCCAAACGGAGTCGTTAATTAGGACTTTAAATGTGACGTTGCCTTTGGGAACTGCTTGTTCCCACAGCCATTCGTCTTCGCCGACGCATTGCATTGGCACGCCTACATTCCAATCCAAGCCGCCGCCGAGACCGCGTATGTACAGCTGGTTGCCCCAACCCGCATTGTACTTGGCGATGACTCTCGTGACCTTCTTGCAGGCAGAAGATTTGCTCTGCCCGGCGACGTCACACGCGCAAGCCGCCGTTTTTGCCTTGGCGGACTTTTTGGAGGCCGTTGCCTTTGGCGCAGCGACTTTGGTTGTCACTTTCTTGACTGTCTTTTTCGTGGCAGGCATTTTTTTTTCCTTTCCTGATAAATAAGGTTCTATTACCTCATTAGTTAAGTCGGTATTATTTTCCGAGTCCGAGAAATAAATCAAGCATTAAATTATTTATTTTTTCCCTTATCGGAAATATAATTTGCCTATCTTTATTTATCGTATAAAACGTCCGATATATAAATTTGTTTTGAAAAAAATAAAAAAAACCGCCTAAAAAGGCGGCTTTTTTTTAATAGAGGCATATTTTTATTCGATTTCGCCAGTTCCGTCAGGATTAGCGGAATACTGCTTAGATATCATCTCGCTCACAACATTTAGAGCCGAGATTTGCGAGAACGAGCGTTCCGCATTTTCTTTTAGAGATGTAAAATCTTTGTCCGCCGTGTTGATTGCAGGCGGAGTGAACTTTGATACAAAAATTATATATCCGTCACCCGCCACCGTTTGCATTGCCGACATTTTACCGGCGGCAAGCTTCGGCAACTCCGAACTTGCGACCGCATTTAGCGCGTATGATGCGTTGTCCTGGGAGGGGGAAGCTATGACATAATTTTTAAATTCTTCGACCTTCGCACCGCCTTCTCTTGAAATTTTTGCAAATGCCGCTTCGTCTTTCGCCGATTTGAGCGCTTTTTCGAGAGTGGATACGCGTTCTGCAAAAAGTTTCTGTTTTTGCGACAATTTGTAGTCGGCCTCAACTTTCGCCTTTACTTCGTCGAGTTTGGGCAGATAGGAGGGAACCTTTTCAGAAAGGATTGCAACAGTCACGCCGTTTTCCGAAGGAATTGGATCCGAGAAGAATAGTTTTTCGTCGAGCTTGATGCCCACTTGCGCAACCGATATATCGACACCTTCGGGCAATTTTTGGTCGGTCGTCCTAAAAAGCGGGAGCTTCTTCACTTCGGCTTTCGCGTCGGCGAGGAGCTTTTTAAGTTCGGGGGAGCCCATTTTCACTCCGGAGTCGTATATGGAAATCGCGAGGTTTTCGGCGGCTTTTGCTGCGGCTCTCAGAGAGGAGTCCGCGAGCACGTCGGCTTTTACTTTGTCTGCAATTTCCGATAGCGCGGGCATATAGGGTTTGCCGTCTTTTTGCGTAGCGTACTTGCGCATGTTGGAGCCGTAGAAAGCGGATATTTCAGCGTCTGTAGGCGCGGGCACCGACGCTGCGTATTTTACCGACGGGAAGAATACTGTTTCGAGAATTACGCCTTCGCCAATCCTGTAATTTTCAATATTTTCCTTGAAGAACTTTTCGAGGTCCGCCTGATTTACTTTTATTTCCGGCTTAAAGTTTTCAAATTGGAGAACCGCCATTGCGAAGTCCCATTTGCCGTAGAATTTTTTGTATTGATTTTCAATGTACGAAAGTGGCAAATATCCGGGTCCGCCCATCAATTTTTCGACTTTGTTGGCGAGGGCGTTTTGGGAGATTATATACGAGAGAAGTTCTTCGCTCATGCGGCCGCGGTCGCTTACAAATTTCTTCCATAATTCGGGGTCGAAATTTCCGCTCGCATTTTTAAATGCTGGCGAGGACTGCACATATTCCCTAAGTTCGTCTTCGGAAACTTGGCTTATTCCCAATTCGCGGGCGGCGGACAAAAGGTAGGCTTGGCGCAACATTAGTTGTGTCATCTGTTGTTGCGTGCGTATATTTTTCTGCCCGAGAATGGCGTCGTAGACGGCCAGATTTTGCAGGTTGGCCTTCACATTTTCGTCGGACAGATTGTAGCCGTAAAATTCTTTCGTGTTGTCCCAAGCGCGGTTTTTATCGCCGAGGAACGGAACAGAGCCAATCGTAAATACGAACGCTATCACGATTGCTACCAACAGCACCATGAATACGGGTTTATGGTGTTTTTGCAGAACGATTTGAATCCAAGTAATCATACTATAAATTATTAAAGGGGTGAATTTATCTACAAGTGTCGGATATGTCAATCTTTGAAACGCGCAAAAAAGTGTTTGTCGAAAAACTCTTTGCGGCTTGTAAATTTCCCCTAAAAACCCAATATATGGCGGAAAATGATTGAGAATCTAAAAACCGCCCTGATTTTGTGTGCCGGCTACGGAACCCGACTAAGGCCCCTTACGGATAAACTTCCCAAGCCGCTTTTGCCCGTGCGCGGAAAGCCCGCAATATTTTCTGTCATGGACAAGCTGCGCGCGGCGGGCGTAGATGATTTTCTCATAAACGTGCATTACTTGCCCGAAAAATTTGCTGAAATTTTTGGCCTTCCACCCGACGCTTTTAAAAAAGAGCGGCTCGCCAAGACGCAATATTGTGGTTCTTCTGTGAGGCTTGTTTTTGAGCCGCAAATACTCGATACCGGCGGCGCCGTAAAAAATATACTGCCTTTAATAGACAACTCAAAGCCGCTTGTGGTCCATAATGGCGACATATATTTTGACTGCCCGGCAGATGAATTTCTCTCCGCCGCGCAAGAAAATGTATCTGACGCCGCCTGCGCCGCTACTCTTTGTCTGCGCTCGGGCGGAAATATGCCCAATGTGGGCGTCGACGCGCTTGGGAACGTATGCGACATGCGTTTTGCGCTTGCCGCGCCTCATGAAAAAAACGCCCAATACGCGGGTTTTTTTGTTCTAAATCCGCCAATATTTGACCGCTTCCGCCGCGCCAAAGCCGACAAATTTTCGGTGGTGGATATTTTTTTGGATGTTCTGCGTTCTGGGGAGCGCATCGCGGGATTTTTTGCCGACGGCGGCGAGTGGGCTGATATCGGGACACGCGCCGAGTACGCGCGGCTAAATTCCATAGGGCTTCCTGACGAGTGGGCGGCGCTTGCCGAACTCTGCGAGTGCGGATTTGAGCCAAACGAGGCTTCTATAAGAAAAGTCGCAAAAGGGGCATCGACGCGCGCGTTTTATAGATTCTCCAATGGCGGGGAAAAGCTTGTGGGCTGTTTCTATTCGGATTTGCCGCGCGAGAATTTTTTGTACGCGCCGATAGCGGAATTTTTATACAGTTGCGGAGTTCCAGTGCCAAAAATTTTATTTCACGACGCGCAGAAAAGAATAATTGTAATGGAGGACGCAGGCGCGCGCGACATCGGCGAATTGCCGCCGGCAGAAAGGCGGGGCGCATATTTTGCCGCTTTGCGCGCGGCGAAAATTTTACATACAAAAGCCTCCGAGGAATTCGCCCTCGGTCCCATAGAATTGTGTCCGTCATTCGACGCCGATTTATACCGGTGGGAGCAGGATTATTTTTATAGAGAGTGCGCGCAGGGAGTTTTTGGCATAAATATTCCGCGCCCAGACTCCGATTTTGAAGATCTTACGCGCAGGCTATTGGATTTCCCGCGCAGGTTATTGTTTAGGGATTTTCAATCGCAGAATATTATGGTTTCGGAAGGCGGAGATATACGGGTTATAGATTTTCAGGGAATGAGGCTTGGCAATCCGTTTTACGATGTCGCGTCTTTGTTGTTCGATCCCTATGTGGAGAGGCTTGGCGGGGAGTTTATCGACGACGCACTCGGCGAATATCTGGATTTCCTTCCCGACGCATCATTCCCCAGCTTTGCGGAATCGCTGGAAATACTAAATATTGCGGGGGTTGAGAGGCTGCTGCAAGCGTTGGGGGCGTACGGATTTTTGTCGGCGAAAAAGGGTAAGACAGAGTATGTGAAATATTTTGCGCCTGCCGCTACAAATCTGCTTGGTTGCGCCGAAAAGTGCGGGCTTTCAGGTATTGCTGAATTTGCCTTGGCAATCTTGGAGAAAACGCGCCGATAGTTGCGCTGTTTGAACTTGCAGCAAGGTATCTGCATTAATTTGCAAGAAACGGGCTTATCGTAGATTCCGATGTTTATTTGGCAGGTTCACATATAATTATAATTCATAATCCGCATGTGGATATTTTATATTATTCTATTAATATTTTATATTGTTATATATGTTTTAAGAGGAAGGAAATCTTTTGGTAAAAAACGGATAAATTATTGACTATTTTAAGTTTGACAATATTTGGATTTCATATACGAAAATAAATATTAATTCCATTGCAACTACAACTCGGCAAAATCTAACAAAAAAATCTGTATATGAAAAAAGATATCTTTTTAGCTCTATTTTTTATGCTTTCCGGAGGCGCATTAATTGCGGCTCTTCCAACATCTCCTCTCAATGAAGAATATACCATTACTGGAAACGAAACTGTTCATGGCGAATGGTGGCACTTTTATCAAGTGGGTGATAACGGCATACTAAATATATACGGAGAAGGCGCAATGCTCACGGTAAACTATGCCCACAATTACTCTCCGACTTTCTCCGGATCGGGAATTGTGAATGTTGGTTCCGATACAGATTTTGGGCGCCTCGTCGTTACGAGTACAGAAGCCTTTGAGGATAATTGGAACAATATAATAAATTTTACGGGCACTATAAATGTCGGATATCTCGGGGATTTTTCTATAAGCGGCGAATATCCTTCTCATTATGGCACTATATTTTCGATAAGGAATTTGAATGTGGATGGAACGGTCTCAGTAATGTCTTCAATTCAAAACAATGTTTCGTATTTTGCGGTCGGAAATCTAAATCTAAGCAAGGACGGAATGTTTACGAGTGAGATAGATATCCAAATGACGGGCAACGGAGTTTATAACATATATGGCAATGGCCTTAGCGCTCCGCGAATAAGAATCTCTCAAGGCGAAGGCAATGTTATAAATCTCAACGGAGAAAACCTCCTTTCAAACATAAAAACGATAGACTTCCAATCGCACGGCGGCTATCTGAGAATAAACGCTTATGCCGATAATACCTTAAACGTGTTTACTTTTACTTCAAACGCAAAGTTGGGAATTTCAGTTTCTGCCGGTGAGACGTTGATTATAGACAATCTTAAAATTGAAAGCACAAATGTTTCAAATGTTGCAATCGAGTTTTTTGATTACGAAAACGGATCGTTCGGGATAGGAAATTCCGACGTTTGGATTGAGGACAATCGGCTCTACATTCCTTCGACGGACACATATGTTGATTTGATTGCATACGACGCAGAAGGTTCTGTTTTATCGGGTATATGGTCTCTCTATTGGGACGGCTATACAAACTCGTTTATGTTCAACCAGACCGTTCCTGAGCCGGCTGTTTTTGCTGTTGTACTCGGGGGACTTGCGTTGTTTTGCGCGTTGCGCAATAGACGGCGTCCGCGTAGCAGGTAGTTTCCCAGAAGCGGCGCATTTGCCAAGTTATTAAAAAGCATCGGCAAAACTTTTAAAATTGCAGGCTGAGTCGCAAAATTTTTTCTCTCCTGCAATTATTTTAGATTATAATATTTGTGCGAGGGGCGTATCCGGGCTATTGCTATTTTGGAAACAGCGTGTGTGTGTCTTTTTAACTCGGGAAAATAAAATTTCGCAACTCTACGATGCGTCCGAGGGCGCGAAAATATAAATTATAAAAAATGCCGATACTCGCAATTTCTGCGTTAATTGAATCCAAGCAAAAATGCGAAATAGGAATTTTTAAGAGATAGATTTTGTCCAGAATTTGCCACGCATTGCATAGGTATTTGGGGGGCGTTCACAAAATCTTTCTATGCGGCGCAATAACTTTTGATTGGCCTTATCTTTTGTGGAAGCCCATTGCCATAGAGTTGTTTTTTTCAAAAATACACTTTTATTTTTCGCCCGGGAAAACTTGCATGTTAGGCTGTTGATATATCTTGTCGCCTTGCCTAAAAATTTTGCTTTTAAATTTATCTTCGAATTTTCCAGCCAACTTTTTCGGGAAGCATTTTATTTTCGCCTAAAAAAATAAAATCGGCGACGGACGCAAATTTGCCGGCGTGCATTCCTCCGCAGACTGCGAGAGAAAATTTGCGGATGCGGGATTTTATAAAAATTATCCCTATCCGCGAAAAAGTACGCAAAACCTCCGCTTTAATTAGAGAGCTGCGCGGATTTTTAGAAGAGAATCAACCAAGCCTTCGAGTTCGCCGAGCGGCAGCTGGGTTGCCGCATCGGAAAGCGCTTTTTCCGGGGTGGGATGAGTTTCGAGAAACACTCCGTCCGCGCCCGCCGCGATTGCCGCCTTCGCTATCAGACCGACGTATTTGCGTTCGCCCCCGCTCACCCCGTCGCCCCTGCCGGGCAGCTGCACTGAGTGGGTTGCGTCGATAATCACCGGTGTCCCGTTTTCCGCCATTATTGCGATTGACCTCATATCGACTACAAGGTTCCCATAGCCGAAAGTAGAGCCTCTCTCGGCCTGCCATATTTCCGACGCCCCCGCTTCGCGCAGTTTTGACACGACGTATTTCATATCGTACGGCGACAAAAACTGCCCTTTTTTCACATTTACAGCCTTGCCAGTTTTAGCTGCTGCTACGAGCAGGTCGGTCTGGCGGCAGAGAAATGCCGGTATTTGGAGGGCGTCGCAGACTTTTGCAACTTCCGCGCATTGATAGCTCTCGTGGACGTCCGTTATTACGGGCAGCCCGAATTTCTCCCTCACTTCGGAGAGAATTTCCAAACCTTTCTCCATTCCGGGGCCGCGCGGGCTTTTTATGCTTGTGCGGTTTGCCTTGTCAAAACTGCCCTTGAATACGGCAACGAGCCAGTCGGCGTATTTTGAGGAGATTCTCGCCACTTCGTCGGCGACTTCAAAGCTCAAATCGCGCGATTCCAATGAGCATGGCCCCGCGATTAGCAGCATTTTAGACGAGTTCTTTTCAAATATCATTTTTTTGCCGCAGCCCTTTTTAGCGCCTCGCCAACAAAAGCGCAAAACAGCGGATGTGGCTTTGAGGGCTTTGATTGAAATTCTGGGTGGAACTGGACTCCGACCATCCACGGGTGGTCTTTCACCTCGACAATTTCCACGAGGTTGCGCTTCGGATTGATACCCGCCACGACGAGCCCGGCGTCTTCAAGCCTTTTGCGGTACGCATTGTTAAATTCAAAACGGTGGCGGTGGCGTTCGCGCACCGACTTCTGACCGTAGGCCTTGCTTGCGCGCGAACCTTCGACAAGGGCGCATTCGTAGGAGCCCAGGCGCATAGTCGCGCCTTTGTCGACTATGTCCTTTTGGTCGTCCATTATGTTGATTACGGGGTAGAGGGTGCTTTCGTTGAACTCTGTGCTGTTTGCGCCGTCCAACCCGAGGACGTCTCTTGCGTATTCTATTACGGCAATCTGCATGCCGAGGCATATGCCGAAATACGGAATCTTATTTTCGCGGGCATATTTTGCCGCGAGTATTTTGCCTTCTATTCCCCTGTCGCCGAATCCGCCGGGGATAAGTATTCCGTCGGCGTCGGAAAGGTATTTTTCGGCGCCGTCGCGCTCGACGTCTTCGGAATCTATCCTCAGTATTTTCACGGAGCAGTCGTTCCCGACGCCCGCGTGCGCGAGGGATTCGTAAATCGACTTGTATGCGTCCTGCAAGTCTATGTACTTTCCGACAACGGCGATTTTCACGCACCCGCCCGACGGGGAAACGAGCCTGCGGACTATTGATTTCCATGCGGACATGTCGCTTTCAGGGGCTTTTATTCCGAGCCTTTCGACGACTAGCTTGTCGACCCCCTCTTCCGCGAGCATTATCGGAAGCTCGTAAATAGAGTGTTTTACGTCCATTTCCTCGATGACAGCCTTTTGCTCGACATTGCAAAATAGCGACAGTTTCTGGCGCATATCGTCCGTCATAGGCTGCTCTGTGCGGCAGACGAGAATGTCTGGCTGAATGCCGATTTCCCTGAGTTTTGCGACGCTCTGCTGGGAGGGCTTTGTTTTGAGTTCGCCGGCTGCCTTCAAGTAGGGGAGCAGGGTGACGTGTATGAAAAGAACGTTGTCTTTGCCGACTTCCAGCGAGAATTGGCGCAGGGCTTCGAGGAACGGAAGCCCCTCGATGTCTCCGACAGTGCCGCCAATTTCAGTGATTAGCACGTCGACCCCTTCGCCTGCCGCATAGAGGCGCGCTTTAATTTCGTTGGTCACATGCGGAATGACCTGCACGGTCTTGCCGAGATAGTCTCCGCGCCTTTCCTTTTGGAGGACGTGTTCGTATATTTGCCCGGAGGTCAGGTTGTTGAATTTGCTAAGCTTGCAGTGGGTAAAGCGTTCGTAGTGGCCTAAGTCGAGGTCGGTTTCCGCGCCGTCGTCGAGGACGTAGACTTCGCCGTGCTGGAATGGGCTCATTGTGCCGGGGTCCACATTCAGATACGGGTCGAATTTTTGTATTCTTACTTTAAGTTGTCTGGTTTCCAGCAGTGCGCCGAGGGCGCCCGAGGTGAGCCCCTTGCCCAAAGATGAAACAACGCCGCCTGTAATAAATATATATTTCATTTCGGGGCTAATTTTAAAACGCGAAAGGTTGGCTCTTGGCAACATTATTCCGCCCGACCGTTAAAAAAAAGCCGCAAGCCCGCTTGGTTAACGCGCAGATAAAAGCGGCGATTTCGGCGAATCGGGTGAGGGTTACGCAAATATTTTCCCGCAGTATCTATTTGTAGGCTGCAAAAATCCTCAAAGCAAGAATAGCGCGCCAAGCCCCAGGAATATGAAGAATCCGCCGGTGTCGGTGCAGCCGGTCGCAAATATCGACGAGCCGGAAGCGGGGTCAAGCCCGAACTTTTTGAGGGTAAATGGTATAAAACTTCCCATAAAACCGCCGAGCGACATATTTATCAGCATCGCCACCCATACTATTATAGAGAAGTCTATTCTCTTTGTGACAACGAGCGCAAGGCATGCCCCAAGAAGCCCTATCAGCAATCCGTTCAAAAAGCCCTTTATCGTTTCGCGGACGCATACGCGCGTCATATCGAACATTTCCACCTCTCCAAGTGCGATTGAGCGGACTGTGACAGCCAGCGTTTGTGCCCCCGTATTTCCGCCGATTCCCGCTATTATCGGCATGAATACCGCCAAAACCGGCAACATAGCTATGTCGGCGTCGAAAAATCCCACAACGGCCGACGCCACAAACGCTGTGCAAAGATTTACCAATAGCCATGGTGAACGCTGCCGTATGCTTGAAAAAATAGGGTCGAATATGCCTTCGTCCGCGCCCGCGCCCGCCATTTTTTGTATATCCTCGGTGTTTTCATCGCGCATGATGTCGATTACATCGTCGTGAGTGATTATTCCCAGAAGTTCTCCGTCCGAATCCACAACGGGCAGGGTGTGGAAATTCGTGTCGGCCATTATGTGGGCAACTATCTCTTTATCCATAGTTGGCGCAAGAAGCCCTATCAGCCCCGTGCGCATTATGTGTCCGACTCTCGCCCCCTTTGGCGCAAGCAGGAGCGCGCGCATCGATACAACACCTTGCAAAACGTCGTCGGAGTCCACAACGTACAAGTAATAAATATTTTCGTATTCGTCCCGCATTTTTCGCACTGCGCTTATTGCCTCGTCGATAGTCATGTCGGCGCGCAGGGTGGCGACGTGCGGATTCATTATCGCGCCGGCCGTGTCCTCGGGATATTCGAGAAGTTCGAGAACGTCTTCCGCGGCTTCGGGCTGCGATTTTTGCATTCCCTTTAAGAGCCTGTCGCGGTCGTCGTCTTCAAGCTCGCGGACGATGTCGGCGGCGTCGTCGGGCTCCATCTCGTTCAAGACGGACACCGCGCGGTGCTCGCGCATTTCGGACACGAGCTCGGCGGATTGTTCGGAGTCCATCTCGGATACGATTTCAGAAACCTGCTCCGGGGCAAAGCGCCTTAAAATCTGCCGCTGCGTGTCTACGTCGAGGCGCGATAGAAATACTGATAATATATGCGGACTTGTGCGCAGGAGTGTTTCGTCGTCGAGCCTATCAAGCTCCGCGTTGTCTGCCATGCTCACCAGATCGTAGAGCGTATAGCCTTCATCGCGGCGGAGCGCGTCGGCGACTTTTTCTTCCTGTGGCATTTATTAAACCTCCGTTAACCGCAAAGTGTAAATATCTGCCGACAACTCAATTCTGTTCGGCGGCAAGTTTCAAGTATTTTTCGGCGGGTTGGCGTTTTTTTTAAAAGTTGGATTTTGCAGCGGTAGTCTGGCGCGAAAATCTTTTTTAATTCGCCTTCCGAAAGACTATTCATTCATAAAAAAATTGCGCGCACAGTTTTTTAGATAGGAAAAAACGTTTTAGAAAGCTTTGGCAGCCGCCTATTTAAAGGGAATTGCTAATAAAATTCTTGAAATTATAAAAAAAATCTACAATTATTACATAGCAAACGAAAACTACCCCACAATAATTTAAAAGGTATTTATGAATACAAGAAAGACATCAAAAGGTTTCACACTCGTAGAATTGCTCATCGTTATAGCGATTATAGGCGTTCTTGCGAGCTTGATTATGCCGAACTTGGGCTCTGTAATGGGCAAAGGCGACCAGGTTAAGGCTCAAAACGCCGCAAGAAGCATATCCAACGCATGGATAGCTGCCGCCAGAACCGGCACAAAATCGAGAATGATAGCCGCCAAAGACATCTACGGATGGGCGGAAAAGCTCGCCAGATACGGCGATATGAACGAGCCTACAATGTGGATACTCGACTTTGACGTCGCAGTCGCCGAAAAAGCGGCGGAAGGCGCTCCCATGCCGATTTCCGTAATAAACCGCGTCGGAACTTCCTCGCAGCTCAACCCCGAATTTAAAGAATATCCCCTCTCTTGGGAAGTCGCCAACCGCACCGAGCCCAACGCTCCTTCCGGAACTCCGCTCGTATGGTCGCGCGGCCTCAAACCCAATGGCTCTTGGGACGCAACCGACGGCGTGTTTAAGGACGAAGGCGGCATTATGGCTTTTACCGACGGCCACGTCAGCTGGTATGCCTCCATGCGCGATGAAGAATCTCGCACGGGGCTCTTGAAAATCTATGGGCAAACCCAGCGCACATACAATATCGGACAAGCCATTCGCGGAGGTTCCGCTAACATTCTCCGCTCCGATATTGAAACTACCGACGAAGAGTTTGAAGAAGGCGAAGAGGAATAATATCCCATTTCAGACTGGAAATTTTTACGCCCGCTGCGCGAATCGCACGGGCGTTTTATTTTGCATTGGCAAACCTGATTTTTTTTCGCGCAGATTTTTTGGCGAACTGCATAAGCGTCTGTGGCATAACGCCCTATGTTGCGATTTACGCGATATCTCCTCAAAATTGTATGGGATAGAAAAGTAAAATTTGCTTCAAATTGTGTAGGGACAAGTCTTCACTTTCAAAGCGTTGGCTTATTCCTATTGCTCCTATTGCGTCGCAGGGCAAGATTTCATAAAAAAATGGGTCGCCTTGTTTCCCTTGGCATTGCGCTTTTTCCGTATAAGCTTTTACCTCAAGAAAGGAGTAATTTTTCCTCTCTCAGGCAATTTGTGTTTCACTATTCAAAACGCCTTCTTTCCTTGATTTTTATCTAAGGCGTCTATACCGAACCCGTCTTCTTCGCGTCCGGGTGCCTCTTTTGCTTGAAGCTTTTTGGGGTTATGTCGAGGTTGGCGATTTTATAGTTTAATATGCGCCTTGAAACTGAAAGCTGGCGCGCGGCTGCGGAGGCGTTGCCGCCGTTTGCCGCGAGAACCTCGACAATTATTTCGCGCTCGAAGTTTTCCACCATCTTTTTGAAGTCGATATTTTCGTCCGCCTTTAACTTTGATGTGTTTGTGGATTGCGGAGTTTGCAAAGACGGAGGAAGGTCGGAGTCTAAAATGGAGGGCCCGGCCGATATTATTACGGCTCTTTCTATGCAGTTTTCAAGCTCCCTGACGTTGCTCGGCCAGTGGTATGCGCAAAGCATGTTCATCGCGGCGGGGGATATTGACGTTATCTTTTTATTTCTCAGCGCGGAGTGCTTTTGCAGAAAGAATTTTGCGAGTTGTGGAATGTCGCGCCGCCTTTGGCGCAGTGGGGGGATATTTATTGTGAATACGCTCAGGTGGTAGTAGAAGTCGGGGCGTATTATGCCGTTGCGGAGCCTTGTTTCAAGGTCGCCGGAGGTGGATGCGATTATGCGCGCCCCCGAGCGGCGGATTTTTGTTTCGGAGCAGCGGGTGTAAGTGCCGTCGGTCATAAACTTCAAGAGTTTCACTTGAAGCGGCTGCCCTATTAGCCCCATAGAGTCGAGATAAACTATGCCGCCGTCGGCCTTTTCGACGAGCCCGGGAGTGCTCCTGTGGGTGGGCGATTGAGAACCGAAGAGGGCCGCGTCTATCAAAGAGTCGCGCATGGTGGAGCAGTCGAGAATTTCGAGCGGTTTGTCGCGCCACATCTTGGCGTTTGCGATTGCCCTCATCGCAAAGTCCTTCCCCGCGCCGACCTCACCGCGTATTAGTATATGTGACGAACTCTCTCCCGCGGCGGAAATAAGCTCGTATGCCTTCAACATTGCAGGGCTTGTGCCGATGGCGTTTTCCGGGCGCAATTCTTGGTCTATCCTTTCGCGCAGATCGCGGTTTTCGGCGTTTAGCTTTTCGTTTTCCTCCATGTCGAGAAATAGGACGGAAACGGCGTAGGCGATGATATTGGCGATGGTTTCGAGAAGTTTTAGGTCGCGTTTAAGCTCGTAGGAAGTCGGGTTTTCGCGGTCTATGCTCAGGGTCCCGATGACGTTGTTTTGGCTTATTATCGGTACGCACAGGAATGCGGTTTTGACGTCCATGTGGCGGCTTCCGGTCCGGTTTAGAAAATCGGGGCTTTTGGATATGTCATCCACAATTCTGGAAACTCCCCTCGCCGCGACGTCGCCCGTCACGCCCTCTCCGACCCTGTAAACGCCCCTTCGCCGCTCCTCCTCGCTCAGCCCGTGGGAGGCTCGTATCACGAGAACGTCCCCGTTTTTTAGGGTGACCGTCCCGCGCGTTAGGTTCATCTGCGCGTATAAAATGTCCAGAACCTCTTTTAGCAGCATGGACACGTCTTTGACGCGCACTGCCACAAGGCTTATTTCGTGCAGCACTGAAACAACCAGCCCTTTCTTTTTGTACGCCGTATTGTCGGGTTTTTGTGCCGTGCCTGCGTTGTTTTGTTCGTCCATGCGCGTCGGAAATATTTTAGGGATTTATCGGGTATTTTCCCCGAAACGGCAAATATAATTTTACTTTACAGTTTTTTTTGCGGGATTCTAATTGGAAGCTTTTATTGTATGAAAAAGTATGTGGGAATATTATGCGGGATAGTATCGGCCGTTTCATACGGGACAAATCCGCTTTTCGGAGTTCCGCTGCTGAGGGTCGGATACGGGGTGGAGTCGATGCTGTTCTTCCGATTTTTGGGGGCGGCCGTTCTGCTTTTGCCTTTCGCGTTCTATTTTGGGAGGGGTCTGCGGACGACCCGTTCCGAGGCGGGAGTTTTATTTTTTGTCGGTGCGCTTTTTGCAGTTTCTTCGCTTGCGCTCTACGAGAGTTTTAAGCTTATGCCCGCCGGGATAGCTTCGGCGATACTTTTTTTGTATCCGGTTTTTACCGCTTTGATAATGGGGGTGTTTTTTAAGGCTCCGATAGGCTGGCGCGCGGCTACGGCAATTGCGGTGTCTTTTTGCGGAATACTGCTGCTTGCGGACTTGCGCGGAGGTAGCGTATCGGCTTTGGGTATCGGGCTTGTGGTGCTGTCGGCGCTGTCGTATTCAATGTATATGGTCGCTTTAAAAGTCACGCGCCTTGCTGATATGTCCGCGCTAAAAGTTGCGTTTTACTCGCTCCTCTTTTCGGCTGTTGTGTTTGCGCTTGAATTTGCTGTGCGCGCGGAACTGCCGCAAATACCCCAAAACCTCTCGGAGCTCTTGTGCGTAGCAGGGCTCATAGTGTTTCCAACGCTTCTTTCGATAACTTCCATCGCGTTTGCTGTGCGGTATGCCGGGCCGACTATTACGGCGATTCTCGGGGCGTTCGAGCCGGCGTCGGCGGCTGTATTTTGCGCGATTTTTCTCGGCGAAAAATTTACGGCGGCGATAGTTTCGGGTATCGGGCTTGTGGTGTTGTCTGTAATTTTGCTCGCTCTGCCGGAGCGTAAAAACTTGCAAAATAGCCGCATATTGCGAAACTCTTAGAAAATGCTTCCCGAGAACGAAAATTCAATCCGCCGCAAACATGTAGTAGCCTGCCTCTGGGACTTCGACAAGACCCTTATCGACGGATATATGCAGACCCCTATTTTTGAGGAGTACGGGGTGGACGAAAAGCTGTTTTGGAAAGAGGTCAACATGCTGCCCGCCCTCTATGCGCAGCGCGGCGTGCGGGTGTCGCCCGAGAGCGTCTATTTGAACCATCTTCTGAGCTTTGTGCGCGCGGGCAAGATGAGCGGGCTTAGCAATGCGAAACTGAGGGAGCTTGGCGGGAGGTTAAAATTCCGCGCAGGTTTGCCGCAATTCTTCGACGAACTTCGCGGCATAGTTTCGGAGCGGGCGGAGCGCGATAACCTCGACGTATCCCTCGAACACTACATAATAAGCACGGGGCTTGCGGAGATGATACGCGGCAGCTCCATAGCGGGGCATGCTGACGGCATATTCGGGTGCGAATTTGTGGAGGAGCCCCTACCGCCGTATTTTTCGCGCCAGCCTGAATTTGACCTCGCAGACCTCTCGCACCAGATAACGCAGATAGGAATGATAGTCGACAACACGATAAAGACGCGCTTCGTGTTCGAGATAAACAAAGGGACAAATAAAAACCCGCAAATCGACGTAAATTCAAACATAGCCGTCGCCGACAGGAGGGTTCCGATACGCAATATGATATACATAGCCGACGGCCCGAGCGACGTTCCCGTGTTTTCGGTGGTCCGCAAGGGCGGGGGGAAGGCGTACGCAGTGTACTCGCCCGGCAGCCCCGCGGAGTTCGAGCAAAACGACATGCTGCTCGAAAACGGCAGAATCGACGCGTACGGCGCGGCGGATTTCAGCCCAGAAAGCCCAACGGCGCTTTGGCTTAGAATGCACGTCCAAAAGATATGCGACAGAATTTCGCGCGAGGTTGACGAAGCCGTCCAGACGCGGCTTGGCAAGGCTCCGCGCCACATACACAATCCGCGCCCGCCCGACGAGCCCCCGCAGGCCGCGCGGGCAGAGTCGGAGCCGACCCTGTTTTGATTTTGCGCTTGAAGCCCGCGCGGGTTTAGTCAGAATTTTCCGTCAAAGATTTTTTTTATGGCACAGCAGAAACGAACCGCAATCCAGCCCACGAGGGAGGAGGATTATCCCGAATGGTATCAACAGGTAATCAAGGCGGCGGACTTGGCTGAAAACAGTCCCGTCCGCGGCTGCATGGTAATCAAGCCGTGGGGATATTCCCTTTGGGAAAATATGCAGGCCGCGCTCGACAAGATGTTTAAAGACACCGGGCACGTCAACGCCTACTTTCCGCTTTTCATTCCCGTCAGCTACCTTGAGAAGGAGGCGGAGCACGTCGAGGGGTTCGCCAAGGAGTGCGCGGTTGTCACGCACTCGCGCTTGCAGCTTAACGAGGAGGGCAAGCTCGTTCCAGCGTCGGAGCTAGAAGAGCCGCTAATTGTCCGCCCGACTTCCGAGACAATTATCGGGGAGATGTATTCGAGATGGGTCCAGTCGTATCGCGACCTTCCAATCCTTGTAAACCAATGGGCGAACGTCGTTCGCTGGGAAATGCGCACGCGGCTATTTTTGCGCACGGCGGAATTCCTCTGGCAGGAGGGGCACACTGCGCACGCGACCCGCGAAGAAGCCGAGGTTGAAACCAAAAAAATGCTCGGCGTGTACGAGAAGTTTGCGCAGGAATACATGGCAATGCCCGTAATATGCGGCAAGAAAACAGAAGGTGAAAAATTCCCCGGGGCTGTCGACACATATTGCATAGAGGCAATGATGCAGGATAGAAAAGCTCTGCAAGCTGGAACGTCGCATTTTCTTGGGCAGAACTTTGCGAAGGCAAGCAACATAAAATACCTTTCCGAAAGCGGCTCGCAGGAGTATGCCTGGACGACGAGCTGGGGAGTCTCGACGCGCTTGATAGGCGGGCTTGTTATGACGCATTCCGACGACGACGGGCTTGTTCTGCCCCCGCGCCTCGCCCCGACGCAAGTTGTGATTTTGCCCGTTCTACACAAGGAGGAAGAGCGCGCGAGAGTTCTCGAATACTGCGACTCACTGAAAGAGGAGCTGTCGAAAAAGTCGTATATGGGCTTGCCAATCCGCGTGGAAATCGACAAGCGCGACATTCGCGGCGGCGAGAAAGTTTGGGGTTGGATAAAGAAGGGCGTGCCCGTAAGGGTGGAGGTCGGCCCGCGCGACGTAGCGCAAAATGCGGTTTTCGCAGCGCGCCGCGACGACGGCTCGAAGAAGTCGGTTGGCCGCGCGGAATTTGTGGAAACCATCGCCGACACTCTAAAATCCATACAGGACTCGATGTTTGAAAGGGCGAAAAAATACCGCGACGAAAACACTGTGGAAATTTCTTCAAAAGACGAATTCTATTCCTTCTTCACCCCGAAAAATCCGAAGAAGCCGGAAATCCACGGAGGTTTTGCCGTCGCCTATTACGATGGCTCGCGCGAAGTTGAGGAAATGCTTAAAAGCGACTTGAAAGTGACGGTCCGCTGCATTCCGCTCGAAGGCGGAAGCGAAGGCGGGAAGTGCATATTCACAGGAAAGAGCGGCGCGGGAGTCGTCAAGGCTGTATTTGCCAAGTCTTATTAATTTTTTGCGTCGGTGCCATGTAGCGCGACCGTGGAAACCGCGGCAAAATTCGGGCGTTTAGAGTCCGGATTTTCGCCGCGTTTTTTTATTTCAATTCGGCGAAAATTTTTTTGTGCAGGGGTGGAAGAGAAATGGGGTTCCCTCCTCCGAACTGTGCGCAATGCAGGGAAATGCCCAAACTGTGTGCAATGAAAAAATTTTTCGAGCTATGCGTGCGGCAAAAAAAATTTCGGATTTTAGCGGGGTAAGAAAATTTTTAGATTTTGCGGGTGGCAAAAATTAACCGATGTTCGCCGATTAAAGAAAGAGTGCGGCGCTTTGGAAAGCATATAGACTTTTCTCCGTTTTTTCCGCGGCTCGCGGCGCAGGGCAAGAATCCCCGCTATGGGGCAGATAAGAAAATTTTTCTTTTTTTTAACGTAGATATGCGTTTGGGGAGAGTATTTTTTTTCGCTTAAAAAATGAATGCGGCGAGCTGTGGAGTGGGAGAATGTGCTTATTTTGGGCTTGCCGATAGCAAGAATTTTTCGTAGAAAAATTGCAGTAAATTTTGGTATTTAGCGTGCGCTTGATTTGCAAAATCTGCGGTTGTCGGGCGTTTGCTTTAAATAGGTGTAGATTATGGATTCATTTTACTTTTGGGAGTTTTTAGCAATACAGGCGGCGCTGATAGGCATATCCATTGCTTGCATATACGTTAGGCGCAACGGATATTTTGGCGTAAGGTTTACGTACACGCTTTCAGACGACGAAATTTGGCGTGCGGTAAATTCGCGCTTCGGAAAATTGTTCGCGCCGGTAGCCGCGGCTTTTACGGTTGCGGGGCTCATTTTCGACGGAGCCCTCAATGACGGGCAAGCGGCGTTTCTCATTCCGGAAATAGCCGTTCTTTGCGCCATATCCGTTTACTCTTACTTTTACGCTAAAAAACTCTACCTTAAAAAATATCCGAATGTTTCGGCATCGCCCGTCGTAGCCATAAAAAAAAGCTGCAGAAAATTCGCAAAGTTCGATTTGGCGTTTTTTATATTTTATATTGTAGTCTGTGTCGCGCTTGTATTGTGGATTTACAATTTATGCCTGCCGTATTGGGACGTGAAAGTTCCGACGCATTGGAATGCAAAGGGGGAAATTGACGGATATATGATTATGTCAAAATCGTTCACATCGGACATTTCCATATTGTATTCAATAGGCGCGGCGGGGGTATTTATAGGCTTTTTGGTATCGATTGTAGGCGGCTGTTCTTTGAAATACTTTTCGCCATTTACTGCGGGAACATCATTTGGGGTTGCGTTTGCTTTTTTCTGGGCGCGAGTGCAATATTTAATATATAACGCCTATCTAAACGGAGGGAAGTTGGAGCTAATGTCGGGGACATGCGGGGTGCTTATGGTTTTGGCTATTGTGTTTTTCGCGCTTTCGATTGTTTGTACTTTGGTGTGGTCATGCGCGTATGTAAACAGGTTTAATTCCGCCGCGGCTGTGAAATCTCAATAAAATGTTGCGCGTCCGCCGTTTGTCGGGTTAATATTTGCGGCATGAAAATAAATTGCTCGAAATTCTTTGCCTCGCTTTCGATTACGGCGGCGGCAGTGCTCTCGGCCTGCTCAACCGCCCCGAAGTTTGGCGAGGACGTCTATCCGATGGGCGCAATCCTGCCGCTTACGGGCGAAAACTCCGAAGCGGCGCGCGAGGTTCTAAACGGAATGGAGCTTGCCGCGCAAAAACTGAACGCCTCAGGAGCAATGGCGGGGCTTAAAATAAAAATTGTCGCGCGCGACGCCAACGGCTCCGACAACCTGTCGTTCGAGGAACATTTCGACTCGCTCCGCCGCGACGGAGTCAGGGTGATTTCCGTCGGGTTCGACGAAAATGTGGTCGCATGGCACCAAAGGCTCTGCAAATGCGACGACGCCTTTATAAACTATTTTTGCCAGTACCCGCCCGCGACTCTCGATTCGCAAAACAGCGCGCGGATTTTTCTAAACGGCGCGCAGGACGGCGACATTCTTTCAAAGGCCGTAGAGCGCTCCGACAGGCGCGACACCCGCATAGTTTTAATGAGCGTAGACTCGATGTTCGGGAAGGCGTGCGGAGACTACCTCGCCTTTTGCGTGAGGCTTGAGCGCACAAAGCTTTACACGGACGTGTTTTCGCAAAATACGCGCGACTTTTCAATTTTCAGCTCTCAAATGAAGCGCCTTTACCCCGACTGCATTTTTTACGTCGGGCGCGGCGGCGAGCTTGAAAATTTTGTCAAAAGCGTCGCAAGCGAAGGATACAAAGGGCGCGTTGCGGCGAGCGCGGTTTTCGACTTCAAGCCCTTTAAAATTCCCGAAGGCATAAAGTTTTGCCGCACCGCCACCCTGTTTGAGCTCGGCAAAATAAACACGCCCGTTTCGCGCGGGTTTGTCGCCGAATACAAGTCTAAATACGGCAAGGCTCCGACGTGGCCCGCGGCTTACGGGTACGACGCCGTTATGGAACTTTCAAAGGCGGTTGAGGCGGCGAAGTTTAACCCGTCGAAAATGCGCGGCTACTTTGAGGGCAGAAAGACGGACGGGGTAATCGGCAGGCTGGAATTCGACAAGACCGCCGACCCGACTTCCGAACTTGAACTTGTAAGCTATTGATGCAGTTGCCGCGGCCGCCAGATTTGGACGATTATCCGGGCGCCCCGCGCGGGGTTTGCGCGCCTGGGTCTGTCTGGGTTTTGGCTGCGGTTTTATCGGCGTATGCGCTCGCGGCGGCTTTCCCGGAGTTGAGGAGGTTCGCGGCGCATACGATGGGGGCGGGAGCGTTTATTTTTGCGTTTTGGGCTACTCTCGAAGTTCTTGAAATTTTACCGAGCGGCGAAGGGAAGTCGCCGGTCTTAGCCAGGAGCGCGAGATGGGGATTGTTTCTGTCGGGAATTTTTTTCGCGGCGTTTTCGTATTTTTTTCTCAAGATACCGGCAAATCCGTATCCGGAGTTCGCCCCGCGGGAGGCTGCATTGGACGCCAGAATTTTAGATGTGTCGAAGGGCAAAAACGGCTCGCTATACGGCACTGCGGAAGTATTGCGATCGGCTGATTTGCCGCGGCTTGCGGGGCACCCGATATGGTTTGTTATTTCCGACGGCAAGGGCGGGCTTCGCAATCCCCTAAAAATTCTTCCGTCGGCGGAGGTTGGGCTCGACGGCGTTGTTTCCCCGACAGGGGGCGTGCGGTATTTATCGCGCGGCAGGTTCGACCAGAAGTCGCTCGATTTTGACGGATATTTGGAGGGAAAGTTTGTACGATATAAAATCTTTGCCCCGAGCATGGGCGCGAAAGTCTTGTCGCCGCCTTCCGCGAGGTTCGATTTTTACGCCGGTATCGCGCGCTATATGGATTCGTCGTTGAGCGCCCTGCCTGGTTTCATGTCGGCGGATTCCATGCCTGCAAGAACCTACCGCGCGATGATTTTAGGTGACAAGAGCCTGCTTACCCCCGAGCAGAAAGACGCCTTTGCGCGCACAGGGGTAATGCATGTATTTGCGATAAGCGGCCTGCATGTGGGGTTTGCGGCGGGAATTTTGTATTTTGCGCTTTCGGCCGTGGGAGTGCGCAGGAGCTTTCAGCCGTTCGCGGCGCTCCCGCTGCTATTTCTATATGTGTGCGCGTGCGGCGGAAGGCCGTCGGCAATGCGGGCGTTTGGAATGGTGGCGATTGTATGGCTTGCGTCGCTTTTGGGCAGGGGGGCTAAGCCGATAGACTCGCTGGTGTTGGCCGCGATAATATCGCTTGCAATATTTCCAAGCGACATTTCCGACGCGGGATTTTCCCTCTCATACTGCGTTGCGGCATCGATATTTGTCTATTCGCTTCCGCTCTTTGAATTTCTTTCGTCGAGATTTGCGCCGCGGACTCTATACGGCGGACTCATTACCTCGCTATACTCTAAATCCCGCCGCCGCCTGTTTGACTTTGCAGTCGGGGGCGTTTGCATTTCCTTCGGGTGCGCGGTTGCAGCGTTTCCGCTTACGGCGCACTATTTCGGATATGCGTCTTTAATATCGGCCCTCTATTCGCCCCTGTTTGTATTCGGGGCGGGGATTGCTGTGAGCCTCGGTTTTGCGGGGTTCTTCCTGCCGGACGCAATCGCCCAGTGGCTGAACGCGGCGGCGTGTGCTGTTGTGAAAGTTATGGGCGAAGGCGCCGTAAAGCTCGATTCGTCCGCGGACGTGTCGGTCGATTTTGCCGTTAAAAGCGGTTTGGCGGCGGCGATAGCCGCTTTGGGTTTTCTATTTGTCTCCGACATCTGCGGCAGATCCGGCCGCCGAAAAATCGGTTTCCTGCTTGCGCCTGCTTCAATGGCGCTCTTAATTGCAATATATAAAATCGCGTCTTAAAATGCAAAAAAACATAAGATTTAAAATTCCAAAAAACGCGCTCGAAAAATCCGCCGCTAAGGAGGTGTGCAGGATTGCGGAAAGCGGCGGAAAGATAGGCGTGGCGTGCTCCGGCGGGGCGGACTCGGTATGCGCCTTGATGTGGGTGGCGGGCGTATTTTCAAAGAATAAAAAGAATGTGTACGTTCTGCATTTCAACCACCGTGAACGCGCGGCGGCCGATTCCGACGCGGAATTTGTCGGGGCCGTTGCAAAGAAGCTTGGCGCGAATTTTATCTTGGGGAAAGCCGAAACGCCTCCGAAAAAAATTACTGAGGATTCGCTTAGAAGGCTCAGGCTTGGGTTTGTCGCAGAACAGTCCGCGGAGCTTGGGTTGTCGGCCGTAGTGCAGGGGCACAATTCCGGGGACGTCGCCGAAACTTTGGTAATGCGCCTTATGCGCGGCGCGGGAACTGCCGGAATGTCGGCGCCGAGGCCGGTGTCGCATTTTCGCGGGGCGGTTCTCGTTAGGCCGCTTTTGCGCCTTTCCAAAACCGATATAAAAAATCTTTTAAGGGACGCGAAAATCGAGTGGAGGGAGGACGAGACAAACGCGTCCGCCGATTTTCTTCGCAACAGGCTGCGCGCCGAAATTATTCCGGCGGTTGACGCCTTGTGTGCGGGCGGTTTTTCAAGCTCGGCTTTGCGCTCCCGCGCGCAATTTCAGGAGGATTCCGATTTTATTGAAAAAGTTTTCGAGAGGGCGCTTGCCGAGGCGAATCCAAACCTCGAAGTTTCGCCTTCGCATTTGCCCCCGAAAGTTTTGAGATTGCCCGGCGGCCTTGCGCGCGAGAGCGCAATATTGAGGCGCGCGGCCACGAAGCTACTTGCGTTAAATTCGCTCGCCTCGGAGGTCAGGGCTGGGTGTGTTGACGCATTTGTATCGGACGCCGCGGAGAGTGGATTTGCGCGGGCGAGCGTAGGCATGGGCTTGGAGATGTTTTTTTCTGAGGGCGAGCTTAGAATAGAGAGTGCGCGGGAGGATTCCGAGTGGAGTACGGTTTTAAAGTCCGGAAAAAACAGGCTTCCAAACGGCGAAATGCTGAGGGTTGAAAAAATTTCGCTTACCCGCGCGCGCTTTGAGTCGATAAAAAACGGTGAGAACGACGACAATGTAAGGGCGTACATAGATTTGTCCGCCACTGGCGGGGTTGTCGACGGCGCACTCGTGGCGCGCACCCGCCGCCCCGGCGACTGCTATGTTCCGCTCGGTTCGCATTCTTCAAAAAAACTAAAAGAGATGTTTAATGCCAAAAAAATACCGATATGGAAACGAAAGGCAGCTTTCGTTGTCTGTAATGCGGGAAACAATATACTTTGGAGCCCCGGATTGCCGCCGTCCGAACTTTTTAAGGTGGAAAATTCCCGCTCAGTAATTGAATTGACGTTCGAAAATTTTTAAAATTTAATTACTTCCCTATATCAAATGGAGAAGAAGGAAAAAAATACTTTTGGAAAGATACCAAACAGGCCGTACTTTGTTTGGATTGTGATTGTGTGCGCAATAATTATGCTGGTGTCGCTGCCGCGCGGCGGAGCCGGAAAGATACAAACGCTCGACACAAAGCAGTTGATGACTGCGGTTCAAAACGATTCGCTGTTGGAAATTTCCATACGCAACGATCCCTCCGCCGGAAAGGACTGGTACGTTGTGGAGGGAAAGATGAAAAATCCCGTCTACGGCCTTGAAGAGGCTCCGAAAGACGCCCCGCGCGCGCTCGAGTTCGTGTTTTCCGGAAGGATAACCGACGAAATGTACAAGCGCCTGACTTACCCGACTGCGCCGTGGGAAGTTAAGGAAGTTCCATCAAATACTTTTTGGGGGAACTTAGTGTCGAGCGTGCTGCCATTCTTGATAATAGTTGGCGTTCTGTATTTTCTATTTACGCGCCAAATGAGGGCTACCGGCAGAAGCGCAATGAGCTTCGGAAAGAGCAGGGCGCGCCTACTTTCACCCGACAAGGACAGAGTGACTTTTAAGGACGTTGCGGGTTGCGACGAATCGAAGGAGGAGGTTTCGGAAGTCGTTGAATTTTTGAAAAACCCGAAGCGTTTTAGCGACATCGGCGCAAGGATACCGAAGGGAATTTTGATGGTGGGGCCTCCCGGAACTGGAAAGACGCTGCTGGCGCGGGCTGTTGCGGGAGAAGCGGACGTCCCGTTTTATTCGATTAGCGGCTCCGACTTTGTCGAGATGTTTGTTGGTGTCGGAGCGGCGCGAGTGCGCGACATGTTTGAGCAGGCGCGCAAGACGGCTCCGTGCCTCGTTTTCATCGACGAAATCGATGCGGTCGGGCGCCAGAGGGGCGCTGGCATGGGGGGCGGCCACGATGAAAGGGAGCAGACCCTCAATTCGCTGCTCGTCGAGATGGACGGTTTCGATGCCCACAGCGGAGTGATAATAATTGCAGCAACCAACCGCCCCGATGTGCTCGACAGTGCGCTTTTGCGGCCGGGACGCTTCGATAGGCAGGTAGTCATTGACCTTCCCGACGTCAAGGGCAGGGAGGAAATTCTCAAAATCCACGCTGCAAAAATAAAGCTCGATCCTTCCGTCGATTTGGAGACGGTCGCCAAGATAACTCCCGGCTGTTCCGGGGCGGATTTGGCGAATCTGCTCAACGAAGGCGCGATAATAGCGGCGAGGCGCAACGAGTCGCTGGTCACTATGGCGGACATAGACGAGGCGCGCGACAAAGTGTTTTTTGGAAGGGAGCGCCGCAAGCTCATGGACTCCGACGAGAAAAAGCTCACCGCATACCACGAGGCGGGCCACGCTTTAATTCAGGCGGTGATAGACGACGGGCGTTTGCCGATACATAAAGTGACGATAATCCCGCGCGGGCAAAGTTTGGGGTCAACCATGTTTGTGCCTTCGCGCGATATCCGCACGGAATCGAAAAAGTCGCTGCTCAACCACATATGCACAAGCCTCGGCGGGAGAGTTGCGGAGGAGATTGTATTTACCGACATAACAAACGGAGCTGCCGGCGACATAAAACAGGCTACAAAAATAGCCCGCAAGATGGTCTGCGACTGGGGAATGGGCGAGATTGGCCCGATAGCACTCGGCGAAAATCAAGACCACATATTCCTCGGCAAGGAGATTGCGCGCGACGAACATTTTAGCGAGAAGACCGCCCAGCTTGTTGACGACGAGATAAAGGCGATTGTCGATGGCCAGCTCGACCGCGCGAGAAAGATAGTTTCCGACAACCGCGATAAGCTCGACATAATTGCCAATGAACTTCTCGTTCGAGAAACGATAGACGGCGCAGACGTGTATAAAATCGTGCGCGGCGAATTTACGCCGACACCTGTTCCTGAAAATACCGACGGCAAAACGGCAGCAGAGATTGCCGAAGAGGAAAAAATAGAGCAGGAAAAGCATGATGATGGCGACGAAGGAATTATCGCGCCGCCATTACCAGATAACGGGTAATTCTTGCGACAAGCTTTTGTGCAGGAAATTGTTTGCACTAAACATTGACGGCAAAATTAAAATCGCAAGTGACGGAAGATTCGCCTGTTTTCCGAGCCTAAGTGCAGAAGAAAAGTTAGCCGGTTAATCTTTGCTCAAATATGAGAAAAAACCCTGCCTTAATAGGTAGGGTTTTTTATAATAATTAAGAAAATAGACTGCGTATTATTGGTTGACTATATCCTAAAAAAGACCTCTATTTTACCGCATGAAAATACGTAATGGAATAGCTTTCATATTGGCAATGGCGGCGGCGATTGGAACGCAGGCGGCCAACTATCTATTTACCGCGCAAAATTCGTACGATGTTTTCGACGAATCCAACTGGGTTGTTGTGACAGATCCTTCATTTAGTATATGGACCCTGCCGCATAGTTATGCGGAAGGCGCGTACTCTCCGGCGACGGCGCCTGTTGCGGGAAATACAATTGGGTTCGTCCGCTATTCTTTGGGAGACAGTGCAGCGATTGATGGCCCGGGGCAGATGCTTATAAGTTCTTCTTTGCAAGTCGCAGGGTTTATCGACAGGTCAAATAGGAGTTCTACCATATATCTCGGTGGGGCAGGCAAGGAAAACGAAGATATGAACTTTGAAATAAGTGGAAATCTCGAAATCGGCTATTCGAATACACAGAGCTTTGTTGTTTCTGCCGACGCCTCTCAAAAAACCTTTAATATGTCAATAGGCGATTTGTTATACCTTGCTAACGGAACATATAATTTCGGCTCAAAAGACAGATACTTGGATACTTTTACTTTAAAAAGGGGACAGCTGCTTTTCGATTCCGTGTTTGTCAACACATACGCAAAGCAGATGGTTGTCCAAGCCGATTTCAATATAGACCAACACAATGCGACCTCTTCATTGAACAAGTGGACAATCTACGCTCCCGACACTATAAACTCTGAAACCGCATTTGTGACGATAGGCGGCAAGCTCTCAAAGGCGGATGAGCAGCTGATATATATCGACTTCTCAAATGTGGAACTGCTCGAAAATACAGAATACGCGATAATATCAGCCGCTTCGACGAGCGGATTTGATTTTGATAATCCCGAGGGAGACTTCGCAATATCGGGGCTCGACATGGATTTTGATTTGGCTTGGACGGACAATACTTTATACCTCACGACTGTTCCGGAGCCGCAGTTAGCTTCGTTTGCGGCGGCTATCTTTGGCGCTATTGCCGCAGCGTTTGCACGCAGAAGATTCCGTTAATTTTGCATTTATGTTTTAGCGCCGCAAAAAATGTATTTTTGCGGCGTTTTTTTTTGCGCGTTAAATATTTTTTTATAGCCCTATCTTACGCGTATTGATATATTTTTCTATTCCTTCTCTAATAAGATAAAAAAGCAGTCCTGCGCGGCGATGCGTGTGTATGCCTTAGCGCAGAAGGCGGCGGATGCTCTTTTTTAAAGCGGGGAACGGCGGCGATTTTTTTCTATAATAAAATAAAACTTAATTTTGGATTGATTGTAAGCGTGGGGAAAAGTATTAAAGTTTTATGAAATACATTTTTTTATTTTTCGTGTTTTTTAGTTTTTTACCTTTTGCGGTTTCGTCGGAAAAGAAGGGGGAACTCGTGTTCTCGGACGAATTTTCCGAGGACGGCGTGCCCAATTCCGAGAAATGGGGTTTTGAACATGGTTTTGTCCGCAATATGGAGCTGCAATGGTACACTCCAAAGAACACCTATTGCAAAGGCGGATTTCTCGTAATAGAGGCGCGCAAGGAGAAGGTAAAAAATCCGCAGTTTGGCCGGGAACCGAAAGACTACTGGGCTTACGGGAGAGAGTATGCAGAGTACACGTCGTCGTCTATTGTGACAAAAAATAGTTTCGACTTTAAAAAAGGCAGGATTGAAGTGCGCGCGCGCATACCTTTCGGGAAGGGCGCATGGCCGGCAATTTGGCTTCTTGGCGAAAATATTCGCGACAAGTCCAATTTGATTCCGTGGCCGGCTTGCGGAGAAATAGATGTAATGGAGTTTTACAGAATAGGGGGCGTACCCAATATTTTGGCGAACTTTGCGTGGGAGGGTTCCAATAACGGGGCCTTATGGAACGACAAAAAAATACCCGTGTCGCACTTTCTCAAAAAAGATCCGGACTGGTTTGCCAATTTCCATGTATGGAGAATGGACTGGGACGAGAAATCGTACAAAATTTACCTCGACGGAGAGCTTCTAAATGAAATGCCGCTCGACAAATCCATAAATGCCGGAAAGCATAAGGGTATAAACCCTTTTTTGAATCCGAAATTCCTTTTGATGAATCTGGCGATAGGCAATCCGAAAGAAGGCAAGGGGCCGGTTGATGGCAATGCAATGCCCATGAGATACGAGATTGACTATGTGCGCGTCTATAAGTTTTAATGCACACTGATTCCGCCGCAATTTTTACTTTGCAGACGGTTCACATCAATAAACGAAGGGGACGCAGGCAGAATTGCGGATTATTTTCTGCTTTTTTGCAGCGTCTTCCTTTCGTTTTAGCGCGGCGAAAATCTTGTGCTTTTAAAAAGGGTTGCTGATAGTTTTTTGTTGTTTTCAACCCTTTGCTGTTGTTTGGATTTTATTTCCGCCATATCCATAAACAATGTAGCGCGAAAATTATCCCGATTTTTGGGGACGAAAATTTCTTCCGAAATTTGTGGAGATTTTCATAGGCTATAATGATAACTTGCAAAATTGTTTTGCGTTTGGGAAATCCCGGTAGAATTATGCAAACACCGCCCGCGCAGATTGCTGAAATGCCGCGTGGGAACGGACTCTAAAACAAGGGTGGGGCTTGCGGCAAAAAGAAAAAGGCATTCGCAAATCAATGGCGGAGCGGCGGAAAAAAACGGGCGGGGGAATTTTCCGCCGAAATAAATAGACTACGCAGAAAATAAATCGTCTGCTTCCGATTTTATAAAAGTGTCTATGTCCTCAAAGCGCGCCCTTTCGACATGCGAGGTCGGGATTGCGGCGGCAAAATTCTTGCCGTAGGATTTTGTCAGCATTCGCGGGTCTAGAACAGATATAATCCCGCGGTCGCGGGCGCTTCTAATCAGCCTGCCTATGCCCTGCCTGAATTTGATTATCGCGGCGGGCAGCGATATTTTCATAAATGGATTCTCGCCCAGCGCTTCAGCGCGCTCCATTCGCGCTTCCGTAAGCGGGTGCTTAAAATTCTCAAACGGCAACCTCACGATTATAACTTGCGAAAGCGCGTCGGAGGGAACGTCGATTCCCGTCCAGAAAGTGTCGGTTCCCATGAGAACTGCGGTTGCGTCCTCGGTAAAACGGCGTATCGTTTCGGCGCGCGGCATGCGGCCTTGAACATATAGATTGCGCCCTTTTAAAAGCTCCGCCGATTCGAGAATTTCCGCGGTGCGCTTTAAGTCCGCATGGCTCGTAAATAAAACGAGCGTTCCGCCCTTCACAACGTTGGAGAGTTTGGATATGTATGAAGCCGTCCTTTGGCAATCCATCTTGCCTGTGTCTCTGTCGGGCGCGGCGGCGCCGGAAAATAAAAATGCGCGCATGTGGGCGTCGTAGTCGAAAGGCGAATCGCAAATGAAAGACTCGGCTGATTCGGCGCCGACTTTCGAGGAAAAATCCTCCATGCTTCCCGATATTGCAAGGGTTGCCGATGTAAGTATTATCGGCGAGCCTCCGGAAAATAGGACTCTTCTCAATATCCCAGACACTTCTATCGGGGCTGAATTTAAGGTGACATTTCTTCCGCCGACGCCCGTAGCTTCAATCCAATATACGGATTCAGGGTCGGACAGGCAAACGCATTCCTCTATGGCATTCTTCATTCCCGCGACCTTTCGCCGGTAGTCTTTTATTTCCGCCGCGAGCTTTTCCTGCGGGGCGTTTTGCGCGAGAGTGTCAAGAAGCCGCGCGACGGAGTCGAGCGCGCCGGTAGCCGAATATGCGTCGGCCCAGTCGGGCGAGCTGAGGCGCACGGTGTCGCGGGAAAGGAGAAAATCCTTTCGGATTCTTGAAAAGAGTTCGTCGCACTCGCTTATGGCGTCGCAGACAATCTGTTTGTCCCTAAATTCGGCGAGCCCGCTGCGGGCGATAAGCCCGCGCTTTTTTCTCGGGTCGTATATCCTGCAAAGCTCGCGCCTGATTCCCGCGCTTGAAAGCGATAGCCCGTATGCCGCCGACGCAACGTCGGGTATTAAATGCGCTTCGTCTATTACGAGCATATCGTTTGCAAATAAAATGCCCGACTCTTCACCGTTTGTGCCCATTCCCGCAGAGAGCAGCGAAAAGAGCAGATTGTGGTTTAGGATAACCACGTCTGCCGATGAAATCTCGCGGCGCGCATTTTGGTAGAAGCATGAGCCGTCCGAACAATTTTTTGGCGTGCATGAAGACGCGTCGGCGTTTACCCACGCCCAGACTTCCGGATTCGGCGGCGGATTGAGCTCGTCGACAAGCCCTGTGCGGGTTGTCAGTGCCCACTGGGCGATGCGTTCAAGCTCCGCGCTCTCGGCGGTGTCGAAGAGCTCCCGCTTTTCGGCGAGGGCGCGTTTGAGCCTATGCGGGCATAGATAGTTGGCTCTGCCCAATAATAGCGCGGCCTTAAAATCGGCGCAGTCCGAAAGCGCGGAGCAATTTGAAAACATCATCTTTATCCGCGGCAGGTCTTTTTGCATAATCTGCTGTTGCAGGGCTATTGTATGCGTCGCCACCACAAGCTGCCGCTTGAATCTGCGGGCTGCTATTATTCCCGGAACGAGGTAAGCCATGCTTTTGCCTACCCCGGTGCCGGCCTCAAACAGCAGCGCGCCGTTCCCGGAATATGCCTGGGCGCAACAATACGCCATTTTCTCCTGCTCGGGGCGATGCTCAAAATTCGGCAATATGCCCGCGTATCCTCCGCTTTCAAAAATCTTTTCGCAGAGCTCCGGGAGTTTTGTTGAGTCGAATATATTAGCGCCGTCGGACACTTTATGAGCGCTTTTTAAAATTGCGCATATGCTTTACTGCCCGCGCAAGCCCGCCGAAGGATCCAAAGATGTCGCGCACGGCGCTTGCCTCGTACCCGCTATGGAGCATGCAGTCTTTGCATTCGGGGCGCGTTCCGTTATGTCCGAGCCCGTAGGAGTCTATGCAGTCCATAAGTTCGGCAAAGGTCTCGCAGTATCCGTCGTTTATTAAGTAGCAGGGCTTCTGCCAGCCGAATATCGAGTAGGTCGGGTTTCCCCACGGGGTGCATTCATAGTCCTGCTCGCCTTTCAGAAAGGCTAAAAATCCCGGAGAGTGGTTGAAAACCCATTCTTTTTTAGGATTGGACAGAATTTTTCTGAAAAGCTCGACTGTCTTGTTTCTCTCCAAAAATATATCCTGGTTTGGAGCTTTGTCGTATGGGAATCCCGGGGATATCATCATTCCTTCGACGCCAAGAGCCATTGCCTCGTCGAAGAATTTGCGGACTTCGTCCGGATCGGCGTTGTTGAAAATTGTGGTGTTTGTGGTGACCCTGAATCCGCGCTTTACGGCTTCTTTTATGCCTTTTACGGCGATGTCGTACGCGCCGGGTTTGTTTACGGATTTGTCGTGCATTTCACGAGTGCCGTCAAGGTGTATGCCCAAAGACAGATATTTGCTCGGTTTGTATAGGTCGATTTTCCCGAGGAGCACTTGTGCGTTTGTGCACATGTAGACAAATTTTTTGCGTTTGATAAACCCCTCTATCATTTGCGGCATTTCCGGGTGGAGAAGCGGTTCTCCGCCCGCTATGCTGACAACCGGGGCCCCGCATTCTTCGGCGGCCGCCCAGGCTTTTTCCTTGGGCATTCTTTTTGCGAGAATTTCTTTGGGATACTGTATTTTTCCGCAACCAGAGCACGCAAGATTGCACTGAAAGAGCGGTTCGAGCATCATTACTAATGGGTAGCGCTTTTTGCCTTTGAGCGTATTTGAAATAGCGTATTTCGCCACCGTTATTACCTGTGAAATCGGCACTGCCATTTTGTTCTCCTATAAATAAAAAAATAAAAACCCCTTAAATACTGTTCCTCGCCGTAATTTCTTCAATATTTTTTTCATATTAATTTGCCAAGGCGCGCCAAATTGCGAAATTGGCGTTTTTTTTGCCAAAAAAAACTTGTAAGGAACGGCATACAATGCCACTATTTTAAAGATTTTTAATTTAAAAAAATATTAAGCGCATGCCCACTCCCCTAACTTTCATAGGAAAAATCGCTTTTACAGCGGCAATAGCAGCCGCTATATGCGCCCCCGCTGGCGCCGAAATTGTAAATCTCGTAAATGGCGATAGAATAACTGGGAAAGTAGTGTCTTCGTCCGACGAAAACGTTGTGCTCGACTCGTCTTTTGGGCAGGTGGTTATCCCCAAAAAGTCGATAAGCAAAATTTCTCCCGATCCTGTCCAAGAGGCGGCTAAAACAAATGTTGCCCAGACGAAAGAACCGGCGCAGAAAGAGGCGGAACCCGCTGCCGAAAGCGCAGCCCCCGCGGAAGATCCAACCGCGCCGGAGCCTAAGATGAAAGAGCCCCAGTGGGTGGTTGATTATCGTAATTTTATAAAAGAAAACCTTCCCGAAGGCTGGCAGTTTAGGCTGCGCGGCGGCATGGCTCTAAAAGAGACAACTTCTACAAACTTTTCTCTCAGCGCGGCATTCGACATTAAAAAGGAATGGGATCTCAATAAGTTTGCAGCTACGGCATTCTACGACTACACTTCCGAGACAATAAATGATATCACAAACCGAACTCTCGACAAATACGGCGTAGAAACAAAATACCGTCGCGACTTCGACAAAACAAGCCATTGGTACTACGAAAACCTGCTTTCTTACAGGCGCGACACAGTTAAAGGCATACGCGACCAAGTCGACGAGGCTCTTACATTCGGTTATAGATTCGACTTTAAGCGCTACAATCTCTATATAGACATAGCGCCCGGCCCCGCAGTAAGGTACATAAACGCGGACAACTACGATACAAAATGGGTTGCCATGGCGGTTATTTCCGAATCTTTGCATTGGGACATAAGCAAGCTTATGGCTTTCGAGCAAAGCGTGTACGCGGGCTTCAACTTGCAGGATCCGTCCGAGTATTCGGCGTATTTAAATCTCGCGCTGTTAATCCATGCGAGCGAAGTTATGGACATAGCCCTGAGATACACATACAGCTACGACGCCATCAATGCCGATTCCGCCCAGAAATCCGAACAGACGCTCTTGCTCTCGTTTGAATTTCCGTTTAACTGGAAATAGCTTTTAATCCAAGAGGAGACATAAAAATGAAAAAACCCATCAGAATTGCAATAACCGGAGCCGCCGGACAAATCGGCTACTCCCTTTTGTTCAGAATCGCCAGCGGTGACGTGTTCGGCCCGGATCAGCCCGTGGAGTTGAACCTCATCGAAATTGAGCCCGGAATGAAGGCGTTGCAAGGCGTGAAGATGGAGTTGGACGACTGCGCATTCCCGCTGCTCAACAACATAGTCACCACATGCGATTTGGACGAAGGCTTCAACGGCGCAAATTGGGCTCTGCTCGTGGGCAGCGTGCCCCGCAAGAAGGGAATGGAACGCTCCGACTTGCTCGGAATCAACGGCAAAATATTCGTAGGCCAGGGCAAAGCTATTGAGAAGAACGCCGCCGATGACGTAAGAGTTCTCATAGTAGGCAATCCCTGCAATACAAATTGCTGGATAGCCATGACGCACGCAACCGGCATTCCCTCCAACCGATGGTTTGCAATGACGCGCCTCGACGAAAACCGCGCAAAGGCGCAGCTTGCGCAAAAAGCCGGAGTGCATGTCAACGATGTCACAAACATGACTATTTGGGGCAACCACTCTTCGACACAGTATCCGGACTTCTACAATGCTAAGATTTGCGGAAAACCCGTCACGGATGTCATTAAAGACGAAGCTTGGCTCAAAAACGATTTCATACCGATAGTTCAAAAAAGAGGTGCAGCGATTATCGAAGCGCGCGGCTTGTCGAGCGCGGCGAGCGCGGCGAATGCGGCTATTGACACTGTCCGCACTCTCGTGAACCCCACCCCCGACGGACAATGGTTCAGCGTGAGCGTTTGCTCCGACGGCAGCTATGGAACGCCGAAGGGAATCATAACTTCCTTGCCCGTGCGTTCCGACGGCAAAGATTGGGAAATTGTCCAAGGGCTCGACATAAACGAGTTCTCGCGCGAAAAAATTGACGCGACCAACAAGGAACTGTTGGACGAACAGACGGCGGTAAAGGAAATCTTCCACTTATAACGCTGTTTTTTGCGACGCAATTCGTCGTTTTAAAGGCCGCATCCGCGCAATCGGGTGCGGTTTTTTATTCTGTAAATTTTTTTTGAACTCGGAGATTCTTTTATTGATTGGGAAATTTTTTATAGAAATCGGCAAGTGGAATTTTTTTTGGGGGGGCGGGAAAAGTCGCTAAGGTGCACTTGCGCATTTGGCAGTCATGAAAAATTTTTTTGCGCAGTTGTGGAAATTTCGCAGTGTTTTTTTAGCGCGGTGCGGGTCGGGTATTGACGTCATTCTAAAGGGGCTATAATAATCTCAAATCACTATGGGAAACATAAAAAACATATTTAAGGTTTTGGTTGCCGTTATGGTATTTTCCAATTTCTCATGGTGCTTGTGCGCCGTGGAAAAGCCCGAAGAAGCCCTTATGGTAAGGCTTTCAAAAATAGAAGTGAAGGAGGGGTTTTTAGAGGAATACAAAGCTTTCCTTGAAGAGGAAATAAAGGCATCGATGAAGTTGGAGCGCGGAGTCCTGACTTTATATGCAGTATCCGATAAAAGCGCGCCTAACAGGTTTACGATACTCGAAATTTACGCCAATGAGGCGGCCTACAAAGAGCATATAAAGAGCCCTCATTTTCAAAAATACAAGCGTGGGACGCTTGAAATGGTGAAATCGCTCGAGCTTGTTGACGTAAAACCTCTAATTCCGAATTTGAAAATAAAGTAGAATTGCTGTTGTGAAAAATCCCGAAAGCGCGCCGTATTGCGGCGCGTTTTTTTCCTATTTGTTTTATGCGTATATTGTAAGAAGCGTTGCCGGTTGCCCGCTGGCTTATGCTAATGATTGGGCGTCAAATGCGCAATCTGCAGATAGAAAAATTTTCAGCGGGGCGGATTACCCGCTCGACGGGTTAAATTTCAAATATTTTTTCTATGCGCGGAATGAATGTTAAATATATTGCGCGGAGAATGCAAAATATGTTAGGCGTTAAAGGCGTATGTGCCGTTGTTTAAATGCGGCGGCGCGCGGCATATCAGATGTTTGCTCTTTGGAAGAAAGGGATTTTTATGCCGCAATTAAATCTATTGAATGCGGGTAGTGCGATGGATTTTAAAGTCTGGGAAGATTGTTTTTTGCGACGGCGCGGGAGCGCAAATAGGGTAAATTTTAGACTGCATTAAAAATTAAAAAATAGAGTGAGTCTGTAAAAAAAGTTTCTCTGATATTCCGCCCCCAAACATTTGCTGCCGCCTCTAATATGAAAAGGTACGCGATAAACAATGGGGAGTATTCCGCCGCAAGATGAAGCTAGTACAAAGAGTCGATTAAGGCTGCCGAAACTTTGCAAGTTATAGATTGGGAGTCCTTGCCCAATAGGGCGTCTATCACTAAAATTCACAATCTTTGGTCTTTCCCCTATTTCATTAACTTCACAACCTTTTGTGTTGCCCCAAAAATCACTCTATTCAACAACCTTTGGTATTGTCTCCGGAATATTTGTTAATTCCAACTGGCTTTGGTCTTGCCCGAAAGTCTTTGAAGAATGCGGAGTAAACCTATGAAATCGAAAACTAAAAATCCCGATATTGTAGTGCCATTGTGCTGACCCCATCTTTCGTTAATTCCCAGTGATTTTGGGCTTCACTGCTTTTTCCTGCACTATTTTGCGGCTTTGTTTGTATCCCGCTTCCGTAAGATCTCAATTACTGCGCTTGCAAATTCTGGGCGTAAAAAAAACGCGAACTAGAATGTTTCGCGTTTCCTTTAAATGGGTGCAGGGAGTGGATTTGAACCACTGACCTTCAGGTTATGAGCCTGACGAGCTACCAAGCTGCTCCACCCTGCGTCAATGTTTGAAGCAACGAATACATTCAAATATCGGCCCTATTGCAAGAAAAAAAATTCTTTTTTTTATTTTTCTTCAAAAAATTTCCTTTGCGCGGCAAACTGCCCTTGCGAAGACCGAAATCAAAAGGGGGGTATAAAACGCTTTTTAAAAGCGGATACGTCTGTGCGGGCTTCAAAAATTTTAAATATTTCAGCGCAGACGGCGGCGTCTTCAAAAGCGTCGTGGTGTCTAAATGAATTAAGCCCGAATTTTTCCGCAAGCTCGTTGAGGCGGTTTCCGCCCATGCCAAAAAGTCTTCGGCTTATGGCGAGCGTGCAAATATAGTCGAATTCGGAGGCGTCCGGCGGGCGAAACTCCGCGAGCGCGGCGCGCAGGCATGACATATCAAACGGGGCGTTGTGCGCAACGACATTGTCCGATAGAAAAGGCTTAATTTCCTTCCAAACTCTGGGGAAGGTCGGGGCGGACTCGACATCCTCGGGGGTAATACCGTGGACATTTACGCAACGCCAATCGAAATATGTCTCGGGATTTATAAGTGTGTTGTATTCCGCAACCGTCTTGCCGTTTTCGACTCGCACGAGGCCCACGGCGCAAACGGAGGCTCTGGCGCAGTTGGCTGTTTCAAAATCTATGGCTGTGAAATTCATTTTTTGATATGATTTTTCCACAAGGAGGATTGGTCAATAAATTTTTCTGCAACTTTTTCAAAATAGGGCCAGAAACGATGTTGGCGGAAGCGGCTATAAATTTTGTGGTTTTATCATAAAAAATTTTTTTCGGTATGCTGATGTGAAGGCAGGTTGTTTTTATATTGGCGGTCGGAATGCATATTTCGCGGTTCTCCGCTTAAAATGGGGATAATTTTTATAAAATAAGGCTTGCAAAGCCTCTTAAAAATAGGAATATCGAAAAACTATTTTTATAAAAAATTAGTAAAACGCAAAAAAACACTTGACGAATGCGGTTCAAATTCTAAAGTGCCATACTTTTCTTTACATAGATGAAAACGACAATAGCAAAGAAAGACGAGCAGAAGCAGTGGTATGTGGTCGATGCGACCGACCAAGTGCTGGGTCGTTTGGCGGTAAAAATCGCCAACGTACTCCGCGGACGCCATAAGCCTATTTATACGCCCAATATCGACTGCGGCGACCACGTAGTTGTAATCAACGCGGACAAAATTCGCGTGACAGGCAAAAAGGAAGACAAAAAGGAATACATGTTTTACAGCGGCTATGTAGGCGGCGAAAAATATGTGAAACTTTCCGAATTCCGCGCCCGCAGGCCCGAATATATTATCGAGGCGGCTGTCAAGGGAATGCTTCCCAAGAACAAGCTTGCGCGCGATATGTTCTTAAAACTGCATGTGTACGCCGGTGCCGAGCATCCGCACGCCGCGCAGCAACCCAAACCATTTAACTTCTAATCCAAGATATGAGCGACAGCGAAATTTTCGTATCCGTCGGGCGCCGCAAGACATCTGTCGCGCGCGTTCGTCTCGGCAAGGGAACCGGCAAGATTCTCGTAAATGAAAAACCAATAACCGACTATTGCTATACTGACCAGCTTCAGATGATAGCTATGCGTCCGCTCGTATGCACCGGCCTTCAGGATTCGGTTGACGCGAACATCGGCGTCAAGGGCGGCGGCCCCGTTGGGCAGGCAGGCGCGATAAGCCTCGGCATCGCCCGCGCGCTCGAAAAGATGGACGCGACTCTCAGGGCGGTCCTCAAAAAGGAAGGGCTCATGACCCGAGATCCGAGAGCCAAGGAACGTAAGAAGTCCGGTCAGCCCGGCGCGCGCAAGCGTTTCCAGTTCTCAAAACGTTAATCGTTTTTCGGATACATTTTCCCACTGGAGCCCTTCCGCGAATGCGGAGGGGCTTTTGTGTTTTGCCGGGGGTGGTTGCATTTTTGGCGGGCTGGCTCAAGGCGAAAACAGAGTTCTTTGCGATAGGTTGCGCTGAAGTCCGAATCTTTTTAATTGCGGATTCAAAAAAATAAAGCGGATTCCGATTGCCGGTGTTGCGGAGTGCGGAATGCCACATTCCCCGACCTTTTTGGCGGTTTTGGCAAAAGTGTAGCCAAGCTATTTAAAATTGGCGTCTTTCACCAAAAAAATTAAAAAGTTTTCCATGGCGCGTACTCCATTCTGCTGGACGCTTCTTGGATTGGGGGCCGAGGAAGACTGGAAAATAAAGAATTTCGATAATAAATATCGCTGCTGCGGAGGACATTCTGCCTAAAAATTTGGGGAGTTGTACCGCAGCTTTTGGCGCAAAAAATAAAAAACGCCGCGCGTATGCGCGGAACTTTAAAAAAAGGGCGGCTTTTGCCGTTAAAAAAATAAAATATGTCTAAAATCAAGGCAGGAATAACAGGCGCCTCCGGATACGCCGGCGTCGAAATAGTAAAATTGCTTGCCCGCCACCCCAATGTGGAGCTGGCGTGCGTGACTTCGCGAAGCCTCTCGGGGACGAAAGTCGCGGACTCTATGCCCGCGCTGCGCCATCTGCTCCCGGAGGGCATGGAATTTTCGCCGTCCTCTCCGGAGGAGCAGGCAAAGATGGATATAGACGTTTGGTTTTTGGCGCTTCCGCACGGAGCCGCCGCTGAATACGCTAAGGCCCTTGTCGAAGCGGGGAAAACAGTAATCGACCTCTCCGCCGACTTCCGCCTGCATTCACTCGACATATACCGCGAATATTATAAGGAAGACCACAAGGCGCCGGAACTTTTAAAGCTCGGCAAATATGTGATTCCCGAGCTCTTCCCGGTGTCGAAATCCGACAGGCTCATCGCCTGCGCCGGCTGCTACCCGACGAGCATTCTCGTGCCGCTTTTGCCGCTTATGCGCGAAGGCGCGGTCGGTAAAAAGCACATAGTGATAGATTCGTACAGTGGTGTTTCCGGGGCCGGAAAGAAATCGGATTTGGCGTACGCCTACTGCGAAAGAAACGAGAGCGCGAAGGCCTATGGACTGCCGAAGCACCGCCATCTGTCGGAAATTGAGGAGGAGCTTTCGATTGCGGCGAAAGAAACCATTGTAGTGCAGTTCAATCCGCATCTCGCGCCGATGACACGCGGAATATCGACGACTATTACGCTCCCTGCGGTCGGCGAGGGCGTCGAAAATATTTACGCGATATGGAATCGCACCTACGCGGGCAAGCCGTTCGTAAAAGTTCTCCCCAGCGGCTCGTATCCCGACACTTTGCACGTATGCGGCACAAACCGCTGCGACATCTCGGCGGTCTACGACCCTCGCACCAAGAACATAGTAATATGCTCCGTTATAGACAACATTGTAAAAGGCGCGAGCGGCCAGGCAGTTCAGATAATGAATTTGATTTTCGGCTTTGACGAAACGGCGGGACTTCTCTAACATAGGAATTTTTATTTACGGCAATGGAAAAAACATTCGATATTACCGTCCGCGAGGACGTCTCCGGACTCGGGCTCGTAAAGGGATTTAAGGTCGGCGCGGCCGCGTGCGACATCAGAAACAAGGACGATTTTACGCGCCTTGACTTGGCGCTTGTCGTATCGGAAACCCCGGCTGACGCAGCGGGCGTGTTTACGACAAACGACGTGAAGGCTTCGCCCGTATTGCTCGATATGTCGAGGCTTGAAGCATCGCCCAAAATGCGCGCGATAGTTGCCAACAGCGGAAACGCCAACGCCTGCACCGGAACGCGCGGCGACGCCGACGCCGACAAAATGTGCGAGCTCGCAGCTGCCGCCGCAGGAGTGCGCAAAGAGGAGGTTTTAGTTTGCTCGACTGGAAGAATCGGCGAATTTATGCCCATGGAAAAAATCGCCAAAGGAATAGAAACGGCAGCGGCTTCGCTCTCAAATTCCGACGAAAATTCAATCGCCGCAAGCCGCGCGATAATGACTTCCGACACGCGCCCAAAAACGGTACTCGCGTCTGTCGAATTTGGCGGCGGAAAGATAACTGTCGCTGGAATGGCAAAGGGCGCTGGAATGATAGAGCCTAATATGGCAACGATGCTCGCCTTTATAGTTTCGGACGCGGCGGTCGAACAGAAATTGCTAAAAAAGCTCCTAAAAGAGTGCGCCGACAAGACTTTCAATAGAATGACGGTCGACGGCGACATGAGCACCAACGACACTGTGCTCTGCCTATGCAACGGCGCAGGGGGCGTTGAAGTGTCGGAGTCCAATCCGGAGGCTTTGGCCGCGTTCAAGGCGGCGCTGCTTGAAGTGTCGAGGGCGCTCGCGCGCAAGATTGTAGGCGACGGCGAAAAAATTACGAAGGTTGTGGAGGTCAAAGTCAAGGGCGCGCGCGACTTGGCGCAGGCGGAAAAAATCTGCCGCGCAATTGGCAACTCTCTGCTCGTAAAATCTTCGTGGTTTGGCGAGGACCCGAACTGGGGAAGGTTGACAGACGCCGCGGGCTATGCGCGCACGGGGCTTGAATATTACAAGATAGATCTCGACTACGACGGCGTTGCGGTGCTCGTCAAGGGGCAGCCCGTCGCCGAAAACAAGCCGCTCTGGAAGAAAATTGTCTCCCAAAAAACTTTTACCATAAATATGAACCTCAATCTCGGCGACGCCGAAGAATCAATTCTCGCCGCCGACCTTACTGAGGGATACGTCAACTTCAATAAGGGCGAATAGCCCAATATGCAATGCAGCAGGATATTTCGGAAATATCGAAAAAGGCGGGAGTGCTCATAGAGGCGATCTCGTACATAAAGCGTTTTAGGGGGTCGGTTTTCGTCGTAAAATACGGCGGGGCGTTTATGGACGACCCAAACCCGCAGATACGCGCGTCGGTTGCAAACGACATCGCATTTTTGGCGACGGTCGGAATAAAGACTGTCGTTGTCCACGGGGGCGGAAAGGCGATAAACCGCGCGATGGCGGCCGCTGGATTGAAGCCTGAATTCCGCAACGGAATGCGCGTCACAGACGAAAAGACCGTCTCGATAGTCGAGGACGTATTAAACAATTCCGTAAATGGCGAGATTGTCGATTTGCTGAGGGCGGGCGGCTGCGAGCCGATTTCTATTAAGGGCAATGAAGTCCTAAAATGCAAAAAGCTCGTTCCGAAATCGCCGGAAGGAGAGGACGTTGATATCGGGTATGTCGGCGTGATAGACTCAGTCGATGCGGCTCCCATAGAGAAGGTTCTCGACGAGGGAATGACGCCAGTGATATCGCCGATAGCAATAGGCGAAGACTCCCACGCGTACAATACGAATGCGGACGTTGCGGCGGCGGCGGTTGCGAAGGCCCTGAAAGCCCGCAGGCTCGTATTTCTGTGCGACGTCCCCGGGCTGATGCGCGACCCGAAAGACCGCTCTACGCTAATATCGCACCTGAAAGTTTCCGAGGTTCCAGCGTTGGAGGCCTCCGGGGTAATAGGCGGCGGAATGATGCCGAAGGTCGATAGCGGCGTGGACGCCATAAAAAACGGAGTCAGGCGCGTGCACTTTGTCGACGGCTATCTGCCGCACAGCATTCTCTTGGAAATATTCACCGACACAGGCATTGGAACGGAAATTGTCACCGACGCCGAATAACTATTTGCAGACAATCATGACCACCGCAGAAAAATATAAAAAATACACGATACCCATGTTCGGGGACAGGCAGTTTGAAGTCGTCTCCGGAAAGGGCTGCGCCATTACGGACTCCGACGGGAAAAAATATCTCGACTTTGGGGCGGGCATAGCCGTCAATTCGCTCGGGCACGCGAACAAGCGCTGGGCGGATGCCGTTGCGCGCCAGGCAAACACTCTCGCGCATTGCAGCAATTTGTATCTGACGAAACCGCATGCGGATTTGGCTGAAAAGCTCGTGGGGCTAATCGGGAAGGGAAAAGTGTTTTTCTGCAATTCCGGAACGGAAGCCAACGAGGCTCTCTTAAAGGCTGCGCGGCTTTATGGGGTGAAAGTCTCCGGGAAAGAAGGGGTAAAATATAGGGTTGTGACGGCTCTGGATTGTTTCCACGGGCGCACGCTTGGGTCTGTCGCGGCGACTGCCCAGCATAAAATTCAGCACAATTTTTCTCCGCTCTTGCAGGGATTTTCGTACGCGAAGTTCAACGATATCGAATCTTTTGCAGAGCAGATGGGCGACGATGTCGCGGCGGTTCTCGTAGAGCCCGTGCAGGGCGAAAGCGGCGTGACGCCCGCGACGCGCGAATTCCTAAAAGGGTTAAAAGAGCTTTGCAAAAAGCACAACGCCCTTTTGTTCTTCGACGAGATACAGTGCGGGGCCGGCAGGAGCGGAAAATTTTTGGCATGCCAGCGCTACGGTGTAAAGCCCGACGGAGTGTCGATGGCGAAGGGAATTGCGGGCGGCTTCCCAATGGGGGCTATATGGCTCGACTCCAAGTGCTGCGACATATTCACTCCCGGCTCCCACGGTACAACTTTCGGCGGAAATCCCCTCGCGTGCGCGGCGGCTTTGGCAACTTTGGAAGAGTTTGAAAAGCGCGGCCTCGTGGAAAATGCGCGCAAAATGGGTGAATTGCTTGCCAAGGGGCTCGAAAAGCTCGCAAAAAAATATCCGGACAAAATCGCAACGACCCGCGGTTTGGGGCTAATGCGCGCGGTAGTTTTCCAGCCGCAATACGTCAACTCGCAGGTTTGTGTAAAGCTGCGCGAGAACGGACTGATTCTGATACCCGCGGGCGCGAATGCCTTGCGCCTGCTTCCTCCGCTCGTAGTAAAACCCGCCGAAATAGAAAAGGCGCTCAAAATATTAGAAAAAACAATATCGGAACTTTAAGGAAATGGTGAGATCGTTTTTAAGAGATACGGACTTGACTCCCGCCGAGGCGGCGGAAGTGTTTGAATTGGCGCACCGCTACAAGAAATTGCGCCCGGCGGGCGTGCTCGACGTATTGCGCGGGCAGAGCTGGGGGCTTGTGTTCTTCAAAAAGAGCACTCGCACGCGCCTGTCGTTCGAAGCCGGAATTTACGAACTTGGCGGCAATCCGATGGTATTGCAGGCGGACGACCTGCAAATATCGCGCGGCGAGACGGTCGAGGACACTGCGAAAATCTTTGGAAGGTTCTTGCACGGCATAGTAATAAGGACATTTGGACAGGATATGGTTGACTCGTTCGCGAAATATTCGGGGCTCCCCGTAATAAACGCGCTGACCGATTTGCTCCACCCCTGCCAGAGCTACACTGACATGTTCACAATGATAGAGCATTTTGGCAAGGGCTCGGAAAATCCGGAGTGCATACGCGGCAAAAAATTTGCGTTCTTTGGCGACACCGCATGCAATATGGCGTATTCGCTTGCTTTGGCAGGCTCGATGTTCGGCGTGGAGGTAGTCCTCTGCGGGCCCGAAGAGTTCCGCCCGAAAGCCGAGCTCGACGCGCTGTTCGACGCCGCCAATTTAAAGAAGAGCTATACTTTTACTTCCGATCCCCGCGAAGCGGCAAAGGGCGCCGACGTATTCTACACCGACGTCTGGGTGAGCATGGGCAAAGAGGACGAAAAGGCTGAGAGAATAAAGACGATGTCGCCCTATCAGGTGAACGAAAAACTCGTGGAGCTCGGCGCAAAGGATTCGATATTCATGCACTGCCTTCCCGCCCATGCAGGAGAGGAAGTTTCCGAGGGCGTGCTGCGCTCTGACAAGAGCATAGTATTCGACCAGGCCGAGAACCGCCTGCATGTCCAAAAGGCGATTGTGAGCTGGCTTGTCGGCAAAAACAGACAGTCGCGCTAACATCGGCGGCTTTGCGCGGACCCTTTCAATAGGGACGAAATTTAGAACTGTGCGGCGCGTATGTGTTAAAGCTTACCGCCGCGCATTTTTTTGCGCAGTTTTTCTAAAAAATCCGCGCGTAGGTTCGGGAGATTTTTAGGGTTCTCCCGAGAAAAATATGGAAAAATTCTGCATTCGCGCGGAAAACTTTTCCGCCGCAGCGAGAACGGCTAAAAAGCAATTTCAATATAATTGATAAAAATAAAGCTTTTAATGCGCCTGAAAAAGGTTATGAATAAGATGATTTTTTTAACGGGAATCAATTAAAATGAAAGTCGTATTAGCATATTCGGGAGGTCTCGACACCTCCGTAATTGTAAAGTGGATAAAAGACCGCTTCAACGCCGAAGTGGTTACATTCGCCGCGAACGTCGGCCAGGGCGAGGAGCTTGAAGGGCTAGCTGAAAAGGCGAAGGCCACAGGAGCTTCCGCGCACTACACCGTGGATTTGCAGGACGAATTCGTTTCCGACTTCATCTTCCCGATGATACGCGCGAACGCGATTTACGAAGGCCAATATTATCTCGGCACTTCAATTGCCCGCCCGCTCATCGCGAAGGCCCAGATTGAAATAGCCCGCAAGGAGGGCGCAACCCATGTAGCGCACGGCGCTACGGGCAAAGGCAACGACCAGTGCCGCTTTGAGATATCCTACGCCGCTCTGGCCCCGGATATTCAGGTAATCTCGCCGTGGAGAATAGACGAGTTCCGCAAGGCTTTCCCCGGAAGAACCGAGATGATAAACTATTGCAAAGAGCACAACATCAACGTCCAGGCGTCGGTAAAAAAGCCGTATTCAATGGACAGAAATATGCTCCATATTTCCTACGAAGCCGGCATTCTCGAAGACCCGTGGTTTGACCCGACCGTCCCCGAAAACAAAGACATGTTCAAGACAACAGTCTCCCCGGAGGACGCGCCCGACAAGCCCGTGTATCTCGAACTCACTTTTGAAAAAGGCGATTGCGTTGCAATAGACGGCAAAGCAATGAAACCCTCCGACATTCTGCGCACGCTCAATAAAATCGGCGGCGAGAACGGAATCGGCAGAGTTGACATAGTGGAAAACCGCTTTGTCGGAATGAAGAGCCGCGGCGTGTATGAAACCCCCGGCGGCACGATACTCGAATTCGCGCACCGCAACATGGAAACAATCACCATGGACAGGGAATTGATGCACTTGCGCGACACTCTCATACCCAAATACTCCGAGCTAATCTACAACGGCTTCTGGTATGCCCCGGAACGCGAGGCGTTGCAGGCGTTTATCGACAAGAGCCAGGAGAAGGTAAGCGGTGTCGTAAGGGTGAAGCTCTACAAGGGCAACATAATCTGCGTTGGCAGAAAGAGCCCGTACAGCCTCTACGACGAAAATATCGCTTCGATGGAAGGCGTTAAGAGCGACTACAACCAAGACGATGCAACCGGCTTTATCAAGTTGCAGTCCCTGCGCCTAAAAGAACGCGCACGCAAACAGGGAGTTCCCGCAGAGGCCTTCGCGAGAAAAACTAACCTCGTAAGAGAATAGCGCTGTCCGCGTTATGAGGATTTGCTGTATAGGCGCCGGGTATGTAGGCGGGCCGACCATGACGATGATCGCCCGTAAATGCCCCGATGTGCGGGTAGACGTTGTGGACATAAACGCCGAGCGCATAGCGGCGTGGAATTCCGACAGCCTGCCCGTGTTCGAGCCCGGCCTCGACGAGATAGTGCGCCACAGCCGCGGCAAAAACCTCTTTTTTTCCACCGATGTCGACGCCGCGATTGACGCGGCGGACATCGTCTTTATATCGGTAAACACGCCGACAAAGACGTATGGGTACGGCGCGGGAAGCGCGTCGGACTTGCGGTTTGTCGAGAGCTGCGCGCGCAAAATAGCGGAAGTTTCCAAGCGCGGGAAAATAGTGGTTGAGAAATCCACGCTGCCGGTTCGCACAGCCGATGTAATAAAGCAGATATTGTCGTCAACCGGAATGGAATTTCAGGTGTTGTCGAATCCTGAATTTCTCGCGGAGGGAACTGCTGTGAGGGACTTGGAGTTCCCCGACCGCGTTCTCATAGGCGGCGACGAGACAACCGCCGAGGGCAAGGCTGCGATAGACACGCTTGCCTCGATATACATGCGCTGGGTTCCGGCGGATAAAATAATAAAGACGAATTTGTGGTCGAGCGAGCTTAGCAAGCTTACTGCGAACGCATTTCTTGCACAAAGAATAAGCTCTATAAACGCAATAAGCGCGCTTTGCGAAGCAACGGGAGCGGACGTGGAGCAGGTCGCGCGCGCAGTTGGCTCGGATTCCCGCATAGGTTCAAAGTTTTTAAACAGCTCGATAGGTTATGGGGGGTCGTGTTTTCAAAAGGACCTGCTTAATTTGATATATCTTTGCGAGCATTTTAATCTGCCTGAGGTTGCCCGCTATTGGAGGGGGGTAGTCGAGATAAACGCATACCAAAAGAGGCGCTTTGCGGAGGGAGTGATAAACTCGCTTTATAGGAATATCTGCGGAAAGAGGCTTGCGATATTTGGGTTCGCGTTCAAGGAAGACACCAACGACACGCGCGAATCCCCCGCGATTGACATCTGCAAACTGTTTCTAAACGAGCGCGCGAATCTTGCAATTTACGATCCAAAAGTTTCAAAAAAACAGATTTTGGCCGATTTAAACGTTGAGGAGGGAGATCCGCGGATTGAATTTTGCCGGACTCCGTACGAAGCCGCTGAAAAGGCGCATGCAATTGTTTTGTTGACACATTGGGAAGAATTTAAAAAATTGGACTACAAAAGAATTAAATCGGCAATGACAACACCTGCGTGGATATTCGACGGCAGAAACTGTCTCGACCACCGACTTCTTAGCGAACTCGGATTCCTTTTGCGTGGCATCGGAAAGGGGAATTTGTCGTAGCCGTACTTTTATAAAACAAACGGAGAAACGCGATTCCCTCAAATTTTAAGAATCGCGTTTTTTTATGCCGGTAAAATTTAACAGAGAGAACAAAATGCAAACAAATAAAAGATACATCCGCAGGCCCGATATAGATCTGCCTGACAGGCAGTGGCCGTCAAGGAAAATTACGCGCGCGCCGATATGGTGCAGCGTCGATTTGCGTGACGGAAACCAGGCGCTCGCAATTCCGATGGGCGTCGACGAAAAACTCCGTTTGTATAAGGAACTCTTGAAAATCGGCTTCAAGGAGATTGAGGTGGGCTTTCCATCGGCGAGCGATACCGAATATTCTTTTACGAGAAAACTCATTGAGGAAAATCTCGTGCCGGACGGCGTGTCATTGCAGGTTCTGACACAAAGCCGCGAGCACCTGATACGGAAAACGTTCGAATCGCTAAAAGGCGCGAAGAGCGCGATAGTGCATCTGTACAACAGCACATCGGCGCTGCAGCGCAAAGTGACGTTTAAAATGTCGCGCGCGGAGATTGTGGAAATAGCGCGAAACGGCGCGCGCCTCGTGCGCTCGATGGCCGACGAATTGGAAGCGGCGGGAACGCGCGTGCGCATGGAATACTCCCCCGAAAGCTTCAGCGACACAGAGCTCGATTTTGCGCTCGAAATATGCGAGGCTGTAAAAGAAATATGGAGGCCGACTGTCGACAATAAAATAATAATAAACCTGCCCGAGACAGTCCAATACAGCTCTCCGAATATATACGCCGACCAGATAGAATGGATGGACCGCAATATATCCGACCGCGACAAGGTTGAGATAAGCCTGCATACGCACAATGACCGCGGCACGGGAGTTGCGTCCACCGAATTTGGTATAATGGCTGGCGCCGACAGGGTTGAGGGAACTTTATTCGGAAATGGCGAGCGCACGGGGAATCTCGATATTGTGACTGTCGCGCTTAACATGTACGCTGAGGGGGTCGACCCCGAGCTGAACTTGGAAAATCTTCCGGAAATAAGGAGGGTGTACGAAGAATGCACCGGAATGAAAGTGCCGCCCCGCCACCCCTACGCGGGAGATCTCGTGTTTACGGCATTTAGCGGCTCGCACCAAGACGCAATAAAAAAGGGAATGGAGCTGATGCGGTCGGGCGACGACAAGTGGGAGGTCCCGTATCTGCTGATAGACCCGCGCGATATAGGCTGCTCATACGAGGCGATAATCCGCATAAATTCCCAGAGCGGAAAGGGCGGAGTTTGCTACATACTCGGCGAGGACTTTGGCTTCGACATTCCAAAGCCCATGATGCAGCAGGTCGGCGACTTCGTAAACGGCGAAGCCGACAAGCTCGGAAGGGAGCTGAGGCCCGACGAAATATACTCGATTTTTGCGAAGGAGTTTGTGGGGCGCGAGGCTCCTGTGAAGCTTGAATCCTACAAAATGGCGTATGAAGAAGGCGACATAGACGAGCCAAAATCCGTAAAGATTACCGCAAAGCTGCTTGTTTGCGGCGATGAAAAGACGGTTTCTGCGCGCGGAAACGGTCCGATAAACGCCCTAGTAAACGCTTTCGACAAAAACGGAATGAAAAATTTCAAGGTTGTGGACTATCGCTCGCACGCGATAGGCAAGGGGTCGGCAACAAACTCCGCGGCGTATGTCTGCCTTGAATCTGCGAACGACAAGCGCTTGGTTTGGGGCGTTGGGGTTGACGCCAATATCGAGTCTGCGGGGTTGAAAGGCCTTGTGTCGGCTTTAAACCGACTCCAATAGCGCACTGGACTTATTTTATTTGTCAGGGCGTTCCGCGCATGTCGGGACGCCTTTTTTTGTGGGAGGGTAATTCCCTCAAATCGGCGCAATTGTATTTTATCTTTTTTTAAGAAACGGAGTTTTGGGCAATAACGTATTGTTTTTCTCAGAAAAGTTTAATCGCAATGGCGACGCAAAAATTTTTGCGCGGAGAAATTTTTTTAAGCTGCGTTTTTTTGCAGCCAGCGTGCAATTCATCGATTCAGATAATTATGGATTATAAAAAATCGTGGGGCTTGCGATATTTCGGAATGCGGTTTGCGGAAGATTTATTCTGTCAAAAATTAGCTTTTTATTTGCGCTGTGAAAAAGTGTTCTGTATTTTCCAAATATGTTTCGCAGAGAATTTATAAAGAACGCATTGTCTGTTGCAGGAATAGCCGGGCTTCCGGCGGCGGCGCTTTCGGTGACATCTAAGAAATCCGGAGAGTTTAAAGAGCCATCAAAATCCATTCCGCTAAATTCAGATTACGACATCATAGTTTGCGGCGGCGGCCCTGCCGGAATCGGGGCTGCGCTTGCGGCGGCGAGAGCCGGCGCAAAAACACTGATTGTGGAATCGGGAGGGTGCCTCGGCGGGACATGGACGCGCGGCCAGCTCTCTTGGATATTCGACTTTAAAAAAGGCGGCATCTGCCGCGAGATAATAGAGCGTCTCGATGCCCGCAATGCCCGCCACGGCGGCAACGACAGAGACTTTGTTTACGAGCCGGACGCGATGAAAATTGTCCTCGAAGAAATGGCGGTGGAATCAAAAATTGACCTTCTGTATTTTACGAATTGTGTAGCTTCGTACGCCCCGGACGGAAAAATGAAAACGCTCGTGACGGAGTCGAAGTCCGGGCGGCAGGCGTGGAATGCAAAAATATTTATAGATTGCACGGGCGACGGCGATGTGTGCGCAAACGCTGGAGCTTCCTACGATTTCGGAACTGACGGCGACAGAGTTATACAGCCGTGTTCCTTCAATGCGATAATTTGCGTGGAGGACGCCGAAAAGCTCGCCGACAGAATAAGTGTCTATAAGAAGGACAGCCTCGACGGACATGTAGAATGCACAAAGCGCATATTAAAAGATTTGCTCAACGCTGGCATAGACCCGTCATACCACATGCCAACGCTTTTTCATCTCGGCGGAAACATACTGCTGATGATGTTCAACCACCAGTACGGCGTGCATTGCGACAGCGCCCAGGAAATAACCCGCGCGACTGTCGAAGCGAGGCGCGAAGTTTTCAAAATGGCGGATACGCTCGCGCGGACGGATTCCCCGTGGCGCAATATTCGGGTAATAGCCACATGCGAGCAGATTGGAATGCGTGAGGGCAGGCGCATAAACGGCCTGTACCGCGTAGAGCGCGCCGACATAGAATCGGGTGCCCGCCACCCCGACGCCGTCACGCGCGTCACATTTTCCGCGGATATCCACGCTCCCGACAAAGAGTCAAACCGCAACAAGACAATAAGCCATGTAATAGCCAAGCCCTACGACATACCTTTGCGCGCGCTAATCTGCCGAGATATCGACAACCTCATGATGGCGGGCAGGTGCATAAGCGGCGACAGGATAGCCCACGCGAGTTATCGGGTGACGGGCAATGCCGTTGATATGGGGTTTTCCGCCGGAAAAGCCGCGGCGAAATTTATATCCGAGGGCAAGACGCCGCATAGCCTTAAAAACGGGGGGTAGAAATTTTTTTCTTGGTATTCCAATCTAAGTTTTGCGCCTTAGGTTTGGAAAGTGCAGCGTGCAATAAAGGCGGAGACTATGCATTGGCATAATCTTGCGGAGCGTTGCGTTTATCTATATTCAAAAAGTTTGAGAATTAAATTTTGGCAAAAACCGCGCGCGAAAAATTTTATTCGGCAGAGTGCTTATTAAGGTACAATCGCCGCCTGTAAAATGCGCGGCGCGAAAGCCGAATTTGCAAATCCCGTTTTGTGTAGGCGCTTTCGTTTAAATGCGAATTTCGGGACGCGGAGTTTTTATTTTTGCGGGAATTTTGACCTTCCCGCATTTTTTGTGCGGGCTGAGCTAATAAAAAATTTTTAAAATGCGCAGAAATTTTATGCTGATATAAATTAAAGGCGGGTTGCGCTCAGTATCCTAAAAACCTCGCCCATAAATACCGGTGAGAGCAGCTGGGCGAGTTCGCGCTTCCGCGTATCGAAAGCGTCTTGGGACTCCGCAAGTGTTCTTATGTAGTCGGTCGATTTCCCCATAAAAAAATCGCCTTGGGAAACAACCGGGTTGACGCTAAATCCGCTCGTTTTTGCGGTGTCGAGCAGAGGCTCGAAGCAGGGAGAGTGCGTTATGTCGCGTGCGCCTGCGCGCAAAAAAAGCTCGGTTGAATCTTTGTGGCTTTCGTAGGCGCGTGCCGTGCCTGACGGTATTTCCATAAGCTCCGCGCACGATCTAAAATAGTCGGCAAAGATGAGTATCCCGCGCCAGTTTTGGGCGCATATCTTGCCGAACAAATCTATTGCGTCAAACGATATGTCGAGCAGAAATCCCTCGCGGGCGTTTGGAAAGTATTTTAGAATTGCGGACAATTCGGCGTCCGATGGAGCTTCGAGAGTTTCAACAATCCGCACTTTCCCATTGGGCAATGGTTTTGCCGATATCAGCCGCTTGCGCCATTGGCCGTTTAAGAACGCGAATCTCTCGAACGGGCGGGAGTCGAGCAGCTCGTTTGAAATTACTATCGCCTTTGGCGGTATTTCTATTTTTTCGCCAATGCGGGCGGTCTTGGAACCCTCGATTATTTGCGTTTCGGGTTCGGCGCCGATTTCGTAAAAATCAAAACTGTCTGGATTTTCTCCGGCGTCCGAAAGCATTTTTTTTGCGGCTGCCGAAATGAGCGCGGAAAAAACCTTTTCTTTTAGGGAAACGGAAGTGTAAAAGTCTGCGCCTTCGCCGCCGACCCTTTTTTGCGTTTTTCGATAATATCCGAGCAGCGGGTCGAAAAGCGCCGTTTCGACAAACTCCGCCCAGCCGAAAGCAGAGCCGCCGCTGCGCTCGATTAGCTTCTCCCAGACGGGATTTGAGTCGATTTCAACCGGCATATTAAAAATATCTTCCGTTTTCTACATTAACAATTTTCCAAGGGGAGCGCGCGGCGCAGTCGGGAGCTTCCGAAGTGGCGGTGGATATCACCTGCGCGCTTGCCGGCACAGCCGCCCAAAATGCGGCGCGGCGCGAGGAATCGAGCTCTCCAAGAATGTCGTCGCACAGGATTACGGGCTCTATTTTCTTTTCGCGCTTAAATATTTCAAACTGTGCGAGCTTTATCGACAGCGCGGCCGACCTCTGCTGGCCTTCCGATGCGTACGTTTTTGCGTCGAGCCCGCCTATCGATACGTAAAAATCGTCGCGGTGCGGCCCTTTGCGGGTGACGCGCCTTTCGATGTCTTTGGGGCGCTCTTCAAAAAAAAGCCTTTCAAATTCCTCGGCGGTTTTCGCTTCCGCCGATGTTTTTAGGGAAATATTGGCAGATTCGCCGTTTTCCCCTGAGAAGTTTGCGTAGCGTTCCCCCGCAATTTGCGCGACTTGTTCAAGCCTTTGAGAGCGCTTTTGCACTATTGTTTCGGCGGCGGCCGCCATTTGTATCTCAAACGGAGAATAGAGCGACGGGTCTGTTTCGCCGTCACGAAGAAGCGCGTTCCTATGCCCGACTGCCGAATGGTAGCGTTTGAGCGCCTCAAAATATTCTCGGTCGATGCCCGATATGAACATGTCGGCGTCTCTGCGCCTGACTTCCGGCGACGAGCGCAATATTTTCATATCTTCCGAAGTCATTGCAAGCGCCGGGAAGCGCCCTATGAAGTCGCCGAGTTTGGCGACTTGCCCGCCGTCTATAAAAATTTTTCGGGTTTTGGATATTTCGATGAGGATTTCCGTTTTGCCCGTGCCCTCTATTTCCGCGCCGACAAGCACAGCTGCGGATTTTTCCCCCTTTTTTACAAGGACTGAAATGTCGGAGGTTCTAAACGATCTTGCTGCGGCGAGGAGCCCGAGAGCTTCAAGCAAGTTTGTCTTTCCCTGGGCGTTTGCGCCGCATATCCATACAGAGGCGGCGTCCAACCCGATTTCCGCAAAGCCGACGTTTCTGAAATTTTGGAGTCTTGCAAATTTAATCTTCACAAAAATAAAAACGGGTATAGCGTCTAATTTAAAAGGAATTTTGTAAAGAATATTGCGCATGGAAAAAGGTACGGACTATATTCGGCAGGCGCTCGAAAAGCGCGAGGACGACATAGACGCGTCGTTGCGCCCCTCCGGGTTCGATTCGTTTACCGGTCAGCCAAAGACGGTAGAAAGGCTGAAAGTCATGGTGGGGGCGGCGCGCAGGAGGGGCGATACGCTAAGCCACATACTTCTCCACGGGCCTCCGGGGCTTGGAAAAACGACTCTCGCGTTTATCCTCGCCAACGAGATGGGCGCCCAGATAAGGGTGACTTCCGGGCCGGTGATAGAAAAGGCTTCCGACTTGGCGGGCCTGCTCACCAACTTGCAGGAGGGCGACATACTGTTTATAGATGAAATCCACAGAATATCCCGCACCGTTGAGGAGTTCCTTTACGGGGCGATGGAGGATTTTAGGATAGACATAATGATAGACCAAGGGCCGAACGCAAGAAGCGTGCGCCTAAATGTCCCTAAATTTACCCTAATAGGGGCGACAACCCGCACGGGGCTTTTAACGTCGCCCTTGCGCAGCCGCTTTACGCTTCAAACGAGGCTCGACTACTATTCCCGCGCCGACTTAATGGCAATAGTGGAGCGCACCTGCGGGCTCTTGGACGTGCCAATAGACGATGGCGGCGCCGAAGAGATAGCGCGGCGCGCGCGCGGCACGCCCCGAATCGTAAACAACCTTGTGCGCTTCGTGCGCGACTACGCCCAGGAGCGCTCCGACGGCAAAATAACGCGCAAATGCGCCGTTGCCGCGCTTGAACTCCTTGAAATCGACTCCAACGGGCTCGATGAAATGGACAAGCGCATGCTGACTGTAATGGCGCGCAATTACAACGGCGGCCCGGTCGGAATGGGAACGATAGCAGTTGCCGTAAACGAGGAGGCCGACACTTTGGAGGAAGTCCACGAACCCTATCTTATTCAGGAGGGATTCATTCGCAGAACACCCCAGGGAAGGGTCATGACAGACAAGGCGTGGCAGGCTATAGGCCTCGTTGGAGGCGACAGCCAAGGGAAGTTGTTTTGATGCCTTTGACGCCTGAGATTGATTTTATAGTCGTGGGGCAGGGCATAGCGGGCTCGTGCCTCGCCTACGAGCTTTTGGAACGTGGCGCGCGCACAATAGTGTACGACGACGGCTGGAAGTCGGCAGCATGCACTGTCGCGGCAGGCGTTATAAACCCGATAACGGGCAAAAGGCTCGTAAAAAGCTGGCGAAGCGCGGTGGCGCACCCGTACGCGCGGGATTTTTATCAGGCGCTCGAAAGGCGGCTTGGCGGCGTATTTTTTCACGACAGAAAAATTCTCCAACTGTGTAAGTCGGCGGAAGAGGCAGAACTATGGCGAACGCGCGCCCTCGACGCCGAATATGCCGCGTTTATGTCGGAGCCTCCGAAAGGGGAATCGTTCGGAAACTTGGACGACTCTTTCGGGGCGCATTTTATAGGCCGTTCCGCGTGGGTAGAGCCTCCCGCCGCAATGGCTGCATTCCGAAAATATTTTGCGGAGCGCGGGGTTTTGCGGGCAGAATCGTTCGACTTCTCAAAACTCGACGCCCGCGGGCATATTTACGGCGGGATAAAATACAAAAAAATAATTTTCTGCGAGGGTTGGAAGGCCGTCAAAAATCCGTATTTTTCCTGGCTTCCGTACCGTCCCGCCAAGGGTGAAATACTGACGCTTAAATCCGGAGAGTCAATTCCGGAGCATATTGTACACAGGGGCGGCTGGATAATGAAAAATGGTGCCGACACATTTAGGCTTGGTTCGACGTGGGACAGGGAAAATCTCGACTGCAATCCGACTCCGACGGCGCGGGCGGAGCTTTTAAAAATCTTGGCGAATATGTTTAAGACAGATATAGAGGTTGAAGTTGTAGATTGCAGGGCGGGGGTGAGGCCGTGCACTGCTACTACCCGGCCGCATTTGGGCGTCCACCCTTCGGAGCCTGACATACTGTCGTTTAACGGATTCGGGTCAAAGGGCTTTGCGCTGTGCCCGTACTTTTCTAAAAACTTTGCGGATTGGATTTACGGAAAATCTGCCCTGGATTCCGAGGCGGATTTGTCGCGCCATATAAGAAAATTCTGGAAGCCCTAAAACATATCAAAGGCGCGCAATATTTTTTATTCCCTATTGCATGTTTTAACGGGATAAAAAAGTAAAATGTGCCGCCGCCAAGCCGGTGTTTTTTGCCTTTGTACGAGGCGCATTTATTCCGCAACATACAGCAATATGTTTTTCCGCCTTCTTGCAATATCCAATGTTTCCCATTTCTTAGTGCGCACATTATCCACCGCGCTATGAAGGCGACTCGTTTCAAGCGTTTCCGTGTTGCAGCATTCCCAAAGAATGTTTTCATCGCTTAGCTCGAGACAAAAAATGTTGTTCTTTTATCCGCGCTATGGGAAGCGTCTTATATTCCGCGCGATGCAGGCAATGCAGTTTATCCGCGTATATGAGCATACTGAAAAAACATTATTTATCCGCAGTGCGCTACGCAGTTTTATGCGCATAAAAAAACCGCGACCGCCGCGGGGCGATTGCGGTTTTTTCTGTTTTTTATTAGGGCTATTTCAGATGGTAGAGCATTTGGCGGTCTCTGCCGTACTTGTCTTTCCATGAAATTTTGTACGTCCCCCTAAAACCGCGGAAAGATATTTTACCGTCGGAGTCGGGCTTTACTGTGAGGTTTGTTTTCCACTCCTTATTGATGAGGTTGTCGAGAACATGGTAAACGGGCTTCGTCTGCATATCGCGCGTAAAAATACCCGAATGGGAGGGCTCGTTTTTCATACCGCAATCGTCGACGGTGTTCCACCATGTAATGCCCATTACATTTGGATAGCTAAACCATAGCCTGTACTGGTTTTCAGCGTACAGGGCTTGGCGCGCGCGCGATTTTGGGGAATCGTCGTTGCCGGTGATTGTCACTTCGCTTATATGTATCTTATGCCCCGATTTTGCAGTATCGTCGAGCCTTTTGAGCAGTGCCTCAGGGCTGATAAACGACTCGCCCGCCATAATCTTTTTGGGCTCACGATAGTTGAATACATGCTCCTGCACGCCGGTTATGTCGATTCTCGCGCCGCGCTTTTCGAGCTCCGCAATTTGTTCGGCGTACTTTTCCGCGCAAATGTAATCGTTTATATTGAGCGCGACATCTGTCGGAAGGTACTTTTGGGCGGCGTTAAAGGCGTGGAATGCGTAGTCGCCCTGCAATAGCCCTATATGGCTTCTCGTGACCCGCGTTCCGGGAATTAGAACGCCTGCGATATAGTCCTTTTGGGACTCGTTTACGACGTCCCAGCTTTGTATTCTATTTCCGTACCTTTGCGCGATTTGTTTAAAGCGCCGCTCGGTAATCTCCCGTATCGTCTCCCCGACTGAGCCGAACATCTCTTCCGCCTGCTCTTGGGTGAGCTTTTGAAACGGATATACCCCGGGCTTTTTATCGCGGTTGACTTTTCTATAAAGCGCGAGTTTTTCCTTTGGGATTTCTTCAAGGTATATCCACCACGCGAAAAACCCAGTCCATACGAGAGGATGCCCATGGGCTCTTATGCCTTTTTTATTGCAAAATTCCACTATCGGGTCGGTCGCCGGTCGACGCCAATGGCGCTGGTCTTTCGGATTTTTGCAGTTGTTCCAAAAATCCTCGGTATCGCGGTATTCCTCGACAAATCGGGGTCTGCCGGGCTGCGTCTCAAAATCGCTCCAGTAAAAGGGCACTGTGGCGGAGTTGAAAAGCTCGCCGTATGCCCTCTTGTACCTTTCGTTGTACTCGTGCGCGCCAAGCTGGTTGAAGTTGAAAATGTGCGCGCCGAATATGAAGTCGTGCTTGAGCTGCTCGACTTTCACGTCGCCTCCCGGAGCCGCCTCGCCGAGGTTTACGACGGCGTCTGCCTTGCGGTTCTTTTCGATGTCGGCGTCTATCTTTTTGCGCACTTCTGGGGTCCATTTTTCCCAGTATTGCGGTGTGACGATTTTTTCGGTGTCTTCGCTTTGGCATCTGGGGACTTTTATGGAGTTTGATGCTTCGCAAACGGCGCCCATATTTAGCGCGGTTGCGGCGATAGCCGAGAGTAAAATGGTTTTGCTAAGATTTTTCATTCGCGGGCTTGTTGTTTGCATTGTCTATAAAACCAAAAGGCAGCGCAACTTTTTAAGCGCGCCGCCTTAAGATAGCGGATTATTTCAAGTGGTAGAGCATTTGGCGGTCTCTGCCGTACTTGTCTTTCCACGAGATTTTGTACGTACCCTTAAACCCGCGGAAGGAGATTTTCCCGCTGTCGTCGGGCTTTACGGTGAGCTTCGTCTTCCACTCGTTGTTGATTAGGTTGTTTAAGGCGTAGTATGCAGATTTCGGCTGCATGTCGCGCGTGAAAATGCCGGAGTACGACGGTTCGCCGGGCGCGCCGCAGTCGTCGACTACATTCCACCATGTAATACCCATCGCGTTCGGGTGGCTGAACCATGCGCGGTAGAGGTTCTGGGCGATGACCGCCTGAATGTCCCAGTCGCGCTTAGTCGTTCCGGGGGCTGTAATGGTAATTTCGCTCATGTGTATCGGAAGGCCTGTCCTCGCTACTCTGTTCATGCTGCCCAATACGTGGTCGGGGGTCTGCACTTTTTTACCGGCCGCGATATTTGCGGATTCTTTCGGGTTGAAGAGGTGCATTTGCATTCCGGCGATGTCGATTCTTGCGCCGCGCTTTTGCATGTCTTTAATTTGTGCGACGTAGTGGTCGTCCGTCTTATAGTCGTTGATATTGAAAGCAGTGTTTGTCGGGAGGTGTTTCTGGACGATATTGAACGCGTGGAATGCGTAGTCGCCGGGCATTATCCCGTAAGTGCTGCGGGTAACTTTTGAGCCGGGCACCAGCAAACCGAGGGAATAGTCGGTTGCGGATTCGTTTACGACGTCGAAGCTGTGTATCTTGCCGGCGTATCTTTCGGCTATTTCGGCGACGCGCTTTTCGTAGAGTTCGCCTATTTTTTCGCCGATATTTCCGAGAAGCTTATCGGCTTCCGCTTGCGGCAGTTTCCTAAGGGCTTTATTTTCTTCGCCGTACATTCCGAGATTGGGGAATTTCTTCTTTTCCTCTTTCGAGAGGTATTGGCGTATCCAATCCGGATAGTGCCACCTTTGGTTGCCCCAAACGAGCGGGTGACCGTGGATTCTTATGCCGCGGCTGTTGCAGTACTCGATTACCGGATCCGGCGCGGGCCTGCGCCAGTGCGGCTGCTCTTTGGGGTTTTTGCAGTTGTTCCAATATTCTTCGGTATCCCAGTATTCCTCGACAAAACGGGGGCGGTTGGGTTCCATTTCAAGCTTTTTCCAGTAAAGGGCGACTGTCGCCGAGTTGAAAAGCTCTCCGTACAAGTCGCGGTATTTCTTATTGCGTTCGTATGAGCCGAGCTGGTTGAAATTAAAAATGTGCGCGCCGAATATGAAGTCGTGCTTGATTTGCTCGACTTTCACGTCGCCGCCCGGAACCGCTTCGCCGAGGTTTACGACGGCGTCTGCCTTGCGGTTCTTTTCGATTTCCGCGTCTATTTTTTTCTGTACTTCAGGGTTCCATATTGCCCAGTATTCCTTGCTCATCAGCTTGTCGGTGTCTTCCGCTTCCGATCTAGGGAATTTTTGTGTTCCCGCGAGAGCCGCCGATGCAGCCGCAAACGCCACTACGGCAAAAGATGTCTTTTTTAGTAATTTCATATGTATTTTAGTTTTTGTTAAAAGAAATGTGTTAACATGTTCTTTTTCTCCTAAAAACGGGGGCAAGTCAAAAGTATAGTTCTTAAAATATGGTTAACTGTAAACCTAGCCGCGTACCCTTGCGGATAAGCTTTTATAGCCGAATTTCTTTCTGCCACCCATGCCAAAATGCGCAATGCCATTGCAGTATTTTGAACGCTCGCGCAACGAATGAAAAAAAAATCGGCGCGCCAAGAAAAATGCCGCAGTAAAAAATTTGCAGTCTTCAGAAAGTATGAATGGGCTTAGCGGATTAGCAGAAAAACGCAAGATTGCCGCCTCGGAAAAATCCCGAGCGCCGTGAAAATTCCGCGCGCGGGGCAAATTTGCGCTTACCATAGTCCGCAGGGCGCAAGCGAATTTTGCGCAAAAAAAACGCCGCGGGGAAAATCCGCGGCGCGCATAAAAATTGGCAATATAAGTCGGCTATTTGCCAAATCTTAGCCTGTACATTTTGCGCGACATCTCGTTCATGGCGGCAGCCATGTCGTATTTTGGAGTGTCGCAAATATCGACAAACCCGAGAGCGCCGTTTTCCCCGTCGAATCTGCCGGTCGTGTATTGGTCGGCGTATTGGAACCAGTGGGCGCCGATTATCATCGGGGATTTTATCGCGTCTTTTAAATAGTTCTTCATCGACTTCGTGCGCTCTTTGCTCGAGCTTTTCGGGCATAGGCTCGCCCAGAAATTGCCGCGGTCGCCCGCGCCAAAGTGGAATTCGCCTATCATGACGGGTTTGTCCTCTATGCCTTCGTAGAGCCTTGTTTTCAGGACATTGGGGGTGTCATTGTATATGTTGTAGGTCACGACATCGCACTTCTCAAAGGCCGCGGTTATGACAATCTTATTGAGCCAGCTGAACCCGAATCGGCAGCCGAGATACAGGGCGTCGGGGTTTACGGATTTTACGGCGTCGCGGCAGGCGGTGAAGTAGGCGTCGGTTATGGCTTTTTCTATCGCCTTGAAGTCTTCCTGGGCGGCGGCGCAGGTGGTGTCGAAATCCTTGCGGGCGAGGAAGTCTTCCCAGTCTTTGTAGTCGGCTTTCCACGCGCTGTTTAGGGCTGATATGTCCGAGTATTTCTTTTTAAGGATATCGCGGAAGACTATCTTGCTTGGCTGGTCGGCGGGGCAGCTCAGCAGGGCGCGGCCTATTAGCCCTTCTTTGCCTTGCCACGGAAGTTCATTGTCGATAAACGCACCTATGCAGTAGGGAGAGTTTATCAGATCCGCTTTTTGGGCGGCATTTGCCTTTGTATTTTTTGCAAAGTCCGGGTGGAGGTAGTCGGGGAACTTTGTCCAAAACAGGTCGAGTTTCAGGTTTTTATTTTCGGGCGCCAAGTATACAGGGCGGGCGCTGCCCAACGTTACGCAGTACGGGATATTTGCATTCTGAATTTGACGCTCGTTGCTCCACGCCCCCGTTGAATTGAATCCCCACGAGCGGAGGCGGTTTTCGATTAGCGCGACTTGCTCTTCTTCAGACATGTTCCCGTATTTTTTGTCGAAATTGCGCCTGTTGAAATTCATCGTTTGCTGAGGCTTGCTGTATTCGCCTTTTTTTGTGTCGTAAAGGCGCGCCCCGCCTGAAACATATTTTGGGTCAATCTTTTCAAAATAGTGTTCCCGGCCTGTAATCGCAGTAGAACCGCTCGGCCCCTTCGCGTTCACGCAGTCGATTCCCAACGACCAGAACGGGTAGCCGTCGGGGTCGCGGAAAGTCCATTTGCCGTCTATTTTGTCCAGCCTGAACCTGCCGGTGCCTTCCGCTTTTAGGGAGTCGTCCTTAAAGCCGCCGTATTGGCTGCGGTGCGGAATCTTGGCGAGCTTTGCGTTAAATTGTTTTTCCTTTTCTTTCTGGGTCTGAAAGTCGGCGTCGCTATGGATTTTATCTTCCCAGTCGCGGTGTTTGAATTGCCCGTATTCGTCTATGAACGGGAAAAATTCCTCGCGACTCATTGAAAAGATGGGATCGTCGGGCTTTGCGAACACGGGATTGTTTGGCAGAAATTTCATTCCCGTAAAAAATTCTTTCGGGTCGTCCAGCCACGACGTCGGAACCGAGACAATTTCTATGTCGTCTATCGCAATTTCAGCCCCTTTTGCGGAGGTTATCGCCACGCGGCCCTTTTTTCCGGCGGGAATGTTTGCGCGCATAAATACCTGTCCGCGCGTTCCCTTTTTGCCGGAAAACACCATTTCCGCGCATCTTTTCCCGTCGGCCCACACAACAGCGTAATTTGTATTGCCGCCAAGTATGACGTACGAAAATTTTACGGTCACTGTTTGCCCGCCGTCTATCCCCGATACCGGAAATCTTGCCGCCAGAGGCCAGTCGCCCATCTTTTTGCCGATTGTGCTTATCCTAAGCGATTTTCCGGAGCCGGCCGCGGCGGCGGAAGACGAGTCCAGCTTGAAATCGCCAAATGCGTTGACCGTCGCAATGTCGTCGGACGAATCGAAGTTTTCGGAAAATATCTTTTCTTGGGCATACGCGCCAGCCGCCGAAAATATTGCCCCCACCAATAAACTGTAAAAACCTTTCATAAATTACGACGCTTATCGGACCTTTGCCGGCAAGTCAAACGTAAACGGATACTTCGCAAAAAATAGGGGAGAACTTCCGAATCACACGGAGGTTTTTCTTGAAATGAAGAGTGCCGCCGCGCAAAGCATAAGGCACGCCGAAACGCATGTTGCGTTGGAAATCCCCGCGAGGACCCCGCATAGAGCCAATCCCCCGCCCATGGTAAGCCCCCATAGCGAAGAGAGAACGCTCAAAACCCACCCTCTCTTTCCGTCGGGCGCGTTTTCTGAGAATATTGCAAGCGTTGTGAAATAGGTTATGCCGAACCCAGTGGCCTGCAGTATGGTTATCGACCAAAGCGCGAAATAGTTGTCAAAAACCAGCGGCACTGCTATTGTAATAACACTCGCCGATAATCCTATTACAAGCGCATTTTTTAGGGAAGTCCGTTTAAGGAGCATCGGCCCAAAAAATGCGAAAACCGCGCCGGAGAAAATCCCCTCAGCAGAAAGGAGCGCCGCGATTTCCCTCGGGGAGAATCCGCCGGAGGACTCCAATACAAGCGGGACGGCCGCGAAAAACGCGCCCGCGCCGACTTGGTTTAGGCAGAATATCGCAATAAGCCTTCTGGATTTCCCGGAGTCCATAAGTTTGCGGAGGTCGCGCAAGCCGCCGAGCCAGTCTATCTGCGATAATTTGAGGCCTTTCGCGGCGGCGGGGTCCTTCACCGAAAAACACAGCATTGCTGCCGACACCGCGAACAGTGCCGCCATTATGAAGAACGGCAGGCTCCATGTAAGCGCCGACGCCTTTTCGTCTATAAACATCGCGGCGAACGCAGGTCCGAGCATAAGCCCGAGGCTCATCGCAAGGAGAGTTGCGCCGAGATAAAAATTCTTCTGGTCTTTGCCGGAGCATTTTTCGATTAGTGCTGCCTGTATCGTTCCGTCAACCCCCGCCGTGATGCCAACCGCAATTCTTCCGATAGCCAATATCCAAACGCTGAGTATTTCCATCGCAACCCCTTGAGCGGCGCACCCGAGCATTGCTCCGATAAGGGTTGCAAGCAACACGCGCTTTCTGCCTATCGAGTCCGACAGCGCGCCTATAATGGGCGCGCAAAAAAACAGGGCAATCGGATAAACCGAAAGCACTATGCCGTAAATGAGCTTTCTCGCGGCGGGCGAGAATCCCGGAAGCATATCGTGGCTTTCGGATACGGCATCTATGAGGGTTGGTATGAGAATCGGTATGACCATGCTCTCGCATATCAGGTGAAATGCGAGAATCCCGAGCAGTGGAATTGAAAATAAAAATGGAACGCGTTTTGCCATATAATAAAAAAACGCGCGGATATGCACGCCTTCTGCTTATACATTTTATGCGGAAGTAAGTATAGACATGCGCCTGACGGTTTTTTCAACAAAAATTTGCGAATGCGCAAATGCGGCAGGCGCTGTTGTACGCGCCAAAATGCAGGCGCGATTGAATTATTCTTCTTCGTCTTCCTCTGGTACGAACAATTCCGCCTCTTCCGTATATTTTTGCCCGTTTACATTGACGGTTGCCTTTATGCTTTCCGGAGCTATGCCTTTTTCAGCCCAATTTCTGGCAATTCCAAGCATATCCACTCCTGAAATATTTCCGTGCCAGCCGCCCGGTAGCAGAAATACGCGCGCGAAATCGCGGGTTTTTTCAAAAGAGCCCGTGTTTTTGCATAGGGCACTGTACCAGTCGCAAATGTAGCTTGCCGGGACAATCGTGTCTATCTTTCCCTGCAAAACCAGCAATTTTCCGCCGCGCGCCCTGAATTTTCCGAGATTGGGCTCAACATCGGCAGTGGGCGAAAAACGTTTTTTAAATTCGACGGCATATCTGTGAAGGTCTATGCCCGACGGGTCGATTTTATTTTTCTTAAAAAACCATTGAACCATCCAATCGCCGAACCCCCATTTCAGACTTTTGCCGTTGTCGGCAATCTCGCACGACGGCGGCAGTCCGAAAGTCACAAAAGCTCCCGTTTGCGGATCGAGAAACGGAGAGTGGATTTTTGTCAGCACATCAATTTGGTCTTTTGTCAGAAAGTCGAGTTTTTCGTAGTCGACCTTCGCCTTTTCCGGATATTTTAAGTACGGCTTGGAATCTTTGGGCTCCCACGGATTGTTTTTATTTTGTGCGACGATTTCTTTTGAGATTCTTGCTATCTGGTCGTCCGAAAAACGCTTGCCGGGGTGTAGGAGCGCCCTCTCGTACACAAAGCGGGTGTGGAGAGCAGTCCTGTCGGATACCGGATATAAAAGCGCTACGGCGTCGTATTCGGAAGGGTGGCGCGCGGCCATAGACAGGCCTTCCTGCCCGCCGGTCGAACCCCCTAGGTAATAGGAGCGTTTAGGCGGGTTTGCGTAGTAGGCTTCGGCTATTTTTTTGCCTGCGCGGGTCATCATATAAACGGCGTCGTGGCCGAAGTCGGCGAGGACGACATCGAGGTTGTCCGGATCTTTCCACCAGTTGTCGGTGCCGAGGTCGCAGTGTGCGGACGCGTATCCGGCGTTTGCCCCAATTATTGGCATTTTCATTGAGAGGTTTTGTCCCATTCCGCCGTTTCCGTTCCCGAGAAATACGCCGTTCCACTTGTCTTTGGGAGGGAGTGCGACTGCAATCTTGACCTTAGACGGCGGCAAGGCCTCTGCTTTGACGATTATTATGTCGGTTGCGGCGTTTGGGGAAAATGCGGGGCTGGGAACGGGTAAATTTAAGGCGCGTCGGGAAATTTTGCGCCTTGGAAACGAAATAGCGTATGTTGATGAAAATTAACAAGAAATTTTTAAATGGGCTAATAGAATTCTAACAAAAAAAATTTTGACATACTTAACCCCTCTGCTACTCCAAATTGTCACTATGAAAAAAATAATTTTCTCCCCGATAAATTCTCTTTTTACCGCCGCGGCGCTTTTAGCGTGTTCCGCGCCCGTTTTTGCGGATCTCCCGACGTTTCCGCTGAATGACGAATTCACCACTTCATCCAACGAAACCGTTTCCTCCACCGGCGAGAACTGGACGCAGAATGTAATCAACTCGACCGGAGTATGGAATATCGTAGGCGATATGGCGCAGGTCAATTGGAATTACGAAGGTTGGCACAGAGATTTTCTCAAAGGCGAGGGCACTATAAATCTGGGATCCGACACGCAGGGCGGGGCCCTCTATATTATGGGTTCGAATCCGGTCGCGGAGGAGGTCTACAATTTGTGGTTTGATTTTGCGGGGACAATAAATGTCGCCCGCAAAGGCCAGTTTACATTGGGAGGTTCGTACAATTCGCGTTACGGCACGATATTTTCAATAGGCACGCTGAATATAAACGGCGGCATGGTTTCCGTGATGTCGGAAACGGCGAACAATTCATATTTCAGAATAAAAAATCTCACAGTCCGCGACGGCGGGATGCTCGATTCCGCGCTCAGTCTTACAACCGCGAGCGGCGGAACGTGGAATTTGCATTCCGCCGAAGGAGTGGTTTCCTCGTTATTGCGCGTTCAAAGCGGGACATTCACGCTCAATCTTCTCGGCGAAAATGCGCTAAGCAAATTGCCGAGGCTTTCGTTTGACGAGAATACCGGAACTAATTTCAGAATAAACGTTTCGGCAAACAACTCGATTGAAACGCTTGAATTAAACAGTAACGCGACTCTCGGGCTTTGCGTTGCGGATGGCGCGACGCTAAAAATTGAAAATCTTACAAGCAAGAGCAACGCCCAGTCTCTGACGGAAGTGACTTTCGTATTTTACGATTACAGCGCGGATTCCGTCTTGTTCGGCTTTTCCGATATGAACGTTGAGGACAACAGGCTCTACATTCCCTCGATTGACACGTTTGTGAATTTGGTGGCCTACGACGGCGAGGGCAACCTTTTGCAGGGCGAATGGTTTTACGACTGGAACGGCGAGACCGGCAAGCTTGTGCTGAACGCCATTCCGGAGCCCGCGGCGGTTGCGGCGGTGTTGGGCGCGCTCGCGCTCGCGCTTGCCGCGCGTCGGAAAAGAAAATAATGCGTTCGGGTTTAGTTTTATATAGATTGGTTTTTATTAAAAACGCTCCGGTTTGCGCCGGAGCGTTTTTTTTGCGGCGCGAATTAAATACTCCAGTGCATAAAAGCTAAAGGAGTTAGACAAGCGGTTTAAGGAATGTAGAGTAGATGTTTTTCGACCAAGAAAAGCACTATGACAAAACCG
>ERZ857840.178-NODE-178-length-110537-cov-6.649699_pt1 | contig 110537 bp, 133 predicted proteins | sample MGYA00519760_ERZ857840 | MGnify/ENA primary metagenome ERZ857840 (study PRJEB31778, sample SAMEA3449371) | human gut metagenome | biome: human gut; feature: human-associated habitat; material: faeces | place: United Kingdom | collected 2010/2012 ... | reverse complement strand
ATACATGGAAAGTATTTTTTCTTCCATGTCCTGAGTTACGGTATTCTGATATTTTCTGATCAGCTGCGGCTCATAGTCGCCGCTACGGTCCCTTGGGATAGCTACATCCATATCTCCATAACTGGTGTGCATGGTTTTACTGGAATGTCCATTTCTACTATTGTCTGTCTCTTTGTTTCGGTAGTCATACTTGGAATATCCTAATTCCTCATTCAGTTCTTCATCCAAAGCACCTTCCAAAAGAACAGACATCATGTCACGCATGATACTGTTTACATCGGTACCATCTTTGATGCGGATATCATTATTTTTCAGATAGTCACGCATCATTTCTCTCATTGCTGCTTTTTGTGGGCTGTCTTTTCTTCTTGCCATAAAAATAACCTCCAAACTAAGTAATTTTATCTTACATCAGTTTGGAGGTTTACACAAACTTTGGGATACTCCCTGGAAAATTGATGATACATCAGATGCTACATCATCAAAATTAATTCAATTAGTAAAAAAGAGATTTGAATCTGTATGGGGACAAGAGAGCAGTTTTATTGACATATGGGATCAGATATTTGAACCAGTCGAAGCATCAAAATCATCGCTTGAATATATACTAGAAAATATTATTTATCGTCCAAGAGATATATTACAATTGATGATTGAAGCTCAAAAAATATATTGTTATGGAACAAAAATTAGTGAAAATATGCTTCAATCAGTGCTATATAATTTTTCGAATAGTTATTTTGTACCTGCAATGCAAGATGAATTAACAGGTTTTTTTCCAGATGATGCTGTAACTGTTCTACCAACTGTATTATCTAAACTAGGTCAACGATATTTCAGTTTAGAAGAATTTAGTATAGAATGTGAAAAACATAAGGAATTTAATGGTGTTGATACTACTCAATTGCTTACAAAAATGTTTAATGATGGATATATAGGGCAACATAGACCGAAAGAAAGAAAAGATTATACAGTATTTAAGTATAGAAATTCTCGTGAAAATTTTATTGAGGAACATGAATGTATAGTTCATAGAGGATTAATGAGGTCATTGACAATAACTTGATAGATAACGAGCTATATTAAAGACTTTGTAAGAATGTTGATGGAAATATTTATTTAGAGAAATGAAAATGGCAAAATAGTAGATTTATCACGAATAGGGTTTATTAACGAAAGAGTATGATTGATTATTTATAAAAGAGAAAAGACTACGGTCTGAGAGATTTATTAAACAAAGAATTTTTGAAATTTCCAAATGCTCTAGTTCATCGTAAAAGAGAAAGGGGGCTTTATATCCATCAAGCGATAAATACTGAGGGAGCTACATTTGAGTAGATGAATTACGTTTATTGAGCAATTAATAGTGTGTTGTAAATATAAGGGTTTTGGAGATTCCTCTAGAACCCTTATGATATTCAAAAAGACACAGATTTTTAAAGGGATAAATGAAGGGGGGCATATATGAAAGAAAGAATTCCTCAAATGAAGAAATTTGAAGAGAAAGATGATGAAAAAAATTTAATAAAAACAATGATATTAGATCCAATAGAACGAGATATGGAGTTAGTGTATTTTATTAGATTGTTAGCCAGTATGGGACAAGATAATAGAATAATTGCTGTTAATGGGAAATGGGGAAGTGGAAAAACATTCTTTTTGAGGCAGTTTCAAATTCTTTGTAATTATTATGCAAATAAGATAAAAAATATAGAAAAAATCGAGGAATATATTGAGGAGTATAATAATGCCCAAAATAGAAAATCTTATTTTGAAGGAATATTGCGGACGGAGTATCAGGAATTTGTAAAAGAAGAATGTTGTGAGGTTTTATATTTTAATGCATGGGAGTATGATAATAATGATGATCCAATAAAATCATTAATGTACTTTTTAATTGAGAATTATGAATTAGATTATAAAAAAATAGAAATAGATTGGAAAGAATTAGGGAAAAAGGTAATTAAATTTTTAACAGGGATAGAATATGGTGAGGATTGCCTAGAAAAAACAAATCTTTTTGAAGATATTATTGGAAATAAAGATATTAAAAAAATGTGGGCTACCTTGCTAGATGAGGTTATTAATGAAGATTGTAATAAAATATATTTTATTATAGATGATTTAGATAGATGCAGACCGGAATATGCAGTAAAAATGTTTGAACGATTACAACATTTTGCAAATGATGAACGGATTGTTTTTATTTTAGCAATAGATTATGAAGAAACTATAAGTATGATTAAGCATTTCTACGGATATAAAGAAAGCGGAAATAAATTTTTAGAGAAAATAATAGATCAATTTGTAGATTTAGAAAATAGGCAATATAGAAGTTATAATGAATATTTAGGAGAATTTGTTGTTGGTTCAGAGATGGGAAGTGGATATCTGATGATTAATAACATAGTCAATAGGGTGACCAGCTATATATTTGAAGATTTTCATATGACTTTAAGAGAAATGGCAAGGTATAGTGAAACAATGAGATATATTTCTTCTTTTTATGATAAATCTGCAGGAAGATGCTCTGGCGATTTAGGAAATACTATTTTAAAAGGGATTGTGCTACCGTATGTTTTAGGATTAAATATTACAAATAAGAAGGAATATTATAAATTTATTAAGGGAGAGGGGGAAGAACAATTTATTGCATTTATTAAACGACATGAAGAATTATATACAGATATTCGAATGGAAAAAGAAAACATGAAGAAAACTTTTAAAAAGATTTATCAATTTATTGTCTGTGTAATGAATCGTGATAAATATGTTCTGGAATCTAAGGATATTAAAAATATACGATTATATGAAGAGACAATCAGTGATATTTTTCAATGTATTAATCATTTGTATGATTTTGAAATATGTCATGAAGAAGAATTAGAAGAGTAAAAGTTAATCCTACCCACACCCCCAGGAGGACAACATGGTAAAACAAGACTACCTCATGCGTCTCATCCACGAGATGGTACGCACAATCATTAAATTAATATTTAACATTGACGAAAAGACAGTGGATATAGAACAGGAGCTGAAGGAAACATCAGACCTCTATATAAGACTGGTGAGACTGGCGGATGCCGGAAAGATAAACGAAGCGGAAAATCTGCTGTATGAACAGTTAGAAAACGGACAGCCAGAGTACTTAAAGGCGGCACTCGGATTTTATGACCATTTGAACGACTATACGGAAGAATTTTTAGACAAAGCCGATTTTTCAAGGGAGGAGATCAAGAGTGGATTGGTCAGTGTCCTGAGAATGTATGGATATGAAGGAATGACAGGCTTACTGATGTAGATGGAACGCTCAAATAGCTGACTTGAAAATTAATTCCGGTGAAGAGAATGCTGGGATTTGGAAATTCATTTTATGCAGCACGAAATGCCTGACTGTCTTCTTGCAGAGCCAGAAAAAAAGTGCTAAGATAAAATAAATAAAACGTAAGCAGGAAAGAAAATGAAGCAATGGAAAACAAGACTGGCAATCTGCTTATGTTTATTACTGGCAGCACCGACAGTTATCAGTGCACTTCCGGTGAATAAATTAGAGGCAGAAGCTGCAAGTGGCACAAGTACGAATGTCTATGGATATTACACAGACATACAGGTAGAGCAGGGCATGACTTTCAACATGGGAGATTTGTTCCAGTATTCTCAGTATAAGAATAATAAAGAGATCAAGGGCGGATATCTCTCAGACCTCTCTAGTGGAGTATCCTATAAGAGCAGTAATAAAAATGTGATCACGGTCAGCTCTAAGGGTGATATTACCGTAAAGAAGACCGGTAAGGCAGTCATTACTACAAAGTACAAAGGAATTCCTGTTAGTACAACGATCACAGCAGTAAAGAAAAACGGTCTGAAATCAAATAAATACAGCAGTCTGCGTTCAAAAGCAAAGAATGTTGCAAAAGTATATGGTAATGGTATTACATCAAAGAACCGTTATAAATTAGCACAGGCAGTTATGACATGCCGGAATGCTCGTTGGGCTGTCACAGGGGAATATATCAGTCAGACAGGATTTGTTTCTTATTACTCCGTACAGACCGGAAGCACTCATCGTTTAGTTGCACCGGAAATGATAAAGGCAGCAAAGATCAGTTCAAAACTCAGTGAGTATGCCTATAACAATAATCCGGTCGGAACAAAGGCAAGTAAGAACTTTAAAATCACAAGCGTTATGGCAAAGAAAAACAGTGATACCCTTACGATCAAGACAAATAAAAAGCTGAACGATACACAGGTATTTGCAATTAAATATACCTATATTAAAAATGATAAGAAAGCAGTGTTTGATGTATATCTGAAAGATACAAAGACAGGACATTACTATCGTGGTAAAGCGTATACAAAACAGGGCAGCAATCAGATCAGCGTAAGAATGGATTACCTCAAGCTGAAATCAAATACAAAATATCAGGTATATTACATGGTCAATGACAAAGGCTGGGCACAGGGAAAGACATTTACAGCAAAATAAAATATAAGAAAAGGGGCTGTGTAAACAGCCTTTTTTCTATATACAGGCGTGGAAAAGAAGATGAGTAAAAAGACAGGAACAAAAAAGAAACAAACCAAACAGAAAGAAAAACAACAGGGATTTAACGATTTACTGATACCAATGTTACTGATCCTTTGTATTATGCCGTTTATTGTAAGGCTGGCACTCTATTCCTGCGGATATGCAAAATATCCGTGGTATTCGGATGAGGATGTGATTATGGATCTGTACAGTTATTACCGCTGCTATTTTTTTGAAGTAGTTGCAATTTTTACGGCGGCGGTACTGGCATTTCGGATCGGACTGTTTCCGGAAAACAGAAAAAAATGAAAATATTTATCCCGTTGGCAGTGTATGCGGGAATGATACTGCTTTCGACCCTGTTATCCGTAAATATGGGAGCGTCATTTACCGGAAATTTTTATCAGTTCCAGGGCGTACTGGTTCTGTTGGGATATCTGGTATTTTGTCTGTATGCCTATCAGGTAATGGAGCAGGAAAAAGACTATAAAACCATCTGGTATGGGATCGTAGCAGTATTCATAGTCATGGCGGTGCTTGGAATATTTCAGATAGCAAAAAAAGATCTGTTGGATTTTGCATGGATGCAGCGGTTGGTGATGTCCAAAGAACAGTTTGCAGAATATGGCGGTACCTTAGAGACAATTTTTAGCGGGAATAACGTATTTTTGAGTCTGTATAATCCAAATTATGCAGGTGTATTTCTGACCATGTTAGCACCGGTTTTTGCAGTGATGTGCAGCAGTGAAAAAGAGAAAAAGAAGAAGATTTTCTACGGGATATTGTGTGCAGGATGTCTGATCCTGATCTGGTTTACCTATTCCCACTCCACATTTTTTGCATTGCTTGTGGTATTAGTCGTAGGATGTATCCTTTCTAAGGAGAAGATCGGAAAACTGATGAAATATATTTTGCCGGGAATCCTTATTTTAGCGGTAGTATTTGTAGGAATTGACAAAATCAATGATTTTCACTATCTGTCCAGATGGAAGGAAGATACACCAAAGACGAAGTTAGAGCGCATGATCACATCCAAAGACGGAGTGGAGCTTTGCTATGATGGAAAGGAATATCTCATCACCTTAGAGGATAAAAAAGCGAAAATTTACGATAAAAAAGGCAGAGAAACAGACATCAAAAAGGTAGACCATTCTGCGAAAATGGCAATAGCAGAGTATGACGAAGAAAAATACATCGACGTATATCTCTGTAACCAGACGTTTACGTTTGGAAAAAACAGCAAGGGATATTATTACCGGACAGAGAACGGAAAAGAGACACAGCTTACCGACATTTCAAAAGTCGATGCGGGTGGCAAAGAATATTTAGGTTCGGGACGAATTTATATTTGGAGTAGAACCCTGCCGATTTTAAAAAAATATATCGTTGCAGGAAGCGGATCGGATACATTTGCAGAAGTATTTCCACAGAACGACCATGTTGGAAAGGCAATTTATGCTAACAATCCGGCACGGGTGATTGAGAAACCGCATAATGACTACCTGATGCAGTGGGTACAGAATGGATTCTTAGCACTTGTGGCAATGATAGCATTTTATGTACTCCTGTTAAAAAAATGTGGAACGTTTTATTACAAACGTGAGCTGTCAGACATGAAGACACGACTGGGACTGGGGTGTTATCTGGGATGTATCTGTTATATGGCAGGCAGTCTGTTTAATGACAGTACACTGTATACAACACCGGTATTCTGGATTTTTGCCGGAATCGCATTAGCGTCAGCATATGAGGTAGAAAAATAAAACCAAGAACCAAAATAAGGGGATATCAGCATGAAAACTTCGGAAGAATTACGCAGCCTGTTAAACCGGATTGACCATAAAGGTTATCCGGCATACAAGGATACAAAAGGGGAATATCAATTTGGAAGCTATGTGTTAGCAATTGACCATGTGCAGGGAGATCCATTTGCATCTCCTTCCAAGGTCAGTGTTCACATCAGCGGAAAACAGGCGGGATTTGATGCCTGTTTGTATGACACAACCTTTAAACGGATTGCACTGCAGGATCATCTGTTACGAAAAATTGCGACAAATATCAGGGAATATTCCTTTAAGGCAAAGGGTTCCGGGAAGAGCGGACTGATTTCTGTTACTCAGCCGGGACAGGAAATCTTAAATCGCAGTGCATGTGTCATTCAGCCGAAAAACGGAGATCTGGTGGTACGGATGGAGATTGGATTTCCGGCAAACGGAAGAACCATCAATGCGAGAGAATTAGAAAAGATTTTATTCGATTTTCTGCCGGTATGCATCAAAAAGACAATGTATCAAAGATCATACCGGAAAGAAGAGTTAGAGCAGGTGGTAGATCTTGCCGTAGATCAGAATTATATCCGGGAAGAACTGAAAAACAGAGATCTGGTGGCATTTGTAGCCAATGGAGCGGTTCTTCCGAGAAAATCCGGAGTTTCCATGCAGCCGATGAAGGATGCCGTTTCTTTTGTGTCGCCACAATCAATGGAAGTGACGATGGAACTGCCACATCATGGAACTATCAAAGGAATGGGGATCAAAAAAGGAATTACTCTGATCGTCGGGGGTGGATATCATGGAAAGTCCACACTGTTAAAGGCATTGGAGTCAGGGGTATATAACCATATTGCCGGGGATGGACGGGAGTATGTGATCACGGACGACAGTGCAGTCAAACTGCGGGCAGAAGATGGACGAAGTATTCAAAAAGCAGATATTTCCATGTTTATTCAGAATCTTCCGAATGGAAAAAATACAACGGAATTTTATACGGAGGATGCCAGTGGAAGCACCTCGCAGGCGGCAAATACCGTAGAAGCAATGGAGGCGGGATCAACCCTGTTTTTAATCGATGAAGACACCAGTGCTACGAATTTTATGATCCGGGATGAACTGATGCAACGAGTGGTCAATCGGGAAGAAGAACCGATCATTCCATTTATTGACCGTGTAAGCGAACTCTATGAAAGAGAGGGGATTTCCACGATTTTAGTCGCCGGAAGTTCCGGCTCCTATTTTCACAAGGCAGATACGGTGATCCAGATGAAACAATATCTTCCGGTGGAAATTACGGATTTTGCAAAAAAAGAGGCAGAGCAGTTTCCATTGGTATTAGAGCATATTGCAGAAGCAGAGCTGCCATCGTTTGAACGGATTGTGAAGCGGGACGTTGCTTTTCAAAAAGAGAACCGTATCAAAATGAAGGCGTTGGGAAAAGAAGCAGTTTCGATCAATCGCGAAGAGGTGGATCTGCGTCTGGTCGAACAACTGGCAGACCATGAACAGTTAGAAGCGTTAGTGCAGATCTTAAAATATATGAAGCTGCATATGTTTGACGGAAAACGCACACTGCAGGAAGCTGTGGAGGAATTGTATACAGCCATACAGGAAAAAGAATTTGCAGCATTTTGCACAGGAAGCATATCGGGAAATCTCGCATTACCGAGAAAACAGGAAATCTATGCGGTGTTAAACCGCTGTAGAGGATTGTTAAAGATCGAATAAGAATCATATGAACATAGGTAAGATTATATTAGGAATTCAGGTGAAGAAATTTTGAAACCAAAAGTAAAAGCACAAAAGTTGGATATACACGGTATTTCCGAAAAGCAGAACGTTTTTCACAATTATGATGGCGTATCCGCTCAGTCTGTCCATTACGGCAGTGCTGATGTTTATTGCACTGCTATGGTACCGACCGTCGAAAAAATATGCGGCTGGTAAGGCATAGTTAGAAAAATGTGTTATAATGCCCTTATGAATAAACAGGAAATTTACAATTATTTAAAAGAACAAAACATCTGGCACGAGGTGACAGAACACAAAGCAGTATTTAATATGGAGGAGCTCGCCGAGGTGGATATTCCGTACCCGGAGGCTGATGCAAAGAATCTTTTTGTATGCGATGACAAGAAAAGAAATTACTATCTGATCACAGTGAAGGGAGATAAAAGGGTAGATTTAAAAGAGTTCAGAAAGAAAAATAACACGCGTCCTTTGCGTTTTGCATCTGAAAATGACTTAATGGACATCCTGGGACTGATACCGGGGGCGGTAACACCGCTTGGAATCCTGAATGATGAAGAGAGAAAAGTGCAGGTGTTTTTAGACAGAGAGTTTTTAGAAGGACGAAAGCTGATCGGAGTCCATCCAAATGAGAATACGGCAACCGTCTGGTTAAAGACAGAGGATTTACTCGATATTATAAAAGAACATGGCAACCCGGTACAGGTTTTAGAACTTTGGTTAAAAGAAGATTTGATTTTTGAGGTACAAAAAGATGAGTCACGATGGCATTGAAAAAGCAAAATTAGAGGATTTGCCGAGGATACTTCAGATCTATGCATCTGCCCGGAAATTTATGAAGCAGTCAGGAAATCCCCAGCAGTGGGGAGACAGTTTTCCGCCGGAAAGTCTGCTGGTAAAAGATATTGAAAAAGGGCAGCTTTATGTGATAAAAGATGATACAGGTATTCATGGAGTGTTTGCTTTTATCATTGGAAAAGAGCCGACTTATGAAAAGATAGAACAAGGAGCATGGATTTCTGATACAGAGTATGGAACACTGCATCGTGTTGCCGGAGATGGAACAGTACATGGTATCTTTGATAAGATCGTAGATTTTTGCGGACGGAAAATAGAACATCTGAGAGTAGATACGCATGAACAGAATCGGATTATGCAGCACCTCATCAGCAGAAATGGATTCCAAAAGTGTGGGATCATACATGTTTTAGATGGAACACCCCGAATTGCTTATGAGAGGCTAAAAGAATAATGTTACATATACAAAAACCACAGCAGGATATTACGGTGCAGTTAGAACAGGGAAAAATCCTTCCACTGGTATTCCGTCTTACAATACCTGCTGTTATTGCGCAATTAATTACATTTTTATATAACATCGTAGACAGAATGTACGTTGCCAGAATTGATGGCTCCGGAATGGATGCATTGGCAGCGTTGGGAATCGTTTTACCGATTACACTGATTATTCAGGCATTTGCAAATCTCGTTGGACTTGGCGGTTCTCCGCGAGCCGGTATCAAACTGGGTGAAGATAATTGTAAGGAAGCCAATCGCATTTTTAATACGGCATTTTTCATGTTGCTGGTGCTTGGAATCTTGATTGGCATGGTTACTTTTCTGTTTTCTAAACAGATCGTGCTGCTCTTTGGATGTCCACCCAGTGCTGTCGGATTTGCTACTGCCTATTTGAAAATTTATTCCTGTGGTACGCTTTTTGTCATGCTGGCACAGGGGTTGAATCCGTTTATACTGACACAGGGATATTCATTTATTGCAATGAGTGCTGTTTTAATCGGTGCAGTTATTAATATTGTGTTGGACCCAATTTTTATTTTTACTTTACGGATGGGAGTTCGCGGCTCCGGTCTGGCAACAATTTTCTCGCAATTTTGTTCCTGCATCTGTATTATTTGCTTTTTCTTCTCTAAGAAAAGTCTGTTTCACTTTTCTGTTAAGGATATGCAGATTTCTTTTGCAAGAATTGCCAATATTGTGTCACTTGGTTTTACTCCGTTTATTATGACACTGACAGAATGTGCCATCCAGATTGTTTTTAATATCAATCTGAATCATGCCACCGGAGGAAATAAGGATTATACTGCTGCATTGACGGTTATGCTCAGTGCATTACAACTGATTTCTCTGCCGTTAAACGGTCTTGGAAATGGAATGCAACCGTTTGTTAGTTACAATTACGGAAAGGGAAATGCAGAGCGATTAAAGCAGGGCATCCAATATGTGACGGTAATTGCCTTTATTTTTGCGGTATCTATCTGGTCGGTTTCGCTTGCGGTTCCCCAGATGTATGCATATATATTTTCGTCCAGTGAATCAGTTACGGGTATTGTGAAACATTATACGCCGTTTTTTTTGATGGGTTCCATTATGTTTTTTGTACAGATGACCCTGCAAAATATCAATGTTGCTCTCGGTCAGGCAAAATCTGCCCTGTTACTTGCGGTCATCCGGAAAGTTATTATTTTGATTCCACTCTGTTTTGTGCTGACGCATTTTCTGGGCTTTAAGGGTGTATACATGTCCGAGGGAATTGCCGATCTTGTGGCGGGAATCATTACTGCGATAGTAATATTTAAGACATTTCCAACAATCTTTCGGGAGCGTGAGATAGAGGTAAAAGAGAAGATGCAAATAAGGTGAAATATATGAGTGGGATAGACGGAGATATGGTATGAAAAATCATTACATCACATCATTTGTACAAAGTCTGAAGCAGTTACAATTTTAGGATATTGCAAACCGGATTCCAGAAAATCTTTATCCCCTGTCAGCAAAATATCGGCATTGGCATAAATGGCAGCCCGAAGAATGGGACGGTCATTCACATACCAACCCATGATTCGGATAGCTTACAGCTTTGGTAAAGGCCTGGTAAGGAGTTCCCTTATGATTTAATGCGGCAGAAATTAGAATATTAGTATCAATTAGAACGTTCATTAAACCTCACTTTCTGCGCGTACTTCTTTTACTAAGTCCATGACTGCATCCTCGGATGTGAGTTCTGCTTTTGCTGCTTCTCCGGTCATCTGTGCCTGGAGCATCTGCATTGCATAGACTGCGGAATTGATTAGACGGACATTTCCGTTTTCGACAACAAAAGTAACTCTGTCGCCCTTTGAAACCCCCAGAATTTCTCGGATATCTTTTGGAATAGTGATTTGTCCTTTTGACATGACCTTAGCGCTATCTATAAATGTATTAGTTGCCATTAAAACACCTCCATTTTAAAGTATGAAAAGTAGGGAAATTCGTACTTATATTATATGCTGTATCTTTATAATTATCAACTATTTCTACAGCATTATATGAAATTTTATATTTTTTTTATAATAGTATTTGTAAAAATATGAAGCATGTTCGTAATTTTAGTTCAAAAACAAAAGCGGATAGATCCAACACAGGTCCATCCGCTTTAAAATTCATATATTTAAGTTGCTCGCTAGCGATTGTATGTCTATCCTAGCCAAAATATCTCTTCAACAGTCCTGCAAATGCTTTTCCATGTCTAGCCTCATCGCGTGCCATTTCATGCACGGTATCGTGGATAGCATCCAGATTTAATTCCTTTGCACGTTTTGCAAGGTCAAATTTTCCGGCAGTCGCACCGTTTTCAGCGGCAACTCTCAACTCTAAGTTCTTCTTCGTGCTGTCAGTTACGACCTCACCAAGCAGCTCGGCAAATTTTGCGGCATGTTCAGCCTCTTCAAAAGCAGCCTTCTCATAGTACATACCAATTTCAGAATAGCCTTCACGGAAAGCAACTCTTGCCATAGCAAGGTACATACCAACCTCAGAACATTCTCCTTCAAAATTCATTCTTAAATCAGAAATAATATCTTCGCGTACACCCTGTGCAACGCCGAGAACGTGCTCAGCAGCCCAGCTCATTTCACCTTCCTGTTTCTGGAACTTTTCAGCCGGAGCTTTACAGATCGGACAGACATCCGGAGCGGAATCTCCTTCGTGAACATAACCACATACACTACATACATATTTTGCCATAATTTTTTTCCTCAACTTTCTTTTTATATTTTTAGTTTGCCTGCTTTAGCAGGAAATATTCTTTATTAGTAATAGTAATTATTACTGAATTTAATATAACAAAAAGCAGGACGGATGTCAACTACTTTTTGAATTAAATTTTTTTGCACATTCCGGGCATTTTCCAAAGAAGTGTGTAATGTTGCCTTCAACAATGCCATCAAAATTGTGGTTGGCAATCACATTGATATGGTCAATTGACTCCATTTTTAAATCGTAAACGGCACCGCATTCCGTGCAAAAAAAGTGGTAATGGGGGTCGATACATCCGTCAAAACGATCCGGTCCGACACCTGTGGAAATCTTGAGGATTTCTCCGTTTTCCGCTAAAAGAGCCAGATTGCGATATACTGTACCAAGGCTGACATTTGGAAATTCCTCCTTAATGCCCAGATATACTGTTTCCGCGGTAGGGTGATTGGAATGGGTGGCGAGATAAAGCTGAATCGCCTCCCGCTGTTTACTGTGTTTTCTCATAAAAACCTGCTTTCTATGTCAGAACAATATGATAATAGTAATCATAACTAATTACAAATATAATATATAATAAAAAAGAAATCCTGTCAATTCTTTTCAAAAATCCTGCTGCATATATATAGGTAAAAAGCAATTAGGAGGAGCAATGCAGAAACTAAACCGTTTTGTCACCTACATTTATTCTTATCGTGACAGCCAGAGGGATACTAATGTAGGATTTGCAAAGGTGGATTGCAGAGGAGGGATTGTCCGCTTAGAAATACAGATACGAAAAAAAATAAAGGAAACCAAAGAGGCACAGATATGCCTGTTAGCCGGGACACCGGCGCAGCCGGAGGCGATTCCAATCGGAACCATGAAATTTGAAAAAGAGACAGGGATCTATAAAGGAAGATTTTCGGCGAGTGAACTGGGCGGAAGCACTTACACCTTTGAGCAGGTGACCGGACTATATATCAAAGGCGAGCGGGAACTGTTTGCAAGCCAGTGGACGCAGGAAGAGATCCGCATAGCGGAGGTCAGAGTATTAACAATAGAAGAGAAACCGGAAGAAAGAACTTCACAGGAGAAACATTTACAGGAAGAAGGAATGCCAAGAGAGCAGATGCAGCAAAGAGGAATACAAAGAGAGCAGATGCAGCAAGGCGGAATAGCAAGAGAACAGATGCAGGGAGAACCGTCCCAAGGGACAGATTTTCAGGAAAAGCATCAACAGCAACGAGAAGTGCCGGAAGAATATCAACAGAAGCAACAGACAACAGAAGCACAACCGGAGACATTACAGACAGAGTCATTGCAGAGACGACAAAGACAGGGAAGACAAAGGAGAGAACAGCCGGAAAGCCCGACACTGCGGGCGACAGAAGCAGGACCGCAGTATGACTGGCGTTATGAATGGGAAAAACTGGATAAAAGTCCCGGAAATGAGCTGGTATTTGGCTTAGCTCTTTGGACCAGAAATAAGGGCAAACCGTAAGTGGTCCTGCCATACGCCCTGAATCCAGGCACTTCCATGGGCAATGCCCTCCTCGGTAAACTCCAGTTTTTTCAAAAGATGTATCGAGGCATTATTGTCAGGATTGACATAGGCCTCAATCCGGTGGAGCTTTAATTCCGTAAAAATAAAGGAGATCAGAAAATGCAAAGCCTCCGTCATATAGCCCATATCACGGTAGGCAGCATCCATCTTATAACCGATGACACAGGACTGGAAAATGCCGCGGGAAATGTGCTGGATACTCATGGTACCGATAATGTGGTCAGGATGTTCCTTTTCAAACAGCCAGAAACGGACAGCCTTTTGCTGTAACATCATCTGATATTCGCACTGAAGGAGACTCTTTTGGTATGGTAGAGTATAAAAATTTTCCGGTTTTTCGCCATCGTACTTTTCAAAGGTGGAGCGGTTATGATTGTGAAATTCCAAAGTTTTTCCGGCGAAATCGGAAGAAAGAATTTTAATGCAAAGACGTTCTGTTTCATATTGAAAATTCATGCATCAACACCTCGAATCTCCACATGGGGAATATATTTCTGCAAAAGGGACTGGATATCTTCCAGTTCTTTTTTTGTATAGGAAGAAAAAACAGGGTGGATTACCTGTTCGGATTCCTGATAGGATTGCAGGTAATAGGAATCTGCACCAGCAATCCAGACACCGATTTCTTCAAAATCCTTAAGAGTATGCAGCTCCCTCACAATCGTTGTGCGGAATTCATAAGGCACCGTTCCTTCCAATAAAAAGGCAGCGGATTCTGCGATTTTTTCCATAGAAAAAGAAGGAGCGTTGCAGATTTCCTGATAGCGGGAAGGAGCGTGTTTGATGTCCATAGCCACATAGTCGATCAGATTGCTGTGGCAGAGAGACTTTAAAACCTCAGGATGGGAACCGTTAGTGTCAAGTTTTACTAAATATCCTAAATCTTTGATTTTTTTAATAAAATCAAAAAGTTCCGGCTGCAAGGTCGGTTCGCCTCCCGTGATGCAGACACCGTCTAAAATGCCCTGCCGTTTTTTTAAATGGGAAAGGACGGTATCCTCAGAGATCAGCGGCAGACTGCCGGGCGAAAGCACCAGATCACCGTTGTGGCAGTAAGGACAGCGGAAATTGCAGCCGCCGAAAAAAACGGTACACGCAAGATAGCCGGGATAATCTAAAAGTGTTGTTTTTTGAAAACCATGTATTTCAAGCATAATGACCTCACATAATAATCACGATCGTGTATAAAAAAACGATTCTATCTGATTATAGATTATGGCACAGACAGAGCGGAAAGTGAAGATTAAATTGACAAAATGAAGAAAATTATGTATACTTATATTTCCGAGCAGCTGGGGTGGCAGCGGTACCCTGTACTAGCAATCCGCTATAGCTAGAGTGATATTCTGCCTCGGGTCTTAGATGTTAAGGCAGCCCTTTGTAAGTGGCGTTGACGTTTGGGTCTTACGCAACGGAAATCTGTGAACCGTGTCAGGTCAGGAATGAAGCAGCACTAAGCAGAACCTTTCGTGTGCCGTGAGGGTGCCTGGACTGAGTTAACTGCAAAGGTAACGTTTGGCATCGGGATTCAAAGCAGAATGCTCGGATTTTAATGCCTATTATTTTATTTAGAATTAGAGAAGTTCCGGTCTGGAGGGACAAGCATGGTAAAAAAAATAAGAGATTTTCTCTATGAATTATGTAATTATTTAGAGCTGATTATGGCAGTGGTAGTAGTTGCCGGAATTGTCATTGCAGCATTGGGATTAAGAGAGGAATTTTTGCTGTTCTGGTCACAGAGAGGGCATACCGGATCATTTTATGTATTCCTCGATGCAATCTTTGAAATTGTCATCAGTATTGAGTTCTTAAAAATGCTCTGCCAGCCGAGTGCCGATACCGTATTAGAGGTATTGATTTTCCTGGTATCAAGGCATATGATTATAGGAGATACGTCGGCATTTGAGGATTTTGTATCAATTGTCAGCATAGCATTGCTTTTTGCAATTAAAAAATACATTCAGATTCCGCCGGAGGCAGGAAAAAGAAAGAGTATTTTTTCTACATGCAGGAATGAGATGGGGGATGAAAAATCCGATGGAGAAGAATAGGGAAAAATATATGCGCGCAGCCATACGGGAAGCCAAGAAGGCGTATGCCTTAGAGGAGGTTCCGATTGGCTGCGTGATTGTGTATCAGGATAAAATCATAGCGAGAGGTTATAACCGGCGTAACACCGATAAGAATACGGTTGCCCATGCAGAAATGTCTGCAATCAAAAAGGCGAGTAAGAAGCTGGGGGACTGGCGCTTAGAGGGATGTACGATGTATGTGACCTTAGAGCCTTGTCAGATGTGTGCAGGAGCGATTGTACAGGCGAGAATCGATGAAGTTGTCATAGGAAGTATGAATCCGAAAGCAGGATGTGCAGGTTCTGTGTTAAATCTCTTGGATATTCCTGCGTTTAATCATCAGGTTCATATTACGAAGGGAATTTTAGAAGAGGAATGTTCGCAAATGCTCAGTGGTTTTTTTAAGGAACTGCGGGAAAAAAAGAGGAAAAACAAAGAAGTTGTATAAAAATGTATTTTTATAACCAAAAACTGAATGAAAAACATGGAAATTATATAGAAAACAAGTTATAATATCGTATAGAAAAAAAAGAAGTCAGAATATAGATGAAATGTTAGAACAAAAATGGTAATGGAGGTACGGTTATGGGGGAAAAATCATATCCGATTACTGTGGAGCAGTTTCAGGAAGGCATTGAATTGCTGTGTCCATGTATGGACGACTACTTATATCTATATGATTTTAAAAAAGATTATTACTATATCTCCTCCCATGCATTGGATAGATTCTGTATGCCGACAAATGCTTTTCATGATGTCCAAAAGACGCATGAAAAATTTGTGCATCCGGAGGATTTAGAAATGCTTCAGGAAGATCTTTCTCAAATGAAGCAGGGCATCAAGCATTTTCATAATCTTCAGTATCGGTGGTTGGGACTGGACGGACAGCCAATCTGGATTAACTGCCGTGGACGGACAGTGAACGGTGAAGATGGGCAGCCAATGTGCATGGTCGGATGTATTAACGAGATAGGAGCAAAGCAGAAGGCGGATAATGTCAGTGGTCTGTTAGGAGAAACCAGCCTACAGGATTATTTATATACCATAGGCAAGGTGTTTCCGGAAGGATTCATTCTGCGTATCGGTATTGATGATTTTAAAGACATCAATGAAAATCTGGGGATTGAATACGGAGATATGATTATCCATGAGACAGCCAACTGCATCGCAAGGTGTATTGCACCGGGGCAACAGCTTTATCGCATTGTAGCAGATGAATTTATTATTGTGGATTTTCTGGGCGGAACTACGGATGAGGCAAGGAAGCTGTATAAGAAAGTCCGTTTTGAGATAGACAGGTTCATAGAGCAGAATCATTACGAGACAGTCTATACCATTTCAGCAGGTCTGTTAGAGAGCAGGGATGTGACGGAGCACTCCTTTCAGAATCTGATGAAGCTGTCAGAGTTTGCACTAAGTGAAGCAAAGCGTGATGGCAAGAATCGCTGCTACCTATTTTGCAAGGAAGATTATGAGAAGTTCCTTAGGAAAAAGGAACTGGTACGCGATTTGAGGCGTTCGGTATACAATGATTTCAGTGGATTTGAGACGTATTTTCAGCCGATTGTGAGTGCGGTGGATAATCAACTGTTTGCAGCCGAGACCCTGTTGCGTTTTCATTCGGAAAAGATGGGTATGGTTTCACCGGTGGACTTTATCCCGATTTTAGAGGAAACAGGTCTGATTATACCGGTTGGCAAATGGGTGCTTCATCAGGCACTGTCCGTATGCCGTGAGGTTCACAAGTATGTGCCGGATTTTAAAATCAGTGTCAATGTTTCCTATATACAGGTTATGAAGAGTCCGATTCTGACAGAGATTTTAACCAGTGTCAGGGAATACGGCTTAAAGCCGGAAGATGTCATTGTAGAGTTGACGGAGAGCGGCTTTTTAGAGTCCAATTATCGTTGTATGGATTTGTGGAAGCGCCTGCGCGAGCATGGAATTTTACTGGCAATCGACGATTTTGGAACGGGATATTCAAATTTCCATTATCTGTATGACCTCAGTCCGAATATGATTAAAATTGACCGGACCTTTACGGTAAGGGCATTGAGCAATGAATATGAATACAATTTGCTGCATCATATTATTGAGATGATTCGCGGCATCAATTTAAAGCTCTGCATAGAAGGGATTGAGACGAAAGAGGAATTAGAACGTATTAATCGTCTGAAACCGGATTATATACAGGGATATTATTTTGGAAAGCCATGTCCTTATGAAAAATTTTATCATGATTTTATAGAGCAGGCATAGGATAAGGAGAAAACACATCATGGCGATTGAACAGGTCAGGGAATATTTTAGGAAAGCCGGGATAGAGGAACGGATACAGGAGTTTGAGGTTTCGAGTGCCACGGTGGAATTGGCGGCAGAGGCACTGCGTTGTGAGCCGTGCCGAATCGCAAAATCGTTGTCGTTTCTGGTGGATGATACGCCGGTCTTAGTAGTCACGGCAGGCGATGTGAAGATTGATAACCGGAAGTATAAAGAGCAGTTTGGAACAAAGGCAAAAATGCTCAAACCGGATGAGGCACCGGAGCGGATTGGTCATGCGGTGGGCGGTGTATGCACGTTTGCCGGAAGTGACTAAAAAAACAGCAGGAGGTTTGATGCAAAAACTTCTTGCTGTAGACATTTTAATTACTAATTATTAATTTTAGATTTAATTTTTATTCATCAGATTTTTGCCTGCATTCCATGCTGTTGCAACTTTCTCACCTGTAGAATAATAGCCATTCTGAAACTGATCAAACATTAGAGCGTGAAGTTTCTCCGGGTCTACTTTGCCATTCTCAGAAAGTACATCTTCCTCAGCTTTAACATTTACAATCTTTCCAACGATTCCCGATACATGCTCTGTATCCAGAAAATCCAGAAGCTCACATTCCATTACAACAGGAAATTCTTCGGTACTCTCTTACAGAAAGAGGCATCTCACTCATGGAAGTTCTTGATCAGCTATGTACCTGGGGCGAAGAAAATAGAAGACCAATCCCTGAAACGCGTTAACCATAACTTTTCAGGGATTGGAGGACCCGGAGGCTTTTTTCTTAAAACATTCTCAATATATTCTCGATATCCCTGCTCCAAAATACTGAATGCACAGCTGTTATCAGTTAATTTCTTTTTCATAATTCTGGAGATATCGATTGTAGTCCTCATTTATACGGTAAAAATCCATATTTTATCCTCCATAGTATAACAAAACAGGGAGATAAGAAGCTTATCTCCCTGAATATTAACGATTCGCATTTTAAGCTGCGAAGCACTTAAATTAAAGGTTCACATTCAAAGTAGTGAAGCACTTAAATTAAAGGTTTGCACTCAAAGTAGCAACGCACTTAAATCAAGCAAGTAATCTTGCTCATCTATATTATATGCAATTATCATGAAAGGATCAATAAAAATATTTTGATTTACATTTACAATTTTCTTATCGGATGCCTGATAACAGTTTTGCATTTTTCCTGTGCAACTTTTCTAGGGTCTGATAAATAGATTTCGTGATGGTGTCGTTCATTGGTGAAAACTTCATTTCCACCTAAAAACATGATGAATCCTCGCAACTTCCGAGTTGTTTAAATTCTACATCACACTATTCATATACACTTTCGTATATCTTCTCGCCATCTTGAAGAATTAAACGGATCTCTGCATTTCTTTCACATAATTCCTTTTCTTGTTCTTCTGAAAAAGTATATTCATACTTTCCATGCTCATCCAAACAAAAAATTGAGTGCTCCATTTTTCCTTCCTGATCCCTTCCACTCCACCGTATTTGGATATTATCTCCATTTTCTATTGTATAATAATCCAAAACTGCATTGTGGAAATGAAGCACGAAATCAAAATACTTCGGCATTGACTGATTTGGCAACGTATAATAGCTTTCCTGGTCAATCATCTTTTTATAATAACCTGACTGCTTATCAAAACGAAAGTCATTCATTTCCACGCCTTTATGAAACTTCGTTTCTAAAGAGTTTTTTGCATTATTCCAAGCAATGCCCCAGCCTGTTGCACCAATCGCCAATGCTGCCACAATACAAACCAGAATTAAAATTGCATTTTTTTTAAATCTTTTACTAAACGTTATTTCCTTATTCAATTTTTTGACCATCTTCTTATCCTCCTTTAGCATAACATCCAGGGAGATATTGAATTCATCGCTCATAAAAATCAGAGTTTCTAAATCCGGATAATTCTTTTCTTTCTCCCAATTTGATACTGTCTGTCGTGTAACATGAAAAATTTGGGCAAATTCTTCTTGTGTCATTTTTCTTTCTTTTCGTATATCCAAAATTGTCTGTCCTAATTTCATGTCATGTGTTCCTCCTTTCAGTATCATTATGCTTTCGATTCTTTCAGATGGCTAGCAAGTCAAACTTGCATTGAATTATGCACCGTGCAAGTGTTATTTACATGCCTGATTCTAACTGATCATACCGTAATTTAACACATATAGTCGACAAACCGAACAATGCCAGGAAAATATAAAAAAGTGTGCCTCACAACGTCCGATTTTTCAGAGCTGATTCTGCATCATGTATAACCGCAAGTTTCCATTTATTTCTTTTTGCGGTATTTAGATTCAATACCTACTACATACGTTGCTATAGCCGCAATACTAATAAGCATTGCACCCAATATTGGTATTATAATTAAACCCGAATTTTGCCTATCTAATAAAGGCAATCCAATTAATGTAAACAAAACACCATATACGCACCACAATATACCCAAAGCACGATTATAACCTTTCACATCTTCTATAGGTGCTACCTCAGCATTTGCCCAAAAGCCGAAAGGTTTTGCTTTCTTAGAATGAAACTCATAGATGCCCATTACAATAAATAATAAGCCTATGATGCCCCAAATTATAAATGCTATGAATCTTTCTTCCATAAGAGGTATCCTTTCTTTGCAAAACACTTCTTGCATTTTATTCAAAAAAATCATTTTGAGGTTTGAGTTTTAAGAGTTGGTCTTGTATGAAAAGAAGAAAAGTCTTATCGTTCAAACCTTTCAAATGTTCGGATTGACATTTCTTCTATCGTATTGTATTATCTATTCATGAAAGAAATGGGTTTTGTGCCAAGTAAAGCCTTATGGCTCCAACGGGGTGCTCGTTTCTTTTTTTATGTCTATAATATCGTATAAATACATTTTGTCATCGCTTGCATGTCTTATTAACAAAGATGCATGAAATACATTATATCTTTCTATATTTTCGTTATCATCATATACAGGTAGTGCAAAATACGAATTATATCTATACCAGCCAGTTTTTGCATTCCAATTATGTTTCTCTTCATTATTTTCTCTAAAAAATCTTCCTGTTGATATTTCTATCATTTCAGGAAGTCCCTGTGCTGCATTTGCTTTAGCCTTTGCCACTGCTCCGTTTAACTTTTTTGTATATACAGATCCTGAATATTCACTTGGTAAATCAGATCCAATATATATAACATCTCCAGTAGAAGCCACCTTATAAAAATCACCGATATATTCTTTCAAGTATGCCCGGACTTCTTTCCAATGAATGGATCTTTTTCCCTTAAATCTAATATCATTTATCACTACAATATTGTTCCCATCAACATCCTGAATAACAGAAATATTACGTCGCTGTTTCTTCGTATGGCTGGTTTCATTAATCTCTTTACAAATTTCGAGGAGTTCCAAATATCTTATAATTCCCCTCTTTCCTTCAACATCTGATTTTCTAAACAATTCCAGCATATGATCTTCATCTATGAAATAATCCGTAGAAGTTACTTGAACCGGACTTCCTTCATCACAAAGCAAATCCACTAGTGACATATCCAGTGCTTTACATATTGCGGCAAGTTTATCTGCCTGAGGATTGATCTGTTTCTTTCTCCAGTCGCTGATTGTACTTGTTGCAATACCAGTTCTTCTGGACAGTTCCGTCTGACTCATATGTAGTTCGTTAAGTCTGGCAAAGATTTTTTCATATAACTTCATGGTACAATACCCTTTCTACGCCTGCTCATTCCGATTTTTCGGATATTGTATCATAATCAATTACCAATATCAATATTTATCCGCAACCCACAACCATTTTCATTTTCTCGTATCTCATTTTTACAAATCTTTAACATGAAAGAATTGCAATCTTATCTGTACCATATTTTTCTCCAAATTTATTAGGCACTTTTTCTGAATATTTCCTTGCAAGGCAACGATTGATATGCGGTCGGTAAAAAATGTATTCCATGACTTGTTTTAGAGCAGTACTTCCGTAACCCTCCCCCTGTTTGGAAGCATCTATCATCATATGCCAGATATCATATTCCGGAATATCATAATCGTAGATGACCATTACATAACCAACCATTTCATCCCCAGCATAAATTCCAAATGGCTGGCACTGATCTCGATAAACATACGCCTGTGCTAAACTTCGGATTGGATGAGAAACATATTCCTCCTGTCCCTCAGCCAGTTTTAAACGGAATGCATCAAGAAAGTTGTCTTCAGTAATTTTTCTCAGATTTATCATTTATTTTTCTCCCTTTGTCAAATACCTATTTTTATGTCTCTTTTTCAATTCATCAAACTGGAATTTAACTTTCCACTAAGTTTTCATCAATAAACTCAAAATATGGTTTCTTATTAACTTCAGTGTTATGTTCAAGATACCATTCAGCTGCATCCTTCAATCCATCTTCTAAAGTTGTAGTTTCCGAGAATATCTCGCCTTGACGAGACACATCCAAATAGTACTCATAGTTGTAAAAACTAAAATAATTTCTCTGTTCAATTTCCTCATAGACATTTACAAAAGTCGGCTTTTTTCCTAAACTCTCGTAACATTTTGTAACCCACTCTTTTATAGATACTGCTTCAGCATTACCAACATTTAAAATATGCTCCTCTGGTTTTTCCTTTATAATCACTTCCATCAACCTGCACAAATCTTTCACATGGAAAAATTGTAATTTCATATCTCCATCCTTTGGTAAATAGAATTTTCTATCTGCTAAGGCACAATCAAATACAAACGCCTCTCTATAAACGTTATTCATAGGCCCATATAGGTATGGCGGTCTTAATATATACGCATCTTTCACTCTTTCAAGTAATGCCTTTTCAGCTACTATTTTATCAGTTCCATATGTACCCCAAAAGATATTTGCGGCTTTTTCTGATTCTTCAAGAAATGGTTGAACTCCATACTCTGGATACACAGCACTTGAACTAATCATAATGTACTGTCCATAAGAACCTAATTCCTTAACAAAATCAATAATGTCTTTTTCGTTATAAGCTGTTATATCAGCCACAACATCAAAAGAGAGGTTTTTCAATATACCATTCAAATTATGTCTATCGTCTTCAATGAGTTTTACTCCCCGAACTTGTGACTTAGTATTTCTGTTAAGTACATATACTTCATAGCCCATATTCACAAAATATTCAGCTGCATACTTACTTACAAAAGTTGTTCCCCCTGTTACTAGTATCTTTTTCATAAATTCCTCCTTAGTTCTAAAAATACCGATTTTATAATATCTTTGTTAAATAATACCGCTTTTGTGAAATAGGGTATTCTTCTAAAGTAAACACTTCTTTGTATCCCCGCTCCTTGTAAAATTGCGGTGCCTGAAAACTGAATGTATCTAAAAAACAGTAGCAGCATCCCCGGTCTTTTGCTATTTTCTCTGCCTGTTCCAACAGTTCCGTTCCAATATGCTGTCCACGAAGATTTTCTGCTACCCACAAATATTTTATTGTCAGCCAATTTCCATGCGTCTGCCCAATCAATCCGGCAATAATTTTTTCATTCTCCTCAAACAACGATTTATCTCATTCTAAAAGCATGAATTCTGCATTACTATTACAATGTTAACATAAAAATAAGCTGATGCATATTTTTTTCCTTAATATACATCAGCTTATTTAAATGCTGTTTTTGAGTTCGTTCCAACCATGCATTTGTAGCGGAGACGGCGGGATTCGAACCCGCGTGCCCGAAAGGGGCAAACGCATTTCGAGTGCGCCTCGTTATGACCACTTCGATACGTCTCCGTAAGGTTTGGCAACCTAGTGCCGCATTCGCCAAGCGTATTCGCAACTTGCGTTGCTCATCGCGGGATTTACGGGATAGGTGCAGTATTCTGGTCCGCCGTGCGCGTATTCGTAGCTTACGCTACTCATTCGCGGGCTTCGCCCTATAGTGACAAACTTACAGAACACTGCTTACATGCAAGCAGTGTTCTGTAAGCCTGTCACTGCACGGCTCATTGCCAACGCGTACATTATACCACATTTTGGGGGAGTTGCAAGGAGAAGTTGTCGGGTAGATATTGTTATGAGGGGAAAAATATATTATAATAACTATGATTGTGTATCATAACAAGAAAACTGAACCGATAGAATGTGTGAAGGGATGTGTGTGCATGAAAAGAATAGGAATGTTAACAAGCGGTGGCGATTGTCAGGCTTTAAACGCGGCAATGCGCGGAGTGGTCAAAGGGCTGTGTGAAAGCTGTGAGCAGCTTGAGATTTATGGTTTTTTAGATGGATATAAAGGTTTGATCTATGGAAATTACCGTCTTTTGACAGGAGCGGATTTTTCGGGAATTCTGACAAAAGGTGGAACGATCTTAGGTTCTTCCCGCCAGCCGTTCAAGCAGATGCGGGTGCCGGATGAAAACGGTCTGGATAAAGTAGAAGCGATGAAGCACACTTATCATAAGCTGAATTTGGACTGCCTTGTGATCTTAGGCGGAAACGGAACCCAGAAGACAGCGAACCTTTTAAGAGAAGAAGGATTGAATGTGGTACATCTTCCAAAGACCATTGACAATGATATCTATGGAACAGATGTGACCTTTGGATTCCAGAGTGCGATCAATATTGCAACAGAGGCAATTGACTGCATCCATACGACAGCAGCTTCCCACAATCGTATTTTTATCGTAGAAGTCATGGGACATAAGGTGGGCTGGCTGACCCTTTATGCAGGCGTGGCAAGTGGAGCAGATATCATACTTCTTCCGGAGATTCCATACGACATCGACAGTGTCTTAGGAGCGATCGAAAAAAGAAGTAAAGCCGGAAAAGGATTTACGATCTTAGCAGTTGCAGAAGGTGCAATTTCAAAAGAAGATGCGAAGCTGAGTAAAAAGGAATATAAAGAAAAATTGAAAAACTACAAATTCCCATCCGTATCCTATGAATTAGCAGATATGATAGAGAAAAAAAGCGGAGCAGAAGTGCGGGTAGTAGTACCGGGACACACACAAAGAGGCGGAAGTCCGTGTCCGTATGACCGCGTTCTTTGCAGCCGTCTGGGTGCGGCAGCAGCACAGGCGATCATGGATGAGGACTATGGCAACATGATCGCGATGGTCAACGGCAAGACAAAGCGGGTACCGTTAGGAGACGTTGCAGGAAAATTAAAGAGCGTAGACCCGGAGTGTCAGATGATAAAAGAAGCGAAGAGTATGGGAATCAGCTTCGGCGATTAATGAGTGCACGGATTTAGGTGTCAGAAATGTATTTTTATATATATAGTTGAAATGATTGCACAAAGGAATATGAAAAGTTTCTTTTTGTGCAATGGAAATGAAACTCAGGAAATCATGAAACCCACTGGTGCACATGATTTCTGTTTTCGGAGGTTCATTGGAATGTTCTGCACAAGGAAACTTGGAATATTCCTTTGTGCAAGCAGTCGATAGATTTCAAAAATACAGTTCTGCCCCGGGATGCGGAAAAGGGAAAGAATAGAAGTGAGGATTTCAAATGTCTTATACGGCATTATACCGAAAGTTCCGTCCTCAGGAATTTGAGGATGTAAAGGGACAGGAACACATTGTAACAACATTAAAAAATCAAATAAAAGCGGACAGAATCGGACATGCATATCTCTTTTGCGGAACGCGGGGAACCGGTAAGACGACGGCAGCCAAGATTTTTGCAAAAGCAGTGAACTGCGAACATCCGGTAGACGGAAGTCCGTGTGGAACCTGTGAAGCCTGCCGTGCCATCGCGGCAGGCAATTCCATGAATGTCATAGAGATTGATGCGGCATCCAATAACGGAGTGGAAAATATCCGGCAGATTCGTGAAGAAGTGGAATATGCACCGACTGAAGGAAAATATAAAGTGTATATTATCGACGAAGTGCATATGCTATCGATAGGTGCGTTTAATGCGTTATTAAAAACCTTGGAAGAACCGCCATCTTATGTTATATTTATTCTGGCAACGACAGAGGTACATAAGATACCGATTACCATCTTGTCACGTTGTCAGAGATACGATTTCCATAGAATTTCTATAGAAACAATTTCGGCAAGGCTGACGGAACTCTTAGAAAAAGAAAAAGTAGCAGCCGAAGAGAAGGCAGTCCGCTATATTGCAAAGGCGGCAGACGGTTCTATGCGGGATGCCCTGAGTCTGTTAGATCAGTGTATAGCATTTTATTTAGGAGAAGAGCTGACCTATGAGTATGTTTTAGAAGTGCTCGGAGCAGTAGACACGGAAGTGTTCAGCAGTCTGCTCAGGCGAATCCTGGGGCAGGACATTGTAGGTGCCATTGAGCAGTTAGAAGAGATTATCATTCAGGGCAGGGAGCTCGGACAGTTTGTGACAGATTTCACATGGTATTTAAGAAATCTGTTGTTAGTGCAAAGCTCGGACGATATGGAAGAAGTCTTAGATATGTCTGCGGAAAATCTTGCTCTTTTAAAAGAAGAAGCAAAAATGGTAGAAGCAGAGACACTGTTTCGTTATATCCGTATATTTTCGGAGCTGTCAAATCAGGTAAAATACTCCAGCCAGAAGCGGATATTGATAGAGATCGCCTTAATAAAACTGTGCAGACCGCAGATGGAGCGGGATGAAGCATCCGTCTTAGAGAGGATCAGCAGAATCGAAAAGACGTTAGAAGAAGGAATCCCGGTGGCATCAGTACCGACACAAAGCAGCAGTGCAGCGGCAGGACAGCCGGAAGCAAAGCCCATAAAAAAAGAACTGCCAAAGGCGATACCGGAAGATGTACAGCAGGCAGTAGCAGCGTGGAACTCCATTTTGCAGGAACTTCCGGGACTGATGAAGGGATATTTAAAGTCCGCAAGGCTGACCCTTGGCGGAGACAACGTACTGATGGTTGTATTAGAGGATGAGATGGCAGCATCTTATCTGAATATGGAAGAACATAAAAAAGAGTTAGAAGATGCCATCGCAAGACGGGTAGAGAGTCAGGTCGATGTCAGGATACAGTTAAACGAGACAAATCGTCCGTTTGAAGAAACTTATGTGGATTTAAAAGATGTGATCCACATGGATATTACCATAGAAGATGAATAAAAACAGGAGGAAATGAAAATGGCTAAGAGAGGTGGATTCCCGGGAGGAATGCCGGGAAACATGAACAATATCATGAAACAGGCACAGAAGATGCAAAAACAGATGGAGGAAGCAACCAAGGAGCTTCAGGAAAAAGAGGTAACATCCAGTGCCGGCGGCGGAGTTGTAGAAGTAACCGTTTCCGGAAACCGTGAGGTAACAAAAGTAAAGATCGATCCGGAGGCAGTAGATCCGGATGATGTAGAAATGTTAGAGGATCTGATCATGGCAGCAACCAACGAGGCGCTTCGCCAGATCGAGGAGATTTCTGCACAGTCCATGTCAAAGATTACAGGCGGACTTGGCGGAATGGGAGGCGGCTTCCCGTTTTAAGCCGTTAAGGAGCAGTCATGGATTACTACAGCAGTCAAATTAATAAATTAGTAGAGCAGCTATCCAATCTGCCGGGTATTGGAGCGAAATCCGCACAGCGACTGGCATTTCATATCCTGAACATGCCGTTAGAGAATGTAAAAGAATTGTCCGCTTCTATTTTAGAAGCAAAAGAAAATGTGCGTTACTGCAAAGAATGTTTTACACTTACGGATCAGGAGGTTTGCCCGATCTGCAGCAATCCGAAGCGGAATAAACAGCAGATCATGGTTGTGGAAAATACCAGAGATTTGGCAGCTTATGAAAAAACCGGAAAATACGAGGGAGTTTATCATGTCCTGCATGGAGCAATTTCTCCAATGCTTGGAATCGGTCCCAATGACATCCGGTTAAAAGAACTGATGCAAAGGTTGCAGAATCATGTCGAAGAGGTTATAATAGCAACGAATTCCAGTTTAGAGGGCGAGACAACCGCCATGTATATCAGTAAGCTCATCAAGCCGACCGGGATCAAGGTGTCGCGGATCGCAAGCGGCGTTCCGGTAGGAGGAGATTTAGAATATATTGATGAAGTTACCCTGCTTAGGGCTTTAGAGGGCAGAGTCCTATTATAACAGGGTTAGAAAGAGGAGAAAATAATGAACACACTAGAATTGCAGAAACAGGCAAATGAAATACGAAAAGGTATCATCGCTGCCGTGCACAGTGCAAAATCGGGTCATCCGGGCGGTTCTCTTTCCGCAGCGGACATCTTTACCTATCTCTATTTTGAAGAGATGAACATTGATCCGAAAAATCCGAAAATGGAGGACAGAGACCGTTTCGTACTGTCAAAAGGACATGTAGCACCGGGACTCTATGCAGCACTGGCACATCGCGGATATTTTCCGGTAGAAGATCTGACAACACTTCGTCATGTGGGTTCCTACTTACAGGGACATCCTGACATGAAACATATTCCGGGTGTGGATATGTCAAGCGGTTCTTTAGGACAGGGTCTTTCTGCGGCAGTAGGAATGGCACTTGCCGGAAAAATGGATGAAAAAGATTACCGGGTATATGCTTTGTGCGGTGATGGTGAGATTCAGGAAGGACAGATCTGGGAAGCAGCTATGTTTGCAGGCTACCGGAAACTGGACAACCTTGTTGTGATCGTAGATTTAAACGGTTTACAGATCGACGGAGCAATTTCCGAAATCTGTGATCCGGAACCGTTAGATAAGAAATTTGAGGCATTCCGTTTCCATACGATTACCATTGACGGAAATGATTTTGAACAGATCGCAAAGGCATTTGAAGAAGCCCGTGCAACGAAGGGAATGCCAACAGCAATCATTGCAAAGACCGTAAAAGGAAAAGGCGTGTCCTTTATGGAAAATGCTGTGAACTGGCATGGTGTTGCACCAAACGATGAGCAGTTTGAAATAGCAATGCGGGAGTTAGAGAAAGCAGGTGAAGCATTATGTCAGAAGTAAAAAAAGTAGCAACAAGAGTAGGATATGCAGAAGCACTAGTAGAACTTGGAAAAGAGCATGAGGAAGTCGTTGTATTAGATGCAGACTTAGCAGCGGCAACCCAGACCAAAGTTTTCCGTGAACAGTTCCCGGAGCGGCATATCGACTGTGGAATTGCAGAAGCAAACATGACAGGAATCGCGGCAGGACTTTCTACCTGTGGAAAAGTACCGTTTATGAGCTCCTTTGCAATGTTTGCAGCAGGACGTGCTTTTGAGCAGGTGCGTAACTCCATCGGATATCCGCATCTGAATGTAAAGATCGGTGCGACACATGCGGGAATCTCCGTAGGAGAGGACGGAGCAACCCATCAGTGTAACGAGGATATTGCATTGATGCGTACCATCCCGGGCATGGTAGTGATCAATCCATGCGATAGTGTAGAAGCAAAGGCAGCAGTAAAAGCAGCTTATGAGCACAACGGTCCGGTATATCTTCGTTTTGGACGATTGGCAATTCCGGTGATCAATGACGAAGAGAATTATCATTTTGAGCTTGGAAAAGGAATTGTCTTAAAAGAAGGAACAGACGTTACGATCATAGCAACAGGTCTTTGTGTCAATGAGAGTATGGAGGCAGCAAAGATGTTAGAAGCAGACGGGATCAGTGCAGAGGTCATCAACATCCATACCATTAAGCCATTGGATGAAGAATTGGTACTTTCTTCTGCAAAGAAAACCGGAAAAGTCGTAACGGTAGAAGAACATTCCGTGATCGGTGGACTTGGAAGTGCAGTTGCAGATGTGCTGTCAGAAAAAGAGCCGACAAGAATGATAAAAATCGGAATTAACGATGTATTCGGAGAATCCGGTCCGGCAGTAGAGTTGATCAAAAAATACGGACTGGATGCAGAAAGCATCTACAAAAAAGTAAAAGCATTTACAAAATAAATGAAATATGGAAAAAAACATGGGACTGTCTTGTAAAAGGGGCAGTCTTTTTGTATGATCCTGCCGAAAGAAAATTTTTTACTCCGACACAAGCTGTCAAAAACTGAAAAAGGAATATGCTATGATACCCCTAACAATACTGCCACAGGCAAAGGGGGTCACCATGATAGAGATCATACAGGATGGACAAGCGACACCAAGGATAAAGCTTCCAAGAAACTTAAGACAAATTGGTAATCCGAGTGGAGAACATAAAATCTATGTGGAAGACTTTGTGTATACCTTTTTGCATCCGAGCAGCAGGGAAGAAGCAGGGAATCCGAAAGTTGCGATCATTGTGGGAACGCAGGAAGAAGAGCATGGTACGCAATACTATTTCGTAAGAGGTGCTTTTTACATAGATGATATGACATTTGAAAAAGGGCTGCCGCAGTTTAGCGAGGAGCACTGGGGATTTGCCTATAAGCAGATGAAAGAGTATTTTGACGATGAAGACCCGGATAAGGCATTGCAGATCTTAGGCTGGGCGTTCGTCACGGGAGGCATGCCGGCAAGACTGACGAGCGATATGGAGCGGGTGCACCGGATGAATTTCAAAGAGCCGCACTCGCTGTTGCTGTTGTTAGATGATGTGGAGCGTGAAGAGAATTTTTATGTCTATGAAAAGGGCAGTCTGCGGAAAAAAGAAGGCTATTATATTTTTTATGAGCAGAATCCGAAAATGCAGGAATACATGGTGCAGTATAAAGAGGCAAAAAATCCTGCAGGAGTGACGGAAACAGTGCTTGATGAGCCGACCGGAAGCTATCGGGAACGGATCGCCACACAGGCAAGACCGGGCAGGGGACGCTGGAGCATGGTAGGCTATGCAGCCTGTGCCGTGCTGGTGTTAAGTACGTTAGTAATGGGTGTGAACAGTATCGGAAGCTATGAAAAGATCAATGAGCTTCAGGAGGCGGTCTCTTTGATCGCAGGAAACTTCACACAAAACGAAGCAAAGCAGGCAAAGGATAACGACAAGACGATCGTTACGACCGTGGATGGAAAAGTGGAGCCGTTAGAAGACACTGCGAAGGAAGATACTGCCAGGGACAATCAATCCAAGGACAAGTCCGAAACAGACAAGAAAAAAGCCAAAGACGGTGAAAACAGCGAAAACAAACAGGACGTGGCGCAGAACGATAAAAAAGAAAGTCAAAATGCCGGGGAATCTTCTGAGCAATCTTCTGAGGAAGTGCAGGAAACCGCAGCACAGCCACAGAGTGAAGCAGAAAAGATACTTGCACAGGGCTATTATATCGTACAGAGCGGAGATTCTTTAGAATCCATCAGTACAAAAATTTATGGCAATAAATCCAGAGTGGAGCGTATCAAGGAATTAAATCAGATTGAAAATGCAGATACAATTTTTGCGGGTCAGAAATTAAATCTGCCTTAATGAGAAAAATTAGTGTCATGCAAACCGATATTTGTTATAATGGACAGGAATACAAAAAGAGGTGACATGATACATGGCAGAAATTAGAAGACAGCCATTCCAAACGGTAAAAGTAGATATAGAGGAAATGGATAGGAAAATCAGAGAACACAGGATTCGGATGCTCAAAAGGGCCGGCATCGTATTAGGAATCCTGATATTGCTCTGGTTTTTGCTATATATATATCATCAGGTGCGGACCTATGACAGTCATGAGGCAAAAGTAACAGAGGACAGGCAGGACAGTGCAGCGAATACCTATCTGGAGTTTCAGGGCAATATTTTGAAGTACAGCAATGACGGAGCATTTTACACCGATACTTCCAACGAGCTGATATGGAACCAGAGCTATGAAATGAGCGATCCGGTTGTGGTGATGTCCGCGAAGTATGCCGCCATCGGAGATGAAAAGGGAACGTTAGTCTATATTTTTGACAAGGATGGACTCTGCGGAAAGATCGAGACAACCAAGCCGATCGTGCGTGTAAAGATCGCAGAGCAGGGAACGGTAGCTCTTCTCTTAGAAGAAAACGGTGTCTCCTATCTGAAACTTTGTGATAAGGCTGGGAAAACGCTTGCAGAGGGCGAGCTTCATGTGGAAAACAGCGGTTATCCAATGGATATTGCCTTATCGAAGGATGGAAAACGGTTTGCGGTGTCCATGTTGAACATCAGTGATGGAACGATTAAGAGCAGCATTGTTTTTTACAATTTTGATTCCGCAGGCGAAAAGAAGATCGATCATGTGGTAGGAACTAAAAAATATTCCGATATCATTATCCCACAGATTGAGTTTTTGGGAAATGACAAGCTGATCGCCGTCAGCGACCAGAAACTGATGCTGTTAGAGGTGTCCGGAAAACCGCAGGAGAAAAAGAGCATTAAATATGGAAGCCGTTTAAGGACCATTTTCTATAATGGAAAATATATCGGGCTGATCTTAGATAATGAGAGCAGCAGTAAAGAAGAAAAAAACGATGTGTACTGTATGCAGATTTATGACAACAGGGGAGCGCTTGTGAAAGAAAAAACATTCTCAAGAACTTACCGGAAGGCAGAGTTTTTAAATAATAACGAAGTGTGTCTTTTGAATGATAACGAATGTACGATATTTACGCTGCGTGGCGTGGAAAAATACCACGAAGCCTGGGATAAGAGCATTTATAAAGTGCTTCCGGGCAGAACAGCAAGCCGTTATACCTTTATCTTAGATGGAGAAACGGTACAGGCAAAATTGAAATAAAAGAGGTTAAACTATGAATTGGCTTTTGGTAGTCGTCCTGGTCATACTCGCAGGACATACGATCAAGGGATACCGCCGCGGATTGCTGCGGGTATTGTTTTCCGTGGCATCCCTGTTAATTACGGTACTTTTTGTGGCATGGGCAACGCCGTATGTCAGCAATTTTTTAAAAGAGAATACGAAAATTTATCAAAAAGTTGAGACAAAGTGCGAACAGAAAGTCCGAAAGGACACGAAAGAGCAGATTGTCCAAAAAGAGGAAAAGAGTACCGGACTTTTAGAGGAGTACGGCATCCGGCTTCCGAAATCCATCGAAGAAAAATTATTTGGCAACGTAGAAAAGGGTGCCGATGGCGTGCTTGAAACCAGTGGAGTCTATAAAGCAATGGCAGAGCCGTTAGCACAGTTAGCAGTCGATGGCATTGCATTTTTTGTTTCGCTGATCGTATGTGCGATCATACTGCATCTGATCGGTGGGGTACTGGATATCGCATCAGAACTTCCGGTAATAAAGGGAATCAATCAGGTGTTAGGTTTAGGAGCGGGATTGTTGTATGGTTTGCTGCTTGTCTGGCTGTTCTTCTATTTTGTCGCGGTGATGCAGGCATTTCCGTTTGGGCAGACTCTGTTGGCGATGATACAGCAGAGTGAGTTCTTAACAGCACTGTATGAGGATAATATGCTTGCTTATGTAGTGCAGTATGTATTGTAGGATGTACTGTGGGTTTGAGGGTTATGATCTTGCTGTCCCCCTTTTTTGCTGTAGCCGGTATGTCCCATATAGCCGATGACATCGCCGGCAGTCACAACGCTGCCTTCTTTCAGACCTTTCTGAAAAGGGGAATTCTGGCGCAAATGGGCGTAGTAATAGTAGCGTTTTTTATCAAAACTGCGGATGCCGATACGCCAGCCGTATATGCTTCTAAAAAATAGTCGCAGTTTTTCAGATCCTTTGTGAGTTTTTTCATGGCGTTGTCCTTCAATAAATTCATAACAGTATATGATAAAAGATACGAAAATAGGAGTAAAAGGAATGGAAGTGTGGAAAAAGAGTCCACTGTTTCACGGAATGACCGAACAGAAAATAGAAGAAATCCTGATGCAGGAGCAGTGCAGAAGGAAAAAATACGAAAAAGGGACATTTGTCTTTTTAGAGGGGGACGTACCTAAGAGCCTGTTTCTTCTGATACAGGGCAAGGTTACGATCTCGCAAAGCACCATGTCCGGCAGACGGATCCTTTTGACGGATATCACACGTTCCGGAGATCTGTTTGGGGAAGTCTATTTATTTATCGGAAAAGAAGCCTACGATATGGATGCACAGGCAGTCGAAGATTCAGAGGTGCTTGAGATCGCGGGTGAGATTCCCAAAGTGCTCTGGCAGAATATGTTAGAGATTTTTGCAAAAAAGGCATATCTGATGAATCAGAAGGTAAAGGTCTTAGGCTGTGCCAGTATCCGGGAAAAGATCGTGCGTTATCTGTTTGAAAGAAAAAATGCCGACGGAACGATCCGTGGAAATCTGGTGCGTGAAGAGATGGCAGAATATATGAATGTGACCAGGCCATCCCTGTCGCGGGAACTCGGAAGTATGCAAAAAGAAGGAATCCTTGAGATACAGGGAAGAGATATCAGGATCGCAGACTGGGAAAAATTTGAAATGTATTTATAAAAATTCGTAACATATGTTACGGATTTTTTTATGGTATCATGCTATGATAATCGCACAGAAGCAAAAATGTAACTTACTAGAATACTTGACACAAAGGGACATTCAGACGAAGAACAGTGGGGTCAACGTGAGATATCGTGGGAAACACCGATTTTTCAAGGGATTCAACGAATTTATAAAAGAAAAAACGAGAAGATGTGACAACGATTTTGAGAAAATCGAACGTCATGTCTTTTTTTGATGGAGTTATCCACAATTCTGTGGATAATAAAAAGGACAACCGCCTGGAAGCATTGGTTTTTAGCCATTTGTGAGCGATTGTCCTTTTCAAAATATTTGATTGATTGGTTGTAAGATGATTATAGCAAGTACAAGGTGCTGTGTAAATAGCTCTAGCGTTATAACGTGGCGTTACTGCGTTACAGATTTTTGACATGTATTTTGAACGTGTTCTCCAAAAGCCTTGAAAAATGGGCGTTACAAGAAAAACATATCAAAAGAAATGGCGTTACAGAGCGTTACTGTTTTCATTGATCCATCACAAAATTTAGAATAAATCAATGGGACATTTTTGCAACTATAAATCATGTGTGTCCCATTGCCCTATTTTAGCGGATTTAACCCGAATATGAGGAAAATAATTCCCTAAAAAGCAATGGGACAAAAATATATTGTTTTATGGGTTATAAATAACCCAAAAGAAGCAAAAAAAATTAAGCTGTTTCAACCGTTCCTTCGTCTTGGTCTGAAGAGGATGATTTTGCCGTCCTTTTGCCGTCCTTTTTTATACGGTTGTATTTCATTTGTGCAATCATGAGAAGCTCTTCCTGATCCTCTTCGGACACTCCATGAAAGAGTTCCAGAAGTCTTCGATCTGATTCTCCGATACAGGATAATTTTATCTTCTCCGCTTCAGGAGATTTTCCGGTCAACATCCAGTCTATAGAGCAATCTAATATTTCCGACAGTTGCGCCAAAGTGGCAGCAGCTGGCAATCTGTTTCCTCTCTCAATATCACTCATGTTTCCTGATGATATTCCTGCTCTTTCCTTTATTTCGAGCTGTGTGAGCTTCAGCTCTTTTCTACGTTCTTTTATTCTAGTACCTATTGATTGAATATCCAATTCCATGAATACCTCCATTCTCCTAATTCGAGTACATAAATCACCTATAACGGAGAAAAAGTGTTGACATTCTCCGTTATAGGAGATATACTTGCTTTAGGGTTAAAAATAAACCAATCCAAAAATAACATATCCCAGTGATTTCTACAATCACAAAACAGTCGTTCGACTTAGGAAATTCTTCCGTGAGAGGGAGCTCTACCAAGTTAAAAACAGCCAGGACTTCCCTCCCTTCTACTTACGAGCGTACAGTGTACGCCCAGTTTCATCCTTTATAGTGATAGTGCTGATGCCTGTACTTTGCGAGAACGCATCAGCCAATGTCTCAAAGACATGATCTTCATCACAGTTGCCCTAACAAAGGAGAGACGAAATGATGATAGTTAATTCAATCGTCAAAATGGATGTCCTGGCTGCTTTTATATTTTAACACAGACAACAGGGGGATGCTACAAAAATGAAAACAGAAGAGATGTGTGCATCCTGTGTACACAACGGATACTGTCCAGGAGCTTATAAGAAAGATCATTGGTGCGGTAACTGAACAAACAGGGAGGCGGTAAAAGTTGATTATAGCAGACAACAGCATGGAAGCATTGGTATGTCTGAAGGAAAGAATCGACAATGAATTAGAGAACGTAAGAGAAAAGAGCATAGAACTTCAGGAGCAGGAAATCGAACTCCAAAGGGAATCTGATGCACTTGAAGAAATGATTGAAAGTGCGGAGGTGGAATATCAATGAAAAATGGAAAGCTCCCGACACGGAATCAGAAGATCATGATGAAGTCCCACGGACTTGATTCAGAGAAGTATCTTGTGGTGAAAGATACCCAGGAGATGATGGAAGTGGTCGCAAGATCAGACCTGAAGAAACAGCAAATATATGGCACTAAGCCAAGAACAAGAAAGCTCTATAAAGCATAAATTGAAAGGTTGGTTGTATGGAAAACAAAGAAGATATTGTAAAGAGATTGAAGCTTCTGCTCATAGCAACCAGGGCAGGAAGTAATATCGCTGATCTGATTCTCACAGAGAATCAGTCGAAAGTGATTATCTTATTCAAGGCAGGCGGAACCAGGGAAGTGAACATTGATGGAGACTCCGGATATGCGATCATAATGGATGTGCTAAAGAAATTGTAACATGAAGGCGGTGATGGCATGAGGGCATCAAACAAGAGAAACTACTCGAAGCTTGGAAAACAGATCAAGAAGAAACTGATAGACAATGATATGACAGCTGCACAGTTGGCGGATGCGCTTGGTACCACGCCACAGTATCTGAATAAGATTCTTCATGGAGAGCGAAGCGGTGAGAAGTACATCGAGAAAATAAAACAATTATTAAACATAGCAGCATGAGAGGAGTGGAGAAATGGCGGATACATACGTGACACTCAACGAAGCTGCGGAACTGGAATCAATAGGGTATGACACCATGAAAAAAAGAATCCACAGAAATCCGGAGAAGTTTCTTATTACAAAGGAACAGAGGGAGACTGGTGGAAAGGAAATGACAATGGTGGCAATCTCATCCCTATCCAAAAAGGCAAGAACAGCCTGGAAGGAGAGGGAGAAGCTGAAAGCGGTTGCGGAAGCTCCGGTTCAGGAAGCAGATCAGGCGGAGGATACTCCGTGGTACGTTGAGGAAGACATTGACTGGTACATTGAAAATCACAAGGACGAATGGTACAAGGCTATGGAGTTAGGAAACCACATTCGGGAGTTCTTGGAATATGACGATAAGGGACGGACAGAGTTTGCAGAGAGCTTCGCACAGGAGAGACTTGGAAAAGGCAAGCGGACACTGTATCGGTACACCAAGAGTTATATGGAAGCTTCTGCATGGGCGGACAAGCTGCACAAGGAAGATGATGGAAATTATGACTTCTTCAAAGTGTTGTGCTTATGCCGTAAACCGAAGGAAGCAGGAACATTCCCAAGCTTCAAGCCAGAGGTTCGTCAGGCAATCAAGAACATATGGTTCAATGAAACCTTTGCACAGAACCAGGGTACAAGGGAAATGCTTTATGAAAAACTGGAAGCTCTAAAGAGCATCAATGGATGGGAGAAGATACCTTCATATTCAGCGGTGGCAAGGTATATCTCACATCTGATGGATGATGAGAACATGAGAAATGCGTGGTACCTGGCAAGCCGTGGAGAGCGTGAATACAAAAACAAAGTCATGGTCAAGGGTGAAAGAAATACCAAAGACCTCAAGGTCATGCAGGTGGTTATGGGTGATGAACATACATTTGACTGTTGGGTTGCATATACGCATCCAAACGGAAAGGTGACAGCCATCAAGCCTCATCTGGTGGCATGGGTGGATATCAAGAGCAGGAGAATCATTGGAGATGTAATGTGTAAGGATGCGAACAGTGATATCCTGAAGGACTCTCTCCTGAAGATGCTCTATCACGATACCATGTGTGTTCCACAGTACATCTACATAGATAACGGCAAGGACTACACAGCAAAGAACATGACAGGTTATGCAAGAAATGACAGACAGAGGATGGAGTTTGATGATGCTACAAAAGGCTTCTACAAGTCCATTGGAATTGAAGATTATCACCGAGCTCTTCCATATTATGCATGGACAAAGGGACAGGTGGAGAGATTCTTTGGAACTGTCTGCAACAAGTTCACAAAATGGTTCAGCAGTTACACAGGAACACTCACCGGATCAAAGACATTTGCGAAGGTAGAAAAGGACATCAAGGGAATGCTTGAACGTGGAGAACTCCTGACGATGGAAGAGTTTTATGCGGAGTGGTCGAAATGGCTCAAGACAAGTTACGATGTCAAGAAACAGGGTGGACTTGTAAACCAGGGAGAAAAATATGTCACTCCAAAAAGCTGTTGGGACAATGCAGAGAAATACTTCAAGGCAGTTCCACCAAAGAGTTATGCAACACTGCTCATGATGAAGTCAGAGAGATGCTTCGTGAGAAATGTTGGAATTAAACTCAATGGATACACATTCAGATCAGATGAGCTGTGTGCATACATCAACAGTTATGTGGATGTGAAATATGATCCTCACGATATGGCAACCATTTATGTATTCAAGGATGGAAAGCAAGTGTGTGAAGCATATTCGCAGGAACTCATGGTTTTTGCATCAGAGAATGGTGTGGAACAACAGGCACTCAAGGAACATTTAGGAAGACAGAAGAGACAGCTTAAACGAGACAAAGAGATTCTCAAGGAAGCAAATGTTCCGTTTACAGAAATCAATGACCAGTTTGTGGGATTCACTCCTACTACTGGCGGAATAAATCTGATGATAGAAAAAGAGCCTGAAAAGAAAGCTTGTAAGGTTGTTCAGATACCACAGGACAATACATATAAGAATGGATTCAGGGCATCTAAGCCGGAAGCAGAGGATGAAGACAACGAGTACATCAACAGAAAAGCAGAGGAAGCTCTCAAGGCTTTAAGAGCGTTATAATCAAAATATTTGTCACAAGAAAGGTTGGTTGAATTATGGAAGCATTAGCACAGAACACTTATACAATGGAAAAACCACTCCGTGAGCGTGTGGTCGAAATTTTAGCAGAACTCAAAATGAACAAGGCAGAGCTTGCACTTAGAATGAATTTCTCAAGATCAGCAGTCAGCCAGTATCTGAATGGAAAGTACAATTCCAATCCTGAAGCACTGGAAGAGAAACTTACAGAATTTGTGAAGGAATATGAGGAGCATGTCAAAGCTGAAACAGGAGAGGTCATGTCTACTGGTGGAACAGTATCAGGAATCAAACCGAAGATTGCATACTTTGAGTCAAGGGACTATATACAGACCATTGGTGTCTGCAAGTCCTGTCAGGAAAACATGGCACTTGGAATCATCGTTGCAAAATCAGGATATGGAAAGACTCACGCCCTGAAGAAATACTCAAAGATGCCAAGAGTTGCCTATATTGAATGTGATGACACTATGGCTTGTCGCGATCTGGTCGAGGCTATTGAGATTCAGATTGGAATGCCAAAGGGTTCCGGCGGAACAATATGGAGCAGAGTGAATCGGATCAGAGACTTCTTCAATGCAAATGAAGGATATCTTCTCATCATTGATGAAGCGGACAAGCTTATCAATAAATACACACAGAAGAAAATGGAAATCATCAGAGGAATCTTTGACCAGTCAGAGGTTGGAATAGTAATTGCAGGAGAGCCAAGACTGGAAGCAGAAATCAAAGGGAGCCTTGCACGTTTTGCGAACCGAATGGACTTCTATTATAAGCTGAAGGGATTGAAAAACTCATGGATGAGTTATCTTCCTTCTATGCTGACGAGGAAAAGCCGGAGGTAAAAATTCATGGAGAAGGAGAGTAGGCTTCTGATAGTCCTGAAGGAGGGCAAGGTTGAGTTCCAGGCAGAGAACACTGATATGGTGGAGCTTGCTACCATGTGCGGAGCATTAGAGCAGCTCATGGGTGTGGGAGCCATACGAAGAGGAAAGAGCCTGGATGATGTGAAAGACAGTATGCTTGATATTCACCTTGCAGCCATGCAGACTCTGACCGAACAGATCATCAGAGAGAAGGAGGAGAGTGATGGCATCTAAGAAGAAACCGATGACCAAAGCCGAGAAAAAGTTCCGGTCACAGATAAAAAAAGATATGCAAGAGAGAGGTATCCTTCCACCGGATAAGCCAAAGCTGAACAGAAAAAAATATATTGAAGAAGCTAGAAATGAGTGGAACGAAAAAGATAATGAATGCCATGTTTGGGAATTATATCTGCATGAAGCAATATGTTTGACTTTGGGATTGACGGACAGACAGAACAGAGCATCACCTGAAGCTGTTGGAGTAGCTAAGACACTGAAACTTGCTATTCGGCTGAAAGAGTTCCATGACAAGGTAAAAAAAGAAGGTAGAGATACCTACAAGATAGGAGAATACCTTGAGTATATTCAAGACATACTCGATGCGTAAGAAGGTGAGCAGATTGAAAAAAATCAGATACATCTGTGACAGATGTGGAGAAGAGATCATTGATGCAGGTACCAAGATAGTTCCCCACTATTTTGATATGACAACAGAAGACCTGACAAAGCCACTGTCAGGAGCAGCGGAGTCCATGCACTTCTGCATAGACTGCACCATGCACATTCTGGAAGAGATGCAGCCAATCAAAACTGAAGAGCAACCAGTGGAAAAACCAACTCCGGAGAAACCAAAGAAAAAGGAAAAGTCACTGGATGCAGGAAAGGTGATGGCTCTGCATCAGGCAGGATGGGACAATGACAAGATAGCTGATGAAATGGGTGTTACTGCAAGACAAGTATATCAGTGCATCTATTATCAACAAAATAAAAAGAGCCTGGATCACATCCGGGAGAAGGAGGAACAGCCATGAAAAACGGATATAAGAAGCTGACGAGCCACGGCTCAATCAGTATTCCAGTAGCAATGAGAAGAGATATTGGTCTTCAGGGTGGAGACCCAATGGAAGTATCACAGTCAGGTGGAAATATTATCATCAGACCATATACTCCGAGATGTGTGTTCTGCGGTACCTCAGAAGGAGTACATAAGTTTGAGGGCAAGGGAATCTGTTCAGAATGCGCAGAGAAAGCTCTTGCAATCATGGAAGGAGGAAGTCACTAATGGCATTATATGCATATGCAGAGATGAATAATGCACAGCTGGTCACAGCAGCTGTGAAGTTCGATCAGGAACAGAAGGAATGCAAGAAGGAACTGGATGCAGTCAAAGCAGAGCTTCAGAGCAGAGGTCTTCAGATTATCGAAGACCGCAATGTGAAGTTCATCAAATTCTTTTCTTCAGATGGGAATGCTTCTGTTATGGACAGTCAGCAGATTGATGTACTGAATCCGGATAAGCTGAAAGAACTTCTTTCAGAAGGTATCTGGAAGGCAAAGGTAAAAGAAACAACAGAGACAAAGTACAAGTATGATTCCAAACTGGAACAGATGCTCAAGGCAATCTTCACTGGTGACTACACATTTGAGTACACCATTGAGGAGTTCATGGATGAGATGTCAGTGAAGCCTGATGAGAAACAAAAGAAGCTTCTTATCAAGAAACTGAAGGGTGACTATGTAAAAGACAAGCAGACACTTGTGAGCGTACTTGGGTATCAGAATGAGGATGCTGCTCCGGATTTTGATGTGGAGCTTTTCTATATATACAAGATCAAGAATGGAGAGCTTATCAAAGCATTCCTTCCGGAGGACTGTCTGGATCAGACGATTGAGGACATCAAGAAGTGCCTGATCGTTGACACAAAGACAAGCATTACTATTGATTATGACAAAGAATAGGAGGAAACAGTCATGAGCGAATTTTCAAGCGAAGCAAAGAAAGCAGGTCTTCAGGAACCGGAGAAGCCAGTGCCTGAAATGACAGAAGAGGAACTGAAAACATTCAGAACATCATTTGATCCTGACATGATGGGATTCGATGGAGCTGAAGGAGCAGATGAAGAGGAGGAGACAGAAGATGGCGAATAAACCACAGATTAACAAACTGATTTCAAAGGTCAACTTCAGCGATTCAAACAGATCAGCAGGTCAGATCAAGTACCTGGTAAAGCATTATGTAGGAGCTACTGGCGGAGCTGAAGCAAACTGCAAGTATTTCTATGATACATACAGAGGAGCATCCGCTCACTTTTTTGTAGGACACAATGGTGAGATATGGCAGTGCGTGGAAGAGAATGACACAGCATGGCACTGTGGAGCTAAATCCTATAAACACAGTGAGTGCAGAAATTCCAATTCAATCGGTGTTGAACTTTGTGTCAAAAAAGATAAGAATGGGAAATGGTACTACACAGAGAAAACAAAGAAAGCAGCCATTCAGCTGTTTGCTTATCTGATGGATAAGTATGGAATTGATGAAAGCCATGTGCTTCGTCATTTTGATGTCACTGGCAAGATATGCGGTGAGCCGGATGTTCGTTCCGAAAACAAGGTATGGAGCACATTCAAGAGTGCTATTTCATCTTATGGGAAGGGAGCTGCTTCCTCATCCAGTGGAAGCTCTTCAGGAAGCTCATCTTCAAACGGATCAGCAGCAACATCTTCAGGAGTTCCGTTCAAGATCAGGACAACGTGTGATGTATTAAACATCAGAGCAGGTGCAGGAACAGGGTTCAAAGTGAAAGGACAGATCAAAGAGACAGAAGCAAATAAAAATGTCTACACTATTGTGGAAGTCTCTAATGGATGGGGCAAGTTAAAGAGCAAAGCCGGATGGGTTTCACTGGCTTACACAAAAAAGGTATAGAGAGGTTGGTTTGAATGAATGATGAACTGTTAAATGAATTGATTGGTGAGACCAGGATGGAGGACATAGCGGAACGCTACCAGGAGATTGTGAAAATCGTTGGAGTTCAGAAGTTCGTGGAACTTAGCAATTATGCACGAGGCGATGAAATTTATTTTCCGAAGGTTGAGAACGTGGTCAGTCCTGCAAGAAACAGGCGAATCAAGAAAGAATTTAATGGTTCAAATGACAAGGAACTGGCGGACAAGTACAACCTGACCATCAAGCAGATATGGAACATCCTGAAGGATGAGCCACCTGTTGGTCAGATGACATTTGATGATCTGCTTAATGGGATGTAGGTTGCCGACATAACTGGTCAAGTGACACATTCAATGCATCAGCTAATTTGATGAGCGTGGAGACTCTACCGTCCCCACGCTTTTCTAAATCTTCAATAGTGCGGACTGAAACACCAGAGAGGCGTGACAACTCCGGAACTGACAGATTTTGTGACTTTCGTATTTCTCTAAGGTTCATAAGTGCCTCCTAAAAAAGAATGTGGTACAGTGCCACCAATAGAACGATTGGAAGCACAAACAGCAGGATACGGATGATGAGTCCAATGGACTCCTGGAACATTTTTTTCAATTCTTTCATGTTGTATTCTTGAGGGAATTGTGATATTTTAGTAGTAAAGGAAGGGGCTTTCGCCCCAACCTACTACTTTGTTAAAGAGTAGATGATGAAGAGTATCACACCGGCGAGTGAAGATATCTTCCAAGAGAGCTTGATGAGTTGGTCGAACAACTTGTTGAGCTCTTTTATTATCTCCGTCATCTCCTTGATTTTGTCCCTCAAGGGTATCACCTCCTTACAAGTATTATAATACCACGTATATACGTGGTTGTCAACGGAAAAATACCGATTTTATGCGGTTTTCTTAAGAAATTTCCCGGAAAATATTATCCAAAAATGCTTCCCCTAAACAGTCCAAACCAAACAACCTATAATCAGGTCATGACTTAAAAGTCATGACCTTCTTTTTGTTGCCCTAACAAGGAGAGTGATATGTCTATGACAGAATTATTGACAATGATCGGGATAGAGAATGCAACAAAAGCGGTGACAGCTTTGCTGATCTTCATCAGTGCTTGCGCATTTCTCACATCACTGGTCACAGAAGGACTGAAGTGCATCAAGAAAATTGATAGCCTTCCAACCAAGCTTGTGTGCTACATCGTGGCAATCGTACTCACGACACCAGTGATGTGTGCGATGATGGCATTCATGAAAATGCCGATTGAGTGGTACATGGTCTTTGGATCGTTCCTGGCTTCGTTCGTAGTGGCGAAGGTCAGCATGAGCGGATGGGATGATGTGAATGAACTCTTTGACAGGCTATTCAGAACTAAGTAAGGCGGTGGTCATATGGATTATGTGATTACCTTCTCGGATGTGATGGCAGCTGTTATCACATTAGGACTTGGTGCTATTGGCTTCTTCATGAAGCGTTGGATCGGCAACGTGGAACAGGGGAGCAAGGCACTGCAACAGGCACTAGAAAATACAACAGATTCGCTGAATAAAAAAATCGAACAGGGCAACAGAGACATTCAGGAGATAATTCAGAAGAATGATGAAAAGGTGAATGAGCGAATCGACAAACTGGAAGAAAAGACTGGTAAGGACATCCAACATATCAAGCAGGAAATCAATGATATCAAGGGTGATTTTGCCACAACCTTCGTACTCCGTGAGGACTTCTTCCGATCAATGAACGGAGTGGAGGACAAAATCAAGGGAATGGATAACAAGCTTGACAGGCTACTCTTGATGGGAAAAGAAAAATAAGTGAGGTGAGGAACATTGACAGACATGGAACAGGCAGAGATCAAACAGAACAAAGCAATCAGGGGATACATCATCAGATGCCTGGTAAAAGGATTTAACAACACAGCACTGACCAGACAGATTTCTAATTCGATGATGGCAGCTGGTCTCATCGTTTCCCCGGATATCAGCAAGTATCTGGACTATCTTCAGGGAGCAGGATACATCGAGTTCACAGCTGAAAAGGTCACAGCCTACACAGCTTATGCAAAAGATGCAGTCATCAAGCTCACCAAAGCAGGAGTTGACCTTGCTGAAGGAACAACTGAAGATGCAGGAGTTGATGTCTAATGGCAAAAAAGAGGACACGGACAAGAGTATCTTCAAAGATTGATGAGCTCCCTGAAGAGTTGAGAGTGAAAGTTGATGTGATGCTTGCTGACACATCGAATACTTATGAATATATCAGCCAATGAGAAAATGGGAAAAGAGATACCTTATGACTTCAAGGCATTAAGCGAAGAGCGTCAGAAGGTACGTGACAGAATCAATGAGCTTCAGGAACAGATTGCATCCCTTCCGGAGGAAGAGGTAGCAGTCGAAGAACAGGTCATTGTAACCAACATTGAAGAGTAGCGTTATTATCATCTTAAATGTCAAAAAAACGGAGGGCAAAAATCCCTCCGTTTCGTGTATTAAATTCCGAAAATATTTTCCGAAAATTTGTGTCAAAAATAATGAGAAGTTGTGACAAAAATTTTGCGCAGCTACAAAAAAAATATTTTATCAAATATAAAGGAGATTTACAGATATGGTAAGAAAAATTGTAGAGATTAACGAAGAACTTTGTAATGGATGTGGTGCCTGTGCATCCGCATGTCATGAGGGTGCGATTGCAATGATCGATGGAAAAGCAAGACTGATCAAAGACGATTACTGCGATGGTTTAGGAGACTGTCTCCCTGCCTGTCCGACTGATGCGATCTCCATTATCGAGCGTGAGGCAGAAGCCTATGATGAGGCAGCCGTAAAGGCAAGAATGGAAGAGAGAAAAAAAGCAGCACATAATCATGCCCATTCTCATGCACACGGTCATGAGGGACATGTATGTCCGGGCGGTGCAGCAAAAACCTTCCACAGAGCAGAGCATGAAAGCAGCACATCCGTGGCACCGCAGAAGGCAGAGAGCCGTCTTGCTCAGTGGCCGGTACAGATTAAGTTAGTTCCGATCCATGCGCCGTATTTTGACGGAGCAAACCTCTTGATCTCAGCCGATTGCGCGGCATATGCCTATGCATCTTTCCATGAGGATTATATGAAAAATCATGTGACATTGATGGGATGTCCGAAATTAGATGATGTAGATTATTCGGAAAAACTGACAGAGATCCTTAAGAACAATAACATTAAGAGCGTAAAGATCGTCCGCATGGAAGTGCCATGCTGCGGCGGTATGGAACACGCAGCAGTTACAGCACTGAAAAACAGCGGAAAGATGATCCCGTGGCAGGTAGTGACACTGACCTGTGATGGAAGAGTCAAAGAGGACTAGTCCAAAAGCAGAGCGTGTCGTTACACTAGCATATAAACATTTCTAAGACAAAGACTACCACACAGGCAATGACAGCCACCTGAAAAAGGCTGCCACCAAACCAGGCGATCAGGATAGCGGCAATAAAAGCAGCCAATGCGGAAGCAGTACTGCCTGTCGCATCCAGTATCGCAGGGAAAGTCATCACAGCAAGGGTTACATAGGGAACATAATATAAGAAAGAACGGATAAAACGGTTCTTAATTTCCTTGCGGATCAAAGTCAGTGGCAGAACACGGATCAGATAGGTTACAATTCCCATAACTAAAATATAGATATAAACATTATGCTGCATGTTCATCGTCCTCCTTTATCGGAAACAGGATAGCGGCAAGAGCAGAAATGGCAACCGTCAGGATGATCGTACGGATGCCGGAGCTGATACCGGAAATGACAGGCAGATTGGCAAAAGCAAAGCTGGCTGCCATGGATACTGCGACCACGCCTGCTACAATTTTACTTTTTCTTGCAGGTGGGATAATGATGGCGATGAACATACCATATAGTCCGACGCTTAAGGCACTTACCACATTTGCAGGGAGGATATTTCCCATTAAAACACCAAGGTAGGTACCGACAGACCATCCCGGAACGGCGATGGCAATCGCTCCGAATGTATAATAAGGGTTCAAACGTCCCGGAACGGAGATCGAGATTCCAAAAATCTCATCCGTGACATCATAACCAATCAAAAGCCTCTGCCAGAGTGGAGTATCCGGTGAGAGTTTCTGGCTGAGAGCACAGGACATCAGAAGATATCTGGCATTTGCCACAAATTCCATAATGGCAATTTCAAGATATCCGGCTCCCGCGGCAATCAGTGTAAAACCGGCAAATTCTCCGGCAGAAGCATTTAAAGTAAAGCTGGCGAGCATTGCCTGCAATGCAGTAAGTCCGGCGTTTTTCGCAGTAATTCCAAGTGTAAAAGATACGGCAAAATAGCCAAGTGCAATTGGAATCCCATCTTTAAGACCTTTTTGAAACCAGGTCCGATTATCCAAGGACATGAAAAATCCCTCCTAATGACAAAATTTTCATATCTATTTTAGTAAACTTTCGGTCATTCGTCTAGGGGAAAGTGTCAGAATTATAGGGGAGTGTCGGAAACAGGCGAAATTCCTTGCCTAATTTCATAATTGTGGTAAAATGGCATTATAAAATTGGTATAAACAGCGCGAAACGATAAAAATAAAAAAACTATTGATGAAAGAGGTCTGAATGGACAACAAAGAGAGACTAAGAAAATGGCTCTGGCTTGGGTTAGATGAGACAACGGCAAAAAAGTATCAGCGAAAACTTTCTGCCGAAAATGTCAGAATTATTCGTAATGAAAGTGTGATCATAGCCGGAATCGGTGCATTGTATACAATCTGCATGCTGGTGTTATCGCATGTGTATGTGAAAAGTCTGGTTTGTATCATCGGAGCAGCATGGATGTTTTGTATTTTTCTTTATACGCACAGTCTGCTGAAAAAACAGGATGAAATATCAAAACAGGAAACATATGCCAGTATCGGTAGCTTTATGATCTGTGCCTATGCGGTATCTATTTATGTGGGAACCATTGGTGCCGGAAATGAGCTGGCAGTTACCATTGTCAGTCTGTTTGTATTCCTGCCGACGAACTTTGACCTTCTGCCAATTTATAACCTGCATATTACCATTGTTGCTTTGGCAATGTTTTTTGTCAGCAGTTATATCACGAAGACACCGGACAAGTTCATGTATGATGTGATGGATGGAATTTTAGCGGCAGTCATCGGTAACTTTGCAGCATTTGAACGTGCCAAGATCAAGTGGGAGAGCGTCAAGATACATGAACAGTTAGAAGAGGAACGCGACGTAGATATGCTGACCGGAATCTGGAACCGCCGGGCATTTGAGCGTGAGGTCGATTATCTGATAAATTCCGGTACGATTAAAAACATGGTCGTCATTATGGTGGACTTAGACAAGTTCAAACGCATTAATGATGGATATGGACATGAAACCGGTGATGCCTACTTAAAGCATTTTTGTAACCTGATCAGTGAATATACGGAAAAGAACACGATCGTAGGAAGACGTTCAGGAGATGAGTTCTTTATCTTCAGCTATAACTTCCGGGAATTATCACAGGTGGAACACAATGTTGCAGCTTTCTATGAGAAGTTAGCAAAGAATCCGATCCTGCTGCCGGATGGAACAGAGAGGGTCATTGGAGTATCTTCCGGTGTAGTGTGGACCGTGGATATGAATCATGATTGGCGGGAAATCCTCTGTGCCGCAGATGAATCGCTGTATTATGTAAAAGAGCATGGAAGAAACAGCTATACGATACAGGAATATATTCCAAAGTGACAGCAGGCAATGTAGCAGTAAAACATAAAAAAGGATGCCTTAGTATGGAAGATGACTAAGACATCCTTTTTACGTTGTGCATGTGTTGGGGCACATGCCTGGTTTGGAGAAATAGAAGTATGAAATTAATCATACATCGATATATTATATTTACATTTACGGTAAAGTTTCCATACGATAAGAACCGGTATACTTAGAAGCATTAAAACACACGGAACCCCGCCAACAATTGCCATAAATATAAAAATCAAGGTATTAAGCATTTTGAGTATGCCTCCTTTCATCTTCCCTACTATAGCAGAGAAAATGCAAAACAAGTAAAAAGTAAAGGATTCCTTAACACAATTTTGTCACATGTTCAGATAACGTTAAGATTTTAACAAAAGGACTTGCTCAACTGATTTTTCCATATTACATTACAGGCATAGCAGGAAGGGGTGTGCCGGAATATGGATATTGTAGGAATCATTGGAATCATTATTGTGGCAGCGGGAATGATCTATGCCACCTATGACTCTTATTTTTAAAATGAAGATATTGGGTAATACAAAGAAAGATGTACAAAGATAAAGGCTGTACATATGGAAACAGAATGAAGAAGAGGAAAGAGGATGAGCGGAATACTATTCCGACTCATCCTCTTTCATTCTGTATCCAACGCCAAGTTCCGTAAAGATATAGGTTGGCTCGGCAGGATTGGTCTCTAATTTTCTGCGGATATTTGCCATGTTTACACGCAGGATCTTGTTGTCTGTATCGGTATATGGTCCCCAGACATCCGACATGATCGAAGAATAGGTGACCACTTTGCCGGAGTTCTTCGCAAGGCAGGCAACAATCTTATATTCGATCGGTGTCAGGTGGATCTCCTGTTCATGCAGCAGGATCAGGCGTTTAGAAAAATCAATCGTCAGATCTTTTGCATGATAAGGCTTGATAAACATCGGAGAATCCGTATTCATCTTATTGCTGTGACGTAGGGAGGTACGGATCCTTGCAAGCAGTTCGGAAGTACCAAAAGGTTTGGTGATATAGTCATCTGCACCAAGATCCAGTGCAAGCACCTTTTCCCGTTCAGAGGTTCTTGCGGAAATAACGATGATCGGGCAGCTCGACCACTCTCTGACTTTCTTAATGATATCTACACCGTCAATGTCAGGAAGTCCCAGATCTAAAAGGATGATATCCGGACATTGGGAAGAGATGATCTCGAGTCCTGCTTTGCCGGTATTCGCAGAAAGGACTTTATAATCATGGCTGGTTAAAATCTTACGCATAAAGTTCAAAATATGTGTTTCATCTTCAATAATTAAAACAGAAAATTTAGGATTCATGAATACCCTCCTTTGGAAGTGTGAATGAGAACTCTGCACCGTTTTCGTGATTAAAAGCACAGATCGTTCCGTTGTGTGCCTGAATGATCGTTTTACAGATCGAAAGACCAATGCCCATACCCTTGTGGGAGTCCGAAGAACCGGAAGCGGACTGTCCCTCAAAAAGAGAAGGAATTTTATCTTCATCAAGACCTTTTCCGTAATCGATCACATGAAAGGTTACGGAGTCCGAAGAATCCGTAACAACAAGATCCACCGCCTGTTTGCTTTCGGAATGGATAACGGCATTTTCTAAAAGGTTCATAATGACCTGTTCGATCAAAAGCGGGTCCATCGGGACCATAAGAAAAGCCTCCGGTATCGAAACGTTGATCTTAGCATGAGGGATACGTTTGCGTAACCGTTGTACTGCCTCCGATACGACCTCTTCCACAACCTCAAGAGAGGTGGAGACATGGCTTTCATCGTTCTGTATCCGTGTGACGGTCAGAAGATTTTCTACCATATTTAAAAGCCAGTTCGCATCGTCGTTGATCTGTGTGACAAGTTCTGTTTTCTCTTCTTCGGTCAGATGGTTCGAGTTCTCTGTATAAGAAGAAGCGGCTCCGATAATGCTCGTTAAAGGAGTACGCAGATCATGGGAGATCGCCCGCAGGAGATTTGCTTTCATTTTTTCCTTGTCAGCTTCCACTAAGACCTTTTCTCGTTCTGAGATCAGAAGCGCCTGTTTTTTCAAACGGGTGGTGGTGGCACTGGTAATAATGGTGATCGTCAGCATACCGATAAAGGTAACCGGATATCCTGACAGGGTAAAATTTAACTTAAAATAGGGATAAGTAAAAAAATAGTTGATGCTGATGACACAAAAGAGTGCGGCAAAAATACCATATCGGTAGCCATCGGTGTGCCTTGCGATCAGGATCAGCCCTAAAATATAGACCAGTGCAATATTCGGAGAATTGCCCGGGATCACATGCGCAAATAAAAATGCTACAAGTGTGCATACTGCAAGAAAAAAGAATGTAACAAAATAATTATTTTTTTTCAAAACGGAAAATAAATCGTTCATATGTAATAGTCCCCTGATATCAAAAAATGTACTAATTCCCATTATGCCAATCCGTGAAATAAACATCAAGCAGGAGAAGGTTAAGATTTTGTTAAATTTTCAAAAAATGTGGCAGTATTGAAATTTGCAGCGGAATTTAGTATGATAAGGAACAAAAAGGATAGGAATGAACAATAGGATCATAGACGAGGAGGAATAAAAATGAAAATTGGATTTATTGGTTTAGGTAATATGGCAAGTGCCATGATCGGAGGAATCTTAAAAAAAGAACTGTATTCTGCAGAGGACATCATCGGCTCTGACAAATCAGAGGATTCCGTTCAAAAAGTGGCAAAAATATTTGGAATACATACTACAACGGATAATCTCGAAGTGGCACAGGCAGCAGATGTGCTGATCCTTGCAGTAAAACCACAGTTTTTCCCGGAAGTCATTGCAGAGATCAAAGGTGCAGTCCGTGAAGAGACATTGATCATCTCAATCGCACCGGGCAAGACCATGGAATGGATCATGGAGCATTTTGGAAGAGAGTTAAAACTCGTCCGTTGTATGCCAAATACACCGGCACTGGTAGGTGAGGGCTGTACCGGATTCTGCTGTTACAAGTTAGTAAGTGAAGAGGAGCAGGCACAGGCGGCTGCGATCTTAGGCAGCTTTGGCAGAGCATATCAGGTTCCGGAAAATCTTTTAGACACCGTGGTAGGCATCAGCGGAAGTTCTCCGGCATATGTATTTATGTTTATTGAAGCAATGGCAGACGAAGCAGTTGCAGAGGGAATGCCAAGAGCGTTGGCATACGAATTTGCAGCACAGGCAGTCTTAGGAAGTGCTAAGATGGTATTAGAGACCGGAAAACATCCGGGAGAGTTAAAAGACATGGTATGCTCCCCGGCAGGAACAACGATTCAGGCAGTAAAAGTATTAGAGGAGACAGGATTCCGTGCTTCCGTCATGGATGCGGTAGAGGCATGTATTGAGAAATCCAGAAGCATGTAAAGCAGGAAACAGGTAACAGAAAGGGGCAGACAGACTATGGAAAAAGAATTGATTTTCTGGCTCGTATTGATGGTGGTACTCTTAGTAATAGAATTGATTACGGTCGGACTGACCTGCATCTGGTTTGCAGGCGGAGCATTAGCGGCAGTCATCGTATCGGTGGCAGGGGGACCGATTTGGTTACAGGCAGTGGTATTTTTAGCTGTTTCCCTGTTAATGCTGTACTTTACCAGACCGTGGGCGATGAAATATATCCAGCCAAAGAAGGTAAGGACGAATTACGAAGAGGCACTGGGGAAGGATGTGCGGGTCATCGAGCGTGTAGACAATCTCAAAGGTACCGGAAAAGCAATGTATAACGGAATGGAGTGGACGGCACGTTCTGAAAAAGAAGAGGTTACTTTTGAACCAGAGGACTCAGCGGAAGTTACAGGTATTGAGGGCGTGAAGTTAATCTTACGGAAGAAAGAGGAAGTGTAGAAATGAAAATTGTATTTTTAGATGCAAAGACCATAGGAGAAGATCTGGACTTAAGCGGCTATGAACAGCTTGGAGAAGTCGTAAAGTATGGATTTTCCACAAAGGAACAGGCGGCAGAGCGTACAAAAGATGCAGATGTCATCATTCTGAACAAGGTGCCGGTCAACGAAGAGACGATCGGAGGGGCAGAGCATTTGAAGTTAGTCTGCGTCACTGCAACCGGAACCGATAATTTAGACAAAGATTATCTGGAAAAACGTGGGATCGCATGGAGAAATGTGGCAGGCTATTCAACCGAGACAGTGGCACAGCACACCTTTGCACTTTTGTTTTATCTGATGGAACATCTTCCTTATTATGATACCTATGTAAAGAGTGGAAAATATATGGACGATGTACTGTTTACCCATTTTGAAAAAGCATTCCATGAATTGAACGGAAAAACATGGGGAATCATTGGAATGGGAACGATTGGAAGAAGAGTGGCGGACATAGCAGGACTTTTCGGCTGCCACGTCATCTATTACTCCACAACCGGAAAAAATCAGCAGAAAGATTATGAGCGTGCAGATTGGGACACCTTATTGACAAAATCCGATATTATCTCGGTACATGCACCATTGACCGACGCAACCTTAGGCTTGATAAATGCGGAGGCTTTTGCTAAAATGAAGCGGTCTGCCATTTTCATTAATGTAGGAAGAGGCCCGATCGTCGTAGAGCAGGATTTATACGAGGCTTTAGAGAATGGGGAAATTGCAGCAGCAGGACTGGATGTGCTCAAAGAAGAACCGATGAGCAAAGAGAATCCGCTTGCAAAGATTAAAGACAGCAACAAACTGTTGATCACACCACATATCGCATGGGCAAGTGTGGAAGCAAGAACCCGGTTAATGAAGATCATAGAGGGGCAGATAAAAGAATTTTTCGATTTGTAGAATTCATACTGAACAGATAGAATATTCTGCTTTAGAACGTATACAAAAAGAGAAATTTGTATAAGGAAAAAATACAGGATTTGGCTTTTGCATATGTTCATAAAAAGTGAAAGTTTTTATACTTTTGTGTAAAAGGGAATTAGAACAAAAGAGTGGAGGAATAAAAATGGCAAAATTAGCAGAGCAGCTTGAGAGAAAAGCGTTTAGCGCGGCAATTGACGTTGCACTGAGAAGAATTAATAAGGACAGAGAAAAAGGCTTATTAGAGATTGTGGACCTGACAGAGAAGTTCATGGGAGACAACTTTACCAAAGAGGCATACGAAGGTGCGCGTGCAATGATCAAGAATCCGGATCACAAATGGATGCGTTATGTAAATCGTCTGTTAGATGAGACAGATCCACACGTTGCTAAGATGACAGCATTAAATCTTGGATATCAGGCAGCCTTCTATGGCACAAAAACCATTCGTAAGATGAGAGAAGTACATGACTGCAACATTCCATGGCTGATCTTAATGGACCCGACCAGTGCCTGCAACTTACACTGTACAGGATGCTGGGCAGCAGAGTACGGACATAAATTAAATCTGACATTTGAAGAGCTTGACAGCATTGTAACTCAGGGAAAAGAACTGGGTATTTATTTCTACATGATGACCGGTGGTGAGCCGCTGGTTCGTAAAGCAGATGTTATTAAACTGTGTGAAAAACATAGTGATGTGGCATTCCACTGCTACACAAACGGAACTCTGGTAGACCAGGCATTCTGTGATGAAATGAAGAGAGTCGGTAACCTGTCCTTATCCATCAGCTTAGAGGGATTTGAGGATACCAACGACTTCAGACGAGGCGACGGAGTCTATGCAAAGGTACTTCATGCAATGGATCTGTTACATGAGAACGGATTACTGTTCGGTAACTCCGTATGTTATACACGCAAGAACATGGATGCAGTAACATCTGATGAATTCTTTGATTTACTGATTGAGCATGGAAGCCGTTTCGCATGGTATTTCCATCTGATGCCGGTTGGTATGGATGCTTCACCGGAGCTGATGCCGACAAAAGAGCAGCGTGAATATATCTATCACAGAATCCGTGAGGTTCGTGCAAGAGAAGGTGGAAAAGAAATCTACGTTATGGACTTCCAGAACGATGGAGAGTTCGTTGGAGGATGTATTGCAGGAGGAAGAAACTACTGCCATATCAATCCAAAGGGTGATGTGGAGCCTTGCGTATTCATTCATTATTCAGGAGCAAACATCCGTGAAAAATCATTATTAGAGTGTTTGAAACAGCCGTTATTCATGGCATACAGAGATAACCAGCCATTTAACGATAACATGTTAAGACCATGTCCGATGCTTGAAAATCCTGAGATTTTACAGCGTATGGTACATGAGACCGGAGCAAAATCCACAGATATGCAGCAGCCGGAGACGGTAGAGCATCTTTGCGGAAAATGTGAGCACTATGCAGAAGAGTGGAAAGGAACAGCAGACCGTCTGTGGGCTGCACATCCATACAGACAGCGTGGTTATACAAACTTTAAAAAGAAATAAGGGGTGAGAGTCATTAAGAAGCATGCAAAGACAATAGGAAAGATTTTATTTGTTCTGATCTTAATCCTGATTATTATCTATACATTTAAGGATTCGGCAGGAGATATTTTAACGCAGTTGAAAAAGACATCGTTTCTTGTCATTGCCGGCATTTGCATTGCTTCTGTGATGTATGAACTGGTGGAAGGCTGGATCAGTTATTCGCTGGCAAAAGTGTACAATCCTGATTTTAAATACTGGCAGGGTGTAGAATGTGCATTTTATGCAGCCTTTTACCGGGTGGCAACCCTTGGAAGCGGAGCGGGCGTAGCAGCAATCTATTACTTCAATGAGAGAGGCGTTCCATATTCAAAAGGTACAGGACTCTATACCATTGAGTATATGCTGCACAAGGTCAGCATTGCACTGTTTGCGGGAATCTTCTTTATCCTCAACTGGGGCTATATGCAAAAGTATTACAGTCAATATGATATGACGCTTTTAATTGGTTTTGGTGTCACCTTTGTCATCGCAGCAGTACTTCTGCTATTTGCCTGTTCTAAGAAGTTCCATGAGGTACTTCTCTGGATCGTACGCAAGTTAAACCGGAGCGGAAAGCTGACAGAGCAGGTACAAAAGTTAGAAGAACAGTGTGCTATCTTAGAGGATGCGGCAGCAACTTTATTAAAACGTGGCGGACTGATCGCAGGATGTATCCTGAAAAATCTGTTAAAGTTTACATTCTGGTATGGAATCCCGTTTTTGATATTAGCAGAAACAGGAAAGCTGACACTGTCACAGGGACTGGCAGTTACCTCTTTGGCAATGATGTTAGCAGCAGTTATTCCGGCACCGGCAGGGATCGGTTCTTCAGAGTTCGTACTGACAATGCTGTTAGCAAAGATCGTAGGAACCGGAGCAGCAGGCTCCGTTGCACTGCTTTATCGTTTTGCAACTTTTGTATTGCCGTTTGTCATCGGAGCAGTTGTGGTAGTTCTGTGGAGACGGGTACACAGGAGTACGGAAAAAGCAGCATAAAATTTAAAGAGTTTTATTTTAAACAGTATTATGGAAGTTTTTAGAATAAAACAGGCTTAATGAAGAAGTGGGTGCGCCCACTTTTTTCTTGTATAAATGTATTGTGATAAGTTATAATAGAAGCAGGGAAATGGTAAAAAATATTATGGGAAAAGGGGAGAAAAAATGTACTGGGTAGAGGGGGATTTTCATGGCTCATACAACGAAGAGGACATTGTCGGAGACCTTGAAAAAGATTTTGCAGGAGAAGTCCTTAGACAAAGTAACCGTAGTGGATATTGTAGAGACAAGTGCCATCAATCGCCAGACATTTTACTATCATTTTAAAGATATCTATGATTTGGTGGAATGGACATTTTTGACAGATAATACACAGAGTCTGTCGGGGAAACGAAGTTATAAGACATGGCAGCAGGGATATTTACAGATATTTGACTATGTCAAAGAGAACAAGAATTTTGTCAAGCACGTCTACTATTCGGACGGCAGGGAGATTCTGACAAGATTTCTCTATGATATTACATATAAGCTGCTGCTGGGAGTTATTGATGAGCGGGCGGACGGCATCGTGGTAGATGAGGAAGATAAGGCATTTATTGCACACTTTTATAAATATGGGTTTGTGGGACTGATTTTGGAATGGATAGAAAACGGAATGAAGGAAGATCCGAAAAGGATTATCAGTCATCTGGATATCCTGACGCATGGGGATATTGATAAAGCATTGGGAAGACTCCGTACAGACCGCAAGCTGGATATTGAACTAAGACGAGGTTAAAAAATGACATTACAGCAGTTACGATATGCAATCACAATTGCAGACAGCACATCGATGAATGAGGCGGCAAAGCAGCTTTTTATTTCGCAGCCGAGCCTTTCAAGTTCCATCCGGGACTTAGAAGAAGAGCTTGGAATGGAGCTGTTCATCCGCAGCAGCCGGGGAATTACACTGACACCGGAGGGCAATGAATTTATCGGCTATGCAAGACAGGTCATGGAGCAGTACCGCCTGATGGAGGAGCGCTACATTGATAAAAAAGATATCAAGAAGAAATTCAGCGTCTCCACCCAGCACTACACCTTTGCCGTGAAAGCATTCGTAGAACTGGTAAAAAAAATCGGCATGGATGAATACGAGTGTGCCGTGCATGAGACAAAGACCTATGATGTGATCTCGGATGTCAAATCCTTTAAAAGTGAGATTGGAATCCTCTATTTAGATGATTTTAACCGGAAGGTACTGTTAAAGATCTTTAAGGAAAATGGTCTGGAATTTACCGAACTTTTTCCATGTAAGACCTATGTCTATCTCTGGAGAGGCAATCCGCTTGCAAAAAAAGAGAAGATCACTTTTGAGGATTTAGAGGAATATCCATGCCTGTCTTTTGATCAGGGCAGCCATAATGCGTTTTATTTTGCGGAAGAGGTATTGAGCACCTATGATTATAAGCGGATCATCAAGGCAAATGACCGCGCAACGCTTTTGAACCTGATGGTAGGACTGAATGCTTATACGCTGTGCTCCGGTATTGTGTGTGAGGAATTAAACGGAGATGAATACTGCGCGATACCGTTGGATTCCGAGGAAGAGATGATGATCGGCTATATTTCGAGAAAGGGAGTGCCACTTAGCAGGCTCGGAAAAATGTATTTAGAAGAGATTGAAACATATCGGGGACAGTCGTAGGAGAAGCACGGAAAAAGAATAGAAACAGAAATAGAAATAAAATGCGAAATTTGAGAAACAGCATGGTTATAGGAAAAACCTATAACAAGCTGTTTTTTTTATATATTGGACGAAATAGAAAAATGTCGATATAATGGCAACAGAAACAAAGGAGGCAGGAAAAACGATATGATTCGATTTGAAGATGTCAGCAAAGAATTTCATACCAAAGCAGGAAATGTCCAGGGATTGAATCATGTGAATCTGCATATTTCAAAGGGAGATATTTTCGGGATCATCGGAATGTCCGGTGCAGGCAAAAGCACCTTCATACGATGTATCAACTATTTAGAACATCCAACTTCCGGAGATGTCTGGATAGACGGATGCCGAATGTCCGGGCTGTCGGAACGACAGCTGCGCGAGATGCGAAAAGAAATCGGAATGATTTTTCAGCACTTCAATCTTCTGATGCAGAAGAACGTACTGGAAAATATCTGTTTTTCATTAAAAATAGCAGGAGTTAAGGATGCAGAAGCGAAGAAGAGAGCGAGAGAATTATTAGAAGTCGTAGGACTTGCCGATAAGGAAAAGGCTTATCCTTCACAGCTTTCCGGTGGACAGAAGCAAAGAGTTGCAATCGCAAGAGCCATTGCAAATAATCCGAAAATCTTGCTCTGTGATGAGGCAACCAGTGCACTTGACCCGCAGACCACAAAATCCGTCTTAGAGCTGCTAAAGCAGATTAACAGAGATTATGGCATTACGATCGTGGTAGTTACCCATGAGATGTCCGTAGTGCAGGAAATCTGTAATCAGGTAGCCATTTTAAATGAAGGAAACGTGGTAGAAACAGGAAGTGTTTCAGAGATATTTACCGCTCCGAAATCACCGGAGGCAAAGAGCCTGATCATCGGAAGCGGAAGCACCGCAAAAGAGATGCGTGGAAGACACTGTATCCGAATTGTGTTCAAGGAGAATTCCTCTTATGAGCCGGTTGTTGGAAACATGACCTTACAGTTTAAGACTCCGGTCAATATTTTATACGCAAATACAAAGGATTTGAACGGAACCGCAGCAGGGGAAATGATCCTGCAGCTTCCGGAAGATACAGAGATTGCCGGAAAGATGGTAGAGTATCTGAAAGAAAAAAATCTGTATGTAGGGGAGGTGGAACAGGATGTTTTCATCTGAAGTCGTTAAAATGCTTTATACGGGATTTTGGGAAACGATCTATATGACACTGGTTTCCACAGCCCTTGGTTATGTGATCGGACTTCCACTTGGTGTGACCCTTGCAGTAACCGGAAAAGGAGGAATACGGGAAAATAAAGTGGTATATCGCATCTTAGATGTGATCTCGAATGTGATCCGAAGTATACCGTTTTTAATTTTACTGATCCTGATCATTCCACTGACCAGATTTCTGGTTGGAAAAAGCTATGGTTCCAGTGCTACGATCGTACCGCTTGTCATAGCAGCAGCACCGTTCATTGCCCGTATGGTGGAATCTTCTTTACAGGAGGTAGATGAAGGTGTGATCGAAGCAGCAAAAAGCATGGGAGCAGGAACCTGGACCATTATTTTCAGGGTACTGTTAGTAGAGGCAAGAACCTCGTTGATCGTCGGTGTGACGATTGCTCTTGGAACCATCTTAGGTTACTCTGCAATGGCAGGTGTTGTCGGAGGCGGAGGCCTTGGAGATATTGCCATACGGTATGGTTATTACAGATACCAGACCGATATCATGGTGGTAACCATCGTCATCTTAGTGCTGATCGTTCAGGTCTTGCAGGCACTTGGAATGATGCTTTCAAAGAAACTTGACAGAAGAAATAAATAAGAAATTTTAGAAAAAAGGAAAGAGAAAAAGGAGAACAAAGACATGAAAAAGAGATTATTATCATTGACACTTGCAGGAATTTTAGCAATCGGAGCTTTCACAGGATGCGGCTCTTCAGGTAGTGATACAAAAGATACCAAAGAGGCAAAGAGCACTCAGGAGGACAGCAAGGAAGAGGATACAAAAGCAGGAGATAAAGGAACGATTACCGTAGCAGCTTCCGCAACTCCTCACGCAGAGATCTTAGAGCAGGCAAAGAAAATCCTTGCAAATGAAGGATGGGATTTAGAGATTAAAGTATTCAGCGATTATGTTCAGCCGAACTTAGTAGTAGAGAGCGGTGAGTTCGATGCAAACTACTTCCAGCACATTCCATACTTAGAGAGCTTTAACAAAGAGCAGGGTACACACCTTGTCAACGCAGGCGGCATCCACTATGAGCCATTCGGAATTTATCCGGGTACAAAAAATGACCTGTCCAAGGTTAAAAAAGGTGATGTGATCGCAGTTCCAAACGATACTACAAACGAAGCCCGTGCATTACTGTTATTACAGGACAACGGTCTGATCAAATTAAAAGACGGTGTAGGACTTGAAGCAACCGTAAATGATATTGCAGAGAATCCAAAAGGAATTGAAATTACAGAGTTAGAGGCAGCACAGGTTCCTCACGCAGTAGATGATGCAGCATTTGTAGTATTAAACGGTAACTATGCATTAGAGGCAGGATATACAGTTGCAAAAGACGCACTTGTTTATGAAAAATCCGATTCCGAAGCAGCAAAGACATATGTAAACATCATTGCAGTAAAAGAAGGAAACGAGGATAACGAGGGCATCAAAGAGTTAGTAAAAGTATTAAAATCTGATGACATTAAGAAATACATCAACGATACTTATGACGGAGCAGTTATCCCATTTGAAGAATAAAATACTTGATTTTCTACGGCAGGCAGATTAGAATATAGGTAATAAGACAACGGGGTGCTTACAGAAGTAGGCTGAGATTAAGCTGGATTGCTTTGACCCGAAACCTGATTTGGATAATGCCAACGTAGGGATATATGGAGAGCATAGAGGCTGTGTATATACGATTGGTATATATACAGTCTTTTTTGTTTTGCGTGTTTTGTTTAAGGTGTTTGGTATGGGTTTGTTTGGTTGTTCGGGGGTGAGTGTATGGGCTGTGCATGGTTTCGACCGGTCTGTTCCGATGTCCCCAAACTGCACTTCTAAACACTCTGGTGTGGGGAATCGGGGACGGACGAAACCGATGCAGATGCGCCATCCATGGCTTAGCTGCATCTTTTCCGTGCATCCCTGCACGGAAATTTCTATGGGATGTCAGAGTGTTAAGAGGTGCGACGTTTTGGACATAGTCCAGACCGGTCGAAACCATGCACAGGGATAGACGAACTGCCCCGAAGGAAGAAAAAGAGAAAAAAGACAAAAATTAAAAACAAAAAAATACTGGTAATTTAATAAGGAAGGTTCAAAGGGGGTTAAGAAGGGTGAGAGTGTATCCTACTGTTTTGCAATAGCAGGGAATAGGAAAGAATATTGAATTTAGAAGAATTAGAATAGGAGACAAGACGATGAAGTTTGGTGAATGTTTAGAGAATGTACATAGTAAAATGCCGTTGATACACAATATTACAAATTATGTAACGGTAAATGATGTGGCGAATGTATTACTGGCATGTGGGGGAAGTCCGATCATGGCAGATGAGTCTGAGGAAGTCGAGGATATTACGAGTATCTGCGGCGGACTCAATATCAACATCGGGACTTTGAACCGGCACACGATCCCGGCGATGTTTAAGGCGGGAAAGAAAGCGAATGAGTTAGGACATCCGGTGCTTTTAGACCCGGTGGGAGCAGGAGCAAGCAGTCTTCGCACCGATACGGCAAAACAACTGTTAGAGGATATTCATTTTTCAGTGATCCGCGGAAATATATCGGAGATCAAGACGCTTGCTGCCGGCAGCGGCAGTACGCGCGGCGTAGATGCAGATGTGGCAGATGCCGTGACCGAAGAGAATCTGACAGAAGCGATAGACTTTGTGAAAAATTTCGCAAAGGCAACGGGAAGTATTATTGCAGTTACCGGTGCGATCGATCTGGTCAGTGACGGAGAACATTGTTATGTCATACGCAATGGCAAGGCACAGATGGGAAAGATCACAGGAACCGGATGCCAGTTGTCAGGACTGATGACAGCATACATTACGGCAAATCCAAAGCATATGTTAGAGGCAGCAGCAGCGGCAGTCTGCGTGATGGGAGTTGCAGGCGAGATCGGATATGCCCATCTGCAAAGCTATGAAGGCAATGCAACATATCGCAACCGGATCATTGATGCGATCGCGAACATGGATGCAGAGACATTAGAACGGGAGGCAAACTATGAACTGTACTAAAGAAGAACTGCTGTTATATGCCGTGACAGACCGGAGCTGGCTTCATGGCAGGACACTGAAAGAACAGGTAAAAGAAGCCTTAGATGGCGGTGTGACGTTTTTACAGTTACGCGAAAAACAGATAGATTCCGAGCTTTTTTTACAGGAGGCACAGGAATTAAAAGAGTTATGTAAACAATATCAGGTGCCATTTGTCATAAACGATGATGTAGAACTGGCATTAAAAGTCGATGCAGACGGCGTGCATGTCGGACAGAGTGATATGGAAGCAGGCGATGTCCGGAAAAAACTCGGAAAAGATAAGATCATCGGTGTATCGGCACAGACCGTAGAACAGGCGGTCATGGCAGAAAAGCACGGGGCAGATTATTTAGGAGTCGGGGCAGTTTTTCCGACCAGCTCGAAAGATGATGCACAGGAAGTAGATTATGAAACCTTAAAAGCAATCTGTCAGGCGGTTCAGATACCGGTCATAGCCATAGGAGGGATCAATGCCCAAAATGTAGACAGGCTGAAAGGAAGCGGGATCTGTGGTGTGGCAGTGATCAGTGCGATTTTTGCACAGGAAGATATCAAAGAGGCAGCAAAGGAACTCAAAAATAGAACAAAGGAGGCGACAGGCATATGAAAAAGACAGCATTGACCATAGCCGGAAGCGATTGCAGCGGCGGGGCAGGCGTACAGGCAGACATCAAGACCATGGAAGCCAACGGTGTCTATGCGATGAGTGTCATCAGTGTGCTGACTGCACAGAATACGTTAGGAGTACAAAAACTTTTTCCGGTATCAGCGGAGTGCATCACGGCACAGATCGACAGTGTATTTGCGGATATTTTTCCGGATGCAGTCAAAATAGGGATGCCGGGAACGACAGAACTGATACAGATCATTGCAGAAAGACTGCGTCATTATCAGGCAAAACACATCGTAGTGGACCCGGTCATGTTATCGAGCAGTGGAAGCACGTTAGTTGATGAAAAAGCGGCAGAGATGATGAAAAAAGAACTGTTTCCATTAGCAGAGGTATTGACTCCGAACATACCGGAGGCAGAAGTGCTGACCGGAAAGAAGATCCAGACGAGAGAAGAAATGGAGCAGGCGGCAGAGCAGTTGAGCCGGGAGTATGGAACCGCTATTGTACTAAAAGGCGGTCATGCCAAAACTGATGCAAACGATCTGCTCTATGAAAATGGGAAAAGCATCTGGATCGAGGGAGAACGGATGGTCAATCCGAATACACATGGAACAGGTTGCACGTTCAGTTCGGCAATTGCCGCAGGATTGGCAGAGGACTGGGACTTAGAGACCAGTGTACGGCGGGCAAAAGCATATATGCAAAGAGCCATCGGTGCGGGACTTGATCTCGGACAGGGTAATGGACCGTTAGAGCATATGGTCTGGTAAGAAATATAGGATCAGGGTGTCAAAAGACGGTTTCAAGTCTTGGGATTGGTAGCTTGCACAAAACCGAGTCTATTTTCTCCCAAAGTCACAAAAGCAGTCCCGGTTTTGCGCAATTTGCCAGCCACTAGGGTGGAAACTGCCTTTTGACACCCTGATCAATAAATATAAGAAACAAAAAAATCTTAAAACAACAGAAAAGAAAGGAAAAACAAAACATGGCAAGAGAATATGCAACACAGATGGAAGCTGCAAGAAAAGGAATTATCACAGAAGAGTTGAAAAGTGTAGCAAAAAAGGAGAGAATGAGTGTAGAAGAGTTACTCCCGCTTGTGGCAGAGGGAAAGGTCGTTATCTGTGCGAACAAAAATCATAAGTGCATTGACCCGCAGGGAGTCGGTTCGATGCTTTCCACAAAGATCAATGTCAACCTTGGAATTTCAAGAGACTGCAAAGATTATGACGTTGAGATGCAGAAAGTCATGGAAGCCGTACATATGGGTGCACATGCAATTATGGATCTTTCTTCACACGGAAATACCATACCGTTTCGCCGCAAACTGACCGGAGAATGTCCGGCAATGATCGGAACCGTTCCGGTTTATGATTCCGTGATCCATTACCAGAGAGATTTAGATACGCTGACCGCAAAAGATTTTATTGATGTCATCAGACTGCATGCGGAGGATGGCGTAGACTTTGTAACACTGCACTGTGGAATCACCAGAAAGACCATAGACCAGATCAGAAACCATAAGAGAAAAATGAACATTGTTTCCCGCGGAGGTTCTCTTGTATTTGCATGGATGTGTATGACAGGAGAAGAGAATCCGTTTTATGAATACTATGACGAAATTTTAGACATCTGCCGTGAGTACGATGTGACGATTTCCTTAGGAGATGCCTGTCGTCCGGGTTGTCTTGCAGATGCATCTGATGTATGCCAGATTGAAGAACTGGTACGTCTTGGCGAGCTGACAAAACGGGCATGGGAAAAAGATGTACAGGTTATGGTGGAAGGACCGGGACATATGCCGATGGATCAGATCGCAGCAAATATGAAGATCCAGAATACGATCTGTGGTGGTGCGCCATTCTACGTTTTAGGACCTTTAGTAACAGATATCGCACCGGGATATGACCACATTACATCAGCGATCGGAGGAGCCATTGCAGCAGCATCCGGAGCAGCTTTTCTGTGTTATGTAACCCCGGCAGAACACCTTGCACTTCCGAATTTAGAGGACGTAAAACAGGGAATCATCGCATCTAAGATCGCAGCACATGCAGCAGATATCGCAAAAGGTGTGCGTGGAGCCAGAGAGATGGATGACCGCATGGCAGATGCAAGAAGAAAACTGGACTGGGAAGCACAGTGGGAATGTGCCATCGACCCGGAGACAGCAAAACGCATCCGCGAGGAGAGAAAGCCGGAACATGAGGACACCTGTTCCATGTGTGGAAAATTCTGTGCAGTACGCAGCATGAATAAAGCATTAGCAGGTGAACATATTGATATTTTATAAGGAGGCTTTATGAAAAAACAGGGCTATCTGCTACTGGTACTTTTGATGTCTGCTTTTGTATTCTGTTCCTGTGGACAAAAAGACACCAAAGAAGCACAGGATCAAACAGAAGAAACAGCAAAAGATATCAAAGAAGACAGTAAGACGAAAGAAACAAAAGATACAAAAAAAGAAAATAAGACGACCGACGAAGAGAACACAGAGCAGCCGGAACCGACAGGCGGTGTCCCGGAGGCAAGGGATGCAAAGGTCATGGAAGAACCTGCCGAAGAGACTAAGGAAGAATCTGCAGCACAGCCGGAACAGGCAAAGCATTTAGTCGTGATCGATCCGGGACATCAGAGTAAAGGTGACAGTAGCAAAGAGCCGATCGGTCCGGGAGCAAGCGAGATGAAAGCAAAAGTAGCCGGAGGAACTTCCGGTGTCACAAGTGGATTAGCAGAGTATGAACTGACACTTCAGGTATCCTTAAAGTTAAGGACGGAACTGCAAAACCGTGGTTATGAAGTACAGATGACCAGAGAAAGCAATGATGTCAATATTTCTAACTCGGAACGGGCAGCAGTTGCGAACAATGCAAACGCAGAGGCATTTGTCAGGATTCATGCAAACGCTTCTACCGACAGCAGTGTCAGCGGTGCGATGACAATCTGTCAGACCGCATCCAATCCATACAATGCAGCACTTTATGAAAAGAGCAAGGCACTTTCCACAGCCGTATTGGATGGACTGGTAAATGCGACAGGTGCAAGAAAGGAATATGTCTGGGAAACCGATATCATGAGCGGGATCAACTGGGCAAGCGTTCCGGTTACGATCGTAGAGATGGGGTATATGACAAACCCGACCGAGGACAGCAATATGGCATCCGATGCATACCAGAACCAGATCGTAACGGGGATTGCCAATGGGATCGATGCCTATTTTGCAGGACAGTAAGAAAAAATTTTTAATCTTAGACAGGTTGTAAAAAAGAAAACGCCGGGAGATTGCGAACAATTCCAAAGAGTATCAGAATGGTAAGACAGCCAAAAAGCAGGATGTTCTGTACTTTGGAAAAATGCACCTTCCCATAACGGACATAAGAATAAAGGGAATAGGTAAGGATATATAAGAGTGCAGGAGAGAGCAGAAATATCGCCACATTACAGCGGAAAGCGTCCTGTATCTCAAACTGTAGCAGATGAGTCAGGCAGCGGGTCATTCCGCATCCCGGACAATATAATTTTGTAATGGCATGAAAAAAACAGGGAACCGCGAATCCGGTTCCCTGATACCATTTATAATATAAAAATCCAAGACCTGTAAATAACAGGATGTAACAAATGGTTTTTTGAAGTCGTTGTTTCATTATGATAAATCCTATAATGTTTTGTACTCTTCTCCGGCAAACTTGTTTAACTCACTCTGAATTAAAGCATAAGCGATGATACCACCAAAAATGAATAACAGAAGATAAAGGATTCCTCCGTTACCGGCAGGCATACCGCGTTTTTCCTTTGCAATGTCGAGCTTTTCACCGCACTTGTAAGCCCAGTAGAAACCATAGATACCGCAAGTAATAATGGTAAATAATAAAGCCAGTCCTCCGGATGTACCAGCTACGTCAGCAGCAGCATTTGTGTCTTCTGTAATACATACAAACCAGTATAACCCGAAAATACCACAGGTTATGATGGAGAGAATAATGTACAGAACAATGCTTCGTTCTTTAATCATAACAGATCCTCCTATAATTATAAAAATGTAAAATTTTGCCAAATTATGGCTATAACGTCTTTTACGATAGCACAAATAGGGTTTTATGTCAATTTTAACCTATTCAGAAAGCCTGTTTGAAATTCCAATTTGCACGCATAAATTCCCTGATTTCCCACATAATAACCATACACCACAGGATATGGAAAACAGGAGGAATGCAATAGATATGCGAGCAACGGGAATTGTAAGAAGAATTGATGACCTTGGGCGTGTAGTTGTGCCGAAGGAAATAAGAAGAACATTGAGAATCCGTGAAGGAGATCCTTTAGAGATATTTACCGACCGCGAGGGAGAGATCATTTTAAAAAAATATTCACCGATCGGAGAACTGGGACAGTTTGCCGGAGAGTATGCAGAGTCACTTTCACAGGCAACCGGACATCTGGTGTGCATTACAGACAGGGATCATGTGATCGCGGCAAGTGGTCAGGGAAAGCGGGAATTTGAAAATAAGCCGATCAGCAAACAGTTAGAAATGATGATCGAGGACAGAAAAAATGTTGTGGCATCCAAAGGAGAAAAAGAGTTTGTAAAAATTACATTAGATGATAATGGTGATTATGCAGAGCAGAGCATTGGAACAATTATCAGCGAAGGCGATGCAATTGGCTCTGTGGTCTTGTATAATCGGGATGAAAAGTGTAAAATGGGAGAAACAGAAAGCAAACTGGTTTCCGTCGCAGCAGGTTTTTTGGGAAGACAGATGGAACAGTAGAATAGATACAGGATACCGGTATCAGGTATCACAGGGAACGAAAGAGTTAAGGCTGGCAGTGCAGGACAGGCGAGTGTAGCAGCACTCGCCCTTTCAAGTTAAAAAGGCAGGTAATTATGAAATTTATACATATCGCAGATGTACATCTGGGTGTGGTACCCGACGCGGGAAAATCATGGAGTGAAAAAAGAGCGGCAGATATCTGGACGACGTTTACCGAGGTATTTGCGGTTGCAAAAAAGATCAAGGTCGATATGGTGCTGATCGCAGGAGATCTGTTCCACAGACAACCGCTGATCCGGGAACTTCGGGAGATCAATTACATTTTTGAACAGGTTCCGGAAATACAGGTAGTGATCGTGGCGGGAAATCATGATTTTTTGTCGGTTGCGTCAAATTACAGGACATTTTCCTTTGCAAAAAATGTAGTGTTTTTAAAAAAGAACGAGATAGAAAGTGTCTATTTCCCGGAGCTGAATACGGAAGTATATGGAATGAGTTACTGGCACAGGGAAGAGACGTCAGATGTCTATGACCATATAACGCCAAAGCGTCAGGATGCCATCAACATCCTGTTAGCACATGGCGGAGATGCAAAGCATATACCGTTTTCTCCGGCAAAGATCATAGAGAACGGATTTGACTATATTGCGGCAGGACATATCCACAAAGGCGGAGTATTAGAGGGCATGTCGGTCAATCCGGTACCGTTGGATTCTAACAGAAAGATCACAACGATGCAGGCGGTCATGGCAGGGGCGTTAGAGCCGATCGACAGTAATGATACCGGAGAACACGGCTTCTGGGTAGGAGAGATCACCAAGGCTTTTGGACAGGTACAGTTCTGCCCGCTGCGAAAATGCCAGTATGTACATGAGACGATACAGCTTTCCTCACAGATGACCAACATGGCAGTGCAGACGATTGTGAAAAATCTTCTTGCGAACCGGAAACCGTATGAATTGTATAAGATTTTTCTGACGGGGACATTGAATGCAGATACTGAGCTGGATTTAGACTGGATCAGGAATCAGGAGGCAGTGGTCGATGTGATCTGTTCACTGCGGCAGGACTATGATTATGACAGGCTGCGGGAAGAAAACGAGCAGCAGTTGTTAGGACGGTTTATAGCGGCAATGCAGAGTCAGGGAGAATCAGAGGTTTATAAAAAAGCACTTGAGATTGGCGTGGAAGCCCTTTTGTCAGCAAAACTTGACAGATAGCAGATAAGAGAGAATGATATGCAGATAAAAAAGATCAGAATCAGAAATTTTGGACAATTTCATAATCGGGAGTTTACATTCGCACCGGGTTTAAATGTGATATATGGCGAGAATGAATCAGGAAAGACAACGCTGCATACTTTTTTAGTGTCCATGTTATTTGGATTGGAAAAGTCCCGAGGCAGAGGAGCGAAGCAGGATGTGTATACGAAATACGAACCGTGGAACAGTGCGAGCTTTTACAGCGGAGAGATGGAGTTTGAAGTAGGCGGTAAGGACTTTGGGTTAGAGAGAAATTTTTACCACAGGGAAAAGCAGACCACACTGATCAGCCGTCAGGATGGAGAACTCTTGTCGGAAGAATATGGCGACCTGCAGATGCTCTTAGGTGGACTGAATAAAGAAATGTACGAGAATACATACTGTATTCCGCAGGCAGGAGCGGCTCCGGGAAAAGAACTTGCAGAGTTCGTGCAGAACTGCATGGCAAATGCGGCAGGGACAGGCGATGGAACACTTCAACTCAATCTGGCATTGGCCCAGATCCATAAAAAACGGAAACAGGCGGCGGCTCAGGTGAAACAGGAGACGGAACTGCGGCAGCACCGGATGGAAAAATTACAGATCGAGCGTGAAATTTTAGAAGAGGATATTGCACAGCTTCAGGGCAAAGATATCAAAGAAGCAGAGACAGCGGGAGATGGAAGCGAAAAACATCAAAAACGCAATGGGATGCCGGCACATCTGTTAGTGCTGATCTTAGGATGCTTCTTTATGGCGGCATGTTTTTTAGGAGCAGCAGTTTTCCATATTCCATGGAACAGCATTTTGATGGAAAGCATCGTGATCGGCGGTGTGACACTGGTATTGTCTCTGGTTTTATATGGAATGGAAAAAAGACACATTCCGGAGCAGACCGCAGAAAAACCAAAGAAGGGCAGATTGTCGGAAGAGCGGAGAGAAAAACAGACCAGGCTTTTTAATATTTTAGAGAGCCAGACGGAATTAGAGATGCCGACAGAGCGTGAAAATGAAAGAAAGCAGTATCTGAATGCATGCGATATTGCAGAAAAGACGATCCGGGCATTGACCGGAGAGATATATGAGGATTTTGGAGACAGGATCAACAGCAGGACTTCTGAAATCCTTTCCCATATCACGCAGGGAAAATACGACAGAGTCGGCATCAACGAAAAGATGGAGGTATCTGTCTATGCAGGCACTCATGTATGCAGTCCGAAGCAGCTCAGCACAGGAACTTTAGAGCAGATTTATTTTGCACTGCGGATCAGTTTAGGAGAGATCCTTACCGATGAAGAACCGATGCCGTTTTTGTTAGACGAGACATTTGCACGTTATGATGAAACACGCATCCGCAATACACTGCAATGGATCGGAACGCAGGGCAGGCAGATGATCCTGTTTACCTGTCATAAGCGTGAAATGGAATATTTAGACGAGATGGGAATTGCATATCATAAGATTGAATTGGAAGGACAGTAACATGGCAAAGCAGAAAAAAAAGAAAAAACGCCGGGGTTTCCGGCTATTTGTGAAAATTCAACTGGTGCTGATCGTACTGGTGTTAGCAGGACTGGCATTTTATTTTTTTGGCGGCTATGCAAAAAAAATCAGTGATTTAAAATCAGATGCTTATGATAAGGTACATTCTGCTACGGATGAGACATTCCGTTCTTCGCAGACGAGCCTGGTCTATGATACCAATGGAAATCTGATCTCCGTGCTCAAAGGTGAGAAGGATATGTATTACCTCGAATATGAGGAGATACCGTCGGATGTCTGCTCGGCAATTATCAGTATCGAGGATAAGAAATTTTATCAGCATCATGGAGTGGACTTTAAAGGAATCCTTCGTGCCGTCAAAGCAATGATCGAAAACGGCAGGGTGACGCAGGGAGCCTCCACGATCACACAGCAGCTTGCAAGAAATATTTTTTTAACACAGGAAAAGACCTGGGAACGAAAAATTGAAGAGATCTTTATTGCGACAGAGATGGAGCGGCTGTATACCAAAAATCAGATATTGGAATATTATCTGAACAATATTTATTTTGGCAATGGCTACTATGGGATTCAGGCGGCAAGTAAGGGATATTTTAACACGGAGGTCAAAAATCTGGATCTGTCACAGATAGCATTTCTCTGTGCCATTCCGAACCGCCCGACACTTTATGATCCGGTGACGCATATAGATAATACGATCAAGCGTAGAAACCGGATCTTAAACCAGATGAAGGAAGATGGAAAGATCTCGGCAGAGGTCTGCAAACAGGCAAAAGAAGAAACCATTACCTTGAATCGTCCGACCAGTGTGAAAAATAACTATGTGGAGACCTATACCTATTATTGTGCAACCCGTGCGCTTATGGCACAGGAGGGGTTTGAATTTAAGAATACATTTCAGAGTGCTACAGAAAAGGAACGATATGAGGAAGAGTACGATGATATGTATGAAACCTGTAACAAAAAATTATATACGGCAGGTTACCGCATTTATACATCGATTGACCTGAATATGCAGCAGGAGCTTCAAAGCAGTATTGATACGGCATTAGAAAAGTATACAGAGGTCAACGATGAAGGAATCTATACATTACAGAGTGCAGGCGTTTGCATGGATAACCAGACCGGATATGTGAAGGCAATTGTCGGAGGACGCAGCCAGGAATACAATGGATATACGATCAACCGTGCTTATAAGAGTTTTCGCCAGCCGGGCAGTGCGATCAAACCGCTTCTTGTATACACGCCGGTGTTAGAAAGAAGTTATACACCGGATTCCATCGTGGTGGATGAACCGATTGAAGATGGACCTTCTAATTCGGATGGAAGTTTTTCCGGTTCCATGACTTTGCGGAGTGCCGTGGAGCGCTCTAAGAATACGATTGCATGGAAACTGTTAGAAGAGCTGACTCCGGAAACAGGTTTAGAGTACTTAGAAAAAATGAATTTTTCTAAATTAGATGAGAATGATAAGCGTCCGGCATCAGCACTTGGCGGATTTACCAACGGTGTCTCTCCATTAGAAATGGCAGCGGGATACGCAACGATTGAAAATGACGGATATTACAGAGAACCGACCTGCATCCTGAAGATCACCGATTCCTCAGGAGAAAAAATACTGAGTACGAAGCAGGAGGAAACGGCTGTTTATAAGGAAAATGCGTCCCGCATGATGACGGATATTTTAAAGGGAGTTCTGACCAATGGTACCGGAAGGGGACTTGCTTTAGACGGAATGCCATGTGCAGGAAAGACCGGAACCACGAATGAAAATAAAGACGGCTGGTTTGTCGGTTACACCCGCTATTATACGACCAGTGTCTGGGTTGGCTATGATATGCCAAAGAAACTCAGTGGGTTGTCGGGTGCATCCTATCCGGGACGTATCTGGAAAACATTTATGCAAAAGATCCATGAGGGCTTAGAGCCGCAGGAATTTTTGTCCTATGAACCGGAGCAGTCTAAGACAGAAGAAGCTGTACCACAGGAAAATCCAGGTGCAGAGACCACGGAAAACACAACCGATCAGGACCAGGAGACAAAACCGATCGATATTCAGGGAAATGTGACCGAAAAACCGGAGAATAAGAAGGATAACAAGTCCTCAGAAGACCAGGAAAATCCTTCGGATTCTGATAACAACCAGACCGATCAGAACCCGACGACAAACCCGGACGACAATCAGCAGCCGGAAAACCCGACAGAGAATCCAAGTGATAACACGAACCAGAATCCAGCGGAGAATCCGGGTGATAATACAAACCAGACACCAACAGAAAATCCTGATGAGGATACAAATCAGAATCGGACAGAAGCGGATACACAGGGAAATCCGGCAGATACAACCGGGAATCCTACGGAGGGTGTGCAGTAAAACGTTGGCCATGATGTCAGAAAAAATGAAGATATAATGCTTCTGGATAGTGCATGAGAAGACAATATTTTGGGAGATACAAAAAAGGAGACAGGATGAAACGATATGGATTTGGGATCGACGTAGGCGGAACAGCCATTAAAATGGGGCTGTTTACCACAGACGGAGAACTGATAGAAAAATGGGAGATCAAGACTAACAAGGAAGATCAGGGGAGCAGAATATTTGATGACATTGCAGAGCAGATAGACGAGAAGCTTTCGGAGCGAAATATTTCTAAATCAGAAGTCGCAGGGATTGGAATTGGTGTGCCGGGGCCGGTTAAGGCAGACGGAACGGTTGTCAAATGCGTAAATGTCGGCTGGGGGATCCTGAATGTGGAACAGGAGTTAGCGATGCGCACCGGACTGACCGTAAAGGCAGGAAATGACGCGAACATTGCTGCCTTAGGTGAAATGTGGAAAGGCGGTGGAAGAGGCTGTCAGAATCTGCTTTTGGTTACCCTCGGAACCGGAGTCGGTGGCGGAATTATCATCGAAGGAAATATGCTCTATGGCTCGAATGGTGCAGGCGGTGAAATTGGTCATGTTGTAGTGGATAAACATGAGACAGAAGTCTGCGGCTGTGGAAAAAAAGGCTGTCTTGAACAGTATGCTTCTGCGAACGGAATCGTGCGTATGACAAAGAAAGCGTTAGCAACGGAAACAAGGGATACCATCCTGAATACGATAGAAAATCTTACGGCAAAAGATATTTTTGATGCCGCAAAGTCGAACGATACAGTTGCAGTCGAGCAGGTTGAAAAGATGGGAAATATCCTTGGGACGGCGTTAGCAAGCATTGCCTGTGTGATCAATCCGGAGCGTATCGTCATCGGTGGTGGTGTGTCAAAGGCAGGAAAAATATTGATCGATGTCATTGAAAAACATTTTATGGAGCAGACGTTCCACGCCTGCAGAAATGCAGAGTTTGCCCTTGCGGAGCTTGGAAATGATGCCGGTATTTACGGAGGAGCCTGCCTGATCTTGCAAAATGCTTAAACAGGAACTGATCTGGTGCTTGTGGAATACCGAAAGATATTATATAATACTACTAGGAATATAGTAGAATGATTGGAGGAAGTCCATATGATGGTATCGACAAAGGGAAGATACGCGCTGAGACTGATGGTGGATCTTGCCCTGCACGATAATGGAAAATTTATAGCACTAAAGGATGTATCTGCACGCCAGAAGATATCCATAAAATATTTAGAGCAGATCGTGACACCGCTGAACCGTGCCGGTTTATTAAAGAGTGGCAGGGGCGCACAGGGAGGCTACCGCCTTGCAAAAAACACAACGGATTACACCGTTGGAGAAATCCTTCGGGCGATCGAGGGCAGCTTTGCACCGATTTCCTGTTTGGAGGATGAGGAGAACCAGTGTGAAAATTATGACACCTGTGCCACGATTGAATTTTGGGAGGGATTGTACAAAGTGGTCAATGAATATTTAGATGGAACCACATTATATGATCTGGTTGAGATCCAAAAAGAAAAAATGGGTGGAAATTATTATATTTAAGACTGGACAAATCAAAAAAAGTATGCTAATATAATTAGGCACGATTTTTGTCGTGTCGATTACGATGCGTGGCTCAGTTTGGTAGAGCGCTGCGTTCGGGACGCAGAGGTCGCAGGTTCAAATCCTGTCGCATCGATTCTTGGCAGGGGTGCCGCTAATCCTTGAAGATGGAGGATTGGCGGCCTTTTTTATTTTTTAGTATGGGATTGTTCCTGTATTAGAAGCATTGGGGTTAAGACATCTTGCAACAAAAATTGTTCCAAGCGTTAGAATGCAAATTATAGGAGTGAGTGACGTAGTGGATAATTATGATAAGAGTGATAATAGAGATTCAAAGTGGCAGGGGATATTATAAACCCATGCCATTTTGAAAAAGATTTTTTATGATTTATAGAATAAACGTTGAAAAAATTTCTTGATTTTAGTAGATAAACGTGCATTCTGGATAGCTACATGGAGAGAAGAAATTTCAATATTTTTTTGGGATAAAGTATTTTCCAGAGCATCGCATTTAGTTTCTAGGGTATGACATTTGTTTTCTAATGTGTCAATTTTTTCTTTAAGAAACGTTTCTTCTTTAGAGTGTTTTGCGTTTTGGTTAGACATTTCATATTGTAATTTGCACAGGTTTGTTCTAAATCAACTATCTTATTCATAGCAGTTATTTCATCTTGGTAGTTAGTGCTATACTCTTGAACAATAAATTGTTTGTTGTCATATATCTTTTCTAATTCCTTTATCTTTTCTTTGTAAAGTTGTATTTCTTTTATATAGTCTAGCATTTCAGAATATTCCTTTCGAATTGGATTTGAAATAAATTTTCCATAAATATTTCGTTTAAACATATTGGAAAATTGTAAATGCATATTATGTATATCATCATCAGTCAGTAGTTCTTCATGTTTATACTGCCTCATAATTTTTTTGCTCAATTTAATTTCGAATACGGGAATTTCCATTTCTAATAAGTGGTTTTTCTTTTGGGTTTCTGTTTTATGGGTAACTTCAACTTCAATGGCTAAAACACCGCCCCATTTGTAAAGGTATTCTTTGGGTTCTGTTCTTTCAACAGAGAAATATAAATCTACCCTATAAGGGATATCGCCATAATGTATGGTTTTTTCATCTACAGTTTCATCGGCATTCACGTAAACAGTAATTTTTTCGTCATTTTGTACCAAGTGCAGTATGCGTAATTTGGAAAGCTCTTCTTTGGCAATTTGATGTTTTATACTTTCGTTGTCAGAATCGCCTGTAATAGAAGGGGGTAATACTTTATAACGAAAAAAGCAATGTTTTTTTTGTACCAAAGTTAGTTCATGAGGTGTTTCGGATTTATCCTTCCAAAATATTAACTTTTTAAAATAAGAAGGATTATTTTCTTTTAACTGATATGCGCTATATGCAGTGATTTCAAATCTTTCATTTGTTTCTTTGTTTTGGGCAGTTGCTATGGTTTTCATTTGTTTTCTCCCAATAGGTAAATATAAAATATTGGATAAAAATATTAAAAGAATAATAATTATTAAAAATTAGTTTATCCATTGTAGGTAATAATAAAATGTGTTAAAATCTTTTCGGGAACAGTCGTGTTACAGGGTGGATGACCTCCATTTTACATAGAATGGGGGTGGTGCGTATGAAGAACAAATTTAGTTTTAATGACCTAATGCAGTTTGGATTGTTTTTGATTGCACTACTGACATTCATTTACTTGATTTGTCATTAGGATAAAACAAAACCACCCTGAATACTTTGACCGGTTTCGGGTGGCTTTGCTTCTCAATTAACTAGGTCAACCACTTTGTGGGCGGTTGTTCCTTTTCTAAATCTAATATAACACTTTTGGGAGCGTTTGTAAATCATAATTAAATTTGATGTATCAAAAACTAATACCAATAGAGTTGTTACCCAAAACGTTACCCAAAATACGTTAGGGAAAATAAGTTTACAGTTACAAGAGTTTTGATAAACTACTACGCCAAGAGCTCATAAATACAGGACTTAGAGACATTTTAAAAAACATTAAGTAACATTAGGCACTAAACGATAAAACCGTTCGGGACGCAGAGGTCGCAGGTTCAAATCCTGTCGCATCGACTAAAGGAATAATGGTATGAAAAAGCACTTCGAGAGAAGTGCTTTTTCAGTTGTTATGGATGAAGATGATAGTAGTGTTTGGGAGAAAAATGTAAATAGATGGGAGAGATAAGAATATAGAAGTAAAAATGCAGTTGTTCGGAAATTCCGAACAACTGGTAATGATGGAAAAAATAGATTAATGATATAAAATCTCAGGGCTGAAAATCAAATAGAACTCGCCATCGGTTGGATAACCTTGATAAGTACCGGTAAATACAATAGTGCTTCCGGGTTCGTATTGTTCATTACAATCCATAAGATAAATCATATAGACATGCTATCAAGAATACACATTCACTTAAAGAAATTATGGGAAATGAACTTGATGAAATTGAAGCACAATACAAGGAAAGAAAATTTAAGAGTGCATCGAAATAGCAGGGAGGAACGGAAAACAAGATATGAGTGAGACAGAATATACAGAGAATGGGGAATTATATCCGATTATGATAGAGGGATTAACGGAGAAAGAGGCAGCAGAGTATAAACAAATATTGGGACGTTTTTTAGAATCGTATAAAAAGAGTGATGGGGAGCAACAGGAATTTCAATGGTTAAAAGAACAGTTGAGAGAAGAACTTCCAGAAAAGACAGACCAAGAAATAGAAGAGATAAAAACAGAGATTGTTACTTCTATTCAGGAGTATGACAATAATTTAAAAGACTTGAACGAGAATTTAGATAAGGGGAAAACAAAGGAAAGCTGGTTTGCTGAAACCGTTATGAATGGTTCAAGCATTGCAGCAACCGCTGAATATGGTCAATACTTGCAGCTGGTCAGTGAGACAATTGAAAATGCTAATGAGCTGATGATAGATACTGTAATGACCAATAAATATGAGTTTAGCCAATGTAAAAATTTAGATGGTTTCATTGCAGAACAATATCATGTCAATATGTTTAATATGAAAGCAGCAATAGAAAAATCAAATATCCGTGCAAGAGTTTTAAAACCATTACCAGGAGAGAAGTACGGAAAAAATTCTGTTGATATTGTTTTGGAAAATATAAAAACAGGAAAAAGAGTACATCAATATCAGTCTAAATTTGGAAAAGATGCGAAGTCAACGATTGCATTGCTTAAACAGGGAGATTATAACAATCAGCGTTTTATAGTACCGACGGAACAAGTTTCAGAGGTGAGTAAGGCATTTCCCAATAAAACAGTGACGGATCATTTGGGAGGAACGGACAAAGTTAAGATAACATCAAAACCTCTGACCAAACAGGAAGTTAAACAGCATCAAAAACAGGTACAGAAAAAAGGAAGTGAACCACAAGTCGGCTATGGTAATTTGAATAATAAATATCTGGCTAAAGAATTAGGAGGAAATGCAGCAAAATCCGGAGGCAAAGCACTATTGGTTTGTGCAGAAGTAGAGTTAGCAGCCAAAACATTAAATGGAGAACAAATAGAGGGTGACGAGCTGGTAGAGAATGCATTGAAAACAGGAATGGATGCAGGAGTAAAGGCAGCAGCAAGTGGAGCGTTGACAGTTGCTGTTGAAACAGAAAAAATACCATATCCTAAAAAGGGAACAAGTGCTAATACAATTGCAATGATTGTCTGTGCCGGAATAGAAAATATTAAGATTATGACAAAGGTTGCGAAAGGTGAGTTAACAGTTAGCGAAGGTATGGAAGAAATGGGTAGTACTACAGTAGCCATGTATGCTGGACTTAAGGGGGCCGTATTGTTTTCAGCAATTCCTGTGGTAGGTCCCGTAATTGGGGGACTTGTGGGAGGCATGATAGGGTATGCAGCAGGAAGTAAAGTAGGGAGAGCAGTTGTTAAAGGGGCTAGAAAAATAGGAAATAAAGTGAAAGAAGGATGCTATAAAGCAAAGGAAAAAGTAAAAGAAGTTGGGAATAAAATAAAGGATTTTATATTTGGTTAAGAGAAAATGGATGGAGGGAAATAAATGTACAGGGGACTAATAGGAGATATTATGGTGATAAATAATCAAGCAGATGTTGAAGAAATAGAAGGTATAGAATTTATTAATAGAATACCGTTACATATGCAACAAATTATGGCAAATATAAGTCGAATGCTTAATGATGGCTGGCATATGAGAGATAGGAGAACTAAAAATGATTTTGAACAGCTTTTGAAATTTTTTAAGGGATCAGATAGATTAGAGGCAATAGTAATGGACACTGTAACGTGGAAACAGACTGAAATAGAAGAGGAAACCTTAACAATTTTGCAGGTTTTAATTTTACGGTTCATTAATGTGCATCTTCCAAATATTTTTGCTACATTAGATGAATGCAATAACTGGAAGAGCGAAAATAATCTATGGAATAGGAGTTCTTTATGCCAAAATGTTGAAATAAAAAAACAAGAAAGTTGGATTTGGGAGAAGATTTTTGAGATTAGGGAAACAAAGAAGAAATATGATTCGATGAGCAAAAAGGAACAAAGAAGTTATATAGGTTCTTATAGAGTAGATATTAGCGGCATTGGTATTGCCCTTAAACGAATCAAAAAGGTGTTTCCAAAGGTAAAAAAAGAAATTGTCTCTGCAGACAGTATCAAACAATTAGAGCAATTAAAGGCACAATATAATCCATATGCCCAAAAAGCAGAAAAATTAAATAACATTGTTAAAAAATTTAGTGATGAGCAAAAAATAGCCCAAAAAGCAACGATAGAAGATATGAGAAAAATAGTAGAATTGTTGGAGAAGAATTTAAATGGTAAATTGTCAACTGGAGATATGGTTGAAGCAGAAAAGCAGTTGGAGCATTGGAAGCGTGAATTAGATAGTATGATAGAAATTGTCAAGAAAATATTAGTTGAAGTATAAGAATAAGATTTGGAGGTATTCGCTATGGGATTTTTCAGGGAAGACAGGTTTGGTGGATTTTCAGGATTATCGTATCTCTCAAATTTAGAAAAATTACATACAGTATTTATGGATGTTGAAACAGAGGGACGAGCGAGAGGGTATGAACTGGCTGCTGAAAAGTATAAAGAAGCCTTTTCTAGGATTCAGAAAGAGTATAATGAGTTAAAGAAAAATATTGATGAACAGATACAAAATACAGATATTGCAGCCCAAACATTAATTTTAAAGTTAAAGGATTTGGAAGATAAAAAAGCAAGCCTTGAGCATCAAAGAGATGATAAGTTGAAACGAGTATCAGATAAATGTGGTATACCATATTCAGAAATCACAGAATCATTGGAAAAAGAGATGTTTGTGGGACCGGGGATGAATTGGAATGTTTTGGATATGGCTTATGAATACAAGAAAGTGGCATGTTGATTCTTATAGTGTTACTAGGGGTGCTGGCTTGTCATTTTTTATTAATACATTGATTTCCCTTATTCATAGTCTTTTTTTTGAAGGGGGAGATGAAATGGATAAAAAATTATTTGATATTAGAACACAAAAGATTTTATCATATTCCAATTTAATGGCTACTTCTAGTAATTTAGTTGTTGCTACTGTGACAAAAGATTTAACCACATTAGATGTTGGAGGAGCAGCAGTTACGATATATCAGCTAATAAAAAGTCAGAAGTTTATAAAAGAAGTAAAGGAAGAGTTTATTACTGGGAGATATGAGGAAATAATTATGGGGGATGAATCATATTTATACAAATAATTGCTTGAAATTATGTAGGCAAAATGTTGGGAAAAATCAACAAAAATATGATAGACATTACAGATGAGCAGAGGCATTTTTCGTTTTCTGCTCATAATTATATACAAGTTTTGGGAGATGAAATTGCAGGATCATAGATAGCTTATTTATGATCTAAAGGTAAAAAATGCGATATTGATTGAAAAGTAACGACGTTTGCGTTACAATATTGTCAACAGGAGGTATCAGAAGATGGAAAAAACAGCTACATTAAATTTAAGAGTAAATCCAATGGTAAAGGAGCGTGCAGAGGCTGTATTATCCAAATTAGGTGTTCCGATGTCAACAGCAATCGATATGTATTTAAATCAGATTTCTCTTACAGGAGGAATTCCATTTGCGATTACACTGCCTAAAGCACCGGAAACGATAAATGCAGATTTGATGACAGATGAGCAGCTGCGAGCAAAACTTAGGGAAGGCTATACGGACATGGAAGCCGGACGGGTACAGAATGCTGCGGCAGCGTTTGAAAAATTTGGGGAGAATCATTGAGAATGAAGCGTTATGAAGTAGAGATTACGGATGTGGCATTGAAAGATATGGAGGAACTTTATCATCATATCGCATTTATACTATTGTCTCCGGAAAATGCAATGGGACAATATAATCGAATTGCAAATGCGATATTAAAATTAGATATGATGCCAGAGCGCTATCGGGTTATGGATTCAGAACCAGAACATATGCTGGGATTACGAAGAATGCCGGTCGATGAGTATTCTATATTTTACAAGATACAAAAAGATAAAGTAATTGTGACAAATATACTGTATAGTGCATCAGATATAGAAGACAGATTAAAAAGATAGAATAATTACTGTAATAGATTACAGTTTTAGCCAGGGACAAACATTGTGCATTACCTGAGGCGGGAAGAAGTTCCCGCCATTTCTAATATATAAGGGGGAGAGGATTTTGAATCTAAAGGAAACACTAAAACACTATTTTGGATATGACAGCCTGCGTCCGGGACAGCAGGAATTGATCGATGAAATTTTAAAAGGAAAAGATGTGCTTGGGATCATGCCGACCGGAGCGGGAAAATCACTCTGCTATCAGCTTCCGGCATTGATGATGGGAGAAAAGCATTCGCGGGAGAAAACATTGCAGCTACAAGAAGATGAGGTCAATGTGCCCTGCGTACCTCCGCCTGGAATCACAATTGTAATTTCTCCATTGATTTCCCTGATGTCGGATCAGGTCAAAGCACTCAATCAGGCAGGCGTACATGCGGCATATATTAACAGCACATTGACGGAAAATCAGATCCGAATGGCTTTGGCATATGCTGCACAGGGGAAGTATACATTGATCTATGTAGCACCGGAGCGGCTGAATACGATGCAGTTTTTAGATTTTGCATGTCATGCAGAGATTGCCATGGTAACAGTGGATGAGGCACATTGTATATCGCAATGGGGACAGGACTTCCGTCCAAGCTATTTAGAAATAGCAAAGTTCCTTGAAAAACTGCCACAGCGTCCGATAGTTAGTGCATTTACTGCCACGGCGACAGAACGCGTGAAACAGGATATTATAGAAAGCCTGCATTTGCAGAAACCAATGACGATCGTAACCGGGTTTGACCGTCCAAACCTGTTGTTTCGGGTAATAAAAAGAAAAGGTGGAAAAGAAACAGACAACAGCATTTTGAATTATGTCAAAAGGCATGAGGAGGAAAGTGGCATTATCTATTGTGCGACGAAGAAAAATGTGGATAAAGTCTGTGAAATGTTATTAGAGCATGGGATAGAGGCGGGACGATATCATGCAGGTTTGTCATTAGAAGAACGAAAAAAGAATCAGGATGATTTTACATATGACAGGATCCGGGTGATGGTTGCAACGAATGCGTTTGGCATGGGGATAGACAAATCCAATGTACGCTATGTCCTTCATTATAATATGCCGCAAAGTATTGAATACTATTATCAGGAGGCGGGAAGAGCCGGGCGTGATGGAGAAGAAGCGGAATGTGTGCTGTTTTTTTCTAAGCAGGACATCATGATCAATAAGCAGCTTTTGAATCATAAAGCATATGGAGCCACAGAGAGTTCCGAACTTCGAAGGAGAGAAAACCAAAAACTGAACCAAATGATCCATTACTGTGAGACAGATCAATGCCTTCGACAGTTTATCCTGAACTATTTTGGGGAAGATGCTCCGTGTACCTGTGAAAAATGCAGTAATTGCGTAGTGATCGAGGAAGAAACCGAGCAAAATCATATCAGGACGGGATCGGCAAAGAAAAGGTTAGAATTGGCAGATTTGACACCGGAAGGACAGGAGTTGTTTGAGCAGCTCAGGGGATGTCGGTCAGAGCTTGCAGCAAGCCAAAATGTACCACCATTTATCATCTGTTCGGATAAAACTTTAAAAGATATGTGTGCGAAATGTCCGCAAAGCCGTACGGAGATGAAAGCAGTGTACGGCATGGGAGTACAGAAAGTCGAAAGCTATGGAGAAAATTTTATAAAAATCATTGCAGAATTTTTGAAAGAATATGGAAATATGCGAACGACTGAAGAGACAGTAGCAGAACCTCTAAGAAAAAAGAAACAGCCATTTTACATTGCACCGGAAAAACTGGATGAAGTAGAGCTGACGGACAGGTGTACGGTTTCGGAATTTACGAAGCAGATCAATGAACTCTGCGAAGAGACAAACCGAAAGAAATTAACAGCAAAATTTGTCAATGAATTACTGTTAGATAAAGGTTATCTCGAGGAAACGGCGGAGCAGGGAGAAGAGAAACATAAGAGGGTAACAGAAAAAGGACGCCTTGCCGGTATCTTAGAAGAGGAGCGGCATGCGAAATATGGAAAGAGTTACTATGCATTGATCCATACAAGGGAGAGCCAGTCAATGATCCTAACAGAATTAAAAGAATATTTTGCATTACAGGGAGAACTTGCGGATTGAGCGTAAACCGATTATGATAGAATCGTATATACAAAAATAAAAACCCAGAGGATTAGAAAAATGACACAACAAACACAACAACATAACACAACGAAAAACATCACAATAACAGACAGATTTGAATTCCGGGATATCCATGCAGAGGAGGCAGATCGGGCGGTTGCGATTGAGCAGATCTGTTTTCCACCGCACGAAGCATGTTCAGAAAAGAGCATGAAGACAAGGATTGCAAATGCACCGGAGCTGTTTTTGGTAGCAATTGATAAAGATACCGGAGAAATCGCCGGATTTTTAAATGGAGTAGCGACAGATGAAGAAATATTCAGAGATGAATTTTTTACGGATATCAGTCAGCACAAACCGAATGGAAAAAATGTAATGCTCTTAGGATTAGATGTACTGCCGCAGTATCGTGGACAGGGCTTAGCACGAGAAATTGTATCGCAGTACAGTAAGCGTGAAAAAGCCAATCAGCGGAAAATGCTGATTCTGACCTGTCTGCCGGAAAAAGTGGCAATGTATGAAAAAATGGGACTGAAAGACAAAGGCATTTCAGGTTCTTCCTGGGGCGGCGAAGAATGGCATGAAATGACATTAACCCTGTAGAAATAAAAAATTTCAGAGATTATTCATAGACTCAATATTTTGATAGTGTGCTATAGGAAGAAGAGGCATGCCAGAGATGTTATTTTTAGCATTCTGCGTATGTCTTTTTTACTTTATAGGATTGGGAATACCGTCTTTCCTATAGAGCAAAAAGCTCTTCGGGCAAAGATGCACAGCTCGCGGAGAGGCACACTTTTGTTTGTTACAGATATTATGAATATTGCATTTATAGTTGTATGATGTTGTTACAGAAAAAACATGACAAAATCGAATTGACGAATACAAGAATACTGTTTATAATAAAGACAAAATGAGAATGTCATATTCGGAGGGATTTTAGATATGGAGAAGATTGTAACACTGGAAGAGGCATTAAAAAGAATTGCAGAACTGGAAAAAGAGAATGCCACACTTCGGGAAGAATTGGAATATTATAAAAATCGAAAGCTGAGCGGAAGGCAGAAACATAATGAAAAGTGGATGGCAATTTATCATGATTTTGTTGCCGGTTATGAGAGCGGTATGACAATGGTGGAGATTGCAAAGCGGAATAATGTCAGTGAGCGGACGATTTACAGGTATAAGGCATATTATGAGAAAATGAAGAAAGCAGAGGAATAGACCATTTTACTGACGCCAGTAAAATGGTTACATTGGGAAGTGGTGCTAATCGTGAAGTAGACGATTACATACTTACCCGTTATGCCTGTTATCTTATCGCTGAAAATGGAGATCCCCGTAAAGGACAGATTGCTTTTGCGCAAAGTTACTTTGCGGTTCAAACCAGAAAACAGGAATTAATTGAAGAAAAAGACTTGCAAGGTGAGGCGGATATTTTTGTGTCTATGGAAAATCGTATATCGGATTTTTGCACAACATTTTGGCAAGTATCTGTGTGCGTATACCGGGCTCTTATCTGGCATCGAAATATTTTCCGGATACCCTGTTTCTGATAAATGAAAAAAATATGCAATATACGGCCAAAACTACAGCCCGGAAACATTTACAGACTGTACAAAAATGTGGTATTGTTAGTATATTGCATTTTTATACAAATATATTAGACAAGGGCACGGATAGAGGAGTATCGGTGCAAATAGAAGTAATGAGGAGTGGGAAAGAAAATGTTAGAGACAATTAATGAAGTGCTGTCAAAAATTGATGGCATTGTGTGGGGCGTACCGTTGATGGTACTCATCCTTTCCGGTGGTCTTTATCTGACCATACGAATGGGATTCCTTCAGACAAGAAAACTGCCACTGGCATTAAAGTGGATGGTAAAAAATGAGGAAGACGGTCACGGAGAGGTGACATCTTTCGGAGCGTTGTGTACTGCATTGTCGGCAACGATCGGAACCGGAAACATTGTAGGAGTCGCAACGGCGATTTGTGCAGGAGGACCGGGAGCATTATTCTGGATGGAGATTGCAGCATTCCTTGGAATGGCGACTAAATATGCAGAGGGTCTTTTGGCAGTGAAATATCGTGTGGTAGACGAAGAGGGACACGCTTTAGGTGGACCTTTCTATTACATAGAGCGTGGAATGGGTTCAAAATGGAAGTGGCTTGCTATGATCTTTGCCTTTTTTGGAATTTGTGTAGGACTCTTTGGAATCGGAACATTTTCACAGGTAAACGGTATTGCATCCGCAGTCAATAATTTCTTTGACCCGAACCAGCAGTACACCGTTGCAATCCCGGGAATCGGAACTTATTCCTGGACAGTTGTCATTGCATCATTAGTACTCAGTATCTGCGTGGCACTGGTTTTGATCGGCGGGATCAAACGTATTGCAAATGTGTCACAGATTGTTGTACCGTTTATGGCGATCATTTATGTAGTGATCAGTCTGACACTGATCATCTGCAATATTACAGAGATCCCGGCAGCAATCGTAACAGTAGTAAAAGGAGCATTCAATCCGTCAGCAGTTACGGGTGGCGCAGTGGGAACACTGTTTATCGCAATGCAGAGCGGTGTGGCAAGAGGAATTTTCTCTAATGAATCAGGACTTGGTTCTGCTCCGATCGCGGCAGCAGCAGCAAAGACTAAAGAACCGGTAAGACAGGGACTTGTTTCCATGACAGGAACCTTTATTGATACGATCCTTATCTGTACCATGACAGGTTTGGCAATCGTATTAACCGGAGCATGGCAGGTAGAAGGATTAGAAGGTGTTCGGGTTACAACTTACGCATTCAACCAGGGACTTCCGATACCGGCAAGTGTATCTTCCTTCTTATTAATGCTGTGTCTGGTATTCTTTGCATTTACCACGATACTGGGATGGGATTACTATTCTGAGAGATGTTTAGAGTATTTAACAGGCGGTAACATGAAAGCAGTAAAAGGATACCGTTGGTTATACATTTTAGCAGTATTCATCGGACCATACATGACAGTAGAGGCAGTATGGACGATCGCAGATATTTTCAACGGTCTGATGGCGATACCGAATATGATAGCAATCTTCGCATTAAGTGGAGTAGTGATCAAGGAGACAAAGGATTTCTTTGAAAAAAAGAAACATTTATCTTAAATAGCTAAAAATAAAAGTCAAACAAACAGTAGGAGGACAGCATGTTAGCAACAGGAATTCAAGGTGAAAAGAAAGAACAGGTAACACAGGAAAACACAGCTCTTACGATGAAAAGCGGTGCATTAAAAGTATATGCGACACCGGCAATGATCGCATTGATGGAGCAGGCAGCTTATACAAGTGTTGCAGGAGAGTTAGAGGAAGGACAGGGAACCGTCGGAACACTGATGAATGTCAGCCATATTTCTGCGACTCCGGTAGGCATGGAAGTAACCGCAAAGAGCGAGTTAGTAAAAGTCGATGGAAGAAAACTGGTTTTCCATGTGGAAGCGTATGATGAGCGTGGAAAAATCGGCGAAGGCGAGCATGAGCGTTTTATCATCGACAATGAAAAATTCCAGAACAAGGCAGATAACAAATAAAGAGAGTAAGTGAAAAGCATACAAAGGAGTGTTTGCAATGGCTGATGAAAAAAACTGGATCAGGGAAGCAATGTTTTATCATATCTATCCGCTCGGATTTACAGGAGCGCCTCTTCAAAACGAAGGGGAAGCAACGGCAGGCGGACGGATTTTAGAGGTGTTAGATTGGATAGAGCATTTCAAAGAGCTTGGGATCAATGCGATCTATTTTGGACCGATCTTTGAATCTGTTTCCCATGGTTATGATACGACAGATTATTATCAGACAGACAGCAGGCTGGGAAGTAAAGAGGATTTTAAGAAAGTCTTTACGGCATTACATGAAAACGGCATCCGTGTTATCGTGGATGGAGTCTTTAATCATGTAGGAAGGAAATTCTTTGCTTTTTTGGATGTGCAGAAGAATCTGGAACAGTCAGACTATAAAGACTGGTTCTGTAATTTGAATTTTTCCTGGCAGAGTCCGTTAGGGGATTCATTTTCCTATGAGAACTGGCATGGGGCAGCGGAACTTGTCAAATTAAACCTGAGAAATCCGGCAGTTTGTGAACATCTGCTCGGAGCAGTCGGTATGTGGATGGACGAACTGGGCATTGACGGTCTGCGTCTGGATGCAGCCGATTGCGTAGACAGGGAATTTTTTAAACAGCTTCATAGCTTCACGAAAGGAAAGAGAGAAGATTTCTGGCTGATGGGTGAGATCATCCATGGCGATTACCGTGTTTGGGCAAATGATGAGATGTTAGATTCGGTTACGAATTATGAGTGCTGGAAAGGCATTTATTCGAGCCACAATGACAAGAATTATTTTGAGATCGCTTATTCGTTGAAGCGACAGTTTGGACAGGGAGGTCTTTATGAAAATCTCTGCCTGTACAACTTTTTGGATAATCACGATGTCAACCGGATCGAAAGTCTGCTCAAACAGCGTGAAAACTTAAAGAATGCCTATACACTGCTTTATATGATGCCGGGGATCCCGTCCATTTATTACGGAAGTGAGTGGGGGATCGAAGGAGTCAAAGGTCAGGGAATGGATGCTGACCTGCCACTCCGGCCAAAGCTGGATTTAGAGGAAATGTGCGCCAAAGAAACGGATCTGCCGGCGCATATCCGGGAACTGGCAAAGATCCGGCAAGAGTCCGATGCAGTAAAATATGGGGCATACGATGAGGTATTAGTCCGCAATGAACAGTTTGTTTTTGCAAGACGAAGCGGCGAACAGTATAAACTCATAGCACTCAACCTAACAGATCATGCGGAGACACTTTATTTTTCTTATCAGGGAAAAGAGTATGAGGTCTTGCTGGAAGCATATACGTCTAAAATCATGGAGTAACAAAACAATCTAACAGAAGGTAAAAGGGGACAGCGAATGAAAATAGAAAGATTTATAGAACAGGCAAGAGAAGAACTGATCACGGATATTGTATTGTCAGATGAATTTATGAACCGGATGCAGGAGAATTTCCTGCCGATCGAGCGGCTGATGTCATACTATCGCTGTGCGATCATGGAGGTGGAGACCAAGTTTCGGGTATTAAATGAACAGTTTTCACTGCAATATGACAGAAATCCGATCGAGACGATTAAGACGAGAGTCAAATCTTTTGATGGAATCCTGAAAAAAGTCAAGAGAAAACAGATCCCGTTTTCCTTAGAGTCCATTGAAGAAAATATTAACGATATTGCAGGAGTCCGTGTGGTATGCTCGTTCCCGGAGGACATTTATCTGTTAGCGGAATGTCTGTTACAGCAGGATGACATCCGGCTCATCGAGAAAAAAGATTACATCAAGAATCCAAAACCAAGCGGCTACCGGAGTCTGCACCTGATCGTGGAAGTACCGATCTTTTTAGAAAACGAGAAGAGACCGATGAAGGTGGAAGTACAGCTTCGCACTATTGCAATGGACTTCTGGGCAAGTTTGGAGCATAAGCTGCGTTACAAAAAAGAGATCCCGGAAGCAGAGGCAGTACAGATGGCAGAAGAACTGACCGAGTGTGCAAATGTCATTGCCGATTGGGACAAGAAGATGGGAGAGATCCGTAACCGGATCGAGCGTTACAGCGAAGAAAAAGACGAGAGCCTGCCGGCAATCGGACTGGCACGGATCATCAATCGTGACTAAAAAAGAGCCTGTTGATAAAATTTTTCAATAAGATAAAAAACGTGGAAAATGCGGATAGGAGGTACTATGATAGAGTAAAACAAAAATAACATATGCGTAAGGAGGAAACGACGATGAGTATTAATTGGAAAAAAATCGGACTTTTTGCAGGAGGAACGCTGTTTGGAACAGCCGGAATTAAGATCCTGTCCGGTAAAGACGCAAAGAAAGTATACACAGGCTGTACAGCAGCAGTACTTCGTGCAAAAGACTGCGTAATGAAAACTGCAACAACCATTCAGGAGAATGCAGGCGACATCTATGCAGAAGCTAAGGACATCAACGAGGCAAGAGCTGCAAAAGAAGAAGAATTTGAAGATACAGCAGGTGAGGAATAAGTGAAATTTTCAATTAAGCATGAAATGACGGGAAGGATGAGAGTTCATCTTTCACAGAACAGAATGACTTATGCACAGGCAGATATTTTACTCTATTTTTTACAAAACGATAAGTACGTTACATGTGCAAAAGTATATGAGCGGACCGGAGATGCGGTGATTTCGTATACCGGAGAGAGAAGTTATATCATTCAGTTATTGCAGGGTTTCTGCTATGAAAAAGCAGAAGTTCCGACAGGTTTATTAGAGCATTCCGGCAGAGAACTCAATGCCGTTTATCAGGAAAAACTGATAGGAAAAGTTCTGATGCGGTATGTCAAAAAGATCGTACTTCCGTATCCGGTCTACACAGCTTACATTACGCTGAGTTCCTTAAAGTATATTGCAAAAGGAATCCAGTCACTCTGGCATCGTAAGATGGAAGTGGCAGTGTTAGATGCAACGGCGATCGGAGTATCTGTTCTTCGTAAAGATTTCGGCACGGCAGGCTCAGTCATGTTCCTGTTGGGAATCGGAGAACTTTTAGAGGAGTGGACACATAAGAAATCCGTGGATGACCTTGCAAGAACCATGGCTTTAAATGTAGGAAAAGTATGGTTGAAGTCAGACGGTCAGGAAGTCTTAGTATCGGTAAATGATATTTCCGCAGGAGATGAAGTTGTTGTACATATGGGTAATGTGATCCCATTTGACGGCGAGGTTTCCGAAGGAGAAGCAATGGTCAATCAGGCATCCTTAACCGGAGAGTCCCTGCCGATCAGAAAGGCAGAAGGCAACTATGTCTATGCCGGTACCGTTTTAGAGGAAGGCGAGCTTACCATTCTGGTAAAAGAAGTAGGTGGTTCAAGCCGCTTTGAGAAGATTGTGACCATGATCGAGGAATCAGAAAAACTGAAATCCTCATTAGAAGGAAAAGCAGAGCATTTAGCAGACAGATTAGTACCGTATACACTTGGTGGAACCGCGTTGACCTATCTGTTGACTCGCAATACCACAAAGGCACTTTCTGTTTTAATGGTAGATTTTTCCTGTGCCTTAAAACTGGCAATGCCAATCTCTGTGCTTTCCGCGATCCGTGAGGCAAGCCTCTATCACATGACAGTAAAAGGCGGTAAATATTTAGAAGCCGTAGCAGAGGCAGACACGATCGTATTTGATAAGACAGGAACATTGACAAAGGCAAAACCATCGGTCGTTGAAGTTGTATCTTTTGACGGAAGAGAACCGGACGAGCTTTTAAGGATTGCAGCTTGCATGGAAGAGCATTTCCCACATTCGATGGCAAAAGCAGTCGTTCAGGCGGCAGAAGAAAAAGGCCTTGCCCATGAAGAGATGCATTCTAAGGTGGAGTACATTGTAGCACATGGAATTTCCACGACTATCAACGGAAAACGGGCGGTCATCGGAAGCAGCCATTTTGTCTTTGAAGACGAAAAATGCACGATCCCGGAAGGAAAAGAAGAATTATTTGAAAAACTTCCGGTCGAATATACACATCTCTATCTGGCAATTGAAAATAAATTAGCAGCTGTGATCTGCATTGAAGATCCGTTACGCGAAGAAGCGGAAGCAGTCATCACCTCGCTTAGAAAAGCGGGACTGTCAAAAATCGTCATGATGACAGGTGACAGTGAACGTACTGCACATGCGATCGCAGAGCACGTTGGTGTAGATGAATATTATTCGGAAGTGCTGCCGGAAGATAAAGCGGCATTTGTGGAAAAAGAAAAGGCTGCCGGAAGAAAAGTCATCATGATCGGTGACGGAATCAACGATTCACCGGCGCTGTCAGCGGCAGACGTTGGAATTGCCATCAGCGATGGTGCAGAGATTGCAAGAGAGATCGCAGACATTACCATCAGTGCGGATGACCTGTACCAGATTGTGACATTAAAGCTCATCAGTGATGCACTGATGAAAAAAATCAGTAAAAACTACAAACAGATTGTAGGATTTAATACAGGTTTAATTGCACTTGGGGTTGCGGGAATTATTCAGCCGGCAACTTCGGCACTGCTTCACAATACCTCAACACTGGTCATCAGTCTGAAGAGTATGCAGAATTTGCTGACATAACGATATCTGATATTAAAAAAAGGCAGCCGCAGGCTGTCTTTTTTGGTAAAGTGTGTTTCATTTTTAAAAATTTATGCTAATATCATAGTATGAAAAAATATTTATCCATACTACTTATTTTATGCATGTGTCTTACCGCATGCACCACAACAAATCAAGCGACATCCACTTCGGGGAAGAGCCAATCGGATACCACATCCGGGGAAGCAGTACAGTCCGGTCAGGAGGAAAAAGCAGCAAAAGCACCGGACACTTCAAAGCCCGAAGGAACACTGGAAGTCCACTACATAGATGTCGGACAGGGAGATGCAACTTTGATAAAATGTGGCTCCCACGCCATGCTGATCGATGGCGGTAACAACAATAAAGGAACCACCGTACAATTATATTTGAAAAAACAGGGTGTGGAATCCCTAGATTATGTCATAGGCACACACCCGGACGCAGATCATATCGGTGGTCTGGATGTGATCGTATACAAGTACAACTGTGACACGGTCATTATGCCCGACTATGAAAAAGACACCAAGACCTATCAGGAGTTAGTCGATGTCATTCACGATAAAAATATGAAGATCACCTATCCGGTGGTAGGGGAACAGTATACTCTTGGAGAAGCAAAATTTACGATCATAGCACCAAATTCCAACTCCTATGGTGGCAATGCCAATGACTACTCCGTGGCAATCCTCTTAGAATATGGAAAAAACCGCTTCCTGTTTACCGGAGATGCCGAAGAAGCATCAGAAGCGGAAATGCTCACGAATGGAATCGATATCTCGGCAGATGTGTATAAAGTGGCACATCACGGAAGCCGCTCGGCAAGTACGCAGGAATTTTTAAATGCCGTTCAGCCGAAATATGCCGTCATAAGCTGTGGAGAAGGGAACAGCTATGGACATCCTCATGCAGAAGTGTTAAACCGGCTGCGGAGTATGGGAGCAGAGGTGTTCCGTACTGATGAGCAGGGCAGCATTATCGCAAGTTCGGATGGAGAAAACATCACCTGGAACTGTTCGGCAACGGATTCCTGGCAGAGCGGGGAACAGACAGAGTCTGACAGGGAGAACTCAGCCAATGTCACAGAGCAGACAACCTATGTCCTGAACACAAATACGAAAAAATTCCACCGGGAGACCTGCGGCAGCGTATCACAGATCAAAGAGGAAAATTTTCAAAAAGTACAGATGAGTCGTGAAGAGTTAGAACAGAGCGGATATTCGCCGTGCAAGAACTGTGATCCGTAGCATAAATGCGTTGAATCTGTTTTCGCAAAGTGCTAGAATAAGAACATCATGAAATCTCGGAGGAACAGAATGGAAACAGAAAAAAAATATGCACTGCTGATAGATGCGGATAATGTATCGCCAAAATACATGGATTTGGTTCTTCGTGAAACCAAGACCTTAGGAGATGTCAGCATCCGTAGGATTTATGGGGACTGGACAGAGATTGGAAAACATTCATGGAAAGAATGTCTGTTGGAAAATTCGCTGACACCGATTCAGCAGTACAGCTATACAACCGGGAAAAATGCATCCGATTCGGCAATGATCATTGATGCGATGGACATACTATATACAAGAGAAATAGATGGATTTGTCATTGTCTCATCAGACAGTGATTTTACCAAACTCGCAATGCGTTTAAGAGAGTCGGGAAAATATGTGGTCGGCATGGGCGAGAGCAAGACACCGTCACCGTTTGTCAAAGCATGTGACCGTTTTAAGACACTGGATATCTTAATGCGCAGCGTGGAAGAGATTCCGAAAAAAGGAAGAAATGTTGGAAAAAGTTATTATAAACGTGAGAACAATAACATTGCAGAGCAGAGTACAGAGAAAGAAAAAAATGAGGCAGATATTTCTCCGATCACTGATCTTAGAGAGATCAAAACGGCAATTTTTTCGCTGTTAAAAGAAAATTCAGACGAGAGCGGCTGGATGTTTTTAGGGGAGCTTGGAAACATGGTCTTAAAGCTCTATCCGGACTTTGACTGCCGTAACTATGGCTATGCAAAACTGAGCAATCTGTTAGAGTCCTTCCGGGATATTGAGATCCGCCGGGAGAATGCAAAGGACAGCCATAATCAGTTGGTTTATGTGAGAAAACGGGATTAAGTTCATTTCGATTGAATAATTGAAATAATTGTGATATAACAGTCATAGATAAAACACTTGGAGGAAAAGAAAATGAGCATTTTTCAAAAAATAAAAAGTGGGATGCTGATATCGGGAGCAGTTCTGATCGTTGCAGGATTGGTATTGCTGTTTTTCCCTGTTACAACCACAAAAATGATTGCGTATATCGCAGCGGCAATGCTGCTCTTTATGGGAATAGGACAGGTCATCGGTTACTTCCGCTATGAGCCGGGAAGTGGAAGATACAGCAGCGGACTGGTGCTTGGAATCTTTCTGATGATCGTAGGATTGCTGATCTACTATAAGGCAGAAGTTGTCGTTTCCATTATCCCGATCATCTTAGGCGTGGTCATCCTGTTCAGTGGATTTTCCAAACTGCAGCAGGCAGTAGATTTAGCAAGAATGAAAGCCAGAAGATGGACGACGGTATTAGCAACCGCCTGTTTAAACCTAATCTTAGGAGGCGTTATTATCTTTAATCCGTTTTCAACGGCAATGACATTACTTCGCTTTGTCGGAATCGGATTGTTATACAGTGGCATCTCCGATATTGTCTCAACACTTTATATTTCGCGCGAGACAAAGAATTATCGTGATTTTGAGTAAAAGATCCTATCAGAATATCTAAGAATAAGAGAAAATCTTTCTGTACATACTAAGAAAAATATTTCGTGAAAGGAAACAGAAGATGGACTCTTTACATCATGAACAGAACAATTTTAAGCCGTTTATCCCTGCAGAAAAAAGGGTATCGGAATTTACCGCCACCAGTGTGATCTTAGGCATCATACTGGCGGTTTTATTTGGAGGGGCAAACGCATATCTCGGACTGCGTGTCGGAATGACGGTATCCGCATCGATCCCGGCAGCGGTCATCTCAATGGGAGTTATTCGCATTATCTTAAGGAAAGATTCCGTTTTAGAAAATAATATGGTGCAGACGATCGGTTCAGCCGGAGAGTCCCTTGCGGCAGGAGCTATCTTTACCATGCCGGTACTTTTTATGTGGGCAGCGGAAGGAAAAAGTACCATGCCCGGATTAGGAGAAATCGCACTGATCTGTATCTGTGGAGGGGCGCTTGGAGTATTTTTCATGATCCCGCTGCGCTCCGCACTCATTGTACAGGAGCATGGCGTACTGCCATATCCGGAAGGAACAGCCTGTGCAGAGGTATTGTTAGCCGGAGAAAAAGGAGGAGCCAAAGCAGGAACGGTTTTTGCAGGACTTGGGATAGCGGCTGTTTACAAATTTATCGCAGATGGTCTGCGGGTGTTTCCAAGTGAAGTGGATTTTGAGGTGAAAAGTTATAAGGGAGCGGGAATCGGTATAGATGTGCTTCCGGCATTGTTAGGAGTCGGCTATATCTGCGGAATGCGTGTGGCATCCTATCTGCTTGCCGGCGGAGTAACGGCGTGGTTTGTCATTATGCCTGTGATCGCACTTTTTGGAGGAGATGCTGTTTTATATCCGGCTACGGTACCGATCAGCGAACTTGGAGCATGGGGTATCTGGAGCCATTACATCCGTTATATCGGTGCAGGAGCCGTGGCGGCGGGAGGTATTTTCAGTCTGATCAAAGCATTGCCGCTGATCATACGGACTTTTGCACAGGCAGTCCGCGGTTATGGAAAAAATATGGAAGAGGAATCCAGAACAGCGCAGGATATCCCAATCCGTGTCGTCCTTGTGGGAATTTTAATTACCGCGATCGTGATGTGGCTGATCCCTGTGATACCGGTCAATTTACCGGGAGCAATTTTAATTGTAGTCTTAGGATTCTTTTTTGCAACCGTATCTTCAAGAATGGTCGGGTTAGTAGGAAGTTCGAATAATCCGGTATCGGGAATGGCAATTGCAACTTTGATCATTACCGCAGCAATTTATAAAAGCAGTGGGGCAAGTGCAGAGGGAATGGTATCGTCGATCGCAGTCGGCACGATCATCTGTATCATTGCCGCAATGGCAGGCGATACTTCACAGGATTTAAAGACCGGTTATATCGTTGGGGCAACCCCGAAAAAACAGCAGTACGGAGAACTGATCAGTGTAGTGGTATCCTCCATGGCAATTGGAGGAATTCTCTATCTGCTCAATGCAGCCTGGGGATATGGCTCGTCAGAACTTCCGGCTCCGCAGGCGACCTTAATGAAAATGGTAGTGGAAGGTGTCATGGGCGGTAATCTTCCATGGAATCTGGTTTTTGCAGGCGTGGCACTCGCAGTTGCAGCAGAAATACTAACGATACCGGTCCTTCCGTTTGCAGTCGGTCTCTATCTTCCGATCCATCTTAGCACACCGATGGCAGTCGGTGGTCTGGTAAGACTCTGGATTGAAAAAAAGAGAGGGGAAGAGGAAGAAAATCAAAAACAGATGATCGAGAGCGGAATCCTGTATTCATCCGGCTTAATTGCAGGAGAGGGATTAATCGGAATTATGCTTGCTATATTTGCAGTGCTTCCGTCCAAACGAGGCGGAACCGTAGGGGAATGGCTCGCAGCCGCCGGAGACAGAATGAATTTTGGAAATATCGGAGCACTGATCATGTTTGTGGTATTGATCGGAACATTGATATTATCCATCTGGAAAGGAAAAGAAAAATGAGAAAGCAGGAGAACTATCTTGACTATATCCCAAAGAGAAACAGCAGATATTCTTATCAGTTAAATGAACACGGCAATGTAGAGATTATCGTAAAAAATGAAGGATTCTGGAATCGAATCTTGCAAATCACACTAAAAAAGCCACGCTACTCCATGATAGAATTAGAGCAGATGGGAAGCTATGTATGGCAGGAAATGGACGGGCAAAAAACAGTATATGAGCTGGCATGTATGGAGAGAGAAAGGTTTGGGGATAAGGCAGAACCTGCATTTGAGCGTCTAAGTTCCTATTTGAAAATCCTAAGAGAGTGTGGTTATATCTGCTATGTCAATAAAATCTAAAAAATTTTATCAATTAAATTAATAAAAATGCAGGAAAAATGTTGCAAAATTGCAAAAATCATAATAAAATAAAAAACGATGAGGCGGTTATTAAAGATTATGGATAACCCTAACGAAGTATGTACACTAATTAAAAAGGAGATTGAAAACGATGAGCTATGTTGATGAAGTACTTGAGAGAGTACGCGAAAAAAATGCGTCTGAACCGGAATTCCTTCAGGCAGTAACCGAAGTATTAAATTCTTTACGCCCGGTCATTGATGCAAACGAAGAAGTATATAGAAGAGAAGCTTTATTAGAGCGTCTTTGCGAGCCGGACAGACAGTTTAAATTCAGAGTACCTTGGGTAGACGACAAAGGTCAGGTTCAGGTAAATACAGGATACCGTGTACAGTTCAATAATTCTATTGGACCATACAAAGGAGGACTCAGATTACATCCTTCCGTAAATATCGGTATTATCAAATTCTTAGGATTTGAGCAGATTTTCAAGAACTCTTTAACAGGACTTCCGATTGGAGGCGGTAAAGGTGGTTCTGACTTTGATCCAAAAGGAAAATCAGACCGTGAAGTTATGGCATTCTGCCAGAGCTTTATGACAGAACTCTGCAAATACATAGGAGCAGATACAGATGTTCCTGCAGGAGATATCGGAACAGGTGCCAGAGAGATCGGTTACATGTTCGGACAGTATAAAAAGATCAGAGGTCTTTATGAAGGTGTATTGACAGGAAAAGGATTATCCTACGGCGGATCTTTAGCCCGTACAGAAGCTACAGGATATGGTCTGTTATACTTAACAGAAGAGATGTTAAAATGCAACGGACATGACATCAAAGGCAAGACCGTATGTGTTTCCGGTTCCGGTAACGTTGCAATTTATGCAACACAGAAAGCACAGCAGTTAGGTGCTAAGGTTGTTACCGTATCTGATTCTACCGGTTGGGTATATGATCCGGAAGGAATTGATGTAGCATTATTAAAAGAAGTAAAAGAAGTAAAACGTGCACGTTTAACAGAGTACGCTGCAGCAAGACCAAGTGCAGAATATCATGAAGGACGTGGAGTATGGAGCATCAAGTGTGACGTAGCTCTTCCATGTGCAACTCAGAACGAGTTATTATTAGACGATGCAAAACAGCTTGTTGCAAACGGATGTATTGCAGTAGCAGAAGGAGCAAACATGCCTACTACTTTAGAGGCAACAGAGTACTTACAGAAGAACAATGTACTCTTTGCACCTGGAAAAGCTGCAAACGCAGGTGGTGTTGCAACTTCCGCATTAGAGATGAGCCAGAACTCCGAGAGATTAAGCTGGACATTCGAGGAAGTAGATGCAAAATTACAGAATATCATGGTAAATATCTTCCACAACTTAGACGATGCTGCAAAACGCTACAACATGGAAGGTGACTATGTTGCAGGTGCAAACATTGCAGGATTTGAGAAAGTTGCAGATGCCATGTTAGCACAGGGTGTGTGCTAATCAATAAAAACGAACCCCGGAAATTCAATGTTTCCGGGGTTTTATTGTGCGTATTTTTACAGTGAGTGTTCGTAAGTTTGAGTAAAAATTCGATAGTAATATACTGGCAATATACTTATAATATACACGCAAGATACAAACGATTTTGCATAATATACGCATAATATACTTGGTTTTTGGCACTGTTTTGGAATATTTATACAGTAAAAGGGAGGTATGACCTCCCTTAAATTTTGTTGACTTCATCAATAAGCTGCTGTGTGGTTTTATGTGTATACACTCCCTTTGTGACATTGTTTCTCATGCTGTGACCCATTATGAGTTTGATGCAAACCTCATTCGCTCCGGCATCATCCATGAGAGATGCGAACGTGTGCCTGCCATCATGTGGAAGATGTTTCATGTTGAGCTTATTCATAACCGTATTGAAATTCGCGCTAACATAGGAACCGTAGGTGTAGTGGTTTCCATACTTATTATTCACAAGAAATCTTCTGTTCGGATCAAACCGATTCTTTATTAGTGGCAGAATTTTATCTGCGATTGGTATTGTCCGGTCTGTGCCTGCCTCTGTTTTCATTCCTCCAATCATGTATTGTTCATCCAGATGCACATTATCCGTGGTTATCTCCAAAAGTTCCGTAGGTCTTAGGCCGGTGTAGATCGTAATGAGAATGAGGTCCACATTGTTTATCACATACAGTTTGGACCAAAGGGTTGCAATTTCTTCATTGGTATATCTGCTATGGATTTGTTCTGTCGGCTCAACCCATGAGTATACAAAGAACTGAGACAAATCTTTTTCTATATAGTTGTTCATCAGGGCATACTTGTATAGATTATTAAGGATCGTGCGGATATTAGAGACAGTAGAGTTTGATTTACAGGTCCATTTATTGATACACTCCTGGACCTCATCAGTTCGTAGGGCATTAAATTTCTTGTGGTGCAAATCTGATAAGTGGTTGAAAGCAATCTCATAGTTCCGCCAGGTGTTTGATGAAATCTTATCCGGCAGAGCCTTTCGATAATTTTTCCACTTTCCATACATCTCTGCAAAAGTAGGCGTCTCAGCGTATTTAATATGTTCCGCAACCACATCGGCATTATTTAATTCCGACAGAAAAGCGTAGGCGTGTTCCTGTTTGGCGAAGTATTCAAGGTATTTGAACGTTTGCCGGTAAGCTATGGAATACTCATAGCCCTCTTCTTGCATCAGAGTCTCGGCGAACTCACAGATGGCATCTGAGGAAATAGCAGCCCACATCTGAGCTTTTCTTTTCCATTTGAAGTTATACCGGTTGAGTTCCCGGCGGATATTAGACGGTGGATCTTTCGGAGCATCAATCTCTACAAATTCCGCAATTTCAGAAGTTCGGACAGCATAAGGTTTACGCCTCTTGCCTTTTAGTTTGATTACACTACCGTAACCGTTTGGCAGACGCATAATATCATCCCCCTTTTCTTAAAAATGGGCGTAAAAATGCCCGGTATATTGTTTTTCTACCGGGAAGATGATATAATGCAAGTTGTCCAGACGAGCGCATATCGGAGCTTTCCGGTGTGTGTTCATAGATACCGTCTCTGTTAGCAGCAGAGGCGGTTTTCTATTTTAGTATTTCTGTCGATTTTCAACGACTCTACCAATGATTCTCACTGGTTTGTTTTCAATCTCTTCATTTGAGTAGAAGAGTGGTTCGTATGCCTGATTAAAAGGGATTAGCCTGATGCCACTCGGATATTTTGCCAATTTCTTACAGGTAGCACTGTCTCCATTTACCAATACAATGACGAGATCTCCACTTTCTGCATAATTCTGTTTGCGGACGATTACTACATCCCCATTACATATGCGTGGTTCCATAGAATCCCCTTTGATTTTCAATGCAAAAAAATCTCCTGTATGAGCCAATTCCTCAGAAATTTCTTCATAGTCTATAATATCCTCAATAGCTTCAATGGGTATTCCGGCAGCCACATTACCGAGAACCGGTATACGGATTGCTTTCTTAGCCATTTTCACTTTTTCGGGAGAAACCGATACTTTCATATTATCGTCTAACTGAGAAAACAACTCATCAAAACTCATAAACATTCCGTTTGCCGCTTTCTTTATAGAGGTCATAGACGGAACAGGCGGTTCTCCTGTTTTCGGATTGAGATTATTTTCAAGCTGAGATATGTAACCTTTACTCAAACCACTAGCTTTCGCAAAACTATCCATGCTCATGCTATTTTCTTCTCTATATGCCCTTATTATCTGCCCTAATGTCATACGAAAACCTCCTTTCGATGTTTAGTCCATTATACAATGCACTGTACAAAAAGTCAATTTTTTTGTAAAATGTGCTTGACAATAAATGTTTAGTCGGCTATACTCAAATTGTTCAGTCAAGCAAACATCGGACAAAGAAAGGAGGCGCAGTAATGGCGTATCGAATCAGAGAACTTAGAGAAAAGAAGAAACTTACCCAGGAACAGTTAGCTCAAATGTCTGGCGTAAGCAGAACAACCATAGTTCTGCTTGAAAACAACGAAGAGCATGAGGCTATGGTCGGTACTCTGAAATCGTTGGCGGCGGCTTTGAATGTCCCTGTCAGCAAACTTTTTACCCAAAAAGTTTAGTCGAGCAAACACGAAAAGGATAATCCACAACGAACTAAGGCACAGCAAAACGAACAGATTGAGGTAAGAAGCAATGAACAATGAGAGAGTGACACCAAAAAATGCAGCGAAAGAGTTGCAAATGGATGTGATTACGCTCCGTGAACTTATGAAAAGGGAGAAATTGCCTATTGGATATGCCATAAAGCGAGAGGGTAAATCCAAGTGGGGATTTTACATATATCGCCACCTTTTGGATCAGGAGAAAGAACGACTTGGTATAGGTTAAGCATCCGCAAGGATTGTTTAATAGATATTTTTTGAGGAAAGGAGACGCACCATGAGAAAAGGTACAGTTAAATGGTTCAACGCCGCAAAGGGCTATGGTTTCATTACAGGCGAAGATGGAGTTGACGTGTTCTGCCATTTCAGCGCATTGCAGATGGACGGTTACAAGACTCTCGTAGAGGGACAGCCCGTAGAATTTGATGTTGTTGACGGAACCAAGGGACCGCAGGCATCCAACGTAACAGTAATTCAGTAGCGGTTTAGGGGTAAGGCATTGCCGAACCCCATAAACAGAGAAAGGAAAATCCACCATGAAGATTTCAAAAATCACGATAAAGCAACTCTTCGGGATTAAGGAATGGCAGGGGGACGGAAAGAACATTGAGCTTGTCGGAGACAACGGTACTGGAAAAACATCCGTTATTGACGCAATCAGATATGCTCTTACAAATTCCTCCGACCGTGAATTTATCGTAAAAAACGGAGAGACAGAGGGAGAGATTTACATAGAAACAGATAACGGTCTCTCCATTGACAGAAAAGCCAGAACGGCAATGACAGATTACAAATCTGTTAAACAGAACGGCAATGTAATTCCAAGTCCCGAGTCGTTTCTGAAAACAATATTCACACCGTTGCAGCTTTCCCCTATGGAGTTCATCTCTATGGATAAGAAAACCCAGAACGCAACGATTTTGGATATGATTCAGTACGATTGGAACCTTGACACCATCAAGGAATGGTTTGGGGAGATTCCGAGGGATGTAAATTACGAGCAGAATATCTTGGCTGTCCTGAATGATATTCAGGCAGAGAACGGTTACTACTTTATGCACCGTCAGGATGTAAACCGTGATATTCGTGCGAAGAAAGCAGTTATCGCAGATATTGGCAGTTCACTTCCTATCGACTATGACGGAGAGAGATGGGAAAAGGAAAACCTCTCAGAACTCTACACAGAGATCGAGAAGATCCGCAAGAACAACGAGACTATTGAAAAGGCAAAACGCCTTAGAGACAGCCACGATGGAAAAATCCGCTCATTTCAGGCAGACAAGGAAATCAAAATTGCCGCACTTGATACGGAAATGGCTCAGCAGGAAAAGAACATTGAGAGTGAGTTGGCACAGCTTGAAGAGAGAATAAAAGCCCTCAGAGAGAAGAAAGACGGCCTTGCTGGTGTAAAAGCGGACAAGGTAAAGGTAATTCAGTCGGAGTATGAGGCAACCGTGTCTAAGTATGAAGCTGAGCAGGCATCCTACGCAGAATACGCAGATATGGAAACCACACCTATTGATGATCTTATGGCAAAAGCCAATGAGACTGAGAAGATGAAAGGCCATATCAATGAGTGGCGCAGAATGTTGAACATCCAGAAAGAGGTTGATGAGTTGCAGAGTGAGTCAAACAGTCTCACAGAGAAGATCGAACTGGCAAGAACTCTTCCGGGAACCATTCTGGAAACCGCAGAGATTCCGATTGAGGGTCTGACCGTTAAAGACGGAATACCTCTTATCAATGGATTGCCGGTAAGCAATTTGTCAGAGGGAGAAAAACTTGACCTCTGCATTGATGTGGCAATTCAGAATCCGGCGGGATTACAGATCATCCTTATTGATGGTACTGAGAAACTGTCTGAGGAAAACCGCACACGTCTCTATGAGAAGTGCAAAAAGAAAGGGTTGCAGTTCATAGCAACCAGAACCACAAGCAACAATGAATTAACAGTTATTGAACTGTAGGAGGAAACACTATGGCAGGAAAGAATGATAACTTTGACGCACTTATGGCGATGATGGCACTCAAACACATTATGGATGATACGAAAGATATTGAAATCCATCCATTCACTTGTGAAGTGACCGTAACGCCTACATCAATCAGTTGCAGTTCTTCTGGAAATAAGGCATTTCTCGAAGATATTGACGGTGGAATGGAGTGGGCGGAGGAAACCAACAACCTCATCAAAGATATTATGTCTGAGCAGACGATAAAGCTCACTGATTTGATGAAAAAGAAATTTGGTTTCGATACCGTCAAAGTTAAGCCCAACTCCGAAGATGGTTTTGCGGATTTTTTGAAGAACCTTTTCGGGGGGGATACAGACGATAGCGAATAAAACAAATAATCTGCCTGCCATAGCCTTTTCTTGGTAGGCAGATTCATAAAAATACAAGGAGGTTATTTATGGCAACAAAAGACACAAATTATTTAGTGGCAGTTCATAAAGGACTGGACGAAAGCCTTGAAAAACAGGTTGCGGCTCTGCCGGAGAAATTCAACAAGCAGAGATTTTTACAAAACTGCATGACGGTTCTGCAGGACGGACAGGCTGATTTCTCAAAATGCGAAGCACCGACCGTTGTGCGAACACTCTTAAAAGGAAGAGATACCGGACTGGATTGGTGTCTATATCGGAGATTACTGCGCTAAGAAAGCAAAGAAACAGGATTTATCCGGCAGAGAGTATAAAATGCGCCGTTCAGTCAATGGACGCAGTACAGAGGTATCTACTCTGTGGGTAGATATGCTCAAAGAGAGCATGATTCGTTCGTTGTATCGGGATTCTAATAAGCTGATACAGACGGAGGATGAGCAGTATATAAGCCGTCTCAGAAGTCAGATTGATAAGGCAAGGACTGAAAGGGACAGAGAATCAAAGAAGTATCTCAGATTATGGAAAGCCGTAAGGAAAGAATTTGGCGATGAAAAGGCATGGGAACTCATAGAAAAGGCAGAGGAATAAAACCTCTGCCTTAAATCATTTCCTGCCATTTATGGCAATCACTACATCATCAAAACCGGAATCAGAGTAGCAAGTGCCCTCCTGAGAAAGAGTTGTACCTGGCTGCAATTCTTGGTTATCATCCATAAAAGATAATTCGCTAAAATTAACCATCTTCCCATCTTTAAGGTACACCACATCCATACATACATAATCTGCGGCGGAAGTTCCGTTGTTTGTCACGGATGCAACAATGCCGCTGTCGGTAGTATTGTAGTCAACGGATAAGTCAGAATAGACAGGAGAGTATTCCTTTTCCTCTGATACCGACAGTGTGTAATCGAAACTATCAATCTTATCCCATTCATCAAATGTGGTCCATATACCGGCTGTTTGCCCTGGAGCAACCGCTTTTGTTCCATCGCCGGAAGAACCAACCATACTGCCGGAAGAATCCAATGCGGTCACATTCAGATCAATACTCACAACCTTATCTGAATTGTTTGTTACATACATAACGTAATACATAAAAGAATCATCCACAGTACAGGAATAATCCTGCGTACTCATCAAATCTGCAAGGTCTGTTTTGTCTTTACTTTCTGTCGTAGTCGTGACCGCAGTAGTGCCATTTTTGGTAGATGTACTGCCACCACAACCAGTCAAAAGAACGGCAGACAGTAACAGCATGGCAAAATATCTCATCTTCATAGACATATCCTCCCTATATAAATGTTTAGTCCATTATACATCAATGTGTCTATCAATGCCACATTATTCGCTTGCCTTGAAATTATATATAGGTTTCAGAATCGCAAGAATATCAACGGTTTCTCCAATACATTCCACAATCTCATCAATAGGCTTGTATGCCATCGGTGCCTCATCTATGGTTTCCTCTGACACAGAAGTAGTGTAGATACCGTCCATAGAGTGTGAATAGTCTCTCATGCTGAGAGTTTCCTTTGCTTTCATCCGGGACATAATCCGTCCGGCTCCGTGCGGCGCAGAACAGTTCCAATCCTCATTTCCCTTACCGGTTCCGAGAATACATCCGTCACGCATATTGATGGGGATAAGAACCTTTTCTCCGTACTTGGCAGAGATAGCACCTTTACGGACGATGTTGGAGTCGTGGTCGATATAATTGTGGATGCACTCAAAGAAGTCCGGCATATCTGCATCAACACCCCATCCCATGTGATTGCATATAATCTGAGCAATCATAACACGGTTCATGTAGGCAAACTTCTGACATATCCTCATATCATGGAGATACTGTTCACGGTACTTACCATCTAAATAACAGAGGTCTTTCGGCAATTTCGGAGTGACAGCACGGAAGTTTCGGCGCAGCTCCTTGATTGCGGATTCAATCTCAGATTTTCTTCCAGCGGCTTTGTAGTCGGCAATGAGCTTTTCCTGACGATCATACAGATCATCCTTACCGCACATCAACTCATAGGCAAGGTTCTGATAGTAGTCTGCCACCTGTTTCCCAAGATTGCGGCTGCCAGTATGGATAATCAGATACTTATAACCGTCCTCTGCAACATCAATCTCAATGAAATGATTGCCACCGCCGAGAGTGCCAATAGAGCGTTCGAGACGTTTGGTATCTTTTAATTCCCGGTAACAATAAAGTTCTTTCAATTCTTCAAAACGCATTTGCCGCCCATCATGCACATTTTTCCCACTTGGAACATAGGTGCGGATAACACGATCTAAAGTATTCAATGTAACAGCATTAAAATCCCTATGCCCTAAACTGACGCAAAGCATACCGCATCCAATATCCACGCCAACGATGTTTGGAATTACTTTGTTTCCGAGATCCGCAGTAAAGCCAATGACGCATCCCTTTCCGGCGTGAACATCCGGCATGATACGAACCTTACAGTCCTTAAAGGCATCCTGAGACAGAAGAGTGTTAATCTGTTCCAAAGCCTCATCTTCGATGGTTTTTGCATAAACTTTCAAATTACTCATAGTGATCCTCCTATACTTTGTATGTTTTGTTATTTCCAGAATTTCCATTGTATTTTGTGAAAGGGCGAACCCATACACGTTTACCGGTTTTGGTAGTTCGGTAAAATCCCCTCACACTTACCTGTTCGGTAGGCTTTGTGTAGTGCCTTTTTGTACCGTCTGCAGGAACAGGTCTGCTATCAATGCGGTATGTGGTTATCAGTGGTGTAGCACCGCCGGAACGGCGCAGGATTTTTCGATGCTTATGAGAAATGCGTTTCTCTTTCTGCTCCGTAGTCTCAATGCAGTTGCGGTAATGAGTTGCAAAACACATGAGAGAATGGAACTTCAATGCCTCCTTGTATGGCGTTCTGTCAGCGGCAAGAACCATCCGGGCAACCTTTCGTTTCTCTTTGCTTAATCCGGCAGGAAAGACAATGTTTTCGATTTCCTGAGTTTTCGGATCATACCGATAATTGCAGACATACACGCCACCCATATACAGATGCAACCTGACGAATACACCCTCCTGCTCATAATAGAATTTAATATCTTCCTCCGGCAGCTCAACCAATGCGGAGGGGATGGGGATGCGGAACTCTTCGGCATCCAACCAATCTTTATTTTGCTGATACCATTCAATGATCTTCTCTGTTTTCCCGATGGTATCGACTATGATTTTATTGCAGTTTGTAATATCAATCATGCCTAAGACCTCCATTTCTTCAATGGTTCCTTATAGCATTTGTCTATTTGGACACGTTCTTATCAAGCGGCATCGTGCGCTCCGCCGGAGATACGCGAATGTCAGGAGATCCCACTATCCTTATCCGGTTTCGCATTAAAGCCGGAAAACCTGTCAACCAACAAAGGGATGGTGTATGCCGTTATCAACCCTCATACCGGCAGCAGTTTTCACATTAAAAACTGCCAGAAACCTGTTACACGACACTCAAATAGACAATGGCCGTTCTTAATCCTCGAAGTTCGGCAGATACACGGCTGCGCTCATTGTGGTAATTCTTCAATGCCTCACGCTGAATAGGAAGCTCAATAGAAAGCTCAAAACGTGTGCGGCGTGGTGTAGATGGATTGTTATAGGTGCGATCCATTGCATCAATGGCAGCCATGCGGCGATCCTCTTCAATGCTCATGCACTTTTCTGTTGCTTCAAGGCTTGACACCTTGGCCTGCAGTAACTCAAAACTGCTCATACCGTTCTCAATTCTCAATGCTGTATTATTCATGGTTTCTTATCCTCCTAAACTCAATATGTTATGCTGTGACTACTTCATAATTTGCCGGGATCCTGGTTGCTGGCATATAACGGCCGGATGATTGGCAGAACCAGAAAGGGCGTTTGAACTGATACGCTGCGGCGTGTTTCAATAGCTCGATGCTTTCCCCAGTATGGAGAGTAAAGCGGATCACTGCGCCGACAGGTAAATTTTTCAATGCGTGAGGATCTTTTTTTGCTTCAATGTTCTTTCTGCATCTCTCACGCCAGCTATTGGCATATTCTGAATCAGTAGGGGAGAGAAGAGAGAGAATCGAAGCCGGGCAATGATCTTCACAAGGTCCCATGTTTTCCTCCATCGTCTTAACTCCAAAGTTGAAATAATCCCGGTTGTTTGTGTGCGTCAATGCAACGGCGGCGAATGTCTCAACCTCTCCGGTGCTCAATACGGTTGCTTTTACTGCGGCGTAATATGTAGCCCCGACCATGCAAGAGCGGACAACCTCATATTTTTTCGTGTCGTTCTGCCAGGTGTAAAGCTCGTCAATTTCCGCCTTTTTGTCAATAGCTCCGGTTCTGGTGTAGTGTGTTGCGTGTGTATAATCCCATCCCATGATATAAACCTCCTTAATCTCTTACCGGCTCGCATTGTAAACAATGGTTTTTACTAAAGGTTATCAATGCTTTTTTCGTGCCGTTCTCATGCTTGAAATTTTCAAAAAACTTTATCAATGTATCAAACTTGTAATAGTGCAAGCCTATTTCTGAATACTCAATATAGCGGCGATCCGTTATATAGGTTCCTTGGTTGTCGGTGTACTTCTTAAAAAAACGCAGCTTTTCTATATATTCATCAATATTTACTGTTTGCCCCTCTTGCAGATGTTCCAATACTGCGGAGCGGTTCAGATATTTATAAGCCATCCTAAAGCCTCCGATCTCTCAATATATCCGCCGCCGTCCGTCTATGCCTGCCATACTCCGCAATATTTACAAGTGCTATTAGGTGCTTCGGGTTCTCCGAAGATAAACCGGCGGATCTGGTCTTGCATGGTGTCCGGGATAAGCCGCGCCCACTGCGTAGCGTTCCGCCATCGGTTCACGGCTCTAGCTGCAATATAAAGCCGGTTGCGTGTCTCTGTGTCCATTTGGAAAACCTCCGCCAATGTATCAACGGCGTTTTGTTCCCTGTCGTGAACCTCTCGCGCATAATTAACATGATTTTTTCGGGTTGTGATTTCCTCAAATGGACCACGGTATAAGGTTTTAGAGCTATAACAATATTCGTTGTAGGCCTCATTACAAGCAGCTACCGCATCAATAAGTCTTTCTATGTCAATATTCATCATTGTTATATACCCCCTTATAAACCGTAATAAGAGCGGAGAGCGGAGAGCGTCGGGGCGGTGTGGTCTGTCATACCATGACCGAAGCAAGCACCCCATAAACCGCGGCTAATATTGTAAAAGTGCAGCGTTTCAAAACCATGAGAACCACGAACCCCGGAGCCAGTAAGCTCAATATAATAATTTCCGGCTGATTCTCTTTTAAGCTGTGGTTTTTCCTCGTAGCCCTCTACTGGTTCGCGGTGTTTCTCCAAGCGGACAGCCCCGCCGCAGTTCTCCCGGTACTCTTTAAGGCTCCGCCGTGCGTCTGCCCTTGTGTATTCGCTGTTTTCACACTCCCAGCCGTAACCGTAGTTTGTCATAATGTCCCAACGGTCGCGGGTTTTTCTCTGATATGCCATGATATAACGCCCCCTTTATCAATAAACCTGATCGAAGTCTAAAATAGTTACATTGTTTTTACGCGCCCAAGTGTAAGCGCATATTTTTGAGCCGTCCCACACATCGGAAGTTTTAGGAACTAAACCGGCGGATCTCAAAAGATGCCAAGCCTCGCCCCACTCGCCGCAGGTGCTACCGCTGTTATACTCTGTTTCGCCTACGCGGTAGAGTTTGCCGGACTTGATACCGTAAACGGTCAATTTATATGTTGTGGTTCCGTACATCTTGGAACGCTTCACAACGTCTTTTTTATAGTAATACGCTTTATTTTTCATGGTGTAAGCCTCCTATATTTTGAGAGGGAGCGCCCCGGAGGGCGCGCGCCTCGTTTCTGTCAATTAGTAATTTTCGTAATATTCATTAAGGGCGGTTTTTTCGTCCTCTGTAAAAATACGGTCAATAGCTGCTGCGGTACGCTTGCAAGCCTTATAGGCCTTTAAGCCTTTGCGAACCTGATCCGCTCCGCCGTCAATATATCCAAACTCTGTTAAAAAGTCCGCCTCATCTGTGCAGCTATCAGCACAAGAAGCATCAGACAAGAGACAATATAAACAATCTTCTTTTGTTGGCTCATGCGTTGCGCTTGGGTTGCATTGATAATCAAAAGTATAGCGGCGATTATTTGCCGGGTTGATAATGCGGCACCTATAGAGAACGTGGGACGGTGTAAAAAGGTCCTTTTGTTCGCCTGCCTCTTCAAATGTGAATTTTAAAGAATCAATAATCTTTTCTGCTGTCATGGTCTTTCCCTCTCTTTTCTGTTGTTCCATCCGGGAAAGCCTGTTATAATAGGAGACAAGCCCCGGAGGGGTGGCGGCGGTCCGTGTCGCTTGGTAGGTGTAGCGGATCGCCCTTTTTTATTTGGTTCTCAATAGTCGTTTACGTCAGACTTGCAGACGGCGGCTTACAGGGGTTCGCCTGTCCTATTCCCTTTTATGCTGCGTGTATATGGTCAACTCGTTCCAGCCATCGCCCCGGCTCAATAGTTCCGGAGCGGTTCCCGCTTTCCCCTGGGAGCGTCGGGGGCGTTAATCATTGTTAGAGTGCTAACTGCTTTCACTCGATGCCGGGCCGGTTTTATACCGCTTTCCCGATCTCGTGCGGTTCTGAAAGTTTCAAAGTGCTTTCATACTTCCAATAACTTAATTATCTTTTTTATATGTGCGGTGTGAATTGGTACACCCTGGCACAGGTTTACAATTTTCCTTTTGCCTGATATATGCACTTATTACCACAGGGGCAGCCCTCACAGGAGATGCAAGCCGGAGGCGGTGGGGCGTGTGTTTCGGTCTCGTCTTAATAAGTGCCGCGCCGCCGTTGCCTTGGTCCGGGTTGATTCCCTTGGTCCGGTCTGCGGTGCGTTGCTCTTTTGGGGTACACCGTGCGCCCTTGCCTGCGCTTGTTTATTTTGTTGAACGTCCGGCGGTTCGTTGTTGTCCGTTGCGGTTCGTTCTTTATGTCTGTATTGTAAAGCGTTTTCTTTACAAAGTCAAGCGGTAAATTTACAATTTATTGCAGTTTGTGAAATATGTATAGCCGACTAAACAAAATAAAGACGGTTTATTGTGTAAATTGTACACTTTACAAAGTGCAAGAAAACCCCGGCGCAGTGTTTACCATGTAAACAGCAGACTTGACAGGCGGCGCAGATTCTTATATATTATAAGGGTACAGAATAGAAAGGAGGGCGGAGCCGGTGCGGTTGAGTTTTGGCGAAAAGATGCGCGTTATGATGAAGCGGCGCGGGGTATCGGTGCAAGAGGTGGCGGATCGTCTGGGCGTGTCCCGGCAGAACGTAAACCAGAGACTAAACGCCGATAAATTCACACTTGACGATATGGAGAAATACGCCGCCGCCATTGGTTGCGGTATAGAGATAGAAATAACAGAGCCGCCGGAGGGCGGAGCAGATCCACATATAAAATAAATAAGGATAGCCGAAAAAGTAGAACGTAGGGCACAGAGAGAAGCAGAAAGCAGCTTTTCCCGGTGTCCTTTTTATTTTGCCCGTGTGACAGCGTAGGACCGCCACAGAGGGCACAGAGGAAAGGAGGGCGCAGAGATGGCAACAGAGAAGAAAGAAACAGCACAGAGAGACGAAAACGGAGTAAGGAAACAGAGTTATAAACGTTTTAAGGCTGGGCGAGATTATGAAGAGATAGAGACGGCGCAGGCGGTGGCATTGTGCGAAATGATGCTAGACGGATTCAGAGCGGCAACCAAGGAAGCGGAAAAGGGGAAAGGAGGGAGACCCCGGAAGCTGGAGACCGTGGAAGAGTTTAGAGAGATAGCAGAAAACTATATAAATTATATTAAAGAAAGAGCTTTACGAGGTGTTAGGCTGATTCCTGACGTTGAGGGATTCTGCAGCTTTGCCGGTATTTCCCGGGATACTCTGAACGATTGGGAAAGAACCCGCCCCGGCGTGTATTCCGACACAATAAAAATATTGAAGAATAACATAGCCGCATACAAGAAACAGCTTGCATTTAATGGAGAGATACCGCCTATCGTGTTCGCTACTGATTTCAACAATAACCACGGCTACACCCAAGCGGCACAAAAAATAGATCTGAATGTAGGCAAACAGGCGCAGGAGCTACCAACGGCGGCGGACATTGTGCAGCGTTTACCGGTGGAAATGAGCGGAAAAGATCCGGCAGACACGGACGGAGATATAAATATATAGAGTTTATGCGGTTTTGCGGTT